>Ga0182013_10000109_pt1 | contig 101867 bp, 80 predicted proteins | sample 612S2MmetaG_FD_120487 | JGI IMG/M metagenome (GOLD analysis project Ga0182013, IMG submission 120487) | Permafrost microbial communities from Stordalen Mire, Sweden - 612S2M metaG | ecosystem: Environmental > Terrestrial > Soil > Wetlands > Permafrost | place: Sweden: Stordalen | collected...
CTCAAAACCCAGGTGGCCATGGGCGCCTCCATGCGGGGCCTCGCCCAGATGATGCAAAGTTCCATCACCGAGTTGCAAGGCATGGGCGGCGAAATGAACAAGTCCATGGACCAATTGCGGCAATCGGCGGCCGGCGGGATGGGACAAATGACCGCCACCATGGACCTGGCCAAAGCCATGGGATCCGATGTTCAACGCCAGCAGGAAGCGCGCAAAGCCCGCGGCAAATTGCTCTTTGAGCAATTCAAGGCGAAGGCGAACCAGGTGAATTCCGAAGCGGCCGCGACCGCACTCGTTGCGAACGCACCGGCCAAAGCGCCAGAACGGCAGAAAATTGCGGAATGAGTTCAGAATTCTGACGATCGAACGACTAACTAATTGAAAGAAAATTTATGACCAAGACCGCCAAAATATTATTAACCCTCATCATTCTCGGCGCAGTTGGCTTTGGAGCTTATCGCTGGAAAGATTATATTGTTCCACCTTCCAAGACCTCGAGCAACCCATCGGTGGACCCCCAGGCCTTGAAGCAGCAATTGGACGCGCAGAAAGTTGCCACGCAACAAGCCCAGGCCGCGGCCGCTCAGGCGCAGGCGGCGGCGAATGACATCACCAGCAAACTCCTGGCGGGCACCAATACCGCCAGCCTCGTGAGCGACAGCACGATACCCAGAGTCGCCGGGACGAGCGACTACGACAAGACGATGAAAAATGGCAAACTGGTTGTGCAGTTCCCCATCAACGTCTGGCCGGGTTGGGCGCCCATCATTGTGGCCAACCACGGCATGGACGCCAATGATGACAGCGAGTTTTACAAAAGGTACGGATTCTACCTTCAACTCGCCATCGTGGATGATCCGGTCAAGGCGCGCGATTTGTTTGCCAGCGGTCACAGCCATGTTCTGTGGGGCACCCTGGACATGATGGCGCTGTTTGCGCCGGAATTGTGCAAAGACTCCCGCACCGCACCGGTCATCGCCCAACAAATAGATTGGTCCGCCGGCGGCGATGGAATTGTGGTTCGCGGCGATATAAAAAGCATCAACGACTTCCGGATGCAGAACGGCAAACGTAAAAAAGTCGTGCTGGCGCAAAATTCGCCCAGCCATTTCTTCATCATGTCGGTCCTGCTGGACGCGAACATTGATCCCGCGAGTGTGGACTTCAAATGGGCCGCCGACGCGCCCTCGGCCGCCAAGATCTTCGTGCAGGATAAATCGTTTGACGCGTTCGTCGGTTGGTCGCCGGATATTTACACCGTTTCCGACAACGTGCCCGGGACGCACATCGTGCTGAGTTCGGCCAGCGCCAACCACATGCTGGCGGACGTCTGGGCGGTCCGCAATGACTTCTATCGCGACCATCCTGATATTGTGGCCAACCTGGTACGGGGAATTTTCATGGGCATGGACATGGTTAGAAAAAACCCCGCCGACGCAGCCAAAGTGCTGGCGAAGGCCTATAACCTGCCGGAAGGGGATTGCGTCAACATGATCGGCAAGGATGGCGGCATCACCACCGGTGACGCCCACCTGGTCAACTATAGGGAAAACAGTGATTTCTTCCTCGATCCCATGAACCCGGCGAGTTTTGAAACCATTTGGAACCGCGCCAGCACGATTTACAAATCCATCGGCTCCATTGATAGCACCGTCGAGCCGGGAAAAGTGAAGGCCGCCAGTGTGCTGGCTAAAATGGCGCCCGAGTACAAGGATGTCGTGGATCTTTCGCAGCCCACATTCAAGCCGGGCGCGCTTTACAAAAATGCCGAAGCCACCAGCGCGGAAATCCTGACCAAGGCCATCATCATTACTTTTCAACCGAACGAAGCAGTGTTGAACACTAATTATGATACGAACATCCCGGCGTTGTTGGATGAAGTGGGGAAGATGGCCGGCACTTTCGGCAATGCGTACATCGTGATCGAAGGCAACACCGACGCCAGCAAAAAAGGGGTTGTGCCGGCGGATCTCGTGCGCGAACTCTCCTATAATCGCGCTTCCGCGGTCAAGCGGGCGTTGCTCGAGAAATACAAGTTCAATCCGGACAAGTTCAAAGTCGTTGGCAACGGTTGGGATAACCCCCTGCCGGGCTTCACTGATTCCAGCAACGCTGATTTCAACAAAAAGAACCGCCGGGTGGAGATCAAAGTGTTCCGTTTGGAAGATTAAACTCCGGCGCCTGGGTCAACGATTGACCGACGCTTCGGGTCGGGCCGGATAATTCGGCCCGAAGTTTCGCGGCATTGAAGCTTGTGATCAAATTTCTAATAGTCATTGTCAGCGTGGTGGCCGTGCTTACGGTCATCATCTGGCTTTCGAAATGGCAGGTGCGCAAGGTCCTGCCGGCGCGCGCTGAATTGCTGCTGACGGCGAGCTTCCTGGCTCTCGTGCTTGCGGCATGGGCGTTCGTCACGCATGGCGAGAAAGTCGAGGACCGGATCGTATCGCCGCTCATTCTGGCCTCACCTTGGGAAGTCTTGCAGCAGTTTCCCCGCCTGCATTTTGAACAGGGGTTGGTGCAGAACGCCATTACTTCATTTGGACGCGTCACTCTCGGATTCGCGTTCGCGGCCCTGCTGGCGGTTCCGCTGGGACTTTACATGGCCTCCTTCACGCGCGTCGCCGCATTCTTTCGCCCACTCGCGCTGATTGGCGCTTATGTGCCCATCGTGGTCTTCATTCCGCTGACGCTGGCGTGGTTCGGCATGTCGGAACTGCAAAAAATTGTGTTCCTGTTCATCAGTTGTTTTGTGGTGCTGCTGCCTTTGGTCTTCAAGACGGTGGCGGATATTCCTTCCGCGTATCTGGATGTCGCCCGCACCAAGGGCGCCACTCAATGGCAGCAAGTCACGCGGGTGCTTTTCCCCATTGCCCGCGCCGATATCTGGGACCATCTGCGCGGGGTTTACGGCGTGGGCTGGGGCTGGATCATCATGGCTGAAGTGGTGAACGCGGAGACTGGACTGGGTTACATGATGTCACTCGCCGAGCGCCGTGGACACACCGCCAGCATCTTCGCCATCATTGCCGTCATCATCGTCATCGCCGTGATTTGCGATCAAATCTGGAAATACACGGGCCGGTGGCTCTTCCCGTACCGGTATCGGTGAGCGACGCGCACGATTCAAACCAATTTTAACATGAACCCGACCGAGAACAAAGTCTGCGCGCCTGCTGTGGCTGCCGCGCCGGCGGCTCTTCCCATCGTGGTGAAATTTGCCAACGTAACCAAAACCTTTGGTCGCGGAACCGCCGCGCAGGTTGCGATCAAGGACGTGAGCTTCGCGGTCGAGGACCTGCCCGGCACCGGGGAGCTTATTTCAATTGTCGGTCCTTCCGGTTGCGGCAAGTCCACCTTGCTCCGCATGATCGCCGGGCTGGAACCGCACTTTCCGCAAACGGAAGGCAGCATTGAAATTCTGGGCCGCACGGACAATTTGCTGCCCTCTTCCGAACGCGGCCTCGTGGACCAGAAATATTCGCTCTTCCCCCATCTCACCGTGCGGCAGAACGTGATGTTCGGATTGGACATCCGTGGCGAAAGCCGGTCCGTGCGCGGCGACAAGGCGGACATCTGGATCAAAAAAGTCGGGCTGGAAGGCTCCGAGGACAAATACCCGCAGGAACTCTCGGGCGGCATGCAACAACGAGTGGCCATTGCCGCGACCCTGGTGCTTGGCCCGCGCATTCTTTTGATGGACGAACCTTTTGGCGCGCTCGATCCAAAAATCCGTTTGAAAATGCAGGAATTGCTGGTGCAGCTCTGGAATGAGCAGCAGTCCACGGTTTTTATCGTGACCCATTCGGTCGAGGAGGCGATCTATCTCGGCGACCGCGTTTTTCGCATGGGCGCAAAGCCGGGGCGGCTCATGGAGATTTTGCAGGCCCCGCGGCCCGACATGCCCCCCGAGGAAATGCGGCAAAAAAAATGGTTCGTCGAAATGACGCGCGACCTGTTGAACCGTCTGGAGCAGGACAAAATTGCCTCCGGCGAACTTTCCAACTATTCCGATTTTGTGGTGGAACACAATTCCAAACACCCCAAAGATATGCGTTAGCCGATGTTTAATCCCCTCGACAGCAATCTGAAGAAGTTTTTCAAAAGCCCGCACCATTTGTGGCTGCTGGCGTTGACGGTGGGTGTCGGGTTCATCAGCGCCAATCCTTTCATCTTCGCGGGCGGCTTGGCGCTTTACGCCGTGGGTTGGATTCACCTGCCGGACATGGATATTTTCCAGAATTGGGTGCGGAAAAATACCGATCGCATCGCGGCGGTGAAATCGCAGGCCGAAGTGCAGGCGTTTCTGGCGCGTCGCCAATCGCTGATCGCCAGCCTCACCTCGGAGCGTTTGCGCCGCTACATGGACGTGGCGCGCGTTTGCCAGGACATTGAAAAAGCCACCCAGGATGGCGGCGCCACCATCGCAACTGAAGCGGACCCGCGGTTGCGGAAACTGGACGAGTTGATGTGGACTTTCCTGCGCTTGCTGGTGATGGAGGGTTCGCTGGAAAGCTTTTTGGCCACGGAAAGCGAGGAACAGTTTCCCAGTGACATCGAGGCCAGCAAAAAGGAAATCACGACTTTGGAGTCGGATGTGCAGGCTGCGACCACCAAGGGTGAAACCCCGACCGCGAAACTGCGTTTGCTCGACTCCAAAAAGGAACGGCTGGCCGTGTTGAGCAAAAGGCAGGATCGCGTCAGTGAGGCCAGGGAAAACCTTACCCTCGTCGCGGCCGAGCAGGACCGGTTGGTGGAACAAATCAAACTCCTGCGCGCCGATGCCATCGCCGCGCGCAACGCGGATACATTGACCGCGCGGATTGACGCCACGGTGCAGCACCTTTCGGAAACGAACAAATTGTTTTCCGAGATGGATCAGTTCAAGGACCTGGTGGCGGACGATATGCCGCAGACCGGCGAGCGCCTCGGCTTTTCCACCGCGTCAGCGACGCCGGATGCGGCCATTGTGGCGCCGCCCCCGGTCATCCTCCCGCCGCGCCGGGATGTCCGGATGAAACAAGGCAACCGCCAATAAAATTTAATCGAAACGTTGAGCATGGAAACCAAACCTCCGCCATTGCAACTCCAGACCTGGGCGCGGGAATTCGCGCGCCGCTGGAACAGCGAAGCCTACTCGGTGTTCCTGATTTCGGGCAATATTTTCGACATCTATGCGGTTCAAGGCGACCAGGGTCTTGACTACCTGCCGCTCAAGGCTTTTCTCCGCAACCGTCTTTTTCCCGACCGCAATTGCCTGATGTTTTACGACATCGGCGACGGGCTGACTTTTGCAACCAAGGAGATGCAGGCGATGTTTGCCAAGTGGCTGGAAATTTACGATTCCGTGGAAAAAACCAGCTACGCCATTCTGGGGCCACCGAAGGAGTTTAATCGCCTCGCGCCGGTATTGCGGCGGTTTTTTCTGCGCGAGGATGAGCGGGGCACCGACGCCACGCTGATCATTGATTTTCCTGAAAAAATCATTCCGGCTTCGGAAGACGCCGGGAGCAGTTACGAGGAGCGGATGGCGCTGGTCACCATGTTGAAATGGGCCACGTCTCCCGAATTCCGGCAGCAGGACGTGGGCATCGTGCTCATCACCGAAACGCCGTCGAAATTGCAGAGTGACTTGCTGCAAAATCCGCACGTGGCGCAAATCAAAATTGATCTGCCCGACCGCGATGAACGGCTGCGCTTCCTGCAATCCAAAACTTACGAACGGCTCATCCGCGCGGGCAGGGGCGACGCCTCCAAACCCGCAGCCGGAGTTGATCTCACCCCGGAGGAGTTGGCCCTGCGCACCTCGGGATTAAACATCGTGCGCTTGCAAAACGTGGTGGCCGAAGCCGTCAAGAACGGACAGAACGTCACGCAAGACCACGTCAGCCGTTGCAAGAAGATGCTCATCGAGGAGTTTTGCCAGGGCCTCGTCAAATTCAAGGATCCGCGACCGGAACTTTCGTTGGAAGTGGTCGCCACGCACAAAGCGGCCAAACAGAAATTGCGCGATGTCGCGTGGCTGTTCAAGAACAGCAAATTGGATGTGATCGAACGCGGCATCCTGCTTCCCGGTCGCGTGGGGGTGGGCAAGTCATTTCTGGTGGATTGCTTCGCCAGCGAGTGCGGGCTGCCCGTCATGGAGATGGGAGATTTCCGCTCGAAATGGGTTGGCGACACCGAGCGTCAACAAACCCGCATTTTGATGACCATTAAAGCGCTCGGGCCGGTCATCGTGGTGGTGGATGAAGCGGATGCGGTCTTCGGTTCGCGGGCCAGCGGCGGGGATGACAGCGGCGTGTCCGGCCGGGTGTTCGCCGCCTTCGCGGCGCATATTGGCGATTCAAGCCTCCGGGGTCGCGAACTTTGGATTGCGATGACTTCGCGGCCCGACCTCCTGACCATTGACTTGAAACGGCAGGGAAGGCTGGGTTTGTGCATCCCCTTGTTTCCGGCGCAGGGCGCCCAGGATGTTCTAGATCTGTTTCAAACCGTCACGAAAAGCAAGAAAATGGGGTTGTCCGCCGAAATCAGCAAGTTCATCGAACAGGCGATGGGCAGCAAACCGCTCACGGGCAGTGATGTGGATTCGGTGATCACCCGCGCCAAGGAAATCGCCGTGCTCAATAAGCGGGATAGCGACATTCAAGTTGGGGACATGGAGGAAGCGATCGGCAGTTTCATTGACGCGCTTGATCCCGGGTTGATCCGATTGCAGGAACTGGCGGCCGTGCTCGCCTGTTCGGACGCGCGTTTCCTGCCGGAACAATACAAGACCGCCGACCGGACGGCGTTGACGCTGGAATTCAACCGGCTCCGCAGTCAGCTAAACCAATAGCGGCATGAAGCGATTTCTACCCATCGTTGCTTTGGTGGTGATTTGTTGGGTGGTTTTCGTGGTCAACAATTTGATGATGCACGGCGCGCTCACGCAGTTCGGCATCATTCCGCGACACCTCGCCAGGCTGCCGGGAATCATCTGGTCGCCGTTCTTGCATGTGTCTTTTCGGCACCTCGCGGCGAACACCTTGCCGTTGCTGATTTTGGGGAGCATCCTTTGCGCCTGCAGCCGGAGTGAATTTCTGACGGTCACCGTGGGCGGCATTTTGATCGGGGGCGGTCTGACATGGCTCCTGGCGAGAAACGATTGCCATGTGGGCGCCAGCGGGTTGATTTTTTGCTATTTCGGGTTTCTCACGTCGCGGGCTTATTTTGAACGGACGCTCGTCACTTTATTCCTGGCGGTGATTTGCCTGGTGATTTATGGCGGCATTATGCGTGGGCTATTGCCAACCTCCTTCGCCATTTCCTGGGAAAGCCACGCGGCCGGACTCGTGGCCGGGGTTGCGTCCGCCTGGCTGATCACCAGTCAGAAACGCAACGCCAAGCTGGCAGGAACAAATGCTCCGAAGCCAGTCGTCGAGCGCAGCGATCCTTGCGCAAAGGCCAGAAATTGACTTCTATTACTGGAGAATTCAAAACAGGCGCGGCGGTGGAAGCATTCCCTCGCCGCATTTCGTCTGAGTCCAAACAGAGATGATGAGCGAGGAACCGGCCAGAAATTCAGCGCTCGGTCTGGCGCGTTTTGTTCCGGGATTGTCGCTCCTGCGCGGCTACCGCCGGGAATGGCTGATGGCAGATTTGCTGGCGGGATTGACGGTCTGCGTGATCATGATCCCCTCAGTGATCGCGTATGCGGGAATCATCGGCTTGCCTCCTCAATATGGTCTTTACGCCGCGCTGGTTCCGCTGGTGGTTTATCCGCTCTTCGGCAGTTCGCGCCAGGTCATTGTCGGGCCGGACATCGCCATCTCCCTCCTCATCGCGAGCGCCGTTGCCCCGCTGGCAGGTGGTGATTCCGCGCGCGCGGTGGCGCTCGCCAGCCTGGTTGCTTTAGTGAGCGGCCTGCTGCTGCTGTTGGGCGCCCGCGTCCGAGTCGGCGCCGTGGCTGATTTTCTTTCCAAACCGGTCCTCGTCGGCTACATGACGGGCGCGGCGCTGATTCTGGTGGCGTCACAATTAAATAAATTATTCGGCGTTTCGCTGGAGCATAACGATTTCTTTCCGCGACTCCTGGAACTTGCCGGCAAACTGCGCGCGACCCATCTGCCAACCTTGATCTTCGGTTTGAGCCTGCTGGCGTTGCTCCTGGCGCTGCGGCGGTTCGCCCCCAAGATTCCTCCGGCGTTGGTTGTATGTGTGATCGCCACCATCGCCTCGTTGGCGCTGGGATTGGAACATCTCGGCGTGGCCATCGTCGGCCAACTGCCACGCGGGTTGCCGGCTTTCGCCATCCCGCTGCTCGACTGGCGGGATCTGCACCAATTATTGCCCGCCGCTTTCAGCATTGCTTTTCTGACCTACACCGAAGGCATTTTATTGGCGCGGGCGTTCGCGGCGAAAAACGGCTACGAAGTCAACGCCAACCAGGAACTGGCCGCGCTGGGTCTGGCGGACTTTTTTACCGGGCTGTTCCAGGGATTCTCCGTGACTGGCAGCCAGGCGCGCACCGCCATTAACGACGCCACGGGCGGCAAAACGCAACTCGCCAGCCTGGTGGCGGCATTGACGCTCGCGTTCTTCCTCCTATTCCTCACACCCATGATCACCCATCTTCCCGTCGTCGCGCTCGCGGTGGTTCTTATTTATGGCGGCTCGACCTTGGTCGAGTTCGAGGTGATGACACGCATTTATCGGTACTATCCGCGCTCGGCCGGCGTGGCGGCCGTGACCACCCTGGGCGTGCTCGCCGCAGGCGTGGTGCCAGGCATTCTGATCGGGGTGGTCCTTTCCCTGCTCGGCCTTATCAACCGCATATCCAATCCGCCAGACGCGTTATTGCGCGAGGTGCCGGGTCATGGTTTCCACGATATTGGCAACTCGGCGCTCGGGCAAACCGTTCCTGGTTTTGTGGTGTATCGCTTTTATGCGCCGTTGTTGTTTTGCAACTCGGACTACTTTGTTAACCGCGTACGAAATCTCATCGCCCAAAGCCCGACCCCGGTCGTGTGGTTCCTGCTCGACGCCCAGGCCATCACCGACATTGATGTCACCGCCGCGGAATCGCTCCGTGATCTTTACCAGGAACTCCAAAACCGGGGAGTGGCGCTCAAAATTGCGCATGCAAATCCTCCGCTGCGCATGGTTCTCGAAAAGATCGGCCTCGCGAGCGAGCTAAAAGAGGAGAGTTTTTTCGCTTCGGTCCACGAATGCGAGGAGGCGTTTAAATCCCTGCAAGCTAAATGAATTAATTGTCCATTGGAGGGCCTCGCGAAAATCCCAAGCAGGCTGAAATGTTTGCTGAGGTCTTGGCGGTGCCTTACTCAGGCCGCGCGCTGGGTCTTGCTTGCCTGGCGCATGTTTTTTACAGTCTTTGCGGTAGGTCGAGGCGTGTCCACGATTTCCGGCATTTCCCAGCCCAGTTTCTCCTCGATAAGTTCACGCAGGGCGATGTCGGCCGCGCCCAAATTTTCAGTGTTCAACACCAAGGGTCGGCTCAATCCGCCGCCACCGGAATTGAGCTGGCGGACGCGGCGCGAGACCAAATTGACCAGGACGTTAGGGTTGCCTACTTTTTCGAGGGCTTGCTTTACTAAATCGGCGTTCATAATGAATTGCTTTTAAAAAGGTGTCTGTCGTCTCCACTGGTTACGGAGTAAATTACTTTCCCAGATACTTCGACGGGTTGCGTATCCGGTCGAGCCGTTCGATTTCATTTGCGTCCAGAACGGTCTGCTGTCTCTTTCGACCGACGGCATCCGCAACGGTTCGGGGAAGCGACCAGACTTGCCTGGCTATTTGAATAATCGCCAGGTAAATAGCTTTCAGTGCTTTCATAAACGGATGGAGTCCCGCCATCCGGACGCGTGAATGTGTAGCTGGCGCATTAGGCTTGCCGAGGTTTCACCAACAGCAGGACAACCCCGCCGACCAGCGCGAGCGCTCCAACCACTGGCGGGATAAAGTGGCTGTGAGTGGTCTCAATGTGCATGCCCAGGAACTCGATGGGTTTCCCCGGCGTCGTGAAGCTGAGGCCAGAGTAAGCCAATACCACGATGCCGAGTGTGATTAGAATGGCTGCAATAATAGTTTTCGTATTCATTATGATTCTCCAGTTGGCTTCCTTTAAGGGCAAGCTTTAAACCACCTTGCGGCCGGAAATGAGATTAACGAGCACCATGACGATGGCGACTACCAGCAGGATATGGATGAACCCGCCCATCGTGGTCCCACTCACGAGGCCCAGCAGCCAAAGCACGAGCAAAATTACTGCGATTGTGTATAACATATTGTTTTCCTTGATTGCGTTGGTTGATTGCGGGCTGGCGCGTTTGCGCCAGCCAACAGTCATTTTTTAGTTATTGGAGGCCATCGGCGAGGCGATGGTCATGTTGTTGATGACGCTGTTCACGCCATTAATATCGCTGACCAGCTTGGTGACGAGGCTCTTCTCGGCATCATTTTTGGCGATGCCGCCAAGTGTGACTACGCCGTCTGTCGTCTGGACTTTGGTCTTGAGGGCGCTGGTCGAGCGATGGGCCAGCAGCGTGGACTTGACCTCGGCGGTGATGGAGGCGTCGTCAATCTTTCCGCCCAGAGTTTCGCCGGACTTTCCCGGAGTCTTGGCGATGGTCATCTGGTTATTGACCGATTTGACGTTGTCAACGTCCCTGGCGTATTCCGTGGTGAGCTCTTTTTCAGCCAGGCTGCTCGCTTGACCTTGCAAGTTTACCACGCCGTCTTTCACATAAACGGTGGTGCCGCTGGCGCTTACATTGCGATGAAACAGGAGCGCAGATTTCACTTTCACGGCAATCCAAGTATCCGAGTGCTCGGCCGGAGCATCACCTTTCACGGTGAGTTGATTGTCCACGCTCTTGACGCCGGGCAGACTTTCGACTGTGTCCTGGGCCAAAGATTTGTGGGACTCCTCAGCGACGGTTCCGGTCAGGGTGACGACACCATCCTTGGATTCGGTCTTGATCGAATCTTTCTTAAGATAGGTTTTGAACACGTAGGACTTTTTGGCGGATGATTCTATGCGGTCGTCCGTGTCGGAAGCGCGCAGGGGTGAGTTGGAGATTAACAGTGCGCCCGTGGCTGCCAGCAGCGCGAGCGAGTAAGTTGATTTGATTTTCATTTTTGCTTTCGTTGGTTGTTTTTTGTTTTGTAATACCACTGGCACGTTAGGTTGCGGGCTGGACCTTCGCTATGGGGTGTAACCCTACTGCGGGATGCTCAAGGAGCAACTTTGTCGCTCACCCACTGACGTGATTGTTGGAAGCCGTCTTTCAACGCGTCGTAGGCTTTCCTGGTGCCGGCTTTGACGCTGTCCCAGGTGGACTCAGTCGAGTTCTTGACGCCGTCCAATTGCTTGTTCAGTTCGGCCGCCTCGTCGCGCAGCGCCTGAAGTTTGGGTTTGGCTTCCGCTTTGACCGCGTCGCTGGATTTTTCAATTTTGGCGGCGAGCTGGTCCAGGCCGTTGTTGATCTCGGTCAACTGGCCCTGCATTTTTGCGGTGAACTCGTCTTTTTGCGCGAACGTATAATCCTTCAGGTCCTGGGCCGATGCCTTGGTTTCGGTCTTGAGCTTGTCAATCTGCTCGGAAGCCGTTTTTTCCTTGTCACAGCCCGCGGCGATTACGGCGGTGGCAAGAAAGGAGATGATTAATATTTTGTTTTTCATAATTTTGATTTTGGTTTGACTGAATGATGGAGTGCGAATTGGTACCGTCCTCACGCGGGCATAAGCTCCGTTGAGGCGCTGGCAGGCTGATGTTCGTCCAATGCCTCATGGTTGGTGCGTTGGATGACCCCGCGGGCAAAGGTCATTTCATTTGCGGTGGCGTGGGCGATGACGACGTATTTGCCGCTCTTCACCGCGGTCTCGTATTGCAGAATGCTGTCCTTGGGTATGCCGAGGCTGAAAAGTCCGGCGCCCAGCGCGCTCAGACCACCCACCACTGCCGCGCCTTCCAGCGCGCCGACAATCCAGCCGACAATCGGTCCGGCCAACAGCAACGGTCCCACACCCGGAATCACGAGAAACGCGGAACCAAACAACATGCCCCAAAAACCACCCCACAAGGCTCCGAGTTTGCCCCAGTATTTCACGCGGTCGCCGGCATTGTAAAATCCGACCACTTGTTCATCGGTGTGATAGTCGCGACCGATGATGGAAAGTTTCTTCATATCCAAGCCCGCTTGTTGCAGATCCTTGATGGCGGCTTCGGCTTCGGTGTGGGATTTGTAAACCGCCACGACGGCATTCTGCTTTTCCATAATTTTTTCTTCGGAATTGATTTTTGATTTTATCTCAGGTGACACGCTACGCTGCAGGCTGGCGTTTCACCATGGGGTATAACCCTACCCCCGATGTTCAGCGAAGCATTCTCCGGCTTCGCGCCAGAACGCAGGCTCCGGTATCAAAGCTTGGAAAATAATGTGAGGGTCTGAAGTCCGGCTCTTTCAGCCTCCGGTCATCACCCAAAGGAATGACACCGCCTATTTCATATCGTCTTCGTTGCCGGCATCTCCGGGAAGATCATAACCCGGGTGACTGTCGGCCATGGGTTGATCCCAAGGCTTGTTGTTCAGGCTGGACCGGCTGGAGGAGGTGGCGCAACCGCCGGCAAAAACCAGCACCAAGGCGAGGAGCGCAAAATATTTCTTCCTAAGTTTCATGATTTTAAATTTGATTTTCTTCGTGGCTGGTGGCGGGCCAGGCGGATTGCATTAAGCGCCGCCCCGAGCCATGGCCATCGGGTGTTGGCCCCGTATCAATCATTATTTGGCCGGCGGGAACATGAACGTCTATTCCTCTATTGGCCAGTTCCTTTACACGCACTTATACAACTGCCAGCGCGCATGCTCCCCGCCGGATAAAATATGTGCGGCTCAGGAGCAGGCGGCGCAGTATTCCTTGAGAGCCTTTTCGACGGCTTCACGTGTTTCGCCGGTGCGCTTCTGAATCCGGCCAACCAGTTGATCTTCCTTGCCGTGGGCGTGCAGGAGATCGTCATCCGTGAGCGAGGCCCATTTCTGTTTTAACTTGCCCTTGGTGATGTTCCAGTCGCCTTTGATTTCGAGTGTGTTCATAATTTATTTCTGGTTAATGTTGTTTGCCGCCAACACAACGGCAAAAGTTTTGCCGTGGCCGACGGTCGTCAAACACTAATCCGCCGGGAAACATCCTTCCATGGGGTGTAACCCTACTTTGAAATGGACTTGGAGTTTCGTTTCTGGTTGTGGCAGGTGGTATGCGTCGGCTGATGCACCCAATTATTGCGCGAAGCAAGCATCCTATGCTTTCGGCGCGCCAGTGGGCAATTGCGGCGCTTCTGTGATTGGTAACTGGCGGAAGCTAGAATACACGCGAATGAGAAAATCAAACTCAGAGCCATGGCCACGAATATCATTGGTTGACAAGCCGTTCATTAAATCCAAGCAGGACATCGAGGAACGACTGGCAAACCATCGCATTTGAACTGGCCCACGCCAATGGGGTGTTTACCCCATATACAGACCGGGGCGATTGAACGATGGTTACGCAGAATTGGCGGCTTGCGGTCGGGCAGTCAATGGCTGGGGAAGGCCCGCTGAATCCGGTATGCCAAAATGAAAAAAAAACTGATCGGGTTGTCACAGTCCTATGTGACGGCATTGCGAAAACACCTGAGGCAAGGGCCGCGCGCGAGTTTGCTCCCGGCCCTGGGACTCGGACGCCAGGCGGTCACCCTCGGATTGGAGACTCTGGAACTGGCCCGGATCCACGAGGAAGCCGTGGCGAGGCTGGAATTATCCGCAAGCAAAGACGGGGAGATCAAGCGTTCGGAGATTTTTTTCACCGAGGCCCTCACTCCGATTGTGGAGACGCATCGCGCCGCGCGGCAGAGCAGGCTTGATTTAAGCCGATTAAACGAAACCTTGAACCGGCGCACGTTGGAACTGGCCGCCACCAACCGCCTGTTGCAACGCGGCATCGTGCGCCGCAAAAGTGTGGAGACCGCCCTCAAGAAAAGCGGCGTCCACTACGCCAGGTTATTGAAGGATTCCCTCCTGCTGCAGGAGGGCTTGCGGCAGCTCACCCACCAGGTGCTCGCGGCCCAGGAAGCGGAACGCAAGAAGATCAGTTGCGAGCTCCAGGATGAAATCGCCCAGACTTTGCTGGGCATCAACGCCCGGCTGGTCTCGTTGAAACAGGAGGCCCGAAGCAACACCAAGGGACTCAAAAATGAAATCGCCAACACCCGGCGGTTGGTGGTAAAATCAGCTCGCTCCGTTCGGCGCGTGGCCCGCCAATTCCGGAACGCATGAGACCCAAGCTGCTAAAACTGTCCCGCCGCTACCAGACGGCATTGCTCACCCACCTGAACCAGGGCAAGCAGGCAAGTCTCCAATCAGCGCGCGGCATGGGCGACCAGGTTCTCGCCGCCGGACTCCAAACGCTGGATCTGGCCAAACTCCACGAAAAAATCCTGCTGACGAAAGTGCTGCCGGACCGCACCGGCCCTAAACACGCCGCGCTCATCAAGCAGGCCGGCATTTTCTTTGCCGCGGCCATCACGCCCATTGAGAAGACGCATCGAAGCGCGCGCGAAGCCGCCGCCCAGCTTAAGAAATTCATCGAGACCCTGAGCCAGCGCACCGTGGAACTGGCCGCCTCCAACCTGGAATTAAACCTGGAAATCACGCAGCGCAAAGCGGTGGAGGAGGCGCTCAAGAAAAGCGAGCGCCATTACTCGGAGTTGCTGGCGCAATCGGACCGACTCCAAGAGCAGTTGCGCCGCCTGTCCCGCCAGATTCTTTCGGCGCAGGAGGAGGAGCGCAAGGAGATCAGCCGCGAACTGCATGACGTCATCGCCCAGACCCTGACCGGCATCAACGTCCGGCTCGCGGCCCTGGCCAAGGAGGCGGCGACCAACACCACGGGCCTGGATCGCAACATTGCCCGCACGCAACGGCTCGTGGAGAAATCCGTGGACATCGTGCATCGGTTCGCCCGCGAACTGCGCCCGGCGGTTTTGGACGATCTGGGGCTGATTCCGGCCCTGCACTCATTCTTGAAAAGTTTTACCACGCGGACCGGCGTGCGCACTCATTTGACCGCTTTTGCCGAAGTGGAACAACTGGACACCGCCAAACGAACCGTGCTTTTTCGCATCGCCCAGGAAGCGCTGACCAATGTCGCCCGGCATGCTCAAGCCGGCCGCGCGGAGGTGAATATTCAGAAATTAAATAGCGCCGCGCGCATGGAAATCAAGGATGACGGCAAATCATTTCAGGTGGAACAAAAATTGAACGCCCAGGGCAGCAAACGCTTGGGACTGCTCGGCATGAGGGAGCGAGTGGAAATGGTCGGCGGCACGTTTTGCGTTGAATCCGCGCCGGGTCGGGGGACCACGGTCCGGGTTGACATTCCTTTCGCCCTCGTCCGGAAGAGCGCCTGCAAGAAATCCGGCAACTCCACTATTAAATGCCCATGAAACAAATCACTGTTCTACTGGCAGAAGACCACATGATCGTGCGCGAGGGTTTTCGCAAAATGCTCGAACTCGAGGACGACCTTCACGTGGTCGGCGAAGCGCAGGATGGCCGCCAGGCGGTCGCCCTGGCGAGGAAACTTAAGCCCGATGTGGTATTGATGGACATTGCGATGCCCCTGCTCAATGGGTTGGAGGCCACGCGTCAGGTGCTCAAGCTCATTCCCGCCACCAGAGTACTCATGCTCTCCGCGCACAACGATGACGCGTACGTCAAAAACGCCACCGAGTCCGGCGCCGTGGGATTTCTGCTCAAACAAACCTCCGCGCACGATGTGTGCCGGGCGATTCGCGAAGTCCACGAGGGAAAAACGTTTTTCACCCCGTCCATTTCCAGGCGTTTCGACCGGCTCAACCCGCAACCGCCTGACCGCGTCGGCGTCTCGTGCAAGAAAGTGGCCAATTTGACCTCCCGGGAGATGGAAGTGCTCCAGCTCATCGCCGAGGGCAAGGCCAACAAGGAAACCGCGGCGGAACTCGGCATCGGCATGAAAACCGTCGAGAAACATCGCGAGCACCTGATGCAGAAACTCGACATCCATGACACTGCGGGACTCACCCGTTATGCCATCGCCGCGGGCATTATCGAGAGTAGCGTGCAATTGACGATTGTCTAGCCCGAACATGGCGGTGGAAGGCGGACAAAGGACTTTTGCTTCTATTTTAAATATTAAAGAACGCTACTACTCTGGATTCCATTGTCTGATTTAAGGGACTGGGGAAAACACCCCATAGCGTCCCGTAAAGAATCCAACTTAAGCTTTTGCGCATGGATGCCGCATCATCTGGAAAAACCCAGCCGCAGCCGTTGGAGAAAGAGCCGGCTGGCGCGCAAAATCAACCGCAGACGGGCCCGCGCCGCCGCATTCTGGTGGCGGACAACGACTGGAATGTTCGCCGGATTAATGCCGAGGTGCTGATAGAATTCGGCTATCAAGTGGAAACTGCCGAAGACGGGGTTGCCGCTTGGACCCATCTGCAATTTAACGGTTACGATCTCCTCATCACCAACCATGACATGCCGAGGGTCACCGGATTCGAGTTGCTCCATCGGATGCGCGCGGCCCACATGATGCTGCCGGTCATTTTTGCGACCAGGAAAATGCCCAAGGAGGAATTTGAACGCTTGTCCGGTTTGCAACCCACCCTGGTGCTGCTTCAGCCTTTTACGACTGATGAATTCCTGGAAACGGTGAAGATGGTTCTGCACATGACGAACAATGCCGCGATCCAGCCCCCGCAGCAGCGAAACCGGCAAAGGCAACCCACAATTGCGCGATGGGAATCATAGTGACGACGGTGAACCGCGCCGACCCTTAAATGCCCGGGTTGGATTAAATGCCTGATGGCGGAAACTGGGTAAAACACCCCATAGGTTCCACAAACCATTTCAGTTAGAATGCCTTGCTATGAAGGATAAGAAAACCTCGCGAATAGCCAGGGCCGCCAGCGCAAAGGCGCCATCCCGTAAAACTCCAACCAGGCGCATTCTCGTGGCGGATGACAACAGCGACATCCGCCGCTTGAACGTCGAAGTGCTGGTCAAATCCGGCTATGAGGTGGACGCGGCGGAAGACGGTGCGGCCGCCTGGTATAATCTTCAACTCAAGCGCTATGACCTCTTGATTACCGACCATGACATGCCTCATGTGACGGGATTTGAATTGCTCAAGAAGCTGCGCGCCGCCCGCATGGCGCTGCCGGTCATCATGGCTGCGGAGACTTTGCCCCAGGATGAATTTGCAAGTTGTCCCTGGATCCGACCCTCCATCACCCTGCTTCATCCCTATACCACCGAGGAATTCCTGGAAACGGTGGAAGGAGTTCTGCAAGCGGCGTGGAGCGCCACAGAGGAAAAGCGGACACAGGCGAGCCGCCAAAATCAGTCCAATAACGAGGGCTGGTTGCTCTTATGATTCTCCTTCCGGACCCGGTGACAACTTAACATTTGGTCTGCAAATGGCGCGGGTGGAGCACACCTGGCCACATATGGGGAGAACACCCCATAGCCTAGGCGCAAGCGCGGGGTTTATTTTATCGTTTATGAATTTTAAGGACTCCTTGGCAATAGAACGCCAGTCATTACCGGCCCGGCGTCCCGGACAAGCCGCCGTCAGCGTCAAAAATGAGCTGACAAAGGGTAAAGACGCTGGCGTCCGCAGCGATGAGCCGGCGGGCAATTCGGCGCTTCGCGCCTCCGAGTTGAGTTACCGCCGCCTGTTTGAAGCCGCGCACGACGGCATCCTGATCCTGGACGTGGACACGGGGCGCATTAACGACGTGAACCCTTTTCTGGTCCGGCTGCTGGGGTTTTCCCATGATGAAATGATCGGCAAGACCGTTGGGGAATTGAGTCCGTTCAAGGACATTGAATCAAACCAGGTCATGCTCGAGCGCCTGCAGCGGGACGGCTATGTCCGCTATGATGACCTGCCCCTGGAAACGCGTGATGGCCACCATGTCGCCGTGGAGTTTGTGAGCAATGTCTATCAAGCCGGCGATCGAAAGGTCATCCAATGCAATGTCCGCGACATTACGGAGCGCAAATACGTGCAGCAACAAATCCGCACGCTCAACGCGGAATTGGAGCAGCGCGTGGCCGAGCGCACGGCGCAACTTAACGCGGCCAACCAGGAACTCGAGGCGTTCAGCTACTCGGTTTCGCACGATTTGCGCGCGCCACTGCGCCATGTCATGGGCTTTGTGAAGCTGCTGGAACAGGACGCCGGGCCGACGCTCTCTGAAAAAAGCCTCCACCATCTGACCACAATCGCCGAGGCGGCAAAACGGATGGGAGATTTGATTGACGACCTGCTGGTGTTTTCACGGGTCGGGCGCGCGGCCTTGGCAAAAAGGGAAGTCAATCTCGATGAATTGGTCCGCGAAACCCTGGGCGATTTCCAAGAGGAGATCAAGGGCCGGAATATCATCTGGCAAATCCAGCCGCTGCCGGTGGTGCGGGCGGACCGGGCCCTGCTGCGCCTGTTGCTGGTGAACCTGATTTCCAACGCGGTGAAGTTCACCGGGAAGCGGCCCGAGGCAAAAATTGAGATCGGCACGGTCCCCGGCGGGAAAGACGAAGTGGTGATCTTCATCCGGGACAATGGCGCCGGTTTTGACCCGAAGTACGCGGAAAAGCTGTTCGGCGTGTTTCAACGCCTGCACAGCCAGTCCGAGTTCGAGGGCACGGGCATCGGCCTCGCGAACGTCCAACGCATCATTCTTCGCCACGGCGGCCGGGTTTGGGCGGAAGGCGCAGTGGACCAGGGCGCGACCTTTTACTTCTCTTTCCCAAAGCGAAACTGAAAAACTGCCATGAACCCTGAAATACTGAACATCAAGAATATCCTGCTGGCCGAAGATGATCCGCGCGATGTGGAACTTACCTTGACTGCGCTCCAGGAGCACAATCTGGCCAACCGCGTCACGACCGTGGAAAACGGCGCGGAGGCGCTGGATTATCTTTATTACCGGGGAAAATTCAAAATGCGCGGCGGCGGCGACCCCATCCTCGTGCTGCTCGACCTCAAGATGCCGAAGGTCGGCGGACTGGAAGTGTTGAAGACCCTCAAGGCCGATGAGAAATTGAAGGTTATTCCCGTGGTCGTGCTTTCTTCCTCACGCGAAACGCCGGATCTCGCCGAGTGTTACAAATTCGGAGTCAACGCCTACGTGGTGAAACCGGTGGATTTTTCCGATTTCATGAAGGCGGTGCAACAGCTCGGCATTTTTTGGGCCGCCATCAACGAGCCGCCGCCCGACGTCTCCCGGGAAGAACCGCGGGTTCAGCGCAACCGGGGCGTCCTCCTGGGACTTGCAACGGCGGCGCCTGAAAGCCCCTCCTCGCCGCCCATATCAGGACGCTGAACGCGAGTTTGCGTCTCCGGTGAACACCCCATGGCGCCCGAGCGGTTCCACGCTCATAATCCCATGCCATGGAACCGAATAATAATGTGCAATGGGAAAAAACCAGGTTGGGGATTTGGACGCCAGTGGACCATGACAAGCCCGTGCCTGACAAAAAACCGGCTCGCAAAATATCGTCGCTCCTGGCGAAACCATCTCCGCCGGAAACATCACGGTCACCGGTCCAAAGTCGAATGTTCCAAAGGCTACCCGCGACTATTAGCAAATAACTTGCAGGGAACAGAAGCTGCGGTCGCCACAGCGCGGTCGCAGCATTCTTACCAAGTTGTGGACGCGAAGCTCGCTTGCTGAACCTTCCAGTAGGGTAATACCCCATAGCCCCGTTTCACCTCGGGGGTTTATCTTCGCAATATGAAAAATAATATGATAATTCAAAGCGGGGACAATTTATGTCGCTGATCTCTCTCATAATAACTTTAATCGTTATTGGTGTGCTGCTGTGGCTGGTCAATACTTACATCCCGATGGACGGAAAGATCAAAAAGATACTCAATGCCGTCGTGGTAGTCTGCGTCGTCGTGTGGCTGCTATATGCCTTTGGCGTTCTCGATCATGGTAGCGACATCCGGGTTCCCCGGATTCAGTAAGGTTAGGGAACCAGAATAAAATGTCCTCTGGGGTGAACACCCCATAGCGCCCGGCACATTTTCTTGGTTTCCTTTCGCCATGGCAGAACCACAACAACTCCGCAGCCGCCAGTCAGCCGTCGCGCTGCCTCCGCCAGGCCCGCTTGCAGTGCCGATCAATTGGCGCGAGGACGCAGCCCGGACAATTAAAATCCGGTATCATCATGCGGAGTTGATCACCGCTTTGCGTTTTGCTGACTTGAAACCGGGCCTGCCGAGCTGCATCCAAAGGCAGGCGCTGGCCAACCGGACTCAAATTACTTTTGGCTCGAAGCCAAAAAGTGCGTCGAGAAATATCCGTGAGTCCACCCGATAAGTAGGGTTATACCCCATAGAGAAGGTTGCGCAGGTTACTTAACCTCACTCCAGAAAGTGATTCCTGCAAATGATAAAGAAAATCTTTTTTAGACCTAAATAGACCAAACAAAAACACCAATACACATGAATAAAGAAACACAAGAAACCAGTAATGAACCGGGCTCGATCGTCGAGCATGCGCAAGCTTTGATGGCGGCCACGGCCGACGTGGCCGGTGAAAAGGTCGGCGCTGCCCGCAAACGTCTTGCCGCCGCACTCGAGCGCGGCAAAGAAATCTACGGCACAGTTCGCGACAAATCAGTCGCTTGCGCCAAGGCGACGGATGAAGCGGTGCATGAACATCCTTATCAGGCCATCGCCATCGGCGTCGGCGTCGGCGCGCTTGTTGGCTATTTCCTCGCCCGCCGTTGTTCCCGCAAAAACGATTGATATTGCGGTTGGAATCCTCGGGTCGGGTAACACCCCATGGCGCCAGCAAGTTATCGGACTATTCTCTTAGCATGATTAACAACCATCGTTTCGTGCAAGTGAAGAAATCCGGATTCATGCTGGGCGCTGTGGCGTTGATGACTTTAACGGGTTGCGTGGCCCGTATTGAGGGGCCGAGCGTCGGTGTCCGCGTCGCCTCGCCGGTTTTTGTGGCGCAGGACGATTATGTTTATTATCCGGGTTATGACGTCTATTACAGCAGTTACCGTCATCAATACGCCTATCTGGATGGCGGCGTGTGGGTTTCCCGTCCGGGACCGCGCGGCGTCTCCGTGAGCGTGCTGATGGCCTCGCCGTCCGTGAGGATGGTTTTCCATGACTCCCCGGCGAACCACCACGCCGAGATGGTCCGCCGATATCCGAGAAATTGGAAGCCAGCGCACGGGAATCAAGGCGGGAAGGAACCTCGTAGGGAGGAAGACAACCGCAGATAACGAAGAGAGGAATCCGCGCGCAAAAGGAACTCTATGTTAGGTCCCATTTTACTGATCATGCTGGTTCTTATGTTGGTCGGCGCGCTGCCCACATGGCCGCACAGTAAGGGTTGGGGTTACTACCCAAGTGGCGGCATGGGCTTGCTGCTGGTCATTTTAGTGGTCTTACTTTTGCTGGGTAGGATTTGAGCGGGCTGTGGGGCAGTTATATGGCGGCGTCCCTAACGATTTAAACGAAAGACTAATTCATGTTACAAAGCATCAGTCAATTATACGGGAACAAACTAGGAGCATCGGACGGGGAAATCGGCCATGTGAAGGATTTTTATTTTGACGACCAGAATTGGGTGGTTCGTTATGTGGTCGCGAACACGGGATCGTGGCTGCCGGGCCGGCAGGTGCTCATCCCTCCGCATGTCTTCGGCAAACTGGACTCGGACGGAAAAATTTTGCGGGTAAAGCTGACACGCAAACAAATTGAAAGCAGTCCCTCGATCGAGTCGCACAAACCGGTGTCGCGCCAGTACGAGGAAGAGTATCACCGCTACTTCGGCTGGCCCTACTACTGGGAGGGCGACGCGTTGTTGGGTTTGAGCGGCGTTCCCATTGTGCCGCTGCCGGCGAATACTTTGCCGAGCAGGCCAGCCACCGCAACGGACTCGCAACCCAGTCGAGCCGACACACATCTGCGAAGCACGCAAGCCGTGAACGGTTACCACTTGCTCGCGCGCGAAGAAAACATCGGACACGTCTGTGATTTTATCATGGATGATCAGAACTGGACCATTCGCCAACTGGCCGTCAAGATTGGCCATCGGCTTTCGGGACGGGAAGTGTTGATTGCGACGAGCGCGATTGAACGGATCAGCTATGAAGACTCCACAGTGTTCGTGAACCTAACCAAGGAAGCCATCGAGCAGAGTCTCGCACTCGCTCTGGCTTCTGCCACTGCGGCAAACTAAACGGCATCGCTTCATAACGATTCATACCAGTTCGCAATAACTATCGGTAGATCCGTCCAACGCGATTCCTCTCCCTCGCCCGTCGGAGGGGAGAGGGATGGGGTGAGGGGTGCCAAATATACCGATTATCATTTGGAAATGGTATCAGTCGTAATGAAGCGCAAAATGTGAGCGGGCAGTCAAATCCAGCCAGTAGGGGGCACTTCAAAATCGGCCAATTTGAGAGACATGGATACGTCGGTCAGGGTGAACTGACTGATGTATCAACTCAAATTGAGCTTACAACAGGCCATAATTACGTTGCGGAAGAACGGTTGGTCCCACCGGGCGATTGCCCGCGAACTGGGGATTGATCGTGGGACGGTCGGAAAGCATCTGCGGTTGGATTCAAAATCGGCCACCGAAGTGCCCGCCGGGTCTGATCCGCCAAAACCAGCCATTTCGACCCCCGGCTCGGAAGCGGATACCCCGCCAAATTCGGCCAAAGTGCCCACCGGCTCCCCGGCAGGCGGCAGGAGCCATTCCGCACGGTGGCGAGAGAAGATCATTGCCAAGCTGGAGGCCGGGTTGTCAGCCCAAAGGATTTACCAGGACCTGGTGGCCGAGGAGCAATTTGCCGCCAGCTATGATTCGGTGAAGCGGTTTGTTCGGGTCCTGGAACGAGGCCAGCCTTTGCCCTTTCGCCGGATGGAAAGTGAACCCGGCCAGGAAGTCCAGGTGGATTTCGGCCAAGGCGCCTGGGTTGTCGTGGACGGGAAACGGCGGCGGCCTCATCTGTTCCGGGTCGTCCTGAGTCATTCACGCAAAGGCTACAGCGAAGTTGTTTGGCAGCAGACGACCGAGAACTTCATTCGGTGTTTGGAAAATTCGTTCAGATATTTTGGCGGTGTGACCCCTACGGTGGTCATTGATAATTTGAAGGCCGCCGTCACCAAGGCCGATTGGTTCGATCCCTTGCTTAATCCGAAGATCACCGCCTTTGCCGCGCATTACCAAACGGTCATTCTCCCCACAAAGCCATACACGCCGCGCCACAAAGGAAAAATCGAGGCCGGAATAAAATACGTTCAGAACAATGCGGTGAAGGGCCGATCCTTCGTCAGCCTGGCAGAGCAGAACCAGTTTTTATTGGAATGGGAAGGTGGTGTGGCCGATACGCGCATTACCGCTCCATCTTCGACCTGGTGCATGACTTCCTGAAAGATGAAGCCTTCAGCCAGCAGGAACGCACGGTCCGCAAATATCTCAAGCCAGAGTTAGTTATTATTGACGATATGGGACTCAAGAGTTTGCCCAAGCACAGCGCCGAATACTTGCTGGAGGTGGTGATGCGTCGTTATGAAAACCGCTCGACGATAATGACCAGCAACCGGCCCATCGAAGAATGGGGCAAGCTCCTGGGCGACGTGCCGAGCGCCTCGGCCATCCTGGACCGTTTCCTGCACCATGCCCAGACCATCGCCATAACAGGCCGGAGCTACCGGCTGAAGGATCAGGCTGCGGTGGCAGGAAAAGAAGAGAAGAAGAATAAATCCAAGTCCAACGAACCTTTGACCGCAGAACCGGCGAGCTGAATGGCTCGCTATCCGGTTCTGCTCGTTTTATCTTGCACTGGAATGTGTTGGAAAATCGGCGGCAGTGTTTTTGCCGGGAGCGCCTGATAGATTTCGGTTGAAATCCGAGAATGGAAGATCCAGATTGCCAGTGTGAGCCAGTTGCCGCGCATACCCATTTTTATCCTTGCCGCTTTGCTGCTGTCCGCCGGTTGCGCATACAATAAGCGCTACATTGCTGGACGCTCGGACCTTGATCCGAAGACGCGTGAAGCGATCTTACAACACCGGGTAATTTTGGGAATGTATCCAGACGAAGCCCTCGCTGCTATTGCTCCTGGTCAGTTCGCAAGCGCGGTGAAGGCGGACACAAACCGTTGGCCAGAAGGAACCGAATCTTCGCGGGTTATTTACTCTCAGCGGGCGCATCCTGACGACAGCTACATCGATTTGGTTTTCTGGACGCGAACTCAATTCGATACGCCAGAGCCGGTTGGGTTCAAAGTTGTCTTTAGCCGTGGTAGAGCCATCAGTATTACGCGGACACCGATTAAAAACGCTAACGCACGGTTGAGCGAAAAGGAGGCAATTCGCATTGCAGAAGAGGCGGCGGTAAAGCATGGGTACCGTCTCGCAGATTACATAAAATTAAGAGAGCCTAATTACGAGGGCTTAGGAAAGAAGAACACTTGGAGTGTTTTCTTCGAGTGCAAAGCACCAACACCCGCCAGACAATTTACCGTTTGGATTGATGACCGGACACAGGAGGCGCACATCGAACCATGGGAGTGACAATACCACAGAACATCTGACCGCCGGCCTAACTCCAAGATGATGCGGAGAACAATGGCGAGAAAGATGGGAAGAAATTGAAAAGACCCTTGCCCACAAAGAGAAACCTGATATGAATGACGCACCTCAGACTGGCCGATTTTGAAGTGCCCGCGAGTGGCTGGTTTTGAAGTGCCCGGTGACACGCAAAAGTCGTATCAGAGTTTCGCGGAATGCTTGCGGGATTGTCGGCGGATTCTACGGGATTGCCAATGTAGTGTCCGTTTTGGTGTCCACGGTTGCTCTTTCCTCCCCAAACCCACGTATGTCAATACGTGTGAAATGGAGCCAATGGCCGGGATTGAACCGGCGACCGACGGTTTACGAAACCGTTGCTCTACCACTGAGCTACATTGGCACTCAAGCGCGTTTGCGGCGAACGCAAACACACCCAACATTACCCCGGCTCAAATTGCGGAGACAAGTCATTTCGCTACAGGCTTGCCCCGCATCCGACGACCGCCGCGATCTTAGGCTACTAAGGACGCGAAGGCCCGGTTCCGTTCGTTGTAACGCGTAGTTAGGCATGTATTGTTGGTCAAACTCTACCTGGTGTCAGATGGTTGCAGTACCGAGGAAATGCTGAATGGGTCAGGGACATCGAGCGCGCGAGCGAAGCCGACTGCCAACGGGAGGACCCAGAATGGAGAGTCGCCATCGAATGGGCAGGGGAATTCTCCGCCGCGAGCGTGCCCGGACATGTTGAACAGTGTGTTGGCACAGATTTCTTCAAAGCCGTACTGGGACTGGAGTAGCTTGTCCTTGGCAGATTCTGCGTGGAGGGTCTTGGCCCTAATCCGCCCGAACAAATCATGAGCGTAACACCACTTCTGGTGGTCTGAGGCCATGTCGTCCAACTCATGAGGTGTGGACTTGTCGGCGCATCTCGGCAGTAAGAATCTCACCATCTGCTGGATCGCTTCCGCGGTGGAGTTGGTGTATCCCATTAGCTTTGGTCGTAAATTGGAATAGGACCATTATGGAAACAGGGCGATTCTCGCCAAAGCCAATGAGACTTTCGCGACAGGAGCCGGGACGATTGAAATGCACCTTCCATCCGAGATTTTAAAAGTTCCGTCCTTGAATCTGAACCGCGCGGTCTGGCAGGTAGAAGAAGACAAAAAATACCGGCTGACCGAGAATTAAGAACAAAAGCGACCACGCCGGGTGATAACCCTTGGCGCGAATATAAAACCAGAGCCCGGCAAACATCAGAGCGCATCCGACGATAACCAGCAGCCAAGCCTTTCTTCCATATCCATCGCGGCAAATGCCGAGCCGGCAGCCAAGAAACGCCAGCCCAAACCCCATGGCGGTACTCAAATCACTCAAGCGACGACTCTTCGTTTGCACGATCGTAATATAAACAGTCGAATTGAGTTGCCTTAACAAATCCGACCAGAAATTGAAATTCTTGATTGATTTTCCAGGAACAAAACGATGTCTCGCACGGTATGAACATCTCCGTAAAACGGGTTGCGCTCTGCATCTTCCATGGACCGGCCCGACCTGCTGGCGATTTTAATGGCCATGTCGTCCAAGTCTTCAGGGTGAATATAAAGGTCGCTCTTGTGATTGTCGTCGGCACGAATTGGAAATGGACGGCCATCAACAGCAAAATATTGACTGATCTCCTCATATACCGCCCGCAGAATCCAGGTATCCGTGCGGCGTTTGAAAGAACGCGCGAACTGGCAAATGGATTCGCCGGAGCGCAATGCAGCCATCCGTCGTCTTTGACGAACTACAGAAATTGATTGAATCCTGACGAGTAAAATCAGGGGGATAATAATGCACAACAAGAAAGGTGTCACAAATATCCAAAAGCCAATGCCTCCGAGAAGCAAAGCCAAAAAAAGCCATACCCACAAAGGCGTTTTTTGCTTCACTGCCTTCGGCATTTTCCTCGATGGAGTTTTCACGTTGTTTTCAAAAACATCGCTTAATCTCTAACCAAAGAAATGCTACATGGCCTTCTTTTTGGCCAGCGCTTTCTCGATGGCCGGGGCGAGATTTTCGCCGCGGATGGAATCACCCTCGGCGATGATCAGGCCGGTGTCGCCGTCCACGAGAAACGCGTGGGGGATGGACTCAATGTAATATTTCTGCGCGACTTCCGCCGACCAATATTTGCCGTCATAGATTTGCGGCCAGGTCATGTTTTTTTGCTTGGTGAACGCGGCCAGCTTCGCCTCCGCTTTCGCGTTGTCCAGGCTGACGCCCAATATCTCCAGGCCTTGCGGATGATATTTTTCATACGCGGCGGTGATGTTCGGCAATTCCGCCACGCACGGCCCGCACCAGGTGGCCCAGAAATCCAGCATTACCACCTTGCCTTTGTAGGTCACGGGAAAATTCACCTCGTTGCTGTCCGTCGTCGTGGCCTTGAAGGGAATCGCCATTTGGCCCGCAGCCAGGCTGGCCATGGGTTTAGTTTCTTCGACCGTCTCGGTGGATTTCACGAGCGCGAAAGACGCGCCGGACGCCGTCATGCCGCTGATCTCATAGGTGATGCCGCCAATATTAAACGGTTTGAGCACGGGAAAACTCTCGTGGCGCCGGTCGAATTTTCCATCGTTGTTCAAATCGAGCAGGAGCGTGGGTTGCGGTTTTTTCGCCATCGTGGTCGTGGGCTGGGCCAGCGTGTCATCCTTCGAGCCGCGAAAATCGCCCGTGGTGAAAGGATCGGTCAGGATCGCCGCGTAGGTCTTGTCGCCAATCTTCACCTCGCCGGTGCGGGCATAATCCCCGTAATACATCAGCGTCTTGGCCAGGGTGGAGCGTTGCGGATCGTGCTTGTCGAAACGGTACATCGCAATGTGAAGATCGAGTTTTTCGGCGCCGTAGGCGGGATGGATGGTCGCGCCGCCGTCGTACATGACGCTTTCCTTGCCATTTTGGGTCTTGTTCGTGCGGCTGTGCCAATCGGGGGCGGGGTCATCGGTCAGGTCGCCATTGGCATTGGCGTCCACGAACAGCCGCGCGGGCTTGCCTTCCGGTTCGTCCAGGATGACGAAAAAGGTCGTGGGTGATTCAGCGGCGCCGAGTTTGAGTTCGCCGTAAAGCGGCTCGGCCAGATCTGCGGGGACTTTCTTGATGCCGTCGGGCTTGGTCTCGGAAAGTTCGAGTTTTTGGGGTATGTAACCGCCGAGTTTTTCCAGGGCGCCCTTGGAGAGGAGTTTAAGTTGGACGTCATCGGCGCGGCTGCTGGAGGCAGCCGTCAGCGCGCAGGCGGCGAGCGTGAAAACGACGGCGTTTAAATGACGGCGAAAAGTGTTTTTCATGGCCTTAGTTTAATTTCTTTGCAGGTTAGGATTTATGCTTTGCCAAAGCCTCGCCGGGCGTTTCCCATGCCGGGTTTTGAACTGGGGAAAAGACTGGACGCTTCCGAGCGCGCGGTCAAGCTGGATTCGGAGTGCCCACGGCGCACGGGTACATCTTGCCACTGTTCTTGATTTTGGTAGCGGAAATCTCGCTGCGATTTCCCCGCCTGACGCAGCGAGGGCGGAACGGAGGGAATGCGGAGGGCATTTTGGGGCGCTTGGTCCCGTCGCCTGACGCTTCGCTCGGCGACGGGGCAGGCGCAGCGCGCCAGCCCTACCAACAACGGTGTCGAAATATGCCCACGGCGCACCCATAGACGGAATTGGATTATATTTTTCCCAACAAGTGAAATTATCCGAGCGTAGCCGAATTTAAGCGAATTTACGCGGTTTTTTGAGTGATTCGGAGCCGTTCGAACCGGCCGGAGCGGGTCGTTTCCCACGAGCAAAGAAACCTTTGGCTGTGGCTCGCGTCTTGAACTCTGGGAAATGAGTAAATTGCTTTTTATCCCGGAATAAGCCGATTTATCCCGGTTAAGCCCGGTTGGCGGCGCATTTGGGACCGCATAAAGGCGACAAAAAGCAATTTGGCATTTGAAAAAATGACGCGGTCCCGGCAGTAGCTCTTGCCGGGCATCCTGGACACCTTGAGGTGACCCTCTTCGCGCTCCCTGATTCACGCGGAAAGAATCTTCCACGGTTCATGCAAATTGTCCAGTCCTTTGGCAGAGTGAGGGGCTTTTTTAGACTTTTACCCAGGGTAGCCCTGCGGACAGGGCGACCCTGGGCTATTTTCTGCAACCCGCTTCGGGGTTGAGCAGCGCGCGGCGTGGCCGAATCTGAAATGGTCTCGTTGATTGGGAGTGAGAATGTGGGTGGAAGTCCTCAAGGCGAATTGACTTGCGCGTCAGTTTTCCTTGGGCGGGAAAATGGGTTGGTAATGTTGGTAACGGCGCAGCACGATTTGCACATAACTTTTTGTTCCGGGAAAACCAATTTGCCGGATGAAGGCGGCGCTGTTCGTCGCGGCGCGGCCTTGCTTCCATTTGAGAACGTTGCCGCGGCCGGCGTTGTAATCGGCCAGGGCGTAGGGCAGGGGATTGTCGGTGTCGGAATATCTTTTGATGAGCTTCTCCAAATACCACGCGCCGATGAGCGTGTTGGTGGCGGGGTCCAAAAGATTTTGCGGCGCGAGTGGCGGAAGACGCTGGGCGTCGGTCCAATCCCTGCCGGCCGCGTTGAGCAACACTTGCATCAAACCGATTTCGCCCTTGCTGCCGCGGGCCTCGGCGTTGAACCGGCTTTCGCGCCAGACGACGGCTTTCACGAGCGCGGGCGCGACGCCGTAACGCCGCGCGGCGGCCAGGATGGGCGCGTCCTGGCTGTGGTCGCGCAATTCCAGCCGCCAACAATAAATGCCCACCCCGCCCAACAGGAGCAGGAGCGACAAAATGAAGTGACGCCATTTCACGGCTTGTTTGTACGGCAAGAGGAGGGATTTTGACAGAATGAACCGAATGGGCAGAATTTTTTGGAAACTTTAAAACTCGTTCGGTGTCCAGCCTTCAGGCTGTCCCTTGCCGGAAACACGCTAAAGCCGGAACAATGCGGTGGAATTGATTGGTTGACGCGAATTTCGCCAATTTTCGCTAATGTGGAAGCCCGCTGTGAATTCAGGCGAAGATGTTCATTGTCTTGCACCTAATGGTGACCAAGGGAATCCGGCGAGAGCATTTCAGTGTTCCTCCGATCAAATTAGCGATAATTTGCGTAATTCGCGTCTCTCCACTTTTCTTCTGAATAGTTACGGCTTCAGGCTGTCCTTGACCCGGGGCACGCTAAAGCGTGGACACCGAACAAGGCGGTGCAGCATTGCCGCTAGATTATTTTTCCAGGCGGTGGTTACCTCAAATTCAATCCATCCCCATTCAGCAAATTCTGTTCATTCTGTCAAAAATCCCCGTCTGCCTTTGAAGTTTTACTTTTTCGATTTTGCTCTTAACTTCATTTGATGATTGCTCGTGTCACCCTGGAACTCGCGTTGCGCAAGGAGTTCGATTACCTGATTCCGCCGGAGTTGGCGGAGCAGGTGGACGTGGGCAGCCGGGTGCAAGTGCCGTTTGGCCCGCGCAAAGTCTTGGGCTGCGTGACGGCGGTGGCGGAGGAATCCGCGCACGCAAATTTAAAGCCCATCCTGAAAGTCATCGGCGCGCAAACGCTCGTCACGCCCAAAATTTTGAAACTGGCGCGGTGGATCGGCGAATATTATTGCTGCGCGCCGGAGATCGCCTTGAAAAGCGTCCTCCCGGAAGCCGTCCGCAAGGAACAGGCGGGCTGGCGCGAGAGGCTGTTTGTGCGCGTGATGCCGATCGCGGGCGAGCTGCCGAAACTGGCCAAACGCCAGCGTGAGGTGTGGAATATCATCGAGGAACGGCGCGAACTGCCGTTGCAGGAATTGCTCGAACTTGCGCAAACCACCAGCGCCACCGTGCGTCATTTGGAGGACAAGGGGTTGGTCGCCATCACCACGGAAATTTCGGAACGCGATCCTTATGCGCGGGAACAGATTCTGCCGACGCAATCGCTGTTGTTGAATCCGCAACAAGTTCGCGCCCTGGAAAAAATTAATGCGGCCATTGATGGGGAAAATGCAAAATTCAAAATTCAAAATTCAAAATTGGAAGAGGCGGCCATTGATAGGGAGTATTCAAAACCTCAAATTTCAAATTTCAAATTGGAAGGGGCGGCGAATGATGGAGAGAATGCAAAATTAAAAATTCAAAATGCAAAATCGGAGGGTGCCGCGCTGGAATTGGAAAATGGTGGGATTACCGGCGAGTTAACTGGCGATGCAAAAACGGCGGCTGCGGAGCGCAATCCGGTTTTTTTGCTGCACGGCGTGACGGGCAGCGGGAAGACGGAGGTTTATTTGCAGGCGCTCGCGCACGCGCTGGAAAAAGGGCGCGGCGGAATTGTGCTGGTGCCGGAAATTTCTCTGACGCCGCAAACCGTGGAGCGCTTCAAGGCGCGGTTCAGTTCCGGGCCGTTGCGGACTTTGGTCGCTGTGTTGCACAGCCATCTCTCGGCCGGGGAACGGCACGACGAATGGCACAAAATCCGCCAGGGCCGGGCGCGGGTCGTGATTGGCGCGCGCTCGGCGATTTTCGCGCCGGTGGATCCGCTGGGCCTCATCATCGTGGACGAGGAACACGAGCACACTTACAAGCAGGAGGAATCGCCGCGTTATCACGCGCGCGATGTGGCCATCGTGCGCGGCCAGATGGAGGGCGCCACGGTGGTGCTCGGTTCGGCGACGCCTTCGATGGAAAGTTTTTACAATTGCAGTCGCGGCAAATACACGCTGCTCGAAATGCCGGAGCGCGTGGATAATATTAAAATGCCCGTCGTGCGCGTTGTGGACATGCGGCAGGTGGCGCGCGGAGGCAAGGGTCCGCCGATATTTTCGCCGCAATTGAAGGAGGCCATCAGCCAGCGGCTCGAACGCAAGGAGCAGACGATTTTATTTTTGAACCGGCGCGGTTTTTCCACGTCGCTGCAATGTCCGCTGTGCGGGTTCGTGGCTGAGTGTCCGAATTGCAGCGTTTCCCTGACCTACCATCGCAAGGCGCAAAATCTCTGCTGCCACGTCTGCGGCCACACCGAGCCGGCGCCGTCTGCCTGCCCGAACGCGAAGTGCCGCAATCCGGCGATCCGCTACTCGGGGTTGGGCACGGAGAAAGTCGAGGACACGCTGGTGAAATTGTTTCCCGACGCGCGCATCAAGCGGATGGATTCCGATGCGTTGAAGCGCAAGGACGATTATCGCCGCATCCTCGGCGATTTTCGCACGGGCAAGATTGACATTCTGGTGGGCACGCAAATGATCGCGAAAGGGCTGCATTTTCCAAACGTCACGCTGGTCGGAATCATCCACGCGGACCTGGCGTTGCATTTGCCGGATTTTCGCGCGGCGGAGCGGACCTTTCAATTGCTGACGCAGGTCGCCGGGCGCGCGGGCCGCGGCGATATTGAGGGCGAGGTTTTTGTGCAGGCGTTCACGCCGTTTCATCCGGCGATTCAATTTGCGCGCCGCCACGACTTCGTCGGTTTTTACGAGCAGGAAATTGAATTCCGCGAACAGCTCAAGTATCCGCCCATCAGCCGCGCGGCGTTGCTCACGCTCAAGGGGCGCAACGAGGACAAGGTGCGAATGTCCGCCGACCATCTGCGGAAGGAATTGGAAAAGGCGCTCGCGCCGATCAAGGATTTGGTGATCGCCGGGCCGGCGGCGGCGCCGCTGGCGCGGGCGGAATCGAATTACCGTTATCAAATCATGCTGCGCGCGCGGCAAATGTCGGCGGTAAGCCGCCGGCTCGCGGCTCTCACGCAGTCAATGGCTTTGCCGGAGGATGTTATGCTTTCGGTGGATATTGACCCGGTGGATCTGGCCTGAGCAGTCAGTGGATGGTGGGAGACGAAGCGACGAGACCCATATTGGGGAATTCCCCGGCCAGGTTTCAGATGACGCGCCGCAAGTTGTGTGTCAATTTGGCTTCAGGCAAAGATTCTTTGAAAATGAAATACATTAGGAAAATTGCTTTGGGCGTGGGAATCGTCGGCTGGCTGAGATTTGGCCATGCACAAACGGCCATACCGTCCGCGCCGGCTGCGCCGGATGACTTGCATGCGATGGCGGGCACGCTCGCATATCATTTGGCCACAAATGCGGTGGGCCACTCGCTTGACGCTTCCGGACATGCCCGCGATTTGATGGCCTTATCCAATTGGGGCTACGCACAGTATTCTGAAACGAATCTCGGCCAGTTGACGAACTCGGTGTGGTCAACCAAGTTTTGGTTGAACGGCGTAAAGGGATTGAGCGCGACGTGCATTGGATTCCGCGGTGGCCTGGGCGGGCAGGGGCTTATGACGATGGTTTCGCCCCGGCATTACCTGTTCGCCTCGCACATGCATCCCGAAGGATACCGGGCGGCGTTTCTGGATACGAACAATCACCTCATCTGGCGGAAGAGCCTGGAGCGGGTGGATGTCGGCAACGACATTTCGGTGGGAATATTGGACCAGGATTTGCCCAAGTCGGTCGGATACCTGCCCGTGCTGCCGGCAAATTTCACCAATTATCTGCCCACGAATTTGAACACCGCAGTTCAGGGAATCGGCATGAACCAGGACATGCGATTGTTCGGCGAGCCGATGTCCTTCGGAAATCCGCAGATGGTTTTGTGGAACAGCCGGCTCGCCGTTCCATTCGGCTTGGGAACCAATTGGAACGTGATGGTCCGCGGCGGTGATTCCTCCGACCCGGCGATGCTGCTCATTGGCGACCAGTTGGTTTTGGTTTCACACAATTATTTTATTCAAGGCGGTCCCAGTTACGCGAATAACATCGCGGCCATTAACCGGGCGATGCACGATCTCTCCACTCACAACCACGTCAATACGGATTATCAATTGACTTCCATTTCCTTGACGGATTGGAAGGTCATCAATCCTTGATGGCCGCGCGATAATCTGCTGGGACCGTTTACCAGACCCGAATCATCACCACGCCGTGACGTGGAACGGTTGCGCTGAAAGAATCCGCGAAGGTTCCCAAATCCTTTTGCCGCCAGAGATCGCGAACGCGGTGTTTGCCGGTCAGGCCAAGTGCCGTCCACGCTGCCCGCACCTCCGCTTTGTCCTCGCCACGATTGAACAAACCAACCGCCTGCGATCCATCCGCCATGGTCTTGGCCCAGATTTCGAGGTCGTCATCCTTGGACACGCGCGCCGCTTGTTTTCCCAGCGGGTCTTGATTCACCGCCAGGACTTCGTCGTTGGACAAAAGATTCAAGGTGAATTCATCCAGTTGCGACATATCGCAGCCGATCAACAATGGCGCGGCGAGCAGGCACCAGAGGCTGATGTGCGTATATTGCTCGCTCGGCGTCAGGCGCGTCGGGCGGAGATTCCCCCAACCGAGCCGGCCAACAACCAGCATATCGGGATCATTCCAGTGACCCGGCCCGGAAAATTTCTCGTGGCCGTTCTGGTTGAAACCAATCCCCGACATGCTATTCCATGAATCCTGAATGTCGCCCGTCGTGCGCCAGCAATTGCCGCCGACTTCCGCGCCCCATTTCCACACATCGCCCATCCCGTACTGGCACAGGCTGAAGACGATGTCGCGATTCACTTTATCCAGCGCCCCGCGCATGATGGAGTATGGCTTCATGAAACGCTCCCGGTCCGGGAGGGTTCGGTCCTGGACCTCTTCATAGGAGCACCAGTCGTATTTCAAATAATCAAAACCCCACGCGGCGTATTGTTCCGCGTCGAGTTGCTCGTGCTGCCAGCTTGCTTCAAAACCCGCGCAGGTCTTCGGCCCGGGCGATGAATAGATGCCGATCTTCAATCCCTTCCCATGCACGTAATCCGTGAGCGCCTTCATGTCGGGAAATTTCTTGTTGGCCTGGATGCGTCCGGCGGCATCGCGCGAATCCTCCCAGCAATCGTCAATATTGATGTACGTCCAGCTGTGATTGATGAGTCCGCTGGCCACAAGCGCGTCAGCCGCGGCGCGCACCTTGGCGTCGTCCACCGCGTTCGCAAAACAATTCCAACTGTTCCAACCCATCGGCGGCGTCAGGGAAATGGTTTCGCCGACAACAATGGTGAATTTCTTTTCGTCTTTGCCGAGCGCGTTTTTCGCGCGCAAGGTGACCACGTAGGGAGCGGGTTTCGTCGAGCTCATCAAATGCGGCGACACGCCGGTAATGTCTCCGGTGGCGGAATCCAGTTTCAAACCGGGCGGCAGGTCCTCTGCGGAAAATGTCATTGGCCGCTGTCCCGTGGCGGGAATCCGGTATAAGAACGCCCGTTCTGGACGCACGCCAAAGACCGAAGGTCCATTGATGCGCGGCGTGGCGGGCGATGGAGGAGTCAGCACGACCGCCTCTTCACGGGGCGCCGCGATAGTTGTTGGCGGCGCGCCATTGACTTCAAATTTTGCGTCCGCCCAATCCGCGTGGTCGAAGCTGATGCCATCGCCCGCGTCGCCGACGCGCAGCAAAAGCATTTTCACTCCGGTGAGATTTAACTCCACCGTCCTGGCTGGCTCGCCGGCTTTCATCACGCCGCTGCGCCAGAGCGTTTTGCCGTCACCGATAACGGAGAATTCAATGCTCGCCTGTGGGTTGGTCACTTCCGAGTCCACGCCGACGGACGCGGAAAATTTCTCCGTGCCGCCCTTAAGTTCAATGAACAGTGAACTGGCCGCATGGGTGCCCAACCCGTGCGCAAAAGATTTTCCGCCAATGCTCAACGGATGTCCGTCCACGGATTTGTTTTTCTGGGGATTGCCCCAATCCTGCGAGGTATTTTCAATGGCCAGGTCGTCCAGCCAGACCGTTCCGGCGTTAAGCTGCCTGCCGGACAGGAGCGTCAGCATGGTGAGAACGAGCGCGAAAATTCGCGCGGGAGCGAGTTCGTGGTTGGGGCGATGTTTGTTTTTCACGCCTGCCATGATTCATGATTTCGCCCTGCTGAGGCAAATCATAAATTCTGCTTTACTGCTGCTGTAGCCCACCAGCGGTTCTACCGTTTGCTGGTTCCTTGATTGTCGTTATGATAGAAACATCGGGCCGGGCAATGTTCCTGCCGAGACCACATTCATGCGAGTCTTGATTTTGAGTTCCAGCACGGGCGGCGGCCACGACATGCGCGCGCGCGCCTTCCAGGCGTGGGCGCGGTTGACGCCCGCGCTGAATCTGGAAACGCAATTGCACCGGCCATTGGATACCGGGCCGGGGCTTTACCGGTTCGGTGTGGGCTTTTATAATTGGATTCAACGGCGGGCACCGTGGCTGCATCACGGTTATTTCAACTTTTTGGAAGTGGCGGGGCCGTGCCGTTCGGCACGGGGATTGTTGGGATCAAAACAGTTTTGCGAAGTCCTGGCCATCACGCAGCCGGACGTGCTCTTAAGTGTGCATGGCTCGTTGAACCACGCTTATTTTGAATGCGCGCGGAATTTTGTGGGACGGGACAAAATCCGTTGCGTGACTTATTGCGGCGAACTGTTTGGCGGTTATGGATTCAGCCGCAACTGGGTGAACCCAGCGGCGGACCTGTTCATCGGGGCGGTCAGCGAAACTTGCGAAGCGGCAGCGCGGCTGGGCATCGCCAGGGAACGGATACGCCTCGGTGATTTTTTACTGCGACCGGAATTTTATGATACGGCCCTGGATGCCGCGGCCCGCGAGACTTATGTGCGCAGCGAACTTGGTTTTGATCCCGGTGAATTTATTTTATTGCTGAACGCATCGAGTCGTGGGGCGAACAATCATCTCGCTTTTTTGGAGGCTTTGCGCCGGCGCGGGATGGATTTGCAGGTGGTTTTGTTGTGCGGGAAATCGGTGGTGGCGAAAATGCAGGCGACGAATTGGCTCGCGGAAAATCCGCGCGCGCGGGTGAAGATAATGCCGCACCATACCAATGTGGCGAAATTGTTGCGCAGTGTTTCAGTGGTGGTGGCGCGACCGGGAACGGGGGCGACGAGCGAGGCGATTATCTGCGGGTGCCCGTTGTTGCTGAATTGCCTCGGCGGAACGATGCCGCAGGAATGGATCACGGTGAAGTTTTGCCGCAAATATCGCGTGGCGGAAACAATTCATCGGTCGGATGATCTGGCGCGGGTGCTGGGAGAATGGTTGCGTGGACCGGCGCGAGCGGCGGGGATTCGCGAGCGGATGCGGGAGATTTGTCCATCGGGAAGTCCGCGGGATATTTTGGATGCGGTGGTGGAAAAGAGGAGAGTTACGGCTCTAAAAAATGTAGGAGACGAGGTGACGAGACTCTGACTTATCCATCCAAAAACCGAAACTATATGGAACCATGCAATATAAACCACGGATGGACACGGATAAACACGGATTCAGATTTGCAAAAGTGGCGTTTCGGCAAATGGAGAACGACTGATTATCTGGAGGGCCTCATGGAAAATTCAAAAAAGATTGTTTTTATATTTCCTATCCGTGTTTATCCGCGTCCATCCGTGATTGAATTGAATTTTTTACGGATTAGAGACTCGTCACCTCGTCTCCTACAGCATAGGTTGACGGCGTGAGCGCAGAAAAATCACACGATGACCTTGCGGCACGGCTGTATTTGCAGGCGGTGTTGCCGGCGATGGAGGAACTGGCGCAAGTTTCGCCGCGGGCGCGGGCGTTGATCGCGGGTTGGGATTGTGCGGTGGAATTTGCCGTGGTCGGGCAGGGCGGGGCGGCGGTGAGGTTCAGGGATGGAATGGTTTCGGTGCTGCGCGAACGCTACCGCGAGGCGGCAATCTCGCTGTGGTTTGTTTCGTCCCGACAATTGGTGAACCAGTTTACGGGACTTGGATTCAGCCTGCCTTTGCCGCGACGCGGGATTTTCCGGATGGCGAGCCTCTGGCGGTTTCATCGGGTCGGAAAAATTTTGGAGGAGGAATTGGAACAGCATCCGCAACTTTTGTTGAGCGTGGCGCTGGGCTCGATGGGACCGCTCGTCGAAGATGACGCGAAGGCTCGGGAATTGATGCGCGATTGTCCGGCGGGCGTGGCGGAATTTGGGGTTCCCACATGCGGATTGTTCGGCTGGGTGGAATGGCGGAACGGCGAAATCAAATGGGGCCGGGGACGCGCGGCGCGGGCTGCCGATGTGACGGTGCAGTTCCACGACGAACGCATCGCGCTGGCGGCGCTGCGCGGGGAATTGGACGAGTGGGCGGCCATCGGCGCGGGTGACTTGACGGTGCGTGGCCTGGTGCCGCTGGCGGAATCGCTGGGCGCGGTGATGGAGCGGGCGGAGGGTTATGTGGCGAGGAGGGTGCGTGGGAACGCGAGCATGGAGAATGGAGGATAGAGGATGGCGGGGAATTTCAAATTGCAGATTTCAGATGGCAAATCGGAGCAAAGGCCGACGCGAAAGGCGCGGCGCGTTTTGTGGGTTGCGCTATTGGTTGTGGTTCTCGGCGGGATTGTTTGGGTGGTGCTGCGACCGCAAGAAACGGAGCCGGTTTATCAGGGGAAAAAGCTGAGTGTTTGGTTGGAACAATATTGTCGAAACTTATCCTCAGGTGGAGAGGGCATGAGACCTTTGCCAACTAACTTTGAAGCTTTGCGTGATGAGGCAGTTATCGCTCTCCATCAAATCGGCACCAACGCCATCCCAAATTATTTGAAACTAATGGCAACGCGGTTTCCGATGGAAAATATCGGTTGGCGCATTCCCTGGATCCTTCGGATTCCATGGCTGAGTGGGGCCTACATTCGACAGGGATCTGCAGCCACCAGTAATCCGTACGAAGCAATGCTCGGCTTCCGCCTGCTGGGTTCCTCGGGAAAATCTGCGGTTGCAGGTTTGATTTCGGTGATCCAATCGAGCGACAACCGAATCAGCCGATACAGCGCCGCCTATTCTCTGTCCTTTATTGGGCCGGCCGCCAAGGATGCCTTGCCCGCTTTGATTCAGAATTTCAAAGATACCGACGAATCGGTGCGCGATGCCACCGTCAAAGCTCTCTTTGCGATCGCCCAGGACCAGAAGACGTATCGTTGGCGACCGGAATGCGTGAGTGTGATGATGCCTGCGTTGATCCAAATTTTGAAGGAGCCGAATACAGATGATTTGCGCGTCATTCGCCTGCTGGGTGACTTGGGAGGGGATGCGAAGAATGCAGTTCCCGCGTTGCTGCCATTCTTGAATAATGCAAATGTCGCAATCAGTTCGGCGACGGCTGTTGCGATCAAATCAATTGACCACGAAGCGGCGGCGAAGGCGGGGATTAAATGATGCCGCTTTGCGTTGGTAATCGCGTTCTCCGCGCGTTGCCGAAGTGGGTTTCTGCTGCGCCTACGGAGGTTTGGCCAATTCACCCTTGGTTTCCACAAAGAGGTCGCTTTTGACGGAGCTTTTTCAAAGGCGCGAACTTTTTTTTTCGATCAAAAATCAAAAATCGCAAATCAAAAATCTATCCCCCTAATGCGGTCCTTCACATTCTCTTAAGGTTGCCTGTTCTAAATTGGCGTCATGAAAATTCAAATTCGCCAGACCATGAAAACAAAAGTGTCTTTGGCCACCCTTGCGTTAATGGGTTTTTTCTTTGCGGGCCGGTTGCAGGCCGATCCGCAATTGAGTTCCTGGTTCACGACTTACTCCGGAAAATACGCGCGCATTTATACCAACGCCGCCGCGGAAAACTCCGGCAGTGCCGTCATCACGTGGAGCAATGGCACGCAGACGCAATCCCTGCCGGCGTATGACGGGATCCAGGAAGTGGATTCGTCGGCGAGTTGGATTTATATCCGGAGCACCGGGCTGGGCAGTCATATCATGGGACCGTGGCAGGTCGGTTTTCCGAATCTGCCGGCGAACCAGAAGGTCTGGTTCCGTTTTCCACGGACGCAGGCGGTCGCGACGAATACGACCCTGAATGGCGGCGGGGCGATCGGTTATTTTGTGGATGGCGTGGCCATGTTCAATAGTTGGGACGCTTTTTATTGGAGCGGCACGGCGGACACGCAGAGCACAGCGTCGGGCGGCGGATATTGGAATCGCGACGCCTATGTCAACGAGGGCGCGACGTTCGATCCCGCTTACGCGCATCAACAAAACACCGGCGTCTATCATTATCACGCCGATCCAATTGCCTTGCGTTTCCTGCTGGGCGATCATGTGGGTTACAATGCCGCCTCGAATGTCTATACCGAGTCCACGAATGCGGTGACGGCGCATTCGCCGATTCTCGCGTGGGTGGGCGACGGGTATCCGTTGTATGGTCCGTATGGTTATGCCGTCGCGACGAACGCGAACAGCGGCATCCGGCGGATGGTTTCCGGTTATGTGCCGCGCAACGGCCAATACGGCACGGACAATCTCTCCACGAACGGGGCCTTGCGAACGTATCTTCCCGCATGGGCCTTGCGCGAATACACCGCCGCCGGCGCGCAGAACGGCACCACCAACGGTCCGACGGTCAACTCCACCAATTACCCTTTTGGCCGTTACATGGAGGACAACTCGTACCTGGGGGATTTGACCAATCCGAACACTGGAAAGACGTACCAGCAGGGCGCGGATTTCGACCTCGACGAATTCAACGGGCGTTATTGCGTCACGCCGGAATTTCCCAACGGCACTTACGCCTACTTCGTCGCCATCAGCAGCAATGCCGCGCCGGTTTATCCATATAACATCGGGCGGGCGTATTACGGCAAATTCACCGCCAGCACGGTGACCAGTCTCTCGGAAACAGTGACCACCAACTTCCTCGGCGGCACCAACTCGCCATTGAAGCTCGCCCAGCCCGGCGTGAAGAACAACACCGTCACCCTGGCTTGGAGCGCGGTGGAAGGCGGGAGTTATCAGGTGCAGGCGACCACCAATCTTTCCTCGTGGACCGTTCTGGCCTCGAACGTGTCGCCGAATGAAATTGCCGGGAGCTACAACGATTCGACAACTTTGGCCGAGCGCTTTTATCGCGTCGCGCTTACTTCGGTGGCGTCCTTTGATCCCGTGAGTGGCACGACGACTGGCGGCACGGGAGGCAACGGCATTCTCAGCGTTTCGCCCACATCCGGCACACACGGCAATTCTATCACGCTGACCATTTATCTCGATCCGTCCGCCACGCCCGCGCCGCCGCCGCAGAATGCCCCGATTAACAGCGTCGCGATCGGCAGTTACGCCATCACCGGCGCAAGCAACACGCACGTCAGCCAAACCGAGGTTACGAGCACGTTTACGATTCCCGACAATCTCAACGCCCAGACGGTCACCGTGGTATTTCCCGGACCGCCGACCGATCCTTCGAACACGGTGACTTACACGTTGCCTTATGGTTTTACAATTCACTGAGTAAATGCTGAAACCGCACGCGCGATGAAATGGTTTCATCACAGACGAATTTGGTTGCTGGCGCTGGGGGTCGGTTGGCTGCTTGGCGCAAGCAGTGTCGGTTGGAGTCAATCTGCCACCCTCTGCGTGCAAATCGTTCCGCAGTTCAACGGTGCGCCGCTGATCTTCGACACGCTGACGAATACCACTGCCGCCGGTCAAAAAGTTTCCATGACGCGGCTGGATTTCCTGCTCTCGAAGTTCCAATTCCGGCGGATAGACGGCCAGTGGATCGAGCAGACAAATTGGTTCGCTTACGTCAGCGCGCGGGACGGCAAAACGCGGTTCACGCTGAACGATGTGCCGATTGATCCTTACGACCGCGTGCGATTTTGCGTCGGCGTGGCGCCGGAGGCCAATCACAAATCTGTCGCGGATTACCCGGCGAATCATCCACTGAATCCCGACGTGAACGGCCTGTATTGGGGCTGGATGGGCGGCTACGTCTTTTGCGCGCTCGAAGGCCACTGGCTGCGGCCGGACGCACGGCCAGGCGGATTTTCCTATCACCTCGCCACCGACCAGCAATTGATGACCGTGGAATTGCCGGTCAAACTTGATTTGGAAACAAACTCCGAAATGCGCCTGGCGTTCAACGTGGAAAAAATCTTCGCGGGCGCAAAACCGATCGTCCTGGACGAAACCACGTCTTCCACGCATTCGCGCACGAATGACCTGCTGGCCGTTCAACTGCGTCAAAATGTCGAGCACGCATTCTCCGTTGAGCGAATTTCCACCATGGTCGTGGCTGGGGCCAATCTGAGCGCAACCAATCATGTCGAAATGGCCGCGAACGCCACTCCATATCGCCTGACGATTTCGGCGTTCTTTCCGCGCCCGGCATTGCCGGTTGACAATCCGCTCACCGAACAAGGCGTGGCGTTGGGCCGCAAATTGTTTTTTGACAAACGGCTTTCCGCGAATTATTCGCAAGCCTGCGCGGATTGCCACAAACCTGACGCGGCCTTCACGGACGCCAAATCCGTGAGCCTCGGCGCCGAGGGTGAACTCGGAACCCGCAACTCCATGTCTCTGCTCAATCTCGCCTGGAAGTCCGCCTTCTTTTGGGATGGCCGCGCGGCGTCCTTGCGCGAGCCGGTGTTGCAGCCGATTCAAAACCCAATCGAAATGCACGAAAGCCTGACGAACGTCGCGGCGAAGCTTTCTGCCGACCAGGCTTTCGTGACCGCCTTCGCCAACGCCTTCGGGACAACGGAGATTACTCCCGATCGCATCGCCCGCGCGCTCGAGCAATTTTTGCTGACGCAAGTTTCGCATGACTCGAAGTTCGACCGCGTGATGGCGGGTGAGGCAAAACTTTCCCCGGAGGAACAGCGTGGGTTCGAGTTGTTCCACACCGAATACGATCCCCGCCGCGGACAATTCGGCGCGGATTGTTTTCATTGTCACGGCGGGCCGTTGTTCCAAAGCCAGGGCTTTGCGAACAACGGACTCGATGAAACGTTCGCCGACACGGGCCGTTACCGCGCCACGGGCAGGGAAGGGGATCAAGGCAAATTCGCGGTGCCCTCTCTGCGAAATGTTGAAGTCACCGCGCCCTACATGCACGACGGGCGGTTGCGGACTTTGGAGGAAGTGGTCGAGCACTATTGCACCGGGATGAAGCGGAGCGCCACCCTCGATCCCAATCTGGGCAAGCATCCCGATGGCGGTCTGCCGTTGAGCGACGCCGACAAGCGGGCGCTCGTCGCTTTTCTGAAAACCCTCACCGACGAGCGGTTCCGCAGCCAAAGCGAGGCGGTCCTTGCCGGCGAGCGTTAACACCGCCGAGAAGCCAATACTTTCTCCCGCCTTTACATTCGCCGGCCCGGTTGTAGAATCGTCGCCAATAGGGACCAAACTCAAAACGAACTGCGGACTAGCCGACGATTTATGAGCCAACCATTTTTCCTTCGCGCTGTTAATCAAACCACGCTGGGAGTCTGTTGCGCCTTGCTGCTGGTTTCCACGGGCCACGCCGCCACGACCAACTGGCCGCAATTTCGCGGGACGGACGCAAGCGGTGTTTCGGACGACCCCGCGCCAGTCGCGTGGAATGTCGAGACCGGCGAAAACATCCGCTGGCAAACTCCGGTTCCCGGCCTCGGGCATTCGTGTCCGATCGTTTGGCACGATCGCGTTTACGTCACGACCGCCGTGAGGCAGGGCGCCAAGGAAGATTTGAAGGTTGGGCTTTATGGCGAGGTGGGTTCTTATGTGGAGCACGAGCCGGAACAATGGCGTCTGCTCTGCCTGGACAAAGCGAGCGGGAAAATTCTCTGGGACAAGCTGGCGCTGGAATCCACTCCCAAATCCCAGCGCCACACCAAATCCTCCCATTGCAATTCCACACCCGCCACGGACGGCCAGCGCATTGTCACCATATTCGGTTCCGAGGGCATGTTTTGTTTCGACATGGATGGAAAACAATTATGGCGCAAAGACCTCGGCCCGATGGACGCGGGCTGGTATGTGGATGCCACCACGCAATGGGGTTTCGGAAGTTCGCCGGTGCTGCGCGACGGCAAGATCATTGTCCAATGCGATGTGAAGAGCGAACAATTTCTCGCCGCTTACGACGCGCAGGACGGACACCAACTCTGGCGCACCGCCCGCAAAGACGTTCCGACGTGGTCCACGCCGCTGATCGTCTCTTCGCCGGGCCGGACGCAAATCATTGTCAATGGCTGGAAACAAATCGGCGGGTATGATTTCGCCACGGGCAAGGAATTGTGGACGTTGAATGGCGGCGGCGATATTCCGGTGCCCACGCCCATTGTGGCCGATCAGTTGGTGATTCTGACCAGCGGACACGGGCCGAACCGCCCCATGCGCGCCATCCGTCTGGATGCCTCCGGCAATATCACGCCGCCGAGCGTGGACGCGACGAACCAGGCGGTCGCCTGGTATCAGGCGCGCAAGGGCAGTTACCTCCAAACGCCGATCCTTGTCGGCAAACTGCTTTTTGGAAACATGGACGGTGTGCTCACCTGCTTCGACGCCCAGACCGGCGAGATCAAGTACAACGAGCGCATCGGCGGCGGCGGCCAGGGTTTCACTTCGTCGCCCGTGGCGGCCAATGGCAAGATTTATTATCCAGGCGAGCAAGGCGAAGTTTTTGTAATTCCCGCAGCCAGCGAGTTCAGCGTCCTCGCCACTAACAACCTTGGCGGTCTTTGCCTTTCCTCGCCGGCCATCTCCGAGGGAACTATTTTCTTCCGCACGACTGGAAAGCTTGTTGCGGTGGGCTTCACAAAAAAGTAACTGCGCCTCGCACTTTCTTTTCATACCGCAGAGACGCGGAGACGCAGAGAAGGGAAATTTGCGAGCGTGAAGGACGGAGCGTAAGCCGTCCCGCCATTCTCTATTCTCCATACTCCATCCTCGTTTTCTCCGCGCCTGCGCGTCTCTGCGTTTAGAATCGGATTTCATCAGGTCCATAACTGCCGATCAAGCGAGCGGTATTGGATGGCTTCAGAAATGTGGTCGCTCAAAATATTTTCGGAGCCAGCCAGGTCGGCGATGGTTCGGGCGACTTTGAGAACGCGGTCGTAGGCGCGCGCGCTGAGGTTCAAATCCGCCATCGCGAATTTCAACAATTCCATCGTTGGCGGGTCAATCGCGCAATAGGTCTTGAGTTCGCGGCTGCCCATGCGGGCGTTGCACGTGATCCTGGGTTTCGCGGCGAAACGCTCCTGCTGACGCGTACGCGCCGCCATCACGCGCTCCCGAACTTGCGCGGAAGTTTCGCCGGCTTTCTCGCTGGTGATGTCGCGAAATTTCACGAGCGGAACTTCAATGTGCAGATCAATGCGATCGAGCAACGGCCCGGAAATGCGGCCGAGATAATTTTGAATCTCGCGCGGTGAACTGCGCGATTCGCCGGGCATTTTCCCGTCGGGCGTGGGATTCATCGCGGCGATCAGCATGAATTCGCTGGGAAAAGTCATCGTGCCGGCGGCGCGGGAAATGGTGACGCGACCTTCTTCGAGCGGCTGGCGCATGGTTTCGAGCACGCTGCGCTTGAATTCGGGAAGTTCATCGAGGAACAAAACGCCATGGTGCGCCAGGGAAATTTCGCCGGGCGTCGGGTTGATGTTGCCGCCGAGCAAACCGGCGTCGCTCGCGGTATGATGCGGCGCGCGAAAAGGCCGTCGCGTCACCAGCGCCTGTCCGGGCCGGAGCAGCCCGACGATGCTGTGGATCTTCGTGGTCTCGAGCGCTTCCTCGAGCGTGAGTGGCGGAAGAATCGTGGCCAGGCGTTTGGCGAGCATGGATTTGCCGGTGCCGGGCGGGCCGATCAACAGAACATTATGACCGCCGGCGGCGGCGATCTCGAGGGCGCGCTTCACGGATTCCTGGCCTTTGACCTCGGAGAAATCCATATCCTCCTCGGTCGGCTGGTTGAAAATCTGGGTGATGTCCACCTTGGCGGGGGTGAGCTTGATTTCGCCCTCGAGGAAAGCGGCGGCTTCGCGCAGATTCTGGACCGGTATGACGCGCAACCCGGCTACGACCGCGGCCTCGGGCGCATTATCCGCCGGGACCAGCAGGCCGGTCTTGCCCTCGGCGCGGGCGCGCAGGGCCACGGGCAAAACCCCCTTCACCGGGCGCACCGCGCCGGTCAGCGCGAGTTCGCCGACGATGATGAAATTATCCAATTGATCCGTTTCAATCTGTTCGCTGGCGGCGAGAATGCCGATGGCGATGGGCAGGTCGAAACTCGGGCCTTCCTTTTTGACATCGGCGGGCGCGAGATTAATGGTCGTGCGGCCCATGGGGAATTTGAAGCCGGAATTGCCGAGAGCCGTGGCGACGCGGTCGCGGGATTCCTTCACCGCGGCATCCGGCAGCCCGAGAATGAGGATATTCGTGTCACCCCATCCGGAGTCAACCTCGACTTCAACCGGATAGGCTTCGATGCCATTGACGGCGGCAGAACAGACCCTGGCTAACATGGTGCGAAAGTTATCCCCGAGCCGGGCGTGAAGTGCAAGCGCGAGTTCATTGATCTTGCATATGGCCCAGCTCCAGTCTGGGTGCGACTCGTTGATGAACAGCTTTTTGTTTCAGAATTCAGTTTCACTTGCCAGGTTGGTTCGATCTCTTCACCCTCCATACATGAAAAATCGCGGCCAGCAGCCCGGTTAACCCGCCGAGGTAAGTCGCGTCATGGATATAGGCAACGCGAACGAAACTCGGGACATCAACGACTTGGTGAATCGCCGCGAGTTGCTCCCATGCCGAAAAGTCGGAACCATGCAGGACGCCAAACAAATATCCGGAAATTGATCCCGCGAACGCGAACCCAAAAACGATCAGGATTCCATTAAGGGTCTGATGAAACGCAACGCTGCGAGGGAATGCGGGAACAGTAATGCGCGCAATAAACCAAGCGCAGAAAAAGCCAACCCACCAACTGGCCAAAAAACCAATCTCGGCGACAAATATGCGCGGAGGAAAACCGAAATTCGCGTAGCGAAATTGCAAAAACTTCAACCGAGTGAAATATTCCTGAGAAATCGAATAGGTAACTTGATCGTGAGCGATCCCATAAACCCCCGCCAATATTGCGCCGATCAAGGCTTGCCCAAACATGGCTCGCAAATTCGCCAGAGGAATTTTCGGATAAAGAAAATTCATTCTTAGACTCATGCACGCGGAAGGGATGAAAGTTTGGCGAAAATCGCAACTCCTACTGCTCCACTAAGACTGCCGGCGGTCAATAATGGCGCATTCCATTGCCAATGAGCCCCGACAGTAAGCACGGCCATGATCACGCATCCGACGACCAACCCAAACGCGAAACCAGACCGCCAGGAAATGCGTCTGCCAGTGGAACGTAACCAGAAAAATACCGGTATAATTAGAAAAATAAATGTAAGCGTTATAATTGCAGCCGAATATAAAAGGAGAATCGGGAATTCAGCGAACCTCCCAAACGAAGATGTACTCCAGATGGCTAAATAGCCTTGACAAATTACAGAACCGACTACGGATCCGGCGATTACCGAAATCAGGGCCGCGATATAGGTGTCCATGGAATTAATGGTAAACAACTCAACATTTTTATCGCCCGCGTTTCGCCTGCAATTCCTTCCGCAACTTTTCCAACGGCAGCGTGTTGATCACGTCCTGTTTTTCGAGCCAGCCTTTGCGCGCGATGCCTGCGCCCAGGCGGAGAAATCCCGCGTGTTCGTTGCGGTGCGCGTCGCAGTTGATGACGCATTTCACGCCCTTGGATTTCGCGTACGGCCACATCCGCCAATCCATATCGAACCGGCGCGGGTTCGAGTTCAACTCGATCCAGGTGCCCGTCGCCGCGCACGCGTCAATCACCGCCTGCTGGTTCACCTTGTAAGGCTCGCGCTCCAACAGCAACCGCCCGGTCAAATGCCCGAGCATGTGGACGTAACGATTCTCCGCCGCGCGAACCAATCGCTTGGTATTCTCCGCTTCGTCCTGGGAAAAACCGGCGTGCAAACTCGCGACCACCACGTCCAGTTCCGCGAGCAAATCGTCATCAAAATCCAATTTGTCCTTGAGAATATCCACCTCGGAACCGGCGAGCAGCCGGAAATCAATGCCTTCATCGGCGAATCGCTGGTTGATTTTTTTGATTTCCTTGAGCTGTTGCCGCAAGCGCGCGGGATCGAGACCGTGGGCTTGAAACGAGGACTTTGAATGGTCCGTGATGCCCCAGTAAGCGCAGCCGAGTTCGCGCATGTAATCGGCCACTTCCTCCAGCGTTCCGTGGCCGTCGCTCCAATTGCTATGGTTGTGCAGCGAGCCTTTCAATTCCGTCCATTCCAGCAGGCGCGGCAGCGCATGTTGTTCCGCCGCCGCAAATTCCCCGTGGTCCTCGCGCAACTCGGGCGGGATGTAATCGAGGCCGAGGTTTTCAAAAATGTCCTCCTCCGTTTTGCAGGTCACCAGCAATTTCGGATCGCGTGTTTCCTCCTTCGATTTAAACAGCCCGTATTCATTCAGGCGCAACCCGCGCTGGATGGCTCGCGAGCGCATGATGATATTGTGCTCCTTGCCGCCGGTGAAATACGCCAGCGCAAACGGATACTCCGCGTCGCTCACCACGCGCAAATCCGATTGGATGCCGCCGGTGAGAATCACCGAGGCCTTCGTCTCGCCCTTGGCGCTCACGCTGACCACGCCTGCCTCGCGGGTGAACAAGTCAATCACCTCAGCCGGTTTTTTTGATGAGGCCAGAAAATCAATATCGCCAATTGTTTCCCGGCAGCGCCGCAAACTGCCCCCGATGCTGCAACGAATGACATCCGGATATTGCCGCAACGCCTCAAGCATCGGCTCGGCGACCTGCAACGCTTCGAGTTGCAAATGCCGCTCGGCGTACTTGCGCCGGAAATGAATTCCCTCGATGATCTTCGCCTGCGTCTTCTCGCCGAAACCCTCCAACCCCGCCACCTTGCCCGCCACGCACGCCGCCTCAAGTTCCACCACGGATTTGATCCCGAGCTTGTCATAAAGCGCCTTGACCTTCTTGGGGCCGACGCCGGGAATCTGGAGCATCTCCAGCAAGCCGGGAGGAATCGAGGCTTTCAATTCCTCGTAATACGGCAGCTTGCCCGTGGTGACCAGCGCGGTGATTTTTTGCTGGAGCGCCTCGCCGATGCCCTTGATCTCATCGAGCCGTTCCTCCGCGATCAGCACCGCGAGCGGCTCGGTGAGGGATTCCAGGGCGCGGGCGGCGTTCGCATAGGCGCGCGTCTTGAACGGATTCTCGCCCTTCAATTCGAGCAGCACGCCAATCTCGTTGAGTATCTCGGCCACCTGATCTTTATCCATAAATTCAATATGGTCTGCGAAGTTTAAGGTTTAAAGTTTAAAGTTGGCGACGCAAAACGCCGCGAATTGAAAAATATTTCCCCGGATATGTGACCATAGGTGAATATAGCTGACAACATCTGACAATAGCTGGCACCTGCTGAATTTTGGGTGCCGGATTTTGCCATTTGTGGCCAGCTTTTGCCACTTGCCAACCCGGCAAATTTTGCCGCCGCGACGGTCAAACCAGCCAAACCCGCCCAATGGTTTGACTTGGTATGACGCGGTTTGACCGCATTGACCATCAACACCTTATGAGTGCTACTTTTGCCCCTGACCACCTTGAGTTCGGTGCGACGCGCAGCGTGGCGTGATGCCTCGCCAACGATACTTGAGGCTGTGTTCTCGTTTTTCACATTTGTCACCCTTCCATTTAACCATATTCGCCGCCGTTATTGTAACCTATGGTACGTTTCACGCGCTCTTTCTCATTAACACCGTGGCGTCCGTTTGGGCTGGACTCACGCGGCGCGGCGGCTAAAATTTCCTCAGGTTCGAACAGGAAGGAAAATTTATGGCGAAATGCGGCTATTGCGGTTCAACCATTGTCATGGGAGGCGTGCGCGCGGACGACCAGCGTTTCTGCAATAACAAATGTTACCAGAACGCCTACATCCTCAGCGTCACCAAAAACGTCCCGGCCGATGTGCTCGACCGGAAAGTCGAGGAAGTCTGGCGCGGCAATTGCCCCAAATGCAACGGGCTGGGGCCGGTGGATGTCCACAAAGTCCATGAGGTCTGGTCGGCGCTCGTGCTCACCCGCTGGACGACCAAGGCGCAAGTCAGTTGCCGCTCGTGCGCCACCAAGCGGCAACTCGGCGGCGCGGCCTTTTCATTTGCCTGCGGCTGGTGGGGATTTCCGTGGGGCCTCATCCTCACGCCCGTCCAAATCACGCGCAACCTGGTTGCGATGGGCGGCGGCCCGGACTCCTCGCGCGCCTCCGACGGCTTGCGGAAACTGGTCCTGGTCAATATCGGCGCGCAAATGATCGCCGCCCAAAACGCCGCCGGAAGTCAGCCGCCACCGAAATAAAAATTGTCCGTGTGAATTATTCACGAGACGAGTAAGCCGGAGGACAATATTATGATGGAAGCGTGGAAATGATAATCCCGCAACGATGAGCCGAGGCAAGGAATGGAACGCCGCATGTCATGTTAAAAGCTCCCGACATTTTTTGAAATGGGCGTGTGCGGCAAATAGTTGGCAATTCAACCGTCATAATGTCACGATATACCGGCTAATTGATAAACTTGACGTAGCTACTTATGATAAAACGGATCAAAATAGTTGATTTCAAAAGCATACGCGAACTCGATTTGGTTCTTGATCCAGTCACGGTTTTGGTGGGGCGAAGCGGCACGGGTAAATCAAACATTGTGCAGGCGATTAGATTTCTGCGTAATGTACTGCTTAACCAAGAGCAAGGGATTAACTATGAATCTGGATGGGAGCGTATTATTCCAGTCGGGGAAAAAAATCCAAAAACATCAATAGAAGTTATCTTCTCTCTACCAGGTGAAGAGCTTGAATATAATTATCGAATTGCTTTTGGAACACCTGGGCAGCAAACCTATCCCGGTCAAATTTCACTGAAAGCTGAACATTTGACTCTCGGTGGCGCGGTAATTTTTTCTCGCACCCGGTCCGATCAAAACCGATGGGATTGGGGAAAAGCACCGGACGTTGCCGTTCTGCCGCAGCAACTGGAAATACCGGTAATCAGCAGTTTTCCTTCGTTGCAAAAAGTAGTCTTTGCCTACGCCGCCTTATCCACCGGCATTGGCTATTATCACTTCCCGGCGTCAACTTTGGGCGTGTCCCGGACTCAAGAGCACGGAATTGAATTCTTACAAAACATTCCCGGATTATCCGATAACGCGCATAATTTTCTTAGCGTTATGCGCGGCATCACCCAGGATTTTCACCACCCAAATCTTCGAAAAAGCCTTTTGGCTTCATTGCAATCCGTGAATGGCTCTATTGCATCCATCGAATTGGATTCATTAACAGCGCCAAGCCGGGCGGTAGTCGGACACGGGGCGGGTGGACGCGTGTTTGAGTTGAATCTTCAACAAGAATCCGACGGATTGCGACGATTTTACGCGCACCTGCTTGCTCTTTATCAGACTCCGCCAAAACTCACCTTGATTTTTGAAGAGCCCGAGAATGCCATTTTCCCTGGCGCCTTGTCTTTGCTCGCCGACGAATTCAAAGCCGCGCCGCGCGAAAATCGTGGCCAGGTAATCCTGACGACACATAATCCCACGCTCTTAGATTCTTTTGAGGTGGATAATATAAGAGTGGTGGAAATGGAGGATGGTAAAACTCTTGTTGGGCCGGTTTCAAAACAGCAGCGTGATGCGGTTAAAGATCATCTTCTCACCACTGGCGACTTGCTAAAAGTTGAACAGGCAAAGCGTGAGAACGGAAAGCTCGCCGACCTGCCCGCATGAAGCGCCTGGTCATCCTTGGCGAAGGCCATGGCGAAACGTCCGCTCTACCGATTCTTGCGCGTAAACTTTTGCGTGAAAAAGATTCCGAACATCGGCTTTTTGTTGATGATGACATAATTCGCACGCACAACCCGTTGGGACTTGTTAAATGGAACAAAGAATTGGGGCAACCCGATCATCAAGAATGGCTGAGGTATATCAAAATCGCGGCGCGGCGCGGCAATGTTGGAGGCATACTCGCTATTTTTGATGGTGACGCTGATAAATTTCCTGCGGGCGCAAATATTCCCTTTTGTCCGGCAACAGCCGCTAAAGCCATGGCGGCGGCGGCACAAGTGGGCGCTGGCGTAAACTTTTCCCTTGCGGTTGTGTTTGCGTGTGTCGAATACGAAAGTTGGATTATTGCAGGAGCGGAATCATTGGCTGGCAAGTCATTCAAAGATGGCCGCCCGGTTTTGCAACCCAATGTCAAATTCCCAACGGAAAAGCCGGAATCTCATGGGAAAAAATGGCTTGAGAAAAATTGCCCGGGCTATCGTCCACGTCGAGATCAAGGGCCATTGACGGAATTAGTCGAACTTGGAATTGTGCGAAATAAGAAACTTCGCTCTTTCTCCCGCCTCGACCACGCGATTGATGAAATATTGGAAGCCGCTGGAAATCAGACCTTCGTTACAACCCCATAACGTCGCTAAACTCGGCCCCATGTCAAAATCATCAACCCTCCCGGTGGCGCTGACCATTGCGGGATCGGACAGCGGCGGCGGGGCGGGGATTCAGGCGGATTTAAAAACTTTCGCGGCGCTCGGGGTGCATGGCGCGAGCGCGATTACTTGCGTCACGGCGCAAAATCCGACGCGCATTTCCGGCATTCAGCCTTGCCGCCCGCAGATGGTGCGCGAACAAATCGCAGCCGTGTTTGAAGGGTTGCGACCGGTCGCGGCGAAGACCGGGATGCTTTATTCCGCCGAAATCATTCGCGTGGTGGTTGATTTTTTTCGAGAGCATTCGCGGACGCCTTTGATTGTGGATCCGGTGATGGTTTCCACCAGCGGACGGCAATTGCTCAAGCCGGCTGCGGTCAAATTGCTGAAACGCGAACTGCTCCCGCTCGCGACTCTGGTGACTCCGAATCTTCAAGAAGCCGCCAGCCTGCTGGGCCGTCCGTTGCGCTCGGAGGGGGATTTGCGAATGGCGGCGCGAGAAATTCACCACGAGTTTGGTTGCGCCGCGCTCGTGAAGGGCGGTCATCTGCCAGGCGTCGCCGAAGCGGTGGATTTTTATTTTGACGGCAAAAAAGAATTGCGCCTCGCCGCTCCGTTCGTCAAGGGCTTGCGCACACACGGCACGGGCTGCACTTATTCCGCGGCGATCACGGCTTATCTTGCGCTCGGGTGGTCGTTGCCGGAAGCCGTGACGCGCGCCAAGGGCTACATCACGCAAGCCATCGCGCATTCCCAACGCGCCGCCGGTCACGGTGTGTTGAATCATTTTTGGCGCAGAGACGCAGGGGCGCGGAGAAAAAAGTAATTTGGAATGCGGGATACATGATAATGGAAGCCTCGCGTATCGGGTGCGATTTGAAGTGCCGGTCAAATTGGCATGGCTGGCTGATTCCTGATACCTCGAAGAGGTTTTGCAACGCAGCCCAGGGTTGCCGCTTTGGGCTACCCTGGGAAAAACGTCCGAGCGTACTCCCCAACCTCAACGAGGTTGGGGCAATAGTGGATGGGATGGTGCAAATGTTCAAGCTGGAATCAGCCACAACCTCGTTGAGGTTGAATATCTACGCGCATCCTATCCCAAGGTAGGCCCGCAAGACTCGGAGCGGGCCAACCTTGGGCTTAGTTCCGCAACCTCTTCGAGGTAGGGGAGTGCGCTCGCGGCAAAACTTGGACGGCAGTTCAAATCACACCCTCGCGTATCCTGTATCTTGCATCCCGCATCCTGGATCCCTTATCTTCCGCAACCTTTTCCCAAGCAAAAACGTCTGGCCGGGTAGCTGCGCGATAAGCGCAAACGATTGAACCAGAACACGGTGGAAACAGGCTGGCCAATGAATGAATAAACGTCTAGGCTCAACGCGTCTCAATTACAGATATGAATAAAACATCTTTGTTTAAATCGGTTTTACTAATCACCGGGACTTCGTTGTTCGCCAGCGGTTGCGTGGTGCGCGAGGTGCGTTACCAGAGTCCTCCGCCGCCCGCCGTGGTGGTCCAACCTGGACCTGTGGGCTCTGAAGTGTATGTGGACAGCGCGCCGCCGCCGCCCATCGTGGAAAGTGTCACGGTGGCGCCGGATCCGGCTTTCATCTGGATCGGCGGGTTCTGGGGTTGGGAAGGACGCTGGGTATGGCACGCGGGCTATTGGGGACGGCCACCGCACCGGGGCGCGGTCTGGATCGGGCCTCACTATGCCTTTCGCGGCGGCCGACATGTTTGGGTCCGCGGCGGCTGGCGGTGATTCGATGAATTGAAATCAACCGGCTTCCGTGAGTTCGTCTGGGAAACGTCGCGGAAGCCGGTTTGGTGTCCAGCCTTTAGGCTGTCCCGGAGGGGGGAACACGCTAAAGCCGGAACCATGCAATCTAAACCACGGATGGACACGAATCGACACGGATAGGAAAGGGAAAACAAGCTTCCTGAATTTTCCCAGTACGGCGCCAAATAGTGAGTCGTTATCCATTTGCCATAAGGCCTTATTTACAAGTCTGCATCCGTGTTTATCCGTGTGCATCCGTGGTTGAACTGAATTCTTACGGCTAAAGGCTGGACACCGAACAAGACCACAGAAGCCGGTTTGGTTTATGAGGCAGGCTGGCGTTACGCGGCGCTCGTTTTCCGGCGGATGGCGAAAAAGAGGCTGAGTGAGCCGACCGTAATGAGCACGAGCGGGGAGGGTTCGGGCACGGCCTGCGTTACGTTAAATTCGAACGAGTTGCCGCTGAACGCCGAATTGCCGCTGTAAACCGTGGTGGTGCCGTTCGCAGCGGTAATCGCCGCCAAAGTCGCCGGCGTGTCCACGGTGGTGAATCCAAAATTGAGCGAACCGCCGGGCTGGATCACGTTCAGCGTGGGCGAGTTGTCGGTGAAGAGGATCGAGTATTTTCCGCTGCCAGCCTGGATGGTATCCGACCATCCGGTGGGCGCCGTGACGCTGGAAGGGGACGAAGGGAGGAAAAATCCTCCCGGAATCCAGGCATACCAAAACGTACCCAGCGGGCTGGTGGAGGCGGCGGAGTTTTTCAGGGTGATGACGTAATTGAACGACCCGCCGTTGGGTGTGTCGGTGAATGCGGCGGACGCGGTGATGCCCTGGGCCTGGGCATTTGAGGCGACAGCGAGCGCGGCGAGGCCGGCGGCCAGCGCGAACGAATGACGAAGCGGGGATTTGGTGGAAACTTTCATTGGTTTTAGTGGTTGATATTCAGTTGGTTTATCGCGGTTTGGAACCGCCATTGTGGATGAGAGGCGCGAGTGGAATAAATGTTCCCGAAGAAAGTGAATGCGGTCCGGCCGGGCGATTTGTGATCTGCCAGCGGGATTTGCCGGAAGCCGAAAAAGCTCAAAATCATATTTTACTGGTGGAAATCCTTGCACCGGCTATCTTGCACCCATTGAAGTCATGAAATCATTCGTTTTTATCACTCGTTGTTCCATCGTCTGCGTCGCGGCGCTCCTGTTGAATTCCAGACCCGCCATCGGCCAAATCCCCGGCGGCGCTGGCGGCGCTGCTGGCATGAACGCCTCCATGGTCCGGCTCTTCGGCAGCAACACCAATTTCATCGCCAAGGCCGAAGCCCGGGTCGTGGATAAGAAGCAGCAGGAAACCACCAGCATGTTGATGGGCTTTGAAATGCTCGCCGGCAAAATCCGCGTGGATGTCAATATGGCCGACGTCAAGAGCCGCGAAATGCCCCCGGAATTCGTCGCCACCATGACCAAGATGGGCATGGGCGAAATGACCACCATTCTCCTGCCGGACCAAAAAGTCATCATCTCCATTTATCCGGGCTTGAAATCGTACGCGGAATCCCCCATGCCCAAGGACGATATTGAAGCTTCCACGAAACAATACAAAATCGAAAAAACCCGCCTTGGCAAGGAAACCATTGACGGCCACGCCTGTGAGAAGGACAGCGTGACGCTCACCGACACTGCGGGAACCAAGGACCACATCACCGTCTGGTACGCCGCCGACCTCAAGGATTTTCCCATCCAGATGCAAATTCCCACGGACGATTCCACGCTCACCATGAAATTCAAGGACGTCAAACTCGGCCGGCCCGAGACCAGCCGTTTTCAAGCGCCGCCCGGCCTGGCCAAATTCGACAGCGTGAACGCCCTGATGTATGACGCCGTGAACAAGAAATCCAATCCCGGCGCCAGGAAATAAAGGGGTGAGAATAGCCAATTTAAATCCGGACTCGGACATCGGCGCGAGCGCGTGGTTTGTGGATCTCGAAGGCCATCGGCTCCTCATGGACGCCGGCACCCATCCCAAGCGCGAGGGCCGTTCGAGCCTGCCGCTTTACGATCTGATCAAGAAAGAGGAACTGGACGCCGTCGCGCTTTCCCATTGTCATCATGATCATGTCGGTTCGCTGCCCGTCGCGTTGAAGTATTTTCCCAAGGCGCACGTTTTGATGTCCGAGCTGAGCTATTTCATCATCGAGCGCGTGCTGCATAATTCCGTCAACGTCATGACCCGCCAGCGCGACGAGGCGGGCATCAAGGAATATCCGCTCTACACGCATGATGAGATTGACGAAATTTCCCCGCACTTTCAGGGCTTCAAATACAATCGCGAAATCGAATGGGCCGCTTTCAACAAGACCCGCGCCGGCGTCCGCTCGCCCACGCTGGAATTTTTTGACGCCGGCCACGCCCTTGGCTCCGCCGGCATGATGGTGCGCGGCCAGAAGCAAACCCTGTTTTACACCGGCGATGTTTCCTTTGGCGATCAAACCATTCTCAAAGGCGCCCGCTTCAACGACGTCAAGGCCGACGTGCTCATCATGGAAACGACGCGCGGCAACCGCGCCGTGCCGCCCGGTTTTTCCCGCGCCGCGGAACTCGACCGCCTCACCGCGTCCATCGAACGCGTCCTCAAACGCAAAGGCTGCATCCTCATTCCCACGTTCGCCTTGGGTCGGACGCAGGAAATCCTGGCGATGCTCGCCCTGCTGACGCGTTCCGGGCGGTTGAAGCACCAGCCCATTTACATCGGCGGCCTCGGGCGCGTGTTCACCGAGATTTACGATCTCGAAGCCCATCGCACCAGCCGCCAGCACAGCAACCTGCAACTGCGCGAAGCGTTGAACCTCGTGGTTTTGGAAAAGGGCCAGTTGGAAAAAATGAAACTCAGCGGCGGCCGCATCTTCGTCATCACCGCCGGCATGATGAGCGAAAACACCGCCGCCCACGCCCTGGCCGCGCGCATGATCGGCGACGAGCGCCAGGCCATTTTCTTCGTCGGCTACGCGGACAAGGACACTCCCGGCGGCCGGCTCAAGGCCGCCAAGCCCGGCGAGACCTTCATCTTCAGCCCCAGCGCCGGCGAAGTCACCCGCCGTTGCGAAATGGAAGAATTCGACCTCACCGCCCATGCGAACCGCGACGAATTGTTGAATTTCGTCGGCCAGGTTTCGCCCCACACGGTTCTGCTTGGCCACGGCGATGAGGATTCGCGCCAGTGGTTTGAGCAACAAATCCGCGCGCGTCATCCCAAGATAAAAATCATCCAGCCCGCGCCCGGAAAAATCGTGGAAGTTTAGCAGTTGAAATTGGTGGTTGAATGATTTTCCAGGCCGGAATTCCAAACCGTATCGGACGCAACCTTCGCAAACATCTGCGGCACTTTGCCTGACTGCCAGTTCCACTCCAAGCATAAGGGGTCGGCATAATTCGCATTTCCAGACTTCCAGCACAAACGCGAGTTCAGCGCATTTTTCGAAAATCGGCCGTGTGGCCGGCGAAAAACAAGGTGATTTTTTATGTGAAATGAGGCGCCAAAAGTGGAGCTTTAAGGAGTCGGCAAAAGCGGTTCTGACCTTCGATTCCGTCAAACCAGCCGAATGGTTTGACTGGGTTTGACGCGGTTTGACGGCATTGACCATCAACGATTTGCGATGGTTGTTTTTGCCCATGACTACCTTGACGACCGCCGGAAAGCGATGGAAACCGGGATTAACAGGATTGCCCGGACCCGATGGCCGCAAAGGAACGCAAGGAACGCAGAGAGGGAAACGACCCCTTTCGTGTTCTTTGCGTTCTCTCGCGGCCAACCTCCCGTGTGCCCCACGATCCAAAATCGCCAATCTAAAGTCTAAAACAATTGTCATGCCCCCCATAATACCAAAACGGAAGCTCGATTTTGTAACCTATGGTACGTTTGACATGATTTTTATCTTTGATGAATCTTTGTTATAAAAGAGGGGTTTGGAGTATCCGTCTCACCCCATCCGGAGTCAACCTCCATGTCAACCGGATAGGTTTCGATGCCATTGACGGTATCAGAACAGACCCAGGCTAACATGGGGCAAGGTATCACCGACGGCGGCGCAAACTGCAAGCCGGGTTTTCTCGCGGAAGCATTATTTCAATTGTTTTTGCTTTTCGGGGACTCTTGCAATATGAGTTTCCGGACTAAGCTGTTTAGAACGCCGATCAGAAATTCTCATTTCCCATCGGCTGCCTGATCCGGTAAAAATCCCGCGTCAGAGGAACAGGAGTCGTGAACGGGCTGGTCGCGTTGGTCACATCGCTCCACGCTTTTAGATCGGACGACTGTTGGAGCGTGCCGGTTCCTAACCAACCTAAAGTCAGGTTTGTCCCGGACACCGCGATCGTCACGGTCAACGGCGACACAACTTCATTTGTGATCGTGATCGCCGGGATTTGTGACGCGAACAGGTTCACCGTCGAGGCTGTCCCGTTGGTGGAGCCACCCTGCGGAACGATGAGCACACGATTGCCGAAAAAAGCCTGGCCGCCAACGAAAACAGATTCCTCATCGCAATATATCCAGTCCGGCGCGAACGAAGTGCAGGTGGACATGCCGCAGGGAAAACCGGGACCGCTCACAATCGGCCCCATTGGCAGGTTGCTCACCTGGCCCGCGAGCGTGGTGCCGTTGTACACGCGGACCGTCAACGCGGTGGCGCCCAATGCGGAAAGGTCCGCGCTGATGCTGCAACCGGTGCTGCCCTGCGTGGCGGTGGATGTGCCGAGCACGCCGTTGTTGATGCCGTTAGCGGTGCCGATCAGTTGTGTCTCAATATAAGCGCCCGCTGGGATCGGCCCGCTTTGTGATAGCGAATCCCAGGCGGCGGCCCACTGAATGGACGGCAAGGTCAACGCTACGCCATCCTGGCCGCTGCTGCCCAGATTGCCGATCGTGATGGTTTTATTCGTCTTGGCGATGGTGGCGTCGCCGAGCGCGGTGTGGGTAATGCCCCCGTAGGTGGTGGACACCGTCTCGTTGGTGATGACGAGCGAGGGAATGTTGGCGGACAAAAACTGGTCGGCAGTAACGGCGGTGATCGCCGCCGCGCTTTCGGGAATGAAAAGGATTCCAGTGCCCAGGACCGCCGGCCCGCCATTGAGCGCGATAAGGGTGGCCTTGTTCCATTCCATGTTCAGTTCCACATTGATGGTGCAGGTGCCAGGAGGCAACTTGACCGTGGCGCAGAGAGGCGAGGGTTGGCCGGTCAACTGGGCCACGAGAACGGTTCCGTTAAAGACCTGTATGGTGTGGGAACTCGAACCCATGGCGGAATAATCCACCGAAATGGAATAATTGGTGGTCCCCAGCTTGGTGACTTGCTCAAAGCCCAACAGGCCGTTGGTGACGGTGCCGGCGCTGCCTATCAACTGGCTCTGAAGGTAAGCGCCCGCAGGCAACGCGTTGCCAGGATCCAGATCTTGAAAACCGGCGGCGAAGTCATTGCCGGGTCCCAGCAAGATGCTTACGCCATCCTGCCCGCTGCTGCCCAGGTTGCTGATTGTGATGGTTTTGTTTGTCTTGACGATGGTGGCGTTTCCCAGCGCGGTGTTCGTCAATCCTTGATACACCAGGCTCGAGTTTTCACCCGTGATGGTGAAAGAGGGCACTTGGTAGGCGGTGATCTGCATCGCCGTCAGCGCGCTCGAAAGCGACACGTTCTCCGGCGTGATAAAGAGATGGTCACACAACACAGAAGTGGTCGTGTTGGCCAACAGGACCGGTGTTTTATTCGAGCCCCAATCGAACGAACCGGTGCAGATGGGAATATCGCCTTCCGAATCGGCTGAGTAAGGCCAGCTTCCAGCGGTGGCAATCGCCGTCCCGGGCTGGCCCGTCGCCTGGCCGACCAGCGCGCCCTGCAAATAGGCCTGCACCGTATAGGAGCTTGCTCCGGAAGCCGAGAAATCCGCGGATACGATGTAGTTGTTTGTGCCGCCCTTGGTCACGGTGATCGAGCCTAATGCGCTGTTGATCAGGGTGCCGGAGGTTCCGACCAATTGCTGCTGGATGAAGGCCCCGACGGGCAGCGCGCCCGCTGCTTCCAGATTCTGCCAATGCACCTCCAGCGCCGTCTGGTTGGTGGGCATCGAAATGGATACTCCGTCCTGGCCGCCGCTGCTCAGGTTGGATACGATGAGTGTTTTGTTGGTGTCCGCCATCGCGGCGTAACCCAGTGTGGTATTGGTCAGCCCTTGATACACGTAGGTCGCATTTTCGCTGGCGATGGTGAAGGAGGAAACTCCGGAAGCTGTGACCTGCAAAGCGCTGAGCGTGCCCGGTAAGGAAACGTTTTCGGGTGTGATCTCGATATGCTCGCAAGTCACGCTCGTGCTATCATTGAAGGTGAACAAACAGTTCGTCGGCCAGTGGATGGACGCTTCGGGAATGATCAAGTCCAGTGTTCCAGGTCCGCAGTTGGCCACTCCCAATGACGCCCCGGACTGGTTTGTCTCCTGCGCCACCAAAATACCGTTGAGATATGCCCTGATGTTGTAAGCGCTGGCGCCCAGCGCAGAAAAATCCGCAGCCACGGCGAAACCCGCAGTCCCGGTGCTCCCGCTTGAGGAGGTCACGTTGACGGTGCCTAACGTGCCATTGGTGATGCCATTGGCTGTGCCGATCACGTTCTCCTGAAAAAACGCTCCCGGCGGCAGGCCGTTCGTGCCGCTCGAGGGCGGGCACGAGATCGCCAGGCCCACCATGTTCGGATTCCAGGCGATAGAAACTCCATCCTGACCCGAACTGCCGAGATTGGTGATGATCAAGCCGGTTATCCAGCCCACGTCGTTGGTCTGGCGGCTTACCAGCCCGGCGCCCAGGGAAGTATTGGTCAACCCCTGGTACACCAAGCTCGCGCTGATATTGGTGAAGACGAGGACCGGTATCTGTGAGGCCGTGATTTGGACCGCCGAGGGTGTGTTCGGCAGGGAGACATTTTCCGGAATAACGTAGATGCGGTCGCAAGTCAGTTGCGAGCCTCCCAACAACACGGGCTGCCCGTCGGCCCAGTCCACGGTTGGACCAAACTTCGGCCAGCATTCCCAATCGAAAGACCGGATATTTCCTCCCGAAACCATGAGCGACGCGCCGCTCTGATGGATCACCTGCCCGACCAAAACTCCGTTCAAGTAAGCCTGCACTGTGTAATTGCTCGCGCCGACGGGCGAATAGTCCGCGGACAAGACATAATTGGTGGTGCCAGCCTTGGTCACAGTGAGCGTTCCCAACCATCCATTTGTCCCGATGATTTTTTCTTGCACATAGGCGCCGGTCGGCAGGGCGTTTGAAGGATCCAACTCGTTCCAACCCGCATCAAATCCCGTGAGGTAGTCCGGCATCGAGAATGAAACGCCGTCCTGTCCGCCGCTGGTGAGGTTGCTGACGTAAAGAAAACTGGAGGGACTGCCAGCGCCGCCGCCGGGCAAAATGAGCGATGCATTTCCCAACGAAGTGACGGCCAAGCCTTGATAATAAACAGTGGCGCTTTCGTTGGTGAAGATGAAGGCCGGGATTTGCGACGCGGTGATTTTGACGGCGGAAATCGGCAATGAAGTGATGCCTCCGGGGATGAACGCAAGGGCATCACAGTTTGGAAAGGGAAACGGAAGCGGCGGCGGCGTCCACCAAGTGTGTTTCATCATCATCTTGGTGCTGTCCCACTCCCAGTCCTCCTGGCCCCCGCTGGAGATGCCGAGCGCGAAAACCGGGCCACCGGTGAGATTCGTCTCCCCCAGCAAGACGGACTCGTCGTACCCCTGGAGCTGCAGTTGGCTGATGCCCAGCGGCGTGAAATCGGCAGTCATCACAAAATTGCTGGAGCCCATTTTGGTGGTCAGCAAGGTGCCCAACAAATCATTCGATATCGAACCATAGCTGCCGATGATTTGCTGTTGCAGATAGGCGCCGATCGGCAGCGTGTTGCTCGGATCCAGGTCCAGCCAATTGATGGCCCATCCCGTCGAATTGCCCGGAAACGCGATGGACACGCCGTCCTGGCCGCTGCTGCCAAGGTTGGAAACCTTGATCGTGTTGTTCGAGACGACCAGCGCGGCATTTCCCAATGTGGTGTTAGGCAATCCGCCGAACGTGGCGATCACATCCTCGTTGGTGAAGGTCAACCCCGGGATCTGATAAGCCTGAATTTGAAGAAAAGATGCGGTCATGCTCGAAGCGGCAGGACCTTCCGGGGTGAAACCATAATTGTTTCCCGCTGCAGTAAGCTCAACTCCGGTGGGATCTATCGTCACCGGCCCCACCGAACCATCTCCCACAACCCGGAATGGATGAAAGTAGATATGCACCGACACGGAAATATCCAGCGTGGCGATGCCGGGCGAGCCGTTAGAGATTCCAGGCTGCTGGGCGACCAGGACATCACCATTATACACTCCGACCGTGCAGGAATTTATTCCCATCGGAGAGAAATCGGCGGTCATCACATAATTGCTGGCGCCCATCTTCGTGGTGGTGATCATGCCCAGCAATCCATTGGTTACTGTTCCTCCTGTGCCGATAATATTTTCTTTTATATAAGCTCCCACCGGCAGCGTCCCGCTACTATCTGGATCAAGCCACTCGGCTTCCCAAACCCGCTTCGACGGCAAACTGATTTGCACGCCGTCCTGGCCGCTGCTGCCCAGGTTGCCGACCAGCAGATTGTTGGAGCCATCAACCGCCAGCGTCGCGGACCCCGTGGATTGATGCAGGATTCCGTGAAACGGAAGCAGCGCAGCCGTCGGCACCACCGCCGGCGTTCCGGTGCCGTCGGGTGAAATCCAAAATGGTTCGCCCACCGCCGCAGTCAATCCGCTGGAACCGGCGGTACCCCACGAACCATTTAAAAACTGGGCGCTGTTATAATTCTGCGATGCCCAATTCCATTGGTAAATCGTCGCGCCGTTCGTGGGGGTGAAACCGGTTATGTTTTTGTAACTTCCAACGTCATTGGTTTGGCGGCTCAGCAGGTAACAATAGCCAGAGGGAATGGTGACGGGCAGCACTGGCACATGCGGAGTGCCGGTGAAAGTAATCGAATAACTGCTGGCGCTTTGAAGAAAAGCCCCCTCGCCCGCGCTCAAGGTAAGATCATCGGGAATCCAACTTCCTGCGCTGGCGCTATAGTACGCCGCCAGCCAGTTGCCCGACAAATTGCTGAATTTATAAAGAATGGTTCCGTCCGGGACGGACGGCACAACCTCGTTGAGTGTGTTGCTTCCATGATCCAATTGGTTTGCGATTGGATTTAAACCCGGTTGGATGGTGACAGAATAACTCTGGTTGGTCCCGGTGGATTGAGCGCGCGCGGTGCTGCCAGCCAGCAGACCAAATATGACGAAACAAGTAAGGATTTTCATAAGTTTTGTAACCTATTCGTAACCAGTTTGTAACAATTGAACGCGGGCAAACCCGTTGCTCGCGTGTGCGTCCTGTGCTTTCTTTACAGTTTCGATTCCTGGTGATCTTCGGTGGGAGAAAACAAATCACGGGAGGCAGACAGTTCCAATTAATGGCAAACTCGACCCGATCTCAACCCAGAGGCTTCAAGGAATTTTTAAAGCATTCTCTTAAAATGGCATATTAGTCAAGATAAATATCATTTTAATATTTGCTGATAAATCTCCCGGCAATTGAAAGGGGTTGTCGCGATTTGAAGGGAAGAGGGATAAGATGTTTAAAGCGCAAAACTGGAGGAGGTTTTCATATGGCGACCATGGAATTGCGGGTATGACGTTCCGTGCAGAGCTAAAATTCCATTTGTGTTTTGGTTGCCACAAAGATATCGCGGCTATGGCGCTTTGGATTTGCTGGCCGAAGTGTGAAATTCCCGATTGAAATTTCCGTGGCTGAAAATTTGAACCGGGCTAGATTGATTCCGGCGATGCGAACTCCCGTTTATTACGCAATGAAATCCTTCGTGCGCGCGCGCATGATGTCGGTCGGTGTTTTGGCGCTGATTTGGGGCGTCGGTTTCGCGGGCGTTGGCTGCGCGAATGGCGGTGATGCGGTTTTGGCGGCGGGATTTCCTCAGTCGGGGCCGACGCTTCATCTGGGTTACAGTCGGGAGGCGTCCGGGGAAAATCCGCTGGCGGATTTCATGTATTTTATTCCGCTGATTTCGACGGAGCCGGTGATGATTACTTCGAGCTCGAACGCGAATCAATTCGCCCGCGTGCTGTCGTTTGTCCGGAAAGACCGCGCCAAAGCGTTCAAGGTGATTTGTGAATTCGAGCTTACCGGCGCGGGTTACCAGCATAATGTCATTGATCAAACCGCCCATATCCAACGCCGTGAGCGCTGGCTCAAGTCCGGCAAAACGATGCAGCGGGTGCTGGCCTCGATAGATGTCCAGGGCGCGGGCAGGGGAATGATCGAGGTTGACGGCGTCCTGGCCGATGGGAAGCCAGTGGTGAACGAAGTGCGTTTCGCTTTCAATGCGCATGACCAATCCAGTCCGGTGAGTATCATGCTGGAGGATATTTGTTACGCTGGCGGAAAGATGGTGCCGACCAATGAAATGGTCGCGCGCGTGAATACACTGACGTTCACGCGAAAGCCCGGCGAGCCGACAATGGATGTGACCGTGGCGTCGGTGAAACCGCAGGGCGCCAGGGACACGTTTTGGCAGAATTTCAAGGGCAGCCTCAAGGGCGGCCTGGTGAATATGTTCATACCGCCGCTGACGGTGACGTCGCTCGGCCACGGGACGATGCTGGATTTTGGCGCGGCGCTGGTGGCGGAGTCGCCGGCTTTCACTTTTCCGCTGGCGACGAATATTTTGCAAACGCCGGTCAAGCGGTGAACGGGGTTTTGACAGAATTTACCGAATGGGAAGTTACGAATCGCGTTTACTTGCCCGATGAAGCCGCGATGGGCGCGGACTGAATCCAGCGGTCGGAATCGGTGAGAAAGAGTTGCTCGGGGAGGAAGCCGGCCGGGCCGTGCCGCAACGGGAAATCGGCGGGCAACTGATTTTTCATGATGATGTGAAGCGGGAAGCTGCCCCAGCTTTTTTCATCCGCCCGCTGGTTGAGAATGCGGCCGTCCGTGGTGACGGTGGTGAGGTAAAGGGCGTTGATGGTCTTTTGGTAATCGGTGAACTCTTCAAAGTCGGACTGGGTGTCCAAGGTGAGCCAGAGGCACTGGTGTTTGCCATACCAGGCAACCGCCCAGGGCACATCGCTCATCATGAGTTCGCTTTCCTTCATCCAGCCCGCCGTTCTCTGGATCGTGGGCGGATAGTAGGGCGGATAGGCGATGGGATTGGTCCGCGGGGAGATAACCGCCAGGCAGGCCGGGAGGCAAATCACGACGCAGAAAACGGCGATGACGACGTAGCGCAATTGCTGGAAGGGGAAGATGACCTGGTCCAACAAAATGAAAAACAGGCTCACGCCAAAAATGATGACCAGCGGGGAGAGCAGGACGAGCAGGTTCTCGGAATTGAGCACGGGCGAATTTTCCCATAATTGGGTGCGGCCCGCGGCTTGCGCAATGACGACCACCGGCAGGCAGAACAGCACGAAATAACGCAACCGGCTGATGGTGGGATTCTTGAAATTGAGCAGCAGCCCGACGAGAAAGAACGCGCCGATCCAACTGCCGGCGAATTTGGGCAAATCCTCCTGCAAGATGGTTTTCGTGTTGGTCATGATTTTGCTCAACACAAAATAATACGGGCTGCGGGACAAGTCGGGGTGGAGGGACCTTCCGAGCTGGAATTCCGGAAAATAAGTGGTGTTCTCATACATGGCAAATCCCGCGGTGCCAAAGAGGGTGTGGCTCAAATGATAATTGCGGATCAACCACGGGCTGACGATAACGGCGAATACGATCAGGGTTATGAAGCACGAATAAACCCGGCGCGACCCTGAAAATAACAGCAGAAAGGCCAGCGTGGGAATGAGCACCCAGCCGAACGCGTAGCGCGTCAGGCAACCCGTTCCCAGCAACGCACCCGCCAGCGCCGCGAGCAAGAGGCTGCTTTGGAGGGGTTTTCTGTCGCGAGCGCCCTGCTCGAGCAACGCCAGGCACCAGGCAAGCGACAGAAAAATAAGCATGACCAGCATCGTGGACAGTCCCGACATGCTGAACCGCCAGAACAAATCAGTGCCGAGAAAAACCGCGGCGGACGCATAGGCGACGGTGGTGTCGAACAGTTGCCGGGCAAGGAAGAAAACCATCACCACCATGAGCAAAAACAGGAGTTGGTTGAAGGCGCCGATCCAGAAATCCGGCGGATAGACGGCGAAGTTGCCGCCCCGGGTCCAGGCGTTGACGCGTTTGCCGCCGACTTTGACCGCGGCGCCGCTGGCCTCCTGGTAGCCCATCGCCGGCGCAACTTTCATCAATCCCGCGAGCACGAGCGGATAGACCGGCGGGTTGGCCAGGTCCGGGTGCGGCGTCTTTAATTGGCCGCGATCGCTTAGATCGCCCACCGGAGCCGGGCCGAATTTATCCGCGTAGGTTTTTCGCAGCAGGTACACGCTGAAGGGGCGGATGAACAGGGTCGAATAGCCTTTGTTCTCCGCCAGGTTGCGCGCGAGTTGGGCGGCGTCCATCGCCTCCGGGTTGGACATGTTCTTGAACCCGCGCAAATTATAAGTCAGCACCAGCGCCAGCAAGCCGAGGGCGATCAGGAAATATTTCAGGAGCCGCAGCCCCCCGCCGACCTCCAGCCGATGAATGATACTTTGAACTAACATCATAAACTAACAACTTTCCAGGTGATAACTGTGCAGCTTGCGGTGCAGCGTGCGCCGGCTCATGCCGATCTTGGCGGCGGCCTGCGTCCGGTTGCCGTTGGCTTCTTTTAGGGCGCGCGCGATCAATTGCTTCTCCGCTTCTTTGACGGTTAAATCGGTTTGTGTCAATAGGCGTTGCGGGGTGGGGTCGGCTCCGGCGATGGCGGAGCGGGCGGAAGGCGGCAGATCGCGCACGCCGATGCGGTCGCTGCGGCACAATACCACCGCGTGCTCCATGGCCGCGCGCAGCTCGCGCACATTGCCCGGCCACGAGTAGTGAATCAGGGTTTCCAGCGCCTCCGCCGTGAAGTCCTTGATGTCCTTGCCGAGTTCCCCGGCAAATTCCCGGAGGAAAGTCTGGGCCAGCAGCGGAATGTCCTCGGGACGCTCGCGCAGCGCCGGCAGGTGGATTTCCAGAATGCGCAGCCGGTAAAAAAGATCCTCGCGGAAGGTCCCGTCCTTCACCATTTGTTCGAGGTTCTTGTTGGTGGCCGCGATGAGGCGCACGTCGGCGGTCAGCGTCTTGTTCGAGCCGACGCGCTCGAAGGTGCGTTCGCCGAGGAAACGGAGCAGCTTGACTTGAATCGAAGCGTCAATCTCGCCGATCTCATCGAGAAACAGTGTGCCGCCCTGCGCCTGTTCAAAACGGCCCAGGCGTCGCTCATACGCGCCGGTGAACGCGCCCTTCTCATGGCCGAACAATTCGCTTTCCAGCAGCGTGGGCGAGAGCGCCGCGCAATGCACCGTCACGAGCGGTTGGCGGTTGCGCGGGCTGAGCTGATGAATGGCCCGCGCCACCAATTCCTTGCCCGTGCCGCTTTCGCCCTGGAGCAGCACCGTCGTTCGCGCCGGGGCCACCTGCCGCACGATTTCAAAAACCTCCTTCATCCCGGGCGATTCGCCGATGATATGTTCCAGGCCGAACTTGGTTTCCAATTGCTCGCGGAGCGTGACGTTTTCCACCTCGAGATTTTGCTGGCGCAGGGCGCGCGCGATGCGTATTTCCAGTTCGTCAATCTGCAGGCGACCCTTGGCGATGTAATCATCCGCGCCAAGTTTCATGGCCTCGACCGCGAGTTCTTCCGAGCCGTAAGCCGTCATCAAAATGCAGATGGGCGGTTTGGAAAGCGATTTGGCGCGCGTGATCAACTTCATGCCGTCTTCGCTCGGCAGGCGGAAATCCGTGAGCAGCACGGCGAAATGTTCGCGTTCGAGAAGTTCCATTGCGGCGCGGGCGTCTTCCGCGAGATACACATCGTAACGATCCTCCAACGCCGCCCGAAGCCCTTCACGCGTGGGTTTTTCATCGTCCACGATCAACAACGCGGGTTTCACGCCCGGCACTGGCTGGCGGTTGCTCATTTTTTCTCGGTGGTGGCCGCGCCCAGCAGGCGGGTGGGCCGTTCATGCAGCGGGAACCAGACGCGGAAAGTCGTGCCGCGACCGACATGGCTTTCCAATTCAATCCGCCCGCCGTGCGCGCGCACAATCCGCTGGACAATCATCAATCCCAAACCCGTGCCCTTCTTTTTCGTCGTGAAAAAGGGATCGAAGATGCGGGTGATTTGCTCCTGCGGAATCCCGCCGCCGGTGTCCGACACGCTGACCCAGACGCCATCCGAGCCGTCGCCCGTCTGCAAGGTCAGCACGCCGCCCTTGGTCATCGCCTGTTTCGCATTTTGAATCAGATTGACGAGCACTTGCTGGATTTGCGCGGCGTCCACGGGCGCGGCGGGCAATTGGCGCGAAAGTTTTTCCTTCACCGTGAGGCCGCGATTATCCAATTCGGGTCGCAGTAGTTCGAGGGTCCGTTGCGCGATGTCATTCAGCGAACAGGGTTTGAGTTGCGGCGTCGAGGGCCGGATGGCCTGCAAAAATTGGGTGATGATGTAATCGAGCCGGTTGATTTCGCCCTTGGCCACGTTCAGGTATTGGTCGAGCTTGAGCGCGATTTCCGTCGTCTCGCTGCCGGTGATGACAGTTGGCGCGCGCGCGCCGCGGCGGCCGGCCGGCATGGAAGTCAGTTTTTTTACCTGGCGCTCCATCAATTGCAGATGAATATGCAGCGCGTTGAGCGGGTTGCCGATTTCATGCGCCACGCTGGCGGCCAGCAACGTCAGGGCCTGGATGCGTTCGCTCTCGATGGCTTCAAAGGTCTTTTGCCGCGCCTCGGTCGCGTCGTGGAGGATGAGCGCCAGCCCGGAGCTTCCGGCGGCGTCGCCATCCAGCGGCGCGGCGTAGAGGCGCAGGTAGCGCGGGCGCGGATAGCTCACTTCAAATTCATGCCGCGCCACGCGATGACCGCCCGCGGCGTCCAGTTGAAAAAGTTTCTCCCAGTCCAGCTCCGGCAGATATTCGGTGATCAACCGTCCCTCGGCGTCGCTGGCCTTGAGGCCGATCAATTGCGTCACCGCTTCATTGAAATAAAGGATGCGCCGGTGTTCATCCACCACCAGGACGCCGTCCTCGATGGTATTGAACAGCGTTTCCAAAAAACTGCGCTCACTCGCCAGCCGTTGCACCACGGTCTGCAAGCCCTCCGCATCCAGCCGTCCAATCCGGCCAAGAACCTTGTCAAGAAAACTGGATTTTGAGGCCATATCGCAATGTCCCGGCTTCAGCCGGTAATAGGTGCTGCAAGCTTCCGTAAGGTGTCCGGTTTGTTGCTGATAACCGCTCGCATCATATTGACAGGCAATAACGTAACCATATAACAGCGTCAAATTGTCACACCTAATGATAATCCGAATATGGTCAGAGGCAAGTCACATTTTTGGCTAACCTTAACTATCAACCGTAACGACCGACGAGCATCGCTGTGCATAAACCATGAACGGGAAGGAATTAGGAACTTAATCGGTTGAAAAGCGAACTCGACAATTTTTTCAACGCTGATTAGATGGCATTGAAATAGTGGATGAAATTAACCATGATCTGTTATGCCAAGTGATTCACATGACGCTTTCGATTCCAGAGCGAGCGTTTCGATAGGCCGAAAAGAAACCGATAACGTCCCTTTCGCCTGATGCCGTTTATGACCTATAAATATAAGAAAAACAGGCGATCGAGATCGGCTTACGATTGCATCCTTACGAATCTCCGCCGGTATGTCTTTTTAGTCTTTTACTTTGGAATTGTACCGATTGTCACGGCTGATTCGGTCTGTCACGTGGATTTCAGCCGTACGCCGCAAATGGAGGAGTTGGCTGTTAGAGCGCGTCAACTCGGAAACGAAGTTTACCCAAAACTTTTAATACTTCTCGGCGATGACTATTATAAATTGCCCCGGCATTTTGATATTATTTTCAAGAAGCGGCTGCAGTCTAAAGGTGAATCCGCAGGGACACTCGAGGATGGGGGCGTGACCTACCGTTTGCCGTTTTTTAGATCGAAAATTCTTCTTAATGCAAATTGGCTGGCGCGCAATCCTGACGACCTGGATATGATCCTGGTTCATGAAATGGCACATGCCGCCCAAGATTACAAGTGGTTTAGATGGTACAAAACGCCGTCTTATTGGATGGAGGGGATTGCAGATTATTCGTGTTATAAACTTGGTTATGCAAACCTCAGCCGTTGTCCGGAGTGCTCGCTGGAATACCCGCATTATACCTCCGGTTTCACCTGTGCCGGCGCATTCTTACTGTATATTGACGCCACATACGGATCAAATGTCGTTTTGCAGCTTAATCGGGAGATTCGTCACGGCCGCTACTCCGACAAGTTTTTTTTCAAAGCTACCGGAAAGAAACTGGATGAATTATGGGTTGAATTTAAAAAAACGTGTGCGTTTACGCCGATCGCAGCCGAGTTAGATGCGTTCCGGCATTCTCTGGGATACGAGAACGGCAAGCCACCTCGAGAGGTAAGTGCCCGTTTTGAGGCATATCTTCGACAAAATAACGTTGACGTGGATGCAGTCCACAGGGCCCTCAAATACGTTGACGGCCATCCTCCAAAGGATGTCCTCCATCGCTACGAGGTTGGACTTTACATGCGGCAAGAAGCGGGACTGCTTACCCGATCCGCAGGAGAATTCATGTTACAACTTCAGCTTAGAGGTCAATTGCCCGGCTTCTCAAGAAATGAAACGATGCAATTTGGCATGCCTGACGGTGGTTACAACGAGGCTTATCCAATTACCAGAATATTCCACTGCAGCAAAAAAGACAACACATTTTTATATAATTACACGATAGTCCAAACGTCGAAGAATACATCATGGAAGCTGCAAAAAGCATGGGAAACGGGAAACGGGCGCGTAATTTCTGAATTTCCAATTAATCCTTAATGACACAATGAATTATACCATTTGAAGTTCGTAGTTGCACCATTCCGTCTCCCTCGCCCCCGCTGGCGGAGAGGGTTGGGGTGAGGGGGCGGAACCGTAATTGGACCCGCGATGGAATAGTGCAATTTCAATCTGGAAGTGGTATTATTCAAAAGCTTCAATTACGACCCCAAGCGAACAGAACTATATATAATTATTGCCCTATCGCACTCGCGATAGGGCAATAATTTAATCGTTAGTAGAGGGATTATAAATTAAGGGCTAGGATCGCCAGTATCATATCCGAGCTGTTCATTTAACCAATCTTGCCAACAGTCATAACCTGAAGGAGCCGGAACAGACGGATCAGAATTCCACGCATTCCAATCGGTATATCCGTTTGGCGGAGGTGTTTGGGAAAAGTCGTAATTCGTTGTAATATTATTCAAGGAACCCCATTGAGCCCAAGATTTGTAACCAGTGGGTGCCGGAGGGGGATTGCCAGGAATCGATGGCCACCAATTTGTACCATCATAAATCTTATATCCCGGTACCGATATAGTTGCGCAGCCCGCCCCCATTACGAGATTTGACACAATTACAACAAAGATAACAGCGCAGATTTTTTTGAGCATTTTCATAACTATTCCATTTGTTTTTTTAATTGTTTTACGATTTGTGAAAGCATGACCCCGTTTTCTCAGTCAATTAGCCGTGATGTTACACACCGCCCTTTGAAGGCAAACAATTTTTTCTCGGGCGGTGAAAATATTATCTCAGGCTTTGGCCAGTTATGATTTCGGTTTAAAATGTCGGAGGCAAAACCTCACCTGGGGCACTTGGACCACTTTGCCATGGCGGCAAAAGATTGTTCCAAGTTGACGATTTTCCATTTGGCCGCGCCGCCCACTAAAGATGCCCGTTCCTGCAAACGCCCCGCCAAGCGGGAATCTCGCTTCGCCCGCGATACTGCCGACACGCGGCGTTTAGCTTCCTGCCGCTTCAAGATACTGATACTTTGCGCTTTCAAGCTAATATTCATTTAGCCCGCAGCAGTACATTGGTCAAGCCGCGGGTTAAATCAGCGATTTACCGCAAGCGCCCCGCGTGGGGCCTTCCTGGCACTTATGCCGATCACTATTTTCTCCTTCGCTTCGCTCCGCGAGCGGGCGGAGGGGCGGCTATTTCTGTGCGCGATGGAAATTAAACCGGATCACGTAGTATTCCTGGCTTTTGGTTTCGTGAAACCCGGACTTTTTGATTTCCGCCGCAATGCCCGGCATGTGCGCCACGCCCCAGGGCACCATGATATTCGCCGAGTCAGGCAAGCGCAGTTGAATCTCGTCCAAAAGGTGGCGATTCCGTTTGGTGAGCAGATTATCCAAAAGCTCGTCCTGAAAGTTTGCCGGCGGTGAATACTGAATCATCACCGGCAGCGTCTGCGCGTTCACTCCCTTGGAATGAAACAAGGTAACCAGGTTGAGAAAGGCGATGGTATTGCTCGAGAACTGTGAAACATCCACATCGGCATAGACGATCTCACCCTGTTGCGGCTCAAACTTCTCCTGCTGCTCCGCCAGGCCGAGAGACGTGGCCATTTTCTTATACGTCAGTTTGTTCGTGAGCAGGTTCTGATCGTCGGTCACTCCCTCCATCAGGATGGTAGAGTTTGAGGGAAACGATTCCGAAATGGTCCGGTAAAATTCCGACTCGCCGATGTGCGCCATCGGAATCAAGCGAATTTTTTTGCCGTCGCTGCGAACGTAATCCGCCACCCGCACCGTGAATCCTCCCGGACGCAGCGCGATGAAGCCGTCGCTGAAATGATCCACGGCCAGTGAGGCGCAAAACGCGCAATAAATAAATGCGGCGACCGGCACGATAAAAATATTTATTAACAGAAACCCCGATAAATTCAGCCAACTGAAACCTCGAAATCCAAGCTGAGTGTCTGAAACCAACGGCCAGCGAAATTTAAAACCTCCTCCGAGCACAAACAGGCCCGCCAATCCCACGGCGACCTGGCAGAGTGAGAACACCCAGGAAATCTGCTCAAAATGGGCGTGGTAATAAATAGAAAATGGGATCGAAGCGAGTGTCGCCACGGGATAAAACAAAGCCAAGGGCAGGAACACGCGTTTTGGAACCAGAGGCGTGAGGCCCATCAGCAAATAAACCGCAATCGCCATCAGGACTGCGAAAAGGGAGATAATTACCGAAACGAGCCCCAGCAGGTGAAGGCCAAAAAAAACTATCAGGCTGTCGTCCACCAGCGAAATAACCGCATCGGCGAGAAACAGGCCGAGGAACAGGCTTAAAAATATGGAAAGTAATTTTTTCAAACGACATTTGAAGCATGACTCCATTCACGCCACGGTTCAATCAATAACGTCTCGTCGCCGCGAGGGATGACGACAAGTCATTGAACATAGCCGTAAGAATTCAATTTAACCACGGATGCACACGGAATAACACGGATCGGAAAAAGATTTTTAACCGCGAACCACGCGAAATACTCGAAAACGGACAGATTTGCCTGCTTCCCATTTCGCGTATTTCGCGTGGTTCGCGGTTACAACTCCTTCTGTTCGTCAGTTTTCTTAATCCGTGTTTATTCGTGTTCATCCGTGGTTTAGATCATTGTTTTGTTTTTCTTCTGCCAACTAACCGAATTATGCAATCACCGTGCCAAGACGCGCAACATCGAGATTTCTGTTGTGCGCATCATTATTTTTGATTTGGAGATGTCGGCTGCCGGCCTCAGAGTACCTCAAAGGACAAACGGCAAATGTTATTGGAAAAATGGTATCTCGACGCGGTGTTTCCCGATGGAACGGTTTGGATTGGTTACCGGGCCAGGCTCCGCCTGTTCGGTTGCCTTCCCATCTCCTGGTGCGCTGGTTGTGAAATTCCCCCCGTTGGGGCGCAACGGAAAGTGACCCGATGGAAAAATCTGCCTGCGCCCTGTCTTGCCGACGGAGCCTGGAATTGGACGGGGCCGGACGGCTTTGATGGACGATGGTTGCCATCGGTGGCTGGCGTGAAACGCACGTTGGCATCGGATGACCGATTGCGAATACATTGGAATTGTATTGCGCCCCGGGCGGTAGTTGAGAGAAAAGATGGAATCCGAGGAACCACTCGGGGCGTCGGCTACTTGGAATGTCTGCGCGTCGAATCCGCCAGATTGGGATTTCCTTTTCGTGATCTCTGGTGGGGTCATGCCTGCGCCGGACAATCAAGTCTCGTTTGGCTCCGCTGGGGCGACGGGCGGGACTTGTCTCTCTTGCTCGAGGATGGAGTTCCGACCGATGGGCGATTCGACACTCTGGCAGATGGGGGTGTGAGCATTTGGACAGCGCGAAACAGATGGGAAACTGCTCCCGGTCGAACGCTTTGCAACGGGGATTTGCGCCGTTCCTTTCCCGCCTGGCTGGTTTGGTTGACGGGCGGCATGGCACCCGCGCAGGAATTAAAAATTGCCGGCAGCGTTCGACATACTACCGCGCCTGGCATCGAATCCGCAGGCACCGGGGTGTGGGAGAAAGTGCGGTGGGCGTGAGAGTATCCTCGGGCGCCGGCAAACTTGCTTATGGCGCTTTTTTTATCGTGGCGCTGCCGCTGGGGCTGTGGTGGTGGAACCGGCATCTGAGCTGTTGTTTTCCGGCGGTGCAATCGTCCTGGCTCGGCGCATTGCTTTTGGTGACGGGAAGTTTGCTGATGTTCTCGGGGATGTGGCGGCTTTGGAGCGAAGGGCGCGGTTTGCCAATGAACGCCTTCCCGCCGCCGCAGGTGGTGAAGGGAGGGGTCTATGCTTTGGCGCCCCATCCGATTTATTGCGGGTTCGTTCTCCTCTGCGCCGGTGCGGCGTTTTTGTTTAAGAGCGCCACCGGACTTTGGATCATCACGCCATTTGCGGCGCTGGCCTGTTTTTCGCTGGTGCTGGGATACGAAGCGCCGGATTTGCGGCGTCGTTTCGGAGCGAATCTTCCCGAGGCGTGGCTGGGATTGCCTGCCGGAAATGGTTTTCTGCCGTTCTGGCGCAGGCTGGGAACGGCGCTCTGGGTGCTTATTCCCTGGGCGCTGGCTTATCTCGCGGTGAAGACCATTGGCGTTGCAGCCGATGCTTTCGAGACGCGGCTGGCTTGGGAATTTGCGATTCCGGTAATTCCAGAAACGATGCCACTCTATGCGAGCATCTATCTGGCAGTTCCGTTTACTTTCCTGTTATGCGCGGATCGCGTGGAAATGCGGCGCCTGGTTTCTGGCGCCTGGATGGCCACGATACTCAATACTCTCCTCTATCTCGTGGTTCCCGCCACGGCGGCCTTCCGATTTGCGCCGGGCAAAGACTGGCTGAGTGAATGGCTCGCCTGGGAGCAGCGATTGGCTTTGCCCGCAGCGGGTTCGTGCCCCTCTTTTCATGTCACGTGGGCGGTTTTATGCGCTGCTTCGCTGGCGCGAGGCCCGTTGCGCCGGACCAGAGCATTTTGCTGGCTTTGGTGTTTGGGCGTCAGTCTTTCTTGCCTGACCACCGGGATGCACAGCGTTGCCGACGTGTTGTTCGGCGCACTGACTGGAATTATTTGCGACCGCTCGGGCGAGTTGTGGAGTTGGATCATTGCCAATGGTGAGCGGCTCGGAAACTCATGGAAGGCCTGGAGAATTGGCCCACTACGCATCATGAACCACAGCGTTTGGGCCGGGTTGGCTGGCTTTGCGGGGCTGATGCTCGCGGGCATCTCGGCTGGTTCCCAAAATCCAGGATGGATAATCGTGGTGGCAACGAGCGCCGTGGTCGGAGCGGGATTGTGGGCCCAGTGGGTCGAGGGTTCTTCCGCGCTGCTGCGACCTTTCGGTTATTATGGTTCGGTCATTGGCGGACTTATCGCGCTCGGAGTGATCGCTGTTTTCGGTGGTCCTGTCGCTGAACTGTTGGCCGCTTTTGCCTTGGCCTCACCGTGGGTCCAAGCCATCGGGCGATTGCGATGCCTGGTTCAAGGCTGTTGTCACGGGCGTCCGGTAGAGTGGGGAATTCGCATCACAAATCCGCATTCACGCGTGACCAGGCTCGCGGGGTTTTCCGGCACGGCCATCCATCCGACCCCGATTTATTCAATCCTGGCCAACGTGGTGATTGGGCTTTTGCTGCTGCGCTTGCGGTTCGTCGGGGCAAGTCCGTTCCTCATTGCCGGGCTTTATCTGGTCTTGGCCGGCATGTCCCGATTTGTGGAGGAGGCATATCGGGGCGAGCCTCAGACGGCGCGCTTTGCGGGACTTTCGCTTTACCAATGGCTGGCGGTTGGCAGCGCGCTCATCGGAATGTTTTTCATGGCCATACCCGGTCCACTCGAATCTCCCATGCGCACGCCGTCAGCATCGCTGATCGTTTTCTCGATAGCCGCCGGCCTGGTTTGCGCTTTTGCGATGAGCGTGGATTTTCCGAATTCGAACCGCCGCTTCTCACGCCTCACTGGTTGATTTCAAGCAGGGTCCACTTGCCAAATATACCGGTTATCACTGGGAAATGGTATGAGAGCCGTCGCGAGGACCAAAGGAAAAACCTAGGGCGACTTGGCCAGGGCCGGCTTAAACAACCCGGCCAGCAATGCGACCGCAGTCAGCGGCGCCTCGCGGTTTCGGGCGGCGCGATCGAGAACCTGCTGGATGTGAACGTCCACCTGTCTCAGGAACGACGGCGCGACCGCATAGCGCCGCCACTTTGCCGGCCATGCTGTCATGCAGCGTGTGCAGAATGTCCTCTGGTGTGGCTTCGTTCCGGTTCAGTTTGTGGGTGATGTCCGATTTGCAGTGAACCGAACAGCGCGAAGCCAGTGGCACGACTTTACCTGCGAACGAGCGGCGAACCGCTTCCTCGAGGTTCAACCCCATCCGGCCAATCTGTTGCACAAAGAACTCACCGCTGCCGGCCGCGCATTTATTGTGCGACAATACGTTCGTGATCCTTCCCCCGGCGAGGAGATAAACCAGGAAGGATTCTCCGCCCAGCGAAACCGCCGCATCGAAATGCCCGTCCAATTCTCGCAATGCCCGTTGGATGGCGGACACTTCCGAAATGTGCCCCAGATGGCCCGACACACCGAAATAATCGGCGTGGGAAAAGCCGTCTGCATTGAGCAGTTCTTTGAGTGTTTCCAGCGGACGGCCTTGGTGCGACTTGACTTGGGCAATCCGTTCTTTGCCTCGAATGGCCACCACCTTAACCGTCAGTGCCCCGATGTTGACGCCAACGCAAGCGATCAGCCCATTTTCCTTTAGCACCAGACCATGATCGGAGCCTGCGTTCATAGTCCAAGCTAGTCCATTAGCAATCCATCCCTCACCCTGGGTTGGCGATGAAGCACCTGATATTGCCATGAGATTTGCTATTGCGTCAAAAGGCGCATGAAGCCTTGCCTGGCTGGACTGAAGATTGAAAACGGGATCGAAATGGTTTTCAACGTGCCGTCACCGAGGATGTTCGAGTAAGTCTGCCAGTTGGCTCCGGCGACCAGATTGGTGCGGTACTGGATGGTATTGGTGTAGCCGGATTGCGACACGAACGAGAACTGGAAGTTCGTGCCGCTCTGGTGCGGATTGAGCAGCGCGGCGGACATCGGACCGGCCATCACGGTGAATAGCGACCTGGCGGTGGAATGCAAATTCGCATTTGCGCTCCAGCCTGAAATGGTTTGCGAATCAACTGTGTCCACTGGAACGGTGAAAGTGATCCCGGGAAAACTGTTGGACGTATAATTGATGTCGAACTGATTTGTCCCGGCGGCCAGGACGGGCGGAGACGGCCAGTGGTTGTCCGTCAGCGGCAAGTCCGCGCTCACATAGCCGCTGCCGTCGGCATTCTGTTTTGAGACGGTGAGGTCCGAATAATTCGTCAATCCGCTCCATTGGAAAGCCGTCGTGGTCGAAATGCCGGTGGCGCCATTGGTGGGGGCAATGATCTTTACGACGGACAGCAGATTGGTCGTCAGCCCGGTGACGGACACGCTGAACTGAAACTGGCGCTCGATTTGCTGGCCTTTGTTGATATGAATGGTCCAGAGTCCGTTGGTCAACTCGTCGAGCACTTGGCCGAGCGAGTACATGATCGCCGAACTTGATCCACCGTTGTTGTCTGAGTCCTGGTCAGAGAACCAGCCGTTGGGTGATTCCAGGGTATTTGTAGTGTTGCCGGTGCCGTCAGGAGTGATTGTGTCAATCCAAGGAAAGACAATGTAAATATCGCCCAAGTTGGGGTCTTGTCCCCGATAAATGTCCAGCGTGATGCTCGCCGAAACCGGGGTGGTATCAGTGGGCGTAAAATAAACCTGTCCGAGGAATCCGGCTTCGGTGGGATCGGTATCGCCATTGGCGTAAGCGGTCCAGGTCAAAGTGTGCAGGCCGGAGGGGATGAAATAAGGCTCGCTGGTTTGCGGGTCCGTTTCTTGATACCAATCGGTGGTAGTGTAAATGTCATCGGCATAGGTGCCGTCAATATCGAATTCGTAGTCGAAGGATTCATTGGCGATGACCGACCAGTAAAATGTGAGCCTGCCCGGGCCGGCGACCGTGGCCGTGAGTGTCGAAATCTCACTGTTAACCACGATGCCGCTTTGCGCGGCGGCGGGTGAACTGTTGCAGGTATTGGTGGTTTCAATGAACCAATTGTTATCGCCGCTGGTGGACCAGGAAAGGTTGGTGGCATTGAGCGCCTGCCCCAGAGTCTCCTGCTTGCCGCCAAGGGCCAGGGTGGCGATGTCGGCCGCCGCGAGATTGGTTGAATAAATGCGAACGTCATCCAGCAGTCCCTGGTAGGGAATATAATAGCCGCCCGCGAGGTGGATCCAGGGAATTTGCAGCGGTTGCGTGGTGCTGGTGCCGGTTGCCTGGAGATTGCCGTCCACATAAAGGCTCATCAAACCACTGCTTTGCGCCCGGGTCACGGCCAGAAAATGATAATGCCCGTCGTTGACCGTGGACGTGGAATGCAAGGTGACCGCGTTGCCGTTCTGGTCGTAAATGGTGAACGCCGCCTTGCTGCCGGTGATGGTAAGCGGAACGGTGCCGTTGGTGTTCGAGCTGTAGAGAAAGAGTATCGGCAGGCCATAATAGGCATCCGAGTTATCAAAATTGACGGAGTTGGTGGTGTTGACCCAGGCGGTCACGGAAAAGCTGCCGGTCAGCGCATTTGACAAGCTGAGAAAAGTTCCGCCGTAAGAAGTGAAGCAGTACGACGTATCCCCAAAAAAGAGCCTGGCAAAAGAACCAACGGCTGCGTTGGTGCTGGCCACGTCGGGCTGCGCGCCGCTGTTGTAGCAGTCGGTGTCGTTGCCATTTCCGGAGCTGTCGGTTCCCGGGGAATTGGTGATCTCAAAATCGTAACGGCCGACCAAAAACGCGTCGAAAGGATTGCCGGATTGACCGACGTTGAACAGGGTCTGGCCGTTGATTAAACCACTTTCAAGAGTCGCGGTGGAGATCCAACCGCAAATCGGCTGACCGGTCCCATTTGTCGGCGTTGCGGCCACGATCATCGCCGTCACGTTGCTCTGGTAGTCCACGCTGAAACCATTGGTGCCATAGGGAAGAACCACTGATGGCGTCCAGTTGGTCTGGCTGGCAGGTAGATTGGCCCGGTCCACGTAGAAATTGTTTCCGTTCGTGTACAAATTATCCTGAACCGTCAAGGTTCCGGCCCAGTTTGTCGGACCGCTCCAGAGGAATTGCGGATCATTCGGAACGGTTTGGGTGCCGGGGTTCGGATAAATGAGAAGGGCTTGGGCGCCAAAAATGTTGCTGGTCAGACCGGTCACCGTGACCCGAAAATTGTAATGGCTGAGGGAAGCCCCATTCGTGACCCAGATGGACCAGAGGCCATTCGTAATGCCGTAAATGAGATCATCGAAGTTGCCATAATAAGCGCCGCCGCCGCAATCGTTATCAATGCACTCGCTGAAGCTGTTGGCGGTGGCGGTGAAGACCAGCCGGGAGCCACCCGTGGGAATTTGCGGCGAAGCAACCAGATAGTCGCCGATGGGATAATCGGGCGGAGTATTGTTGGCGCTCAAATAGGGATAGAAGTAGTAACCATAAATGTCGTGGTACAAATGGATGTCCACCGTCAATCCGGCTTGCGCGTTGGTGGCGCCGAGGAACATGCCAGAGATGAGTGTCAAAAATAAAAACAGCCAATTCTTTGAGCTGACGAGCGAGGTGGTTTTCATAGCCTTTTGGTTTTTATCACTGAGCTCGACGATCTTCGGACGCACCATCCCTTCGTTGAATCCAGTGAGCATTCATAGCGTGATCATGCCGATCCTAAACGTTACTCCCCATGCAAACATCCTTGTCCCGGCGCTTATTCCTGTCAATCCACTGTTCTTGCGGTGAACGGGGCAAGGGATAACCAGCAGGAGAAATCGAATCCAAATCCTCGAGTGCGCCGGCCTCGTCAAAAATGACTTTGCCCGCAAGTTTCATAACTTGAAAATCGCGGGTGACGCTTCCCGGGAAAAAACGTTGGTTTGCGGAGTCGCAGGTTGACCGCGCCCCCGGCCGGGGCAATCAACGTCCGTTCACATTCGGCTGGAAGGGGATTTCCAAGGTGAAGGTTGCGCCTTTGCCCGGTCCGTCGCTGTTCACCCTCAAAGAACCGCCCATTTCCCTGGCTGCCAGTGCTCCGCTGTGAAGCCCAAAGCCGTGGCCATGCTTCTTGGTGGTGAATCCGTGGCTGAAAATCCGGGAGAGGTTCTCAGCCGGAATCCCCACGCCATTATCTGTCAGGGAAATGCACATCGTGTCACCGCTAACAGCGGCGACGCGAACAATCAACCGCTTGTCTTCCAAATTTGCCGTGTCACACGCTTGTTTGGCATTGCGAATCAGATTTACGAGGATCTGCAAGACCTTGTGCTTTTCCACCGTAATCTTCGGGAGCTGTTCATCGTATTCGCGAAAGAGGTGGAGGTCATGCCGGATTAATGCGCTGGCATTCATGCGCAGGGCATCCTCCACCAGGTCGGTGACTTTGACAACGTCCGTCGTGCCGGCGACTCGGGCGTAACTCTGCTGCATGGCCACGATATCCTTGATATGATCCACATTCTTTATCAGCGAGCTGATTTCCTCGATTAAGTAAGTTTGCTCCTGGGTCAGTTGTTCCGCCAATAGCCCGAGATAGCCGGGCAACTTCCGCCCTTTCGGATCGGTGGCAAGGTAGTCGCCCAACGCCGCCGAATGTTCCCCCAGCAGGGCCGCCACTTTGCCGACATTTTTGGTTTTGGACGTTTTAATGAAATTGGAAATCAAGCTCGCGGAAACGTTGATGCTGTTAAGCACATTGCCGACGTTATGCAGCACGCTGGTGGCGACTTCAGCCATGCCGGCCTCTCGGGAAGCCTCAACCAGTTGCTTATGAACCCTTGCCAACTCGGCCTCTGCCCGTTTGCGCTCGGTAATGTCAAGGGCCGTGAAAACCACACCTTCGGAAAGGGCGCCCCGGGCGATGGGAGAAGCGGAGGCGAGCACCTGAATGACCCCGCCTTGTTTGTTGCGCCAGTTCGTCTCAACCGTGCGGAGGCTGCACTCGTCCAGCTTTGAATAGATTTCTCGTCCGACGTGGTCGAAATCCTCCTGGGAGGCGTAGAACAAGCGCGCGGACCGGCCGATGAGTTCCTCCGGCGTGTACCCTAACATGCGGCAAAAGGTGGCGTTGACTTCGAGCATTTCCCGGTTGACCACTACCGCGATCCCGACCGGCGCGACCTGTAGAATAGCGTCGAGCTTGGCTTGGCGTTCGCGTAAAGCCAGTTCAGACGCCTTGCGGTCGGAAATATCCCGGCACACGCAATAAAGCAGAATCTGTCCGCCGCATTGAGCGCCGCTCGCGCTTACTTCGACATCGTAAAAACTGCCGTCCTTGCGGCGATGGCGCGTCTCGAACAACTCGTTCGCGGTTCCGCAAGCCCGTACTCGCGCCAGGGCCTCGTCCCGCGTCCACTGGGCTTCCCAATCCCAGACGCGCAATTGCCGCATTTCGGCCAGTGAGTATCCCAACATGCGCGCAAAGCTGGCATTTGATTCATACACCTTCCCCTCCATATCAAGAACAACGATACCATCCCTCGACTGCTCGATAAATATCCGCCGTCGAACCGACTCCTCCACTATATCCAACTCGACCCGCTTGCGTTCGGTAACATCTCTGACTTGGAAAATAATTCTCTCACCAACGCCTTCGGTAGAATGGACAAGGGCGGCATTGACCTCGACACTGCCTGGCCCGCCCTGCTGCATCAGGATGTCATATCCTGTGTCCCGTAGCCGGCCCTCAGTAATTATGCACTGTAAATTTGCGGCGGCCTTGGCCCGATGGCCCGGCGTCACATAATCCAAGACCTTGCGCCCTATGATCTCCTCAATGGTAGCGCACCCGAGAATCTTGGCGGTTGCGGCAGACGCAAAGACGATCTCGCCGGTCACGTCGGTGACGATGATCGCGTCGGGACAGGCGCAGATCAGCGTGCGATAGAATTCCTCGTTTTGGCACAAACTCACGCCGGCCTTGGTTTCTGGTATCGCCGGCAGAGGAGCGTCAGTCGGTCTCATATTCAATAAATGAAAAACACCTCGTGCCGAAGAACCAATGGCCAGAGGCTTCTTCGCCGGATCGCTGACGGCTTCCGCAGCCCGCAGTGTTATTTTGTTTTGGCATCGCTTTAATTCCGGCTAAAAATATTTTGCTCCGGGGGCGAAACATCTCATAACTCGTTAGTCCTATCGGCGCCCGGGCATCTTTTCTGTTGTCAGCGAATTCCCCACGACGGTTTTCAAAATGTCCTACGCACTCCGCTAGCGACCCTGAAATTGACCGCGATCGGTGGGTCTTACGCCACCCTTGGCCCCGCGCTAAATGACACGCCATCCCGGTTGAATTTCCGCGGCAATTTTTATGGTTGGCGGTCAGTGACGATGGCTGCATGGCAATCCTTTGGTTTTGTAGGACAATCCGAAGCTGAGATTACGCGCTTTCCCGACTTTCCGGGTTGGACAATTTCGGGAATCCTCATCCTGTTAGTAAATTTATATATCTATATGAAAGCTGTGATTCAATTGACCTTGCGGCTGCCGATTCTCGGAGGCCGGCCTTCGCGCTCCCATCTGGGAGATTCCGATCCACAAAAGCCCACTTTCCTTGCCGCGGGACTTGCAATCGGCCAATCGCAGAGGAGGGGATCGCGATGATAAAATATACCCGTAGCCATGCTGCCTTTGGCGGACAAATCGCCGTCATTTGGACCCGGGCTTTCCGTTGTCTGGTGGAGACAACCAGAAACGGATTATTCCCGTATCTGGAGACGATCGTTTCCGTGGTCAGCAGGGCGGAAGAGTTCGCCGGGTTCAAACCTTTGGCCAGACTCGTCCACGGTGTGGTTCTGGACCAGGACAAGTTCCGGTTCCGCCGTGCGAGCATGATCGAATTTCTAGGCGGTCTCGGAAATCAGATCGGAGGAATTACGGCGGAGGCAGCGGTTAAGACTCTGAGCCATGAATTTCCAGATTTTGGCTCTTGGCAGTTGATTGATCCTGAGCCTGCGATGTTTGAAAACAATGGTTTGGATCGAAATGCCTTCGGGGATGCCGCCTCGCCTAACCAATTATTGGGATAGAAACGGGCGCACCCGGTCAGCCAGTAATTTATAGCCCGCCGCGCTGAAATGGAGTTTATCAGCGCGAAAAAGTTCCGGTCGCGGCTTGCCGTCGGCGCCCAGGACCAGGTCGCCAGTCTCGATATATTTCAAATGCGGCGTCTGCTTCGCGAATGCTTTCACGCGCTCGTTCAGGAATTTTTCCTTGTCCCGGTTCGCCCAACGGGCAATCGTCGGGTTCCAGGAAATGAAGAAGATTTCCGTGTCCGGCAAACGGGCATGAACCTTGCCTGCAAATTCCTTGAAATCCTCAAAGACGCTCTCCGGCGATTTGCCGTCCGCGATGTCGTTGCCGCCGGCGCGGAAAAAAATCTTCCGGGGCGCATAGGGAAATAGAATCCGGTCGGCAAAGTGGATGGAATCCACAATTTCCGAACCGCCAAAACCGCGATTGAGGACTGGCTGCCCGGGAAAATCCGCGGCCAGCGTGGTCCAGAATTTGATGGTGGAGGAACCGATGAACAGCACCGCAAGGGTCGGCGGCGGATTGGTGCGGTCGCTGGCTTCAAACGCGGTGATTTCCTTTTCCCATATACCAAAGTTATGGCTCGCGGGTTGATTGCTTGGAACTTCCGAACGCGCTTTTTCCGCAAATCCGGCGTAAGGCTCCACGACGGCGGATTGGATGAACGCGCTCTGGTCGAGCGGACGCAGGCTCAAGGTTAGCTGATTATTCCGGCCGGGGCCGAAGTTGAGCCAGCATTCCGGCAGGAAAAAATCATGCTGCGGACCCACCTCCCAATACCGGCCGATGGCATGGCCGTTCAAATAGAGAAAGCCGTTTCCCGTCGCTTTCAAATGCAGATGCCACGGAACCCACACGCCGGTCTTGGCGGGCGGCAATTGAAAATTCATCCGATACCAGGTCAGCAACGCATTTGTCAGTGACGAATCCGAACCAATCGTCACTGTTTCCCAGCGCCAGTCATTGAAATCAGGTTTCCACCATTGCCTTTCGTCACCCGCCGGACCGCCAAACGCGGACAACTTGACCGACTGTTCGTCGGATTTATGGGCAAGCTCCGGCGCGCCGAGGCCGCCTTCGCCTTCGTTATTCTTGACGATGACGGCGATGAGGTTTTTGCCAGGGTGCAACTCCTTCGTCGCGTCGAGGGAGTAGGCTCGCGACCAGTCGGTCGTCTCGCCGGTTTTTGTGCCGTTCACGTAAACCCAGCCAAGATCATCAATGCGTCCGAAGTTCAAAACCAGTTTTCCGCCGCTGAAATCCGCGGGGGGAATTTCGACGCTGGCGCGATAAACCGCCATGTGTCCGGCGGGCAGATTGTGAGCGTCCACATTGCCAACGGAAACGTGCGTCCAGCCGTCATCCTTGAAATCGGTCTTCACTTCGGGCGGGTTAGTGGTGTCATTCACCTCGTGCATCCGCCAACCGATGATGGGTTTGCCGGCGCCAAGCGAGCTGGAAGTCAATCGCGCCTCAAAAATGCCGCTGGGCTGGTCTATGTCAGAGCCAAAATTGGGATGCCCCAGATTTTCATAAAGCAAATCCACTTTGCTGGAACCGGCGGGAAGCTCGAAGGCGGAACTTCCGGACGTGCCGCCGATGCGCGCGGCTCGCTTCCCGTTGATGGTTGCCAGCACGGAATCGTCATTGGGAAATTGAACCAGCAAATTGGTCTTCGAGGGGCTGAAAATGCCCGCCCGATAAAACAGGAAACGGTCATCGTAGATGCCGGCGTGCGCGAGGTCTGCGCCGGGCGATAATTTCGTCCAATGCGCCGGGCCGGGATCGGCGTGACGGCGCGCCGAAGTAATGGTCACGCCCGCCGGCAAATCCGTCGGCCGTTCGATGTGGGGGGCGGCTTTGGGCAGCCATTCGCCTTGCGCGGCGTTGGTCGTACCCGGCGGCAGATAAAGAATTTTTGAGCCGAACGATTCGAGCTGATAAGCAAAAACAATTTCGTTGGTGTCGCCGGATTTTTCTTTCACCGTTGCCGTCCCTGCGCGCGGTCCGGCGTGTTGCGAGGTGCGCACAAAAAGATAGCGGCTGCCGTCCGGCGCCCGGCGTTCGGCGACGGCGACATCATTTTGCGAAGTGGTGGCGTCGCAATCAACCGGCATGGAGCGCGCCAATTTCGCGCCCTGTTCGCGCAGCAAGTGGCCGAGCGCCCAGACGCGTTGGTAGCGGTCGCCCACGCCGCCCCATTCCCGGATCGGCGCATTATAATCATAACTCGTCGTCAGGTTGCGCGAGCCCCAATCGCCGGGATTCGAGCCGCCGAAGAGCATGTAATAATTCAGGATCGTGTCGCCGCATTGGATGGCGAAGAGGGTCAGATTATTGATCTGCTCCGCCGTGACGCCGTCCTGTTCCTCGCTCAAAGTTCCGCCGACTTGCGAGAACCAGCCGCCTTGCAGTTCCGTCGTTCCCATCGGCGCGTCCGGCTGTTCGCGGCGCAATTTTTCAATGCCCGGCCGCAACTCGACTTCCACGTTCCAGCGCGGATAAAAATTGCAACAGTCGAAAAGCTGCCGCAGCACGGGATCGCGCGAACCGCGCACCTGATGCGTCCAGCAGGTGAAGAGCGGCACGTCAATGCCGTCCAGCAGCGCGTATTGGGCGAGCGCCTTGACTTGATTTGCTTTTACCTCGCCGGGCAGGCCCGCGAAGTCATACTCATTTTCCACCTGGAACAGGATCACGCCCGGCGACCCCGGCGGCTGCCGGGTGATTTGATGTTTCGCAATCACCGGGCAGACGGCGTCAAACCAATGTTTGCACCACGCGAGATAAACCGGGTCGTCGCTGCGCAGCCAGCCTTCGCTGCGGATTGGCTTTTCGGGCTTTTTGGCCAGGAGCCATTGCGGAAAACCGCCGGTGTCCCATTCCGCGCAAATGTAAGGGCCGGGCCGGACGATGACGTACAGGCCGGACCGCTCCGCCATTTTCAAGAAGTCGTCGAGGTCGGTGAGGCTGACTTTTGAAAAATCACTTGGGCTGGCGGGCATTTCCGGTTCGCACCAGTTCCAAGCGACATAGGTTTCCACGCAATTGAAACCGGCGTCCTTGATTTTCTGGAATCGGTCGGGCCACAGCTCCTTGGGGCAGCGGAAATAATGGAACGCGCCGCTGTAAATGAAAACATCCTTGCCGTCAATCGTCAGGCATTGGCTGTCGTAATGAATCCGGTCGGGATGCGAAAAAGTCCGCGCGGTTTGGGCGAGGAGCTGGTCAAAACAGGCGAGGGTGAGAAGCAATGCGAAAACAGGCTTGGGCCAAGACGAGAACGGCTTGGCGAGCCGGCAAATTTGGTACAGTACACTCATCCGCCCTGATTTGTTGTTCTTGAAATTCATTTTCAAGGGGAGTCTGTTTGATTCCACGGTTTTTTCAAGCATTTGCGCGAGTCCGCCTCGCCCAAGCACAAAGGCCCAAACCGCTGGCCAAAGTTTGCTCAAGCGAGGACAATCGAATTAAAATGACTCCAAGTCCGTTCCACCGGGCCCGAAACCCTTCCCGGTCAGTTTCCGAATCTCGCCAGATTCGCGCCCTCGTCGCAAAAAGCCCGGCAGGCTTAATTTGAGGCAGGAGTCAATTCTTCGCCGCCGCGCGGGCGGCTTCGATTTCCGCCTTTGCTTCCAAAAAATCCCGGTTGAACTCGTCGTTGTCTTTGAATTGCTTCACGATGGCCTGCGCCAGCACGCGTCCGGCGTGGATGTCCGTCGGATAATGCCGCGCAATCTGCACGCGATGCCAGCCGATCGCGCGGGCGCGCGCCAGGATGGCCTCACGGCGCTCGGGAACGGCCTTGGCGAGCACCAGCGCCAGCACCATGGATTCCGTGGAATGGCCGCTGGGATAACTGAAAGTCTTTTCCAGTTTGCCGTTGGCGAGACTGGGATCGGTCACGAACGGGCGCGGGCGCCGAAAATAATCCTTGCCGGCATCGGTCACGATGGCGGCATCCTGCCGCACTTTTTTGAAAAATGCCGCGGCCTTGGGCAGGTTGGTTTCGACAAAAAAACTTCCCGCGGCGTCGGTGAAACTGAAGACGGAAAATTCCTTTTCGGCATACGCGGCGGCAAGATCATTGCTGCCGGCGGCGTGGTACGCGGCGCGGACTTCATCCAGGTCGGCGGCTTGTTCCGGCGATTCAGGCAAAGGCGGCGGCGGGAGCAAAGCGGAGGCTTCTGGCTTTCCATCACGCAAATAATGCAGCGCTTTTCCCTCGGCGCGAAGGGTCGCAGAAACCAGGACAAAGGACAACAGGGTCGCCAGACAGACGGCCTGGCGAAACGGAAGAGACTTGGGCGAAAACTTCATTCGCGGAGCAGGGTAAATGCCGTGCGGCCGGAAATCAAGCCGCGGTTTGGCGCTTGGCCGTAAGAATTCAATTCAACCACGGATGCACACGGATAAACACGGATTCAGAATTGCAAAAGAGCAGAGTTTTGGCAAAGGGAGAACGTCTCACTGTCTGGGGCGGCCTGGGGAAAATTCGGAGAGATTGTTTTTCACTTTCCCATCCGTGTGAATTCGTGTGCATCCGTGGTTTGGATTGCATGGTTCCGGCTTAGGGGACGACTGAACCGTCCGGGGTCCATTGAATGTCAGGACGCCCGGCATCCGCTGGTTTTTGTTCGACGATGCTATTGGAGCAGACATAGGAGTAAGGAAACCAGGCGGCATGGGCGTCGGCAAAGCAGAGCACCGAGCCACCGGAATGCCGGGCGCTGAATCGCGTGGTGTAAACCTGCGGGGTGCATAAATCATTGGCGTTGATGATGGTGCCATAATAAGGGGTTTCAGAGGAAATCATACGGCCCTCGTCAAAAAGCACAAATGCGGAGGGGGTTTTGACCTCCGAGAGCTTCAGGTTGGTCGGTGTTCCATTCTCATTTTGAAATTCCCCCTGGGAATTTTGGCCGTATTGGAAAACTATGCGCAAGGTGTCAGAAATTGCATTAGGATCAAATACCCCATCCGGGCATTTGAAAATAGACTTCGCAGAGTTGTAATCCTGAATGCCACCATTTTCGTAGGCTGCGTAATACCACATCGCCTTGGCGGCGACATAAGGGGGCAGGGCGTTGAACCAGGTGTTATCGCCGCTGTGGGAGTTATGAAAAACAAAAGCGTCGGTCCACGTGGGATTGTCCTGCTGCTGTTGGATCGTGCTGATATATCGAGGGGTGGTGAAAATCTGGGAATTATCATCCAGATACATGGATTCAGCCAGGCCGAATTGTTTCAGGTTGTTCAGGCACACCACTCTGCGGCCCTTTTCCTTGGCGTTGGCCAGCGCCGGCAGGAGCAGGGCCGCCAGGATGGCGATGATGGCGATCACCACCAGCAATTCAATGAGGGTAAACGCAATTATTTTTTGCGCTTGATGACGACAATTTTTGAGTGATGGACCAAGAATCATGAGCGGACATACTTACGAAGCATGGTTACGAAAATATGTCGCCCATGTTACAATCGTGTTACAAACCAAATTACGAGCCATTTTTATTCATTTTGACACCGAGCTTCTTCGATGAACTGAGTGGCGGGTTTTGTGACATAAACGTCACCCGTCAGTCATATTCCTGTAACATGGCTTGCTACAATGGCGGTTCGCGTTAATAAAAATCAAAAACGACCGTCACCAGCTACAACCATGAAAAAATTGTGTTCTTTGTTAATTTCTTCCCTATCGCTATTGGCGATGGGTTCCTACGCGGCCACCACCGCCATACCGCAGGGCAAGATCGCCGTCATGCGCACCGGTGACGGCACGCTGGCCCACGGCGTCGGCAATGGCGTTGGCCAGGACTTCACCTATGTGGACGTGTACGACACCCTGACCAACAACCAAGCTGCGCCGCTTTTCACGTATGCCATTCCGACCAATGTTCTCTGGATCAATGGTCACGCCGGCACGGAAGGGCAGGGCATTTCCCGTTCCGCGGATCACAGCACGCTGGCTTTGGCCGGTTACACCGGCCCGATGAACTATCCTGCCAGCACCCCGTCGTCGTCGTTTACGACCAACAATGGCGTAATTAGTGCCTCGTTTACCCGTGGGTTTGGCCTGTTGGATCCGATTAGCGGCACCAATTTCAACCTGATCTATTCGGGATACTCCTGGTTTGGCCTGCCCACGGGAGTAACGCAGAACAATCCCACGGGCATTGCGACCCCGGACGGCACCAATTTCTACGGCACTGGCAATGTGACGCCGACGGGTTCAACGGCAGCGGGAGGCGTGCAATACCTCTTGTACGAAACGAATGGCTACAACGACGGCAACATTGAGAGCGGCACGCCCTATCCGGTAAGCCCCTATCCGAGCGGCGCGGGAGAAGCCCGCATTTTCAACGGTCAGGTTTATATCATCGCCACCGCCAAGAAAGGCGGCGGCAACACCACCAATGGCATATATTATTTTGTAGATCCGAACAATCTCGCCACCGTGCCTCTGCCTGACGACCCCTTCGTGCCGAACCCGGTCGAACACATCGTCACCACCAACCTCTTGATCAACTTCGACTTGGTGGCTTCTCAGCCTAAGCTCGCCCCGCTGAGTTTCGATATGAACACCAATCTGACGGTTCTCTACGCGGCGGACCAACAATATGGTATTTTCAAATTCGTCAATAATGGCGGTGGCTGGGCCCAGGCTTATTATTACAGTCCGACGAATCTCGGCACCCTGCCCACCTCCGCCGCCAATCAGGGTATTTTCAGCATCTGCGTTGATTTCTCCGGCGTCAACCCGGTCATATATGCAACGACCATGGAAAACGGAACCCTGAGCGGTTACAATAATGCTCAAGGCAATCCCAATCAAAACCGGCTGCTGCGCATTGTGGATACGGGAAGCGCCCCCGGCACGAACCTGGTGGCGCAGACTCTGGCCCAGGCAATCAGTACCAACATCAGCTTCCGCGGAATAGACTTCACCCCCGACCTCCGGCCCTATTTCCTCAGCGCTCCCGCCAACGTCACCACGACGAACAACGGCAGCGCGACTTTTGCGGCTCCGGCCACGGCTCCCTCTTCATTGGGCATCACTTATCAGTGGTATCAAAACACTAACACCTTGCTGTCCGGCCAAACCACCTCCACGTTGACTATCTCTTCGCTCCTCACGAGCCAAAGCGGCAACACCTATGATTGCGTCGCGACTGACGATTATGGCTCCGTGACTTCGACGGTGGCCACGCTGAGCGTCAACTTCGTCGCCCAATCTCCGACTATCACCAACTCGGTTGCCAATGTTTCCGCGAACGTGAATGACACCGTGACCTTTGGCTCGATCTCTCCGGTGGGCACCACGCCTTTCGCCTTCCAGTGGTACTTCGGCACCACGGCCCTATCAGATGCCAGCGGCAAATACACCAACTCCCAGACTTCCGCGCTGACGATCTTCAATGCGACCACTGCTGATTCTGGTAACTACTATCTCGTCGCCAGCAACATCAAGGCGCCCCCCGCTTCCAACCTGGTTGACGTGTTGACGGTCTCGTATGTCGCCCCGGTAATCGGAGTCCAGCCCACACCGGTGACCTCATTCGTGGGCACCAGCGTCTCGCTGAGCGCAACGGTCACCGCCGGAACCACGCCGCTCACCTATCAATGGTATCAAAACGGCTCCCCGCTCTCCGACCCCGGTTCGGACGGAGATTTCTCCGGCAGCCAGACCAGCACTCTTACGATCAGCCCTGCAGCTCTCGCTGATTCCGGAACGTATTATCTGGCCGTCACCAATGCCAGCGGACAAGGCACCAACAGCAGCAGCGTCCTGGTGACCATCACCCCGGCTCCCCCCTTATCGTTTGTGAGTTACAGCAATGGGCTTTACTTCCAAGACTTCAATTCCTTGCCTTACGAAGCGAACCGCAGCATCAACGCCTTCAATAACCCTGAATCCGCTGATTCCATTAGCAACGTGGCTTACTCTGTGGCTAATCCGTTCGACTTCGCCTACCCGGTTCTGACCAGTGGATACCTGGGAGGTCTGGGTCTCTCCAACACCATGTCCGGTTGGTATGGCGCGGGCGGATCGGTCTCGGAATACCCGGGTGTATATGCTCAAATCGGCGCCGGGGACGGCGACCAGACCACGGGTGGTGATTTGTTCTTCGGCAACCTGGGAGCCACTGCTGGCAACCGCGCGCTGGGATTGCAGACCACCAGCAGCGTCGGCCCCACCGCCTTCGCCCTCAAGTTGATCAATACCGGCAATAATACGCTGAACTACATGACCGTGAGTTTCACGGCCGAGCAATGGCGCCGCAGCACCAGAGAAACCGCCATGAGCGTCGGCTATACCAATGACCCGACGGCAAACTCGTTCAGCCTCGTGGGCGGCGATTCCATCAGCAACTCCACGCTGATCCCCGGCCTGGGCTTCTCCTTCTCCAATGCGGCCAATGCGTCACTAGATACAGCGTTGGACGGCACCTTGGCTGCCAACCAGAAGCCAATGGCAGTTTATAATTACCCCATCAGCCCCGCCTGGGCTCCGGGTTCGGCTCTTTGGTTGATTTGGGGCCTGGATTTTCCCGGCGCCGCCGGCAAAGGCCAAGGCTACGCGATTGACAACCTGAGCTTCTCCGCCAGCGTCAACCCGGCGCCCGTATTCACGTTGCTCACCGGCACGTCTTATTCCAGCTCCACTGGATTGAGCTTCACCTTCACGAACCTTCCCGGCTTCGGCTTCACGGTGTATAAGAGCACCGGCCTGAACCCGGCCAGTTGGGTCTCCATCGGCCACCCGACGGAAACAGTGGGCAGTCCTTTCAGCACCTACAGCTTCACTGATGCGCAAGCCGCGAACAACCCCGAGGGCTTCTACAAAATCACCAGCCCGTAAGGCTCGCACTATTAACGCGTAGGTGGCAGATCGCGAACAGGGCAGGCGCAAGCCTGCCCTGTTTTTTTGTTGCGGCGGAAAGGACTGGATTCATTCAAGCTCCTCTTCAAGCATGTTACCATTTCAGGGATGTCACGAACATGTTACAATCCTGTCATCTCATCGTAACCGAATTCGCCTTACATGGCCCATTACGTGTTGTCCCATGTGGCCCTTTTTGGCAGGCTCGTCGAACGAACAGCAACAAGTTTCAAATAGCATGACAAAAGCAACTTTGACCGGTGCGGCGGTAATTCTTTTCCTGAGTGTGACAACGAATGCGGAGCAACAACCTGGTCTTCCGGCTGGTGGTCTGCCGGGAGTGACAGCGAACGCGCAAGGGACGCATTTTCTCCCGGGTCATCTGGCGGTATTACGCGCCGGAGACGGGGTGATTGACTTGAAACTGAAGCAGTCGCCGATTTTCGTGGATCAGTACGATACGAACTCTCCCAATGCCGCTCCCTCCTTGAGTGTGCCGATACCCACCAATGGGCCTAACAGCTTCTTTTTCAATGGTCACGCGGCGAGCGAAGGCATTTTAACCCGGTCAGCCAATCAAAAAATTCTGGCCTTTGGCGGCTACGGCGGCGCGGACTTGCTCCAGATTGACGGCACCGCCTCGCGGATGGATCTCCTGCAGCGCGGCATCTGCACGGTGGACAATTCCGGAACCATTCACACATATTTATACCCGTCCGTCATGAAAGACGCAAAAATCAATCCGCGAGGCGTGGTCACCGATGGAACCAACAACTTTTGGGGCTGTGGCAACTCAAAGAACACGTATTACTTTAATCCCGCCCAACAGCACGAACCGGTGCGCTTCATTGACCTGCCCAACAGCCGGGCAATTAAAATCGTTAATAACGCCCTTTATGTCAGTGTGAACGAGGCGGATGCCCGGGTGATGGATGGTCCGGCGGGCCTTTACACTTTCCTGCCTCTGGCGCTGCCGCGCGCGGCCAACACGTCAATCGAAATGGTGGTGCCCACCACCCCGGATTACAAGAAAGTGGCTGGATTTGACATCAGCCCCAAGCAAAACATCGCCTATACTTCGGACACCGCCGCAGGGGTTCAAAAATATGTCAATTCGGGGGGAACCTGGAAGCTGGCGTACAACTTCTCCGTACCGCAAAATATTCCCAAGGAATTGAATAATGCGGCCGGCTGCTTTGGGTTGGTGGTGGATTTCAGCGGGACGGCTCCGGTTATTTATGCCACGACCACCGAGGGTTACGGCGGTTCGGTGAACTCCAACCGCGTGGTGCGAATCGTGGATACCGGTGCCAACGCCGTGGTGACGACCTTGGTTCAGGCGACGAGCACAAATATTGCATTCCGGGGAATTGATTTCACGCCGAACTAAATCCAATCGGCGCGTTTGGAAAATCAGCCGGGGATAAATTGGGAGACCGGCCGCAATCGGTTCAGGTTGATTGTCTCCCGATTCGAAAATGAATCCGAAGCACCGATCCAATTTATTTGGAAAACCTGGAGTCCGACGCGTCTGATTTTCGGACCGTAAAAAGCGCGACCGCTCATCAGGCAACAGGCCGCGCGCCAAGTTCAGGCAAAAGAAGGTTTGGCAAGCCGCTGGATTCCCGGTAGCAATTTGGAAAACATACTCCGCATGGAATCCTTGCCTAAACGAACCAGCCTGGTGCGCGAAACCGCCAATACGCTGAAGAAATGGATTGAAACGGGAATCCTCACCGGGGAATTGCCGGGGGAATTGCAATTGAAGGCGCGGCTGAGGATCGGCCGGGACACGTTGCGGCTCGGGTTGAAATTACTGGAACAGGAAGGCTGGGTGACGCCGACCATTCGCGGGCGGCAACGCCAGGTGCAGTCCGGGCATTTGCCCGCGCCACAGGCCGCGCCGGATAATCTCCCCGTGACCGTCCTTTCCCCGTTTTCCGTGGTTGACCGGATCGCTTTGTTGGAGATGGAAGACTTGCAGGTGCATCTGGCGGAGCAGGGGCGTGTCCTGAGATTCGTGTCGCCGCACATTTTTCATCTCAAACATCCCGATAGGCAGTTGGAACACCTGGTGCGCGATCAGCCCTCGGCGGCCTGGATACTTTATCAGGTCGGGCGGCCCATCCAACGCTGGTTTGAACAGGCTGGCCTGCCCGCGTTCATTTACGGGTCGCCCTTCCCGGACGTAAAATTGCCCTACGTCGTGAATGACTGGGAGGCGGCGGCCTTCCACGCCGGCCTGCAGCTATTACGTCACCGGCATCAGTTGATCGGTCTATTGGAAGACAAGCAACCTTCTCCGGGTTCACTGCTGCTTGAACGCGGTTTGCAACGGGCCTTCGCCACCGCCGCCCCGCCGGCGAAATTGACGGTAATCAGGGCTGGCCCTCCGCCATCGGCCATTGTCCGGTCATTGGACCAGTTCTTGAATCAGAAATCGCGGCCTACCGCATTGGTGCTCAACGGTTCGTCCCAACTGCTCACCTGCCTTTCCTGGATGGTTTCACGCGGCGTTCGCGTTCCCGCCGACATCTCGTTGATCTGCCCGCCGAGCGATATTTGGTTCGGGGAATTGCATCCCTCGATCTGCTATTACCAATGCGATTCCAAGGTGTTCGCCCGGCACGTCGCGCTGAGGGTCATGGAATTGGTGGAAACCGGCCGGGTGACACGCAAATCCGTCAAAGTCCACCTTGAATACATGCCCGGCACCAGCGTCGGGCCGGCCCCGCGGAAGTGAATCAAGGTTGCCTCGAGTTGTTTTATTTCAAGACAAGTAAATTCGTGCTTGTGCTTTGATCCGGCTGTGAGATATTTGGAAAATATTACTTGCGGGCGGACCTTCCTCAGAGTTCTCGCTCGTGCTTGGGTCGTTTTGGCATTCAATTCACGACTGAGATTAAATTAGAGCCGGTTTCGCAGTGCCATGATTTGAACAAAATTCAGCAGCAAACCTAATTTCTAATATGAGTGCAAATCAAATTCAGAGGGAAATGGAACGGAACCATTCACTCAAGTCCCGGCAATGGGTTCCTGGTTATTACCGCCGCGCATTCACTCTGATTGAGCTTCTTGTCGTCATCGCCATCATCGCCATCCTGGCCGGGTTGTTGCTGCCCGCCCTGGCCAAAGCCAAAACAAAGGCCTTTGCCATCAAGTGCATGAACAACCAGAAGCAAATCACCCTGGGAGCGCTCATGTATTGCGATGATAACCATGATAACTGGGTGCCCAATTTCCCCGGGGAAGTCCCGACCTGGGTCTCCGGTGCCAACGGCAACGGTATGGATTGGAATTCCGGCAATCCCGCTAATACCAACTGGCAGGACTTGATTAATCCCAAGATTTCTCTAATTGGGCCTTATATGAAATCTTCCGATATTTTCCATTGTCCTGCCGATACCAGTTTTGTGGCCCGGGAAGGCGCGCGGGTGCGGAGCGTTTCCATGAATCAGGCCGTGGGCACGGTTTATTATCAGGAAGGATCTCTGGTAGCTGGAGGACCGGTGAACGGCCAGTGGCTGACCGGCTCTGATATTGGCAACAGTGTCCAGACTGCATACCATACTTACGGCAAGACGACGCAGATGGTCACTCCGTCACCATCCGCTCTCTGGGTTTACGTGGATGAACAGCCGGACAGCATCAACGACGCCATGCTCGCGGTACAAATGGCTTCGGACGCCATCGGCTCTGGCATCATTGATTTTCCCGCCAGTTATCATGATCACGCTTGTGGCTTTGGCTTCGCTGACGGTCATTCTGAAATCCACAAATGGACCGGTTCGACCATGATCGAGCCGAGTCTGGAAAATGGCAATGATCACAGCCTGACTTGCCGTGACAGCGGCGATGTGGCCGATCTTGGCTGGCTCCAACTGCGCACCTCCGCGTCCACGAGATATCCGTAATCTTCCCAGGTCGCTCTTTCAATTTAATTGTCGGTTTCCAGTTTAGGCTCTCCAGGCCGATACCCCTCGGTCCGGTCTGCTATAAGAAAGCTCCGTGTCGTATCTTAGCCAGTTCAAAGTCAAAAACCACAAACCAGAATCCAAACTATGACATCCCCACTCAAACACCTCCTGTGTGCAGGATTGGTCGGCGCAGCCGCTCTGACTGCACAAGCACAAACTTACTCCAACGCCGTCATGGCGTTGCATCCCGTGGCGTACTATCCCTTGAACGAGACCAATGTGCCCCCCGCACCGGTCACTGTCTCCATTACCAACTATGGCACGGATCCCAGTTTGAATATGACGCCAAATTCCGATGTCATTTACGGTAACGTCAGCCCTCTGGCCAGCGGTTCAACGGATTCGGCCGATTATTTTAATGGCGGCACAAGTTACGTCCTTGCCACGTACGACTCCAATCTGGGCAACCAGCCCCCTTTTACGATTGAGGGCTGGTTTTTATCGCGCAACATCAGCGCCACCGAATGTGCGACGGCGGATTTCGATGCGAACAGCCCCCGCTCGGGTTGGTTGATCTACATGGATATTGCCAACGCGGGTCAATATACCTTCCGCGCTTACAATCAAAACGGCGCCACGCCTTCACTGTCATTCAACATCGGCGCGGCAGGCTCAATCGCAAGGGACACTTGGTATCATCTGGCGGTGGTGGTGGACACGAATGGAGGCACCACCAATGTTTCCGGCTACATTAACGGCGCATTGGTTGCCGGCCCGACCATTCTTCCTTCCTATGTGCCAAATGATGGTCTTGATGGGGGTTTGTCAGCCGGTTGCAGGTCGGACGCTGCTTTTCTTTTCGACGGCAACATATCTGATCTGGCTTATTACACCAATGCGCTGAGCGGCCCCACAATCCTGTCCCATTACCAGGCGGGGACTAATGTGTCACCAGTCACGCCCTACGATCAACTGGTTTTGGCGCAGAATCCTCTTGCCTTTTACAAGTTTAATGAAGCCCTCCCGGCATTAAGCAGCCCCTATCCGGTTCCTCTGCCGGTAGCCACTAATTATGGATCTTTCGGTGCCAGCGCCAGCGGATTTTACACGGTGAGTTCGAGCCCCGGTGCAGTTGCGGGTCCAACCAACATCGGTTTCGACGGCCTGCCGGCCTTGGAACTTAGCCCAACAGATATCGAAAGTGCGGGCACAGCAGGACCAGGCGTCTTTTGCGCCCCATTCAATCCTGAAGAATTTAACATCACCGGAGCCCTGACTGTTGCGTTTTGGGCCCAGGCACCTGGCGCTTCGGCCTATTTTGAAACCGTTATGGGGCGGGGCGATGGTTCCTGGCGCTTTGATCTTGATCCATCGGGCTTGCCACATTGGGCGGCGTCTCCGAATGGTGATATCGTTGGAGCGACCTCCCTTGCCGATGATAAATGGCATTTTTGGGCTGGCGTTTATGACCCGGTGGCTGGCAAGGGCACGTTCTATATTGACAGTGTGATCGTCGCCAGCGTTACCTGGGCACCGCTAAGCAGCAATGTGCAATACCCATTGCTAGTTGGCGGCGCTCCGGATTATTGGAATTCTGCGCGTAATTTTTACGGCAATGTGGCGCAAGTGGCCATATTTACAAACGCCCTCACCGCAACTCAAGTCAACAGCCTTTATGCCGCCGCGGGTGGTTCACCCGCCACGGCAGGGATATTGATAACCTCGGTAACGGTTGACGCTGGCTCCAGCACGAACCTCGTGGCCACTGCGGGCGGAAGCCTGCCCATCGGAGTCCAGTGGTATTATACCGACTTGACGGCCACGACTTACTCAATTTCTGGCGCCACCAACCTGACTTTGCCGCTGGCCAATGTTCAGGCCTCGCAGAGCGGCTACCAGTATTTCATTGTGGCCACGAATGCCTATGGCACGGCCACCAGCGATATCGTGACGCTGACCGTCCTGTCAGGCGCGCCTACCCTCGCAACGGATGTTTCTCCTCTCTCCAGCCAGTTGCCGGTGGGAGTCGCGGACCAATTCTCCGTTTCCGCAACGGGTTCCGAGCCGTTCTATTACCAATGGTATCTCAATTCCGCACCCGTTTCCGGCGCGACCAACCCAGTTTATTCCTTCACCGTGCTGCCTGGAACCAACAGTTACAGCGTGACAATCAGTAATTCCTTTGGCGTTACCCCCGGCTCAACCGCGCAAGTGGTTGGCTTGACGGGCGCTCCGTCCCTCATCACGTTTGCCAGCGAAGCCGATTGGACCACCAACAGCTCTGCTGGCGCGGGTGCGACCTTCCCGCAATTCAACGGCACCGGCGGATTGTTGCTCACGGACGGTGGGGGCGGCGAAGCGGCCAGCGCGTTCTACATCTTCCCCCAATACATCGGTGGTTTTGTGGCTTCTTTCACTTACCAGATCGTCGCCGGTGGGGCTGCGGATGGCGCGGCGTTTGTGGTTCAGGCTAACCCTGCCGGCGCGACCGCTTTGGGCGGCGTCGGTGGTGAGATTGGATACGGTGGCATCGTGGACAGCGCGGCCTTTGAACTTAATCTTTACACCGGTTCCAGTGGTGGTTCGGGCATACAGTACGGCACTAATGGCCTAACGCCGACCACCACGCCTCCTTTGCCCCCCTATATGCCGGTCACTCCGGTGAGCCTCACCAGCGCGGACCCGATTAACGTTCGCCTCGCCTACGTCAATGGTGTGATGTATTCCAAATTGACTGACACCACGACCGGAGCCACCTATACGGGTTCCCACGTCTACGGCAACCTGATTCCAATTGTGGGGAGCGCCAGCGCGTATGTGGGATTTACTGGGGGAACCGGGAGCATCACCTCGTCCCAAACGGTTTCGAACTTCGTTTATTCGTACACCACGTCGCCCGTGCTCTCCATCGCAACCAGCAACAATTTCGCGATTGTCAGTTGGCCGGTTTCCGTTTCCACACTGTTCACCTTGCAATCAAGCGCACTCATCACGGGCCCATTTACCAACGTGCTCACCGCGCCAACCGTTGTGAACGGCACGAATCAAGTTGCGGTTCCACTGTCTGGAACCTCGCAATTCTTCCAACTGGACCTGCCTTGACGGCGGTTGGGAAATTACACTCATTCAAATAATTAAGACCGAAGGCCGGGGATTCGTCCCCGGCCTTCTGCCATAAAATGTTGGCGGCTTGGCTTTTTTTGCCTAAACTTCTCGCTCTTCGCTTGCGCAAACGGGTCCCGCCCCACAGAAATGGACGGTTCTTTCTCCTAGTTGTCTTGTTTGAAAACAAGTGAATTCACCTTTATGAAATTTTTGACAGCTGGCATGTTTTGCTTGAACCGCAAAGATTTACGCTCTGCAAGCTGTGTTTTATTTGGGCGCATTAACGTAAGATAAGCTAATAACCGAATGATATTGAGAGCCTTGTGTCAATTTGAGTGCAATCGGGAAATTGTTGTAGCCCGGGTTTTAAGATAAACATGATTGATTGCGGTTGACACGAGCATTTCTCGCAGGCATAGATATTAATAGCTTGACAGCTCCGTCTTGAGTGCCGACTATCCCTTGATATGGCTACTTTTGAGGCGGGAAGCTCAATAGAAAACGAAATTCACATGACAGTCCAAAGCCGCACGACGTATTCCACTTCGCCCGCCAGCGCGCGGGAATTGACCGAAAACTTGTTAACCGCTCCGCGGAAATTCACACGCCGGGCATTTACCTTGATTGAACTTCTGGTGGTGATCGCCATCATCGCCATTCTTGCCGCCCTGCTGTTGCCGGCCCTGGCCAAAGCCAAGGAAAAGGCCCTGGCCATCAAGTGCATGAGCAACAGCAAGCAACTTCTGGTGGCGTGGGTGCTGTACTACGGCGACAACGCGGACGTTTTGGCGAACAATATCGGAGGCGAAGGAATTGATAGCTGGGCCCAAGGCCGATTGTCAGAAACGTCCGGCACTACTGACAATACCAACTATATGCTCATGATGGGTAAAGGTGGGGGCTATCCCGTCACCACTCGTACTATTGGAGCTTACGCTCAAAACATTAACATCTATCAATGTCCCGCCGACCCGGTCAAGGCGCAGCCTTGGGGTACGCCCAGATGCCGAAGCTACTCGATGGATTTCACCTGTGGCAACAATGGCGACTCCGCGACGCAGGACGCGACTTACGGCGGTTACTGGCCCCATTTCTTCAAGGGTGCTGATTTGCTGATGGCATCCAAGACCTGGGTTTTCAATGACGAGCATCCAGACAGCATTAACGATGGCATCGAATACACTCCGACTGCTTCGGGGGAAAACAATGATTGGAGCGACTTGCCAGCCTCGTACCACAATAATGCGTGCGGCTTTGCTTTTGCCGATGGCCATTCGGAAATTCACAAATGGATGAACCCCGGCAACACCTGCCATCCCGTTATGGGCAACCAAGGCTGGCTGCCTTTGGCGGTGTCTGGCTCTGCCGTGGACATCAATTACGTGGAAAGCCATGCTTCCCCCCAGACCACTGGCAACGCCAATCAGGTTCCCGGCAATTAAGCTTCCGGAAGTCGCACGGCAAAGAGCGACCGGGTGTGTCGGATTGGGCGCGCCGGCCCAAATCGCCGTCGGCCAATAAAAACCGGCCCCGCTTCCACCCTGCGGACTCTCAAAGCCGGCGCAACCGGCGATAAATTGGCCGCGCGCTACCGGCCTTCTTCCAGGAAACCCGCGTCTAATATAATGGATTTTATTTCTTGCAAAGTGGACACGTCCGCGTAAGGTGTTTCCAGACGCCTCGGAATTCGAGGCTTAATTTCAACGAAATGCGAGTCTGAAAATGAAAGCGCTGGTTAAAAGCAAACGTGAACCCGGGTTGTGGCTGGAAGATGTGCCGATGCCGCAGGTGGGCATGAACGATGTGTTGATCAAGGTGGACCGCACCGGGATTTGCGGGACGGATATTCACATTTACAAATGGGACGCCTGGGCGCAGAAGACCATCCCCGTGCCGATGGTGGTGGGCCATGAATTTGTGGGCGAGATCGTGGAGGTAGGCTCGAACGTGAAGGATTTTTTCCCGGGCGAAGTCGTAAGCGGCGAAGGGCATGTAGTTTGTGGTCATTGCCGGAATTGCCTTGCGGGCCGGCGTCATCTTTGCGCGGACACCAAGGGAATCGGCGTCAACCGCCCGGGCGCTTTTGCCGAATATCTTTCGCTGCCGATGACCAATGTCTGGCATCACGATGAAAAAATTGATCGCGACATCGCGTCCATCTTCGATCCGTTCGGCAACGCGGTGCATACGGCGTTGAGCTTTCCGGTGCTGGGTGAGGATGTGTTGATCACCGGAGCGGGGCCGATCGGCATCATGGCGGCCGCCGTGGTGCGGCATGCCGGCGCGAGATTTGTGGTCATCACGGATGTGAACCCGTACCGGTTGGAGCTGGCGCGCAAAATGGGAGTGACCCTGGCGGTGAACCCGCGCGAACGCGCTTTGCGCCAGGTGCAGAAGGAACTGGGCATGGCGGAGGGATTTGACGTGGGGTTGGAGATGTCCGGCAACGCGGACGCTTTCCGTGATATGATCGCCAACATGAGCCATGGCGGAAAGATTGCCATGCTGGGCATTCCTGAA
>Ga0182013_10000110_pt1 | contig 101549 bp, 74 predicted proteins | sample 612S2MmetaG_FD_120487 | JGI IMG/M metagenome (GOLD analysis project Ga0182013, IMG submission 120487) | Permafrost microbial communities from Stordalen Mire, Sweden - 612S2M metaG | ecosystem: Environmental > Terrestrial > Soil > Wetlands > Permafrost | place: Sweden: Stordalen | collected...
GGGAGCAGCGAGAGCGGCAAGAAAGGTGCGGCGCAGGTGCGAAGGCAGCGCGGCTCTCCAGCGGGTCAGTTCCGCCACCGTGGTCCGCGCCGGATCGAAGCCCGCGCACTCCACACCGGGCTGCGCTGCCAGCCACTCAATGGCGGCCACCGTGGGAGAACTGGCCACAATCTTTACCTGCGCGGCGGTCACTTCTTCGGCAGCTTGCGCAATGTACCGGCCGTCAGTAAACAGCCGCGCCGAGCGGCGAGTGATGGCCAGCGCGGCGCTGGAGCCGGTGAAGCCTGAGAGGTAGCGGAGATCGGGCAGATAGTTGACCAGCAGTCCGGACAACCCGGTACGGGTCAAGCGGCGGCGCAGTTGGCCAATGCGGCGTAAATGGTCCACCGCCCAGTTTTATCACGTTCAGGCAGGGATTGGGGGGCACGGAATGTTCAGTTCAAGCCGGAGAATCGCTGTACGCATCATAGTTTGCCATCAACTCCTCGCCTGTCCGGATATCACGAATCGCAATGAAATCGAGGTTCTCGTTACACTTGACATTTGGCTTCGAAGAACAGTTTAGATACCAACCGGGTCCAATCGAATTGAAACTCGCCGGAGTTGCATATCGCCCGTCTCGCAGCACGCCGAAATCGGTATAGAGCTTTCTTAGGTTCGGTTGCTTAGGTAAACTCCTGGCATCCGTCCAGACGATCTTCTCGCTCTCACCGGCAAAGACGTTTGCGCCCTTCGGGATTGGGCGGATTGCGAACACACCAACGCCTCCCTTCTGGGCTTTTGACGGCCTCAGACGTACAAAAACACCGCTGTGTGGCTTCTGTGAGTTGGCGGGCCCCCATCTTTCGGCTAGGTACCGCCCAAGCCCCTCCGTATCCGGAAAAACCGTAGCCCTGTTGATACCCATATCACGCAGCATCGCTCTAAATCCTCGCGCCTTCTGCCCTGGGATCACGATCCGTAGAAGCGGGCCCCCATCGCGCCATTGTTTTGTGAGGCCATCTGAATCACTGCCGTGAACTGTGAATGCCGCCCTTTGGTTTTCAATCCTCCTTGAAAAATAGGCCGGATATACAGCCAAGGGAAGCCCCGGAACGCTATCGAATTTCTCCCCGCGAGACAGAGGAAGCCATTTGTCAATTTTTCTCTTCTCGGCATCCCTATTTCCAACGAATCCGGGAGAGACAACGCTGTCCCCGTGGAAATCTGGATTTCGCTCATTCATTTCATAGGGATCAAGCATCCAAATTGCCGCGTTGTTGTCAATTGGGTCCGCGGCAACAGCGAAGTAGGCGGCAACCAAGACGCTTTCCGTCCAGTCAAGCAACCTCGTGGGGATGTAGTGGTGCTGCATCAGGAAATAGCCGTTCCACAAGCTCAACGACGAAGTCCCCGGAACACCGAGCGCGGGCGATTTGGTTAGGAACTCTTCAATACTTTCGTTTTCGTCGTCGCACGTATTCTTGTCCCATTTTCTGCCACGGAGGCTCGAAGGACATAGTTTCCAGCTTAGAGAAGCGTGGCCACGATACCATGGTCGGTTCTGCTCGCTATCTTTAAAGCCCCAGTTTTTTGTCTGCTTCGCAACAATGTCCAGCAAGGAGTTGATAGAATCCGCAGTCTTGCTCGGTCCGACCACGGGCCGCCGGGACTTAGCCGGTAGTTTGGTCATTCTCCTAGTGGAGGTGGCAATGTCATGACGAGCGCGAGCAAACTTGTAAAGCAATCTGGCTTCCTACCTTTACATTGCCGGGCGGACGGGCTTCTTCTGATGCGGGTCAAGCTCCGAGTCCAGCCGGGAGCGTTTAAAGCGCCACCGGTAGAAGATGAGCCGTATCCAGGCCCAGCAACCTCGTGAAACCCCACCAAAGTCTCAACCGCCCACCCACAACTGACCACTGTCCACTGACCACTGTCCACTATTCCTACATCGCGGGCCGAACGGGCTTCTTCTGGTGCGGGTCAAGTTCGGCGTCGGCGGCCTGCAGGTCAGACTGGCGGTCCATCCACTCGTCCAGCCGCGAGCGTTTAAAGCGCCACCGGTTGCCCAGCTTGAATGCGGGCACAAAGCCTTCCGAGGCGTACTTGTACAGTGTGTCAGGCGAGATGCCGAGGTAGTCGGAGGCCTGGCGGATATCCATGACCTCGCGAATCTCGGGGACCAGCAAATTAGAGCGGACCGCAGCGTTGCGCATGATTCCCCTCCTGAAAGGCGTGCCGCCCCCAGGCAAGATTCCGGCAGAGCTGCCGGTAGTCTTGTATATATCGCGGTTTCACCCATTAGTTCAAGGATTTTCAGGAAGTTACAGGAAATTCATAGGCTTTCCGCTTAGCCGCCCAGCAGTCCAAAACCCGGCGGCGGAGCCCCGTACACATTCCCTAGGGGCACTGTTCCGGCCACCCCCAATCCCTAGGGCAGTTAGAGCAAATGGTGCAGCGACGCGGCAGTTGGCTGATTCTGCTCGGATTGCGGCATGGCGAAGACTGCGGCGATTCAGAGCAACGAAGAGCCAACACGAATCCACCAACTGATTCGCAAACCACCGACGAATGCTGGGCATCTCACGAGTGCTCCCACTGCGACATCACCTTGCGTCAAGATGAGAATCCCGCCGAAAGCTCCTTCTTGCTTGCACAGTCGATCACAGAGTCTTCAGCATTCCGCCATCGACAAAATAGGTTGACCCCACGCTATAAGCTGCTCTCTCGGAGCAAAGAAAGACGAAGAAGTCAGCTAATTCGGTCACTTTTCCGAAGCGCTTGATCGGGGCATGTTCATCAGCTACCGACTGAAGGTAGGCCTCCCAATCACCATCCCCTTCGGCGGTGAGTTGTTTTGCGGTCTTGATCCAGTCCGGTGTCAGAATCAGTCCGGGGTTTACGCAGTTTACACGAATGTTCTGCTTGATAAGTTCTGTCGACAGGCATTTTGAAAACATCATCAACGCAGCTTTGGTAGTGTTGTAAATCGGCTCATACCACAGTGGTTGGACAGCGCAGATTGATGCGTTGTGGAGAATCACACCCCCACTCTTTGCAATCATCTGTGGCGCCAGCCCACGAGCCAGGCGCACCGCAGCCATCACGTGCAGTTCCCAATAGTACTGCCACTTCGCGTCATCGGCGTCCATCACCGTCTCGTTGGATCCCGTGCCCGCATTGTTGATCAGGATGTCTGCTCCACCCACCTCCCTGGCAGCTTCGATCACGGAATTAACGCCTGATATTGTTGCCACGTCACATACGACGGGAATTGTATTGGTGCCGAAGTTCTCTGCTATGCGCGCAGCCTCGGCACGGAGACGCTCGCCGTTGCGGGCGGCCAGCACCAGGTGCACGCCTTCCGCTGCCAACCCCTCTGCGATCGCGAGTCCAATACCAGTGCTGCCGCCAGTGACAACGGCGATCTTGTCCTTCAACCCGAGATTCATCTGCTTCCTCTTCCTTTAATCAGAATTTATATTTTGCCTTTCTGGATGGCATCGATTCTACATCCGGCCATCCTCGCAGCATTTAGATCTTCGACGTTATGGGACACCGCGCTAGAAACTCCCCACCAGCCGTAGCGCAAAGCTCCGCGACGGTCCAATCGCGTTCCCAGAGAACAGGCCTCCGAAATCCAGAACGTCCAGAACATCCGTCATGTTTTGTCCATCGGCCTGGAGATGAATCTCCGTCCGGTCCGCCCGGTAGAGACTCACGCCCGCGGAGGCATTCACCAGCAACGACGGACGAATGCGGCCGCGGCTGAAGTTGATCCGATTCAAGACCGCCTGCCCATATTCGTCCAGCACCGTCGACGGGTCGCCGTCGAACTCAAACGGCAACCCGGAGTCATATTGCGCGCCGCCGGCGAGCCACAGGCGCGGCGCAACCTGGTAGCGAAGGCGTCCCCGCATCGTGTTTCGCTGATCCTGCGAGTCCGGAAAGTGCCCCGTGATCTGCGTTGCCGCAGCACTGGCGTTCGCGCCCAGAAACAGCCCGCCGGCCACCGGAAACCACGCGTTGCCCACGGTGTAGGAGTAGCTCAGGAAGCCCGAGAAGCGCCTCCAATCCGCCAGGTCGAGCTTGGCGTCTGCGCCGTAGATGATCGACTTGCGGAAGGCGATGGGAAAGCTGATTGTGGTGTTCTCGATCTGGTCGTCGTCGGCGTAATTGTCCACCACGCGGCGAAAGTAGTTGGCGTCCAGCCTCACCTTTCCCGGCAGCACTTTGGTCAGCCCCGCTTCAAAGTAGTCGCCTTGCGAGGGCTCAACTGGCAGGCGGAGAAAGTTATTCGGGGCAAGCGACTGAATGGCGCTGGAGTTCGAGAGCAGGATGTTCTCAAACGAAGGTGTCTGAAACACCCGGTCGTACGAGAAATGCATCACCAGGTTCGCGGTCTGGAAATAGCGCGCCACGGACAACCGCGGCGACACAGCTTGGCGATTGAGCAGCAGTTGATAGTGGTCCCAGCGAATCCCTGCGCTGAGGGTCCAATCGCGTAGCCGCAACTGATCCTGCACATATACTGACTGCTCCAGGTCGGGACGGTTCTCCGCAAATGTGAAGGCCGGCGGCGTGCCGCCATCGAACTGCGTTGGATCGGTAATGAGATAGCGGAAGTTCTCGTTCAGAAATGTATTGTCCGATTCGGCCCCGGCAGTCGCTTCCTGGCGACCGTGGTCAATGGTGATCGAGGCCTTGAAATATCCCTCGCGAAACCCGTTGTGCTGGAACACCTGAATGGGGATCGATTGCGGATTGGAGGTGAAATCGTTGGCGTTGTCGCGCACCATACCGCGCAAATCGGCAAATAGGTGCGGTGAAAAAATGTGCTGATACGAGGCAACCCCCATGGTTTCAAGGTTGTCCGCGGTTTGCCGCTGCCCCGCCATTTGCTGCACCAGTTCATTGGGCAGATCGTAGCGCGAGAGTTCGTGGCGCACGATCAGGCTCACGCGATCCCGCGCCGTCAGGTCCGCGTCATCGCGCAGTGAAAAATCGCCGATAGTCCCGGTATTGGAGTAGTTCTGCGGAACCACGGGGTTCAAATAATGGTCGGTCCGGTTGCCGCTGCCGCTGCCGCCGGCGGTGTTCCGGCCCTGGCTGTACTGGCCTTCGGCGAAGATTCCGGCGGTGTCGAAACTGCCTCCCGAGGCGGCTGCCTGGCCGTGGAATCCCGCCTGCGCATCCTGGCGGGTATTCACTTCGACCACTCCGCCCATCTTGCGCCCATATTCAGCCGGAATGCCCGCGGTGTAGATGCTCATGGACTGCACATCGTCTGCCCCGATCTCCGGGCCGAAGCTGGGCGAGCGATTGTCGGTCAGCGGAATGCCATCGACCACGAACTGGGTCTGGTACTCCGAGCCGCGCGGATGAGGCACGGCATTGCCCTCGTAAAGCCAGCCCGGCTGAGAGTTGAGCAGGTCCTGCAGCGACCGGCCAGGCAGCGCCGTAAGCCGCGTTTGGATGGGCTCGATCCCGATTTGACTAACGGAGCCGGCTCGGTCGGGGTCGATCAGTGTATTGTCGGCGCTCACCCGCACGGATTGCCGCGCCGTTGAAACCGCCAGGTGCAGTTTGAGTTCAGCGGGGATGGAGGACCGAACATCCACCGTCTCAGACAGCGCGGCAAACCCCGGCGGTTCGATGCTGATCTGGTAGATGCCAAAGGGCAGTCGCCGCAGGTCGAGCGATCCCTGCCGGTTGGTGACCAGGGTGGCATGGTACTGATTGGCCTCGCAGAGAATGGATACGCTGGTCCGAACGCCGAGCCCGGACGGATCCGTCACCGCCAGGCGCAGTTCCCCGCTATTGCTCTGGCACAGCGCGGGCCAGGCGCAGAGGCAAAAAAAAGCGGAAAAAAGCACACAACCAGCGTGCCGGCTGATGCACATAGCCCAATCATATTTGAAGTGAAATCTCAGCTCTTGCTCTTCGCGGTTTCAGGTCAATTCTGGTCGTCGCGCCGGTGCAGCGTGGGCCTGTCGTCGCCGTTGGAACTGGAAGTGCTGTCGCCGGCCTGCCCATTCGGGTCATCCTTGCCGGTGCTGGCGCGGCGCAATGACGGCTTGGCCCCGCCCTTGGTATCCGTAAGACGGCGCTTGTTCTCGATGCGCGCCAGCCTCGCCTTCACGTCGTCAAACTCCGAAGTCGTGACCGTGTACTCGTCTTTGGCCGGCAGAATGCGCGCGATCTCTTCCTGGGTGTGCTGGATGCGATCCGGGGTCTGCGGGTGGTCAGCGAAGGCTTTGGCCACCATGCCCGGCTTGCGCTTTTCGAGGGCCTGAACCTTCTCAAAGAAGCTGATAAAGGCCTGTGGATCGTACCCGGCGCGGTACATGTATTGCACCCCGAGGTAGTCGGCCTGCGCCTCGAAATCGCGGGAGAACTTCAGGAAGGTGATGGGCACCGCAAATTGGGCCGCCTCGTAGATGCCATAGCCGGTCCAACTGTACCCGGTCATCATGATTAGCGGAATAGTGCTCAGTTGGGCGTAGTTCATCCGCGTCATTTCGCGCGCGGCGTGATGGGCGCAGACGTGCGCCGTCTCATGAGCCATCACCCCGGCCAGTTCGGCTTCCTCGTCTGCGTTCAGGATCAGCCCCGAATTGACATAAAAGAAGCCGCCGGGCAGAGCCATGGCGTTAATCTCGTCGGAGTCGATGACCTTGATCGTGAACGGCACCTTGCAGTCGGAGTTCTTTACGATGTTCTGGCCGATGCGGTTCACATATTCGGTAACCACCGGGTCGGTGATGAAGTGTGTGCTCTTCTCGATCTCATCGGCATAGGTCTTGCCCATTTTGATCTCGGAGTCGGTGGAGTACCAGTTCCCTATCCCCCGCGCGCCGATATCGCGGTTGCCCACCGCATTCACATCCTCGATGCTGCCGGGTTTCACTTTCACTGCCTTGCTGCCGGGCTCAACCACCTTGTCGGGATTGACGTCGGCGGCCGGCACATCGCCTGCCACCGGGGTGGTGCCCGGGGCGGGATCCTTCTTCGATTGCGGCGTGGACTTGTCCTTCGCCGGCGGCGCTGCAGTGTCACCGGCTACCGGGGCGGTGCCGGGCGCCGGCTGCGCGCTGGGCGTCGTCGGCACAGTGGTAGTGGTAGTGGATGGAGTCTGCCCGCCGTCAGTCGTGCTTGTCTGGGCGCTCGGTGCACTCGGTTGCGGGGCGGACGAACCTGGCTGGGAGCCGGATTGGGCCCACACTGCCGCGCCTGCCATGGCCAGCGCGCATGCTGCCAGCAGTCCTGCTCTGGATCCCGGGAAGATTGTCCTCATGACCCCTACCTCCAGCCTGGACGAACCAGCGCCAGGCTCATGCCGCTTCGCTCTAGTCATTAGACGCTAGTATCCCCCCGCGGGGCAGCGCTAGGGCATAAAAATTTGGACGCGCACGCGCGGGACGCTGCGAGAAGTCGAGCAATCTGCCCGGTTTTGCTTCGGAGTACCCCCGAACGCGTAGTTCTTGGAGGAGTCGGTCTTCTGAATTACAGTGGTGAACACGCATCGGCAGGAGGATTCTTGCGACGTTCGGCTCTGATTCCAACGGTCTTGGCAACATTCGCACTGGCGTTGTCGGCATCCGCACAGTCTTCGGCCCAGGCGCCCCATCTCTTGTCGCCGCTGTCCGGCGCGTTTGGGCCGCACAAATACCTGCCGCCGGCACCCCCCAACGCGCCATCCACTCCCGCCGTCATCTTTGACGCCACGCACCTTGGTTCCCCGGTCAAGTTGAAGACCGGCTGGCGGGTGGGCGTGACTTCCAACCCGGCTGCGGCGACCCCCGATTTTGACGACTCCGCCTGGGTGGTCCGCAATGTCGGCGATTCGCTTGACGACCTGAGCGACGAGGACCGGCCGAGCGATGCTTCCCCTGCAGAGGGAACGCCCGGAAGCCCACCCGGCCATTCCCGGCCATCCGTCTGGTTCAGGCTGCACATTCAATTGCAACCAGGTCATGGGCCGGTCGCCCTGCTGACCGAACTGCCGGTGTCACTGAATACTGCCATCCCCCTGGGCACCGAGGGACCGGCGCCGGATGTGTACCTCAACGGACGGCTCATCCAGCCGGAGGGACCAAACGGGTACGCAACAGGCCATTTTCAGGAGATATCGCGAATCTATGACCTGAACCTCGCTCCTGCAGACACCTCCGCAACGCTTGTGGTCCGCTCACTTTATATTCCCTTCGGTCTGGCCGCCACTACCGGATTCTTCTCGTCGCGCACGTTTTGGCTGGGCAACCCCGATGACCTCAGACACACGCTCGAACTTTGGGCCGTGCACAGCCTCTTCGAACGGCTCCCACGGCTGGTGAACGAAATACTGCTGACCATCCTCTCGCTGTTCCTGCTGATCCTCTACTTCACCCAGAAAGGGCATATCGAGTACTTGTGGCTGGCGATGTTCGAACTGCTGCAAGCGCCGATCGGCTTTATTGAACTGGCGGGGAGCACGGCACGCATCGACCACTTCTGGTATGCCGCCGAGATGACGCAACTGCTGGCGATCTCGATGTACCTCTACTTTGAGTTCCTGATCGCCTTCCTCTCCACTCGAAGGCGCTGGTATGTGACGCTGCTCCGGTTCACGGCTCCAATCCTTGCCGGAGTGGGCCCTGTACTGCTTTTGCTTGGCCACAACAGCATGGCCATATTGGTGTTGATGGCCATCGTTCTGCTGGGCAGCCTGCTGTGGGCCATTGGATGGCTGTTGTTCATCTTCGTGACCTTGATTAGGGCCATCCGGGCGGGCAACTTTGAAGCGGGGCTGCTCTTGATTCCCGTGGTCTTGAATCTGGTGGGCATCGGGGAGCCAATTCTCAGCGGCGAAATGAGCGACTGGGGCGGGAGGCCCTACCACTCGCCGCTGACCATCCAAGCCGGCTTGATCCCCATCCACTTTGCCGCCATCGCCGATTTTACAGGGCTGCTGGTGATTGTGATGATCATCTTCGTCCGCTTTCTGCACATCCAGCGCGACCAGGAGCGGGCCAGCAGCGAACTGGCCGCGGCGCGCAGCGTGCAGGAGCTGATGATCCCGCATGAGAAGCTGGAGACTCCTGGCTACGACGTGGAGTCGGTTTACAACCCGGCCAACGAAGTAGGAGGCGACTTTTTCCACGTTCAACCGGAGACTGATGGCGGACTGCTGGTCGTCGTCGGCGACGTGGCGGGCAAGGGACTGAAAGCGGCGATGAATGTGTCCATGCTGATGGGCGCGCTCCGCGGAACCCCGGAAAAGAGCCCGGCAAAGATTCTGGAATCGCTCAACCGCGTCCTGGTGGGCAGCGACAGCCTCACCACCTGCCAGGCACTCCGCTTCGGCCCCAATGGCGAGCTGGTGATGGCCAATGCCGGCCACCTGCCGCCTTATCTCAACAGCCAGGAGGTCGCGCTGCCCGGCAGCCTGCCCCTCGGAGCGATTGCAGAAGTCAACTACGAAGAAGTGCGCCTCTACCTGCACCCCGGCGACCGCCTGCTCTTGCTCTCCGACGGAGTGGTGGAAGCGCGCCAGCCTTCAGGCGAGCTGTTTGGCTTTGACCGCGTACATAACCTCAGCAACCAGACCGCGTTTTATATCGCCGATGCGGCCAGGGAATTCGGACAGGAAGATGACATCACGGTGCTGACGGTCAAGCGGCTGGCCGCGGCCATGGCTGCGTGAGCCACCGCATCCCTCTGCAACTGTCTCAGACCCACTGCACGCTGAGGGGCTTTCTTGGCGGGATTAAGCGATATGCGTACTTGCGCTCGCCCAGCATCAGGCCCCCCTGCACCGCATAGCCCTCCGGGACCGACAGCATCTCGCGGATCGGAGCATGAACACCGGCCACATGGGTAAGATAACCGGCCCAGCACACGCCCAGACCGCGTGCCTCTGCCGCCAGCTCAAGAAAAGTCAGCGCGATGGCGCAATCTGCTTTTCCCCACGCGTAATCCTTCGGTGTGCAGGCCACCACAACCGCGGGTGCCCCGCGCAACACTGGGTCATTCCCCTTTTGCCATTGCTGCAGCATGGCCGAACCGAAGCCCGCACCGCGCGCCCAGCTTACTGTTTCCGCAGACAAGGCATGCACCTTTGCCGCATCGCCCACCACAATCCAGTGCAGCTTTTGCGAGTTGGACGCCGTGGGGGCGCGCCGCGCCACGTCCAGCAGCGTCTCTAAAGTCTCTTTGGCCACGGGCTCTTGCTTGAACTCGCGCACCGAGCGGCGGCTCATGAGGAATCCGTCGATCACCGACGCAGCCGGCAGCCTCTTCAGCGCGGGCAGGAACGGCTCTTGCGGCAGTCCTGTATGAGTGAGAGCGCCGCAGGCGCACGCGGCAACACAGTGCCCGCAAAAAATGCAACTGCTTCCCGCGACTTCCTCAGGAAATCCTTTCGCATTCAGAGCGAGAGTTCTGGATGGGCAAACCGCCACACATACGCCGTCTTTCTTGCACAAATCCGCATTTACTGTGATTTGACTCACAATTCATCTCCCGTGTTCACTCGCGGCCGACCACCGTAAGGCTTTACTCGCAGTCTACTCCGGAGGCTGAATCAGCCACAGTGATCTTCACCCGTCCCAAGATCGTTCATGAATTCTAAGCTTTAAAAGGGCACGGCTTTAGCTCCCGAAGGAACGCCTCGAGTGTTTGTCTACACTCAAAAGCCCCACCCTTGCGGATGGGGCTCTGAGCTCTGCCTTCGTTCTTCTCTGCTACCGCGAGGCAGTTGGCCTCGCCTCAGCAGGTCAATCGTAGTACTCCAGCCCCAGGTGGGTGATCAGGTCTGCGCCTGCGATATGACGCAGCGTGTTCTTCAGCTTCATCGACTGGATAAACAGATCGTGCTCGGGATAAAGCCCCGCGGCCGTCTGCGGCGACTTGAGATAAAAGCTCAGCCACTCCTGAATGCCGATGCTGCGCAGTTCGGGAGTGCGCTTGGCCAGGTCGAGGAACAGCACCAGGTCGAGCGCGATGGGCGCGGCCAGAATCGAGTCGCGGCAAAGGAAGTTCACCTTGATCTGCATCGGATAGCCAAGCCAGCCGAAGATGTCGATGTTGTCCCAGGCTTCCTTGTCGTCGCCCCGCGGCGGGTAATAGTTGATGCGGATTTTGTGGTAGATGTCCTTGTACAGGTCGGGGTAAAGCTCAGGTTGGAAGATGTAATCCAGCGAGCCCAGCTTCGACTCTTCCTTGGTCTTGAATGATTGCGGATCGTCCAGCACTTCGCCGTCGCGGTTGCCCAGGATATTGGTTGAGAACCAGCCCTTGACGCCCAGCATGCGCGCCTTCAAGGCCGGTGCCAGGATGGTCTTCATGAAAGTCTGTCCGGTCTTGAAGTCCTTGCCGCAGATGGGCGCCGAATTCTTCTTCGAGAGTTCGATCAGCGCCGGGATGTCCACCGTGAGATTCGGCGCGCCGTTGGCAAAGGGAACGCCCTCGCTCAGCGCCGCATACGCATAAATCTGCGAGGGCGCGATGCCGATATCGTTCGCCTCCAGGCCCTTCTCGAAAGCTTCAATGGACTGATGAACGGCCGTCGGTTCCAGGAAGATTTCAGTCGAGCCGCACCAGATCACGACCACACGGTCCACCGTCTTTTTGAAAGCCTGAATATCGGCCTGGACCTGCTCGGCCAGATCGCGCTTGTTCTTGCCCTTCTTTACGTGGGTGCCGTGCAGGCGCTTCACATAGTACTGGTCAAAGACCGCGGTCATGGGCTTGATGGTCTCAAGGTACGGCTTGAGCTTCGCGAGCGTTTCCTTGTCCAGCACTTCGGCGTGGGCCGCCGACTCGTACACGTTGTCCTCGAAGATGTCCCAGCCGGTAAACACCATGTCATCGAGTTTGGCGAGGGGTACGAAATCCTTGATCAGGGGCGATTGATTGTCCGTGCGTTTGCCCAGCCGTATCGTGCCCATCTGGGTAAGCGAGCCGATCGGCTTGGCCAGTCCGCGGCGGACGGCTTCCACTCCGGCGATAAAAGTGGTGGCTACGGCGCCCAGGCCGACCACCATCACACCCAACTTGCCCGTGGCGGGCGCAATCTTCGATGCGGCGGCAGACTGCGGACCGCCCTTCTGTTCATTACCCATTGCTTCTCCTAACCTTCGTTTGATTGCAGAACGTTCCAACCCATTCAAAATCGCGTTCTGTGAGACGAAACAGTGTACGCCCAAGGCGAGACCTTAATCCTGCTGGGCGTCTAAGGCGGCCTGGTGGCGCTTGCCGCGGTTGAGGTGGGACCAGACAAACCACACGATCCCCACCAGCAGCGCAATTTCAACGCTCAGGTGGAAACGGTGGAAAGCCTGGTAGAAGCGGGGATCGGTATGCCACTTCTCACCGAGCTTCATGCCCACGTAGGCCAGGCCGAAACACCACGGCCATGAACCCGCAAAGGTATAGAGGTGGAAGCGAAGCTGGGGCATCTTCGCAATTCCCGCGGGGAACGCGATAAACGTGCGCACCACGGGCAGCAGGCGCGCCAGCAGCACCGTGATCGAGCCGTAGCGCTGAAAGAACCACGTCATGCGGTCCAGATCGTGGTGGCTCATCATCACCCACTTGCCGTAGCGCTCCACCAGCGGACGACCGCCCCACGCGCCGACGGAATAGGCAACGACCGAGCCCAGGTTGCAGCCTAGCGCGCCCATCGTGGCCACCCAGAAGAGATTAAAGTGTCCGAGGTAAATGAGATAGCCCGCAAACGGCATGATGACTTCAGACGGCAGCGGAACGCAGGCCGATTCGATTCCCATCAGCGCAACAATGCCGGCATAGCCGCCCAAATCGATGACATGCGTGACAAATTGGACGACGAACGCAAGGATTCTTTCGCTCATGGGCCCATTCAGTATATAGGCCCAATGCCCCCCTGTGCTCTCAGCCAATCCACCCCGAGCCCTTGAAAGGGCACAGGCATTAACGTGAAGGCCACGGGCTTCAGCATGAAGGGTACGGGCTTCAGCCCGTACATCAAGTGCCTCAAATGCAACTAGGCTTTAGCCCCCGAGGGTAGGTATGTTCAAACTGACCAACGACCCTCGCCGCAGGAGGCAGCAGGCTGGCAACCGCGCCGCGCTTTGCTACGATGAGGGGTGTTGCACGAAAGATCGAGGTGGTTCGCTTGGCCGCATTTCCCCCCGTTCCATTGACACTTGAAGGCTCCAGCCTGCTCCACCAGTTTTTCCGCTTCGACTGGAAGGCATGGCGAGCGGTCTCCGCAGTCGAGCGTGCGCGCATCACAGTGGAAGCAGTAGCGGCTCTACAGGGCCTGGAACGCGCCGACGCCGGTGCGCCGGTCCGTTCAGCCCTCTATTCGCAACTCGGCCACAAAGGCGACCTGATCCTGATCCACTTCCGGGAATCCCTCGAAGCGCTCAATCAGGTCGAGCTTGACTTGGCGCAGACCGAACTCTACGACTACCTCGAACTGCGGCACTCCTACGTCTCGATCGTCGAACTGGGTCTGTACGAGTCGAGCAGAAAGACCTATGAAGCCGCTTCGGCAAAGGGATTCGAGACCCACTCGCCGGAGTGGAACGCAGAGGTGGCCGCATCGCTCAAGCGTGGTGCGGAGGCCATGGCGTCGCGCCTCTTCCCTGCCGTGCCGGAGGCGAAGTACCTCTGCTTTTATCCCATGGACCGCAAGCGCGGCGAAGCGGTGAACTGGTACAGCGTCCCCTTTGCCGACCGCCAGCGCATGATGCACGAGCACGGCCTCATCGGCCGCCGCTATGGCGACGTCGTAAAGCAGATCATCTCCGGCTCCATCGGGATGGACGACTGGGAGTGGGGCGTCGATCTTTTCGCCGAAGACCCGGTGGTCTTCAAGAAGCTGATCTACGAGATGCGCTTCGACGAAGTCAGCGCGGTGTATGCGCTATTTGGGCAGTTCTTTATTGGGGTGAGGCTGCAAATGGATAATCTCAGTGATTGGCTGGGCGGGAAGCTCTAGTGGGCAACTCAACTATTGATTTGCGAGAAAAATATTTGGCTATTCTTCGTGTCCAAAACCCTTGATTTGCGACATCACTCTTTGATTCAAGCTTCGGCACCTCTCCCGTTGGGCACATTCGGTTTTTCGAATTCCAGCCCAGTCAGGGAGAGTACACATCGTTCATTTGAGTCCCCGAAACTGAATTGAATTATGATTCGATAACTTGAGCGCTGGAGTGTACACGCCGTGCACCTATCTCCCAACCCTCACGCGACGTCCACGATTAGCCGCTTTCCCAGCGCCCGCAAAGCCGCGTCGATACGATCGATCTTGGTCGCGTGCTTGAGGTCCGTAAGCCGATTCACTTCCTGTTTTGTGGTCCCAATCCGCCGCGCCAACTCGATAGGCCGCACCTTCTGCCGCAACATCTCATTGAGCAGCAGAACCTTCGCTTCGACGCTCACGGGCAATTCTACGACCGCCTGACCGCGCTTGGGTCGAGAGGGCACTGGAACCGGGCGCTGATCCTCAAAATAGAAATCCATGGCCACTTCGAGCGCTTCCCTTGCCATTTCGAGCGCGTGAGCGCGATTGTTGCCTTGGGTAATTGCTTCGGGAATGTCCGGAAAAGTAACGAGGATGTATTTTCCGTCTTTACGAAGGTTCACTGGATAGCCGCGCATAGGATTACTCCTGATCCTTGAGACCGAGTTGTTTCTTGATGGCTTCAACCAGTCCTTTGCCAAGTTCCTTGCAGTGGATCGGCAGGATCGACTGCCGACCGTTGTAGAAGAGCTTGAGATGCGATCCCTTCTGGCCTCCGAACGTCACGCCCTGCCTTGCCAGCCATCGCCTGAATTCCGAACTCTTCACGATTCAATAGTACACATTTTTGATTACCGCAGCAAACCTCCGTAGCAAACCCTTTGACTTCGAGCGCACATCCTTGTTCCACCGACTGAGGCATAGTTGGGATAGCATGAATCTCAACAGAGAAAATGCATGCCCGCAACCCTGAACTCCACTTGCAAGCCCACTGCCAAAAAGTCCCTGGCCAAAAAGGCAGATCCCGCGACGCGCGGCGACCTAGCCCCCGACCGCGTCGCCGCCATTCTGAAAAGCCTCGACGAGGCCTACCCCGATGCCCTTTGCGCACTGACGCATCGCTCTCCGTGGGAACTGCTGGTGGCGACGATCCTCTCCGCGCAATGCACCGATGTGCGCGTCAACATGGTCACGCCCGAGCTATTCCGCCGCTTCCCTACCCCGGCGGCGATGGCCAAGGCTCCCATCCCGGAACTTGAAAATCTGATTCGCACCACCGGCTTCTTCCGCAACAAGGCCAAATCGATCCAAAGCGCGGGAAAGAAAATCACCGAGGAGTTTGGCGGCAACGTGCCGGACACGCTGGAGCAGTTGATCACCATTCCCGGCGCAGCGCGCAAGACCGCCAATGTAGTGCTCGGTGTCTGTTTCGGCAAGGCTGAAGGCGTGGTGGTAGACACCCACGTCCTCCGCATCGCGCGCCGCCTGGGACTGGCCAAAGGTGACACGCCGCAAAAGGTCGAGCAGGAGTTGATGAAGACCTTGCCGCGGGATCGCTGGATCACCTTCTCCCACCAGATCATCCACCACGGCCGCCAGGTGTGCGACGCGCGCAAACCAAAATGCGCCCGGTGCAACCTCGAGCAGATCTGCACCTCGAAGGACAAGACCTGGCGGAGCTAACAACCGTGCTCGGCGCGCGTTCCCTGGCCTTCAGATGTTCCCACCCCCGTGCGAATGGATTCCATTATTTGATAGTGTTATCCAACGCGCGTTCAGGTGGAAAACCATCCAGTGCTCTGCCACTGAGCACCGGTTCTTTGATTCTCGCCGAACGACCAAGCACCATTGGGATTGACGGAGAATTGCACTATGAGATTTCTCAATCGCATCTTCGGATCGCGGCTACAAGCATCGCGGCCTAACGGTATCCAGGTCGTCAATGGAGAGGAGGCAACGAATCAGCGGACGCTGGAGGAGACGGCAAAAGGTGCCAAGGAATGGTGGGTTCGCAAGGAAGCCGTAGAAAAGCTGACCGATCAAAGGCTGCTGAGCCAGTTCGCCAAGAGTGATCTCCATGAGAGTGTTCGCGCTGCTGCCGTCAGGAAACTGGCAGATCAAGAGCTACTGAGCCAAATAGCCAAGAGCGATCTCCATGAAAATGTGCGGCGAGCGGCCACACAGGGATTGACCGATCAGGTGCTGCTCTCAGCAATCGCGGAGACGGACCGCTCGGTCCACGTGCGGGCGGAAGCCATAAAAAAGTTGTCCGATCCTATGCTCCTGGTGAACTTTGCCACGAATGACCGGGACTGGTTTGTCCGTGTTGCAGCAGTCGAAAGAGTGACCGATCAGGCAGTGCTGGCAGAAGTCGCAAAGACCGATGAGGAGACGAGCGTGCGCCGGAGTGCTATCGAGAAGTTGACCAGCCAAGCTGTTCTGGGGGATATAGCCCGCACAGATAAAGACGAATTTTCCCGAAAGGCTGCGGTCAAGAATTTACTCGATAAGATAGTTCTGGCGGAGATAGCGAGCACCGACCGTGACGAAGACGTTCGCCAGGCTGCCATTGCAAAACTAACGGATCAGAGCGCCCTCGCGAGCGTGGCAAAGACAGGTCCGTCCTGGGCGACGCGCTGGGCGGCTACGGAATCGATTGAAGACCAACTCGTGAGAACCGAGCTGACGAATGCACTTATTGCGGAACCTCTGACGGTATACCTCTGGTCGAAGTTCTATGTTTGGCCGTTCATGGAGACCAAAGCGTGCGAGAAGACGGCGAGGGAATTTTACGGCCGCTTTACCGAGAATATTGAAGGCTTTCCAATACGGTCTGATGTGGCCTGTATCCTTTGCCGGGACCGGCGGTACGGGCAGCATTCTGTCTACATATTTGTAAATGGCCAGAGGGTGAAAGACACATCGGTTGCTACGCATAGTCGAATAGAGGCTTTTCTCAGACGATGCGAGTGCCCAAGGGAAACTGAAACCACCGAGGCGCTTGAAGTTCAACCGTCGCCCCAGAGCTTTACGCAACTCCTTGATTCGTATTCCTATGATGCAGTTTTGGGCGTAATCTGGACCGCCGGAAAGATTACGTCTTTGTGATCAAGCGGTTCGCCGGTGTTGAGAGGCTCTTCGCCGCGTAGGCTGCTTCAATCGAATCAGCCGCGCAGCGCGCGAAGCACAGCCACAACCAATCCCGGAATGTCCGAGGGGTTAGCTTCCGCCGCCGGCGCCCACCCCAATTCGCGCAGCGTCTGGCTGGTAATGGGTCCGATAGAAATGGCCGGTACGCCCGCAAATGGAAACGCGATTCCCGCCAGCCTGGCTACATCCTTCAAATGCGTCACGCTGGAGGAACTGGTAAACGTCGCCGCGTCGACACCACTGGCCAACGCCGTGCGCAATTGCTCAGGCGCTGCGGCGGGCACCGCGTTGCAATAGGCATCCACGACATCGACGGTTGCGCCGGCCTGCCGCAGCGCATCGGGGATCACGTCGCGGGCGACAGCAGCGCGAGCCAGCAGAATCCGCTGGCCTTGGATGCGCCCTGCGAGTTCTTCCACGAGGCGTTCCGCAACATACGATTCAGGAATGAGCGTGACCCGGAGCCCCGCTTTGCGCGCAGCCGCGGCAGTGGCTTCGCCAATCACGGCCACCTGCGACGGAGCATCTGCCGCGAGCGAAATTCCCAGTTGCGCGGCGCGAAGTGCGAGGTGAAGCACGGTGTTGACGCTGGTGAGGATGAGCCAGCCATAGAGATGGAGATTGTGAAGCGTCTCGTCGAGTGGACCGAGATTCTCGGGGGGCTGAATCTCGAGGACCGGAACCTCAACCGGATCGGCGCCCAGTGCACGAAGGCCTTCGCTGAGTTTGCCGGCTTGGTGCGCGGCGCGGGTGACGAGGATACGACGGCCAGAAAGCGGCGACGCAGTCACTGGCTTTCTCCGCTTGCGGATTGAAGCAGCGGTCCGGCTCCGGCTTCGAGCAGCATGTGCGCGGTCAAACGGCCCAGCGTCACAGGATCGGAATCGCGTTGCGACGCACAATGATAGATACGTACTACAGCACCCGTCTCAGGGTCAGCAACAACTGCGAAGACCTCGATCCACTCGTCTTCGTCGTGGTTCAATGCCCGTTCGTGTTGTAGCCGGCAATGGATTCCGATGGGAACTTGACAGCCACCGCCAAGTGCGGCGAGAGCGGCGCGCTCCGCGGTAACGGCAAAGCGCGTAGCGGCATGGTCGAGGAAGGCAACCGCGCTGATGGTGGCGGCATCGTTCTTCCGGGTCTCGATACCAAGCGAGCCCTGCCCTGCAGCAGGACAGAAATTACTGGGTTCAAGGCGCTCGCGCACCCATTCGGTTTTGGCAAGACGATCCAGGCCTGCGGCGGCAAGCAGAATTGCGTCAACCTGCCCCTCGGCGAGTTTGCGCAGGCGCGTGTCGACATTACCCCGAAACTCCAGTGCTTCAATGTCGGGCCGTAGAGCCTTCAATTGCGCACGCCGGCGCTGGCTGCTGGTGCCAATTTTTGCGCTCTGGGGCAGCGAGGCGAGATTCGAGTATTTGACTGAGACCAGCACATCGCGAGGATCGACGCGGACAGGTGTAGCGGCCAGGGCAAATGGCGCGGGCAACTCCGTGGGCAGGTCCTTGAGCGAATGCACCGCAAGATCGATCCGGCCCGCAGCCAGAGCCTCTTCAATTTCCTTGGTGAACATGCCCTTGGAGCCGACCTGGGCGAAGGTGACTTCCTGCAGCTTGTCTCCGGTGGTCTTGATGATTTCAATCTCAACCGTGTGACCCTGCGCGCGAAGTAGCGCAGCAATGTGGTTGGCCTGCCACAGGGCCAATTGCGAGCCGCGGCTGCCGATGCGCAGGTTCATTGGCGACCTGCAATGCTGGTCTCACTCACATGCGCCTTTTCAGGCTTTCCGGCTTCGGCAGCGGAAGCAGCCTGCGGCGGTTTGGGTTCCTCTTCACAATGATTGGCGCTGGGCAGCGACCATGCATCGCAGAGCGCTTCAAGGCGTGTTTCGTCGTTCTCGCGCGCAGCCTGTTTCAGAGCTTGCATCGGCGGATGAAGGAACTTGTTGACCATGCCGCGAGTAAGAGCCTCCACCGCGGCAAGCTGCTCCGGGGTTAAGGAGCCGAGGCGGGCATGGATGCGGCGCAGTTCGCCCTGGCGAATCTCCTCCCCCTGCTGTTGCAGAGTGACGATGGCCGGAGCCACGTTGACAGTGCGGCGGCGCTGGTGGAAGCGCTCGACCTCTGCGCCAATCAGGGCCTCGGCATCGCCGGCCTCTCGGCTGCGCTCGGCCATGTGGGCCGCGGCCAACTGCTGCAGGTCGTCGATGTCGTAAACAAAGATGCCTTCGATCTGGTTGACCGCGGGGTCCACGTCGCGTGGTACGGCAATGTCGATAAAGAACATCGGGCGATTGCGCCGCTTGTGCATGAACGCCTGGCCGTGTTCGCGGCGAAAAATGGGATGCGGCGCGCCGGTGGAACTAATGACGATGTCGGCCTGGGTGGCGGTTTCGTAAAGCTCTTCGAACGGAATGACGCGGCCATTGAAAGGTTCAGCCAGCTGCCGCGCCCTTTCCAGGGTTCGGTTGGTCACCAGAATCGCGCCTGCGCCCTGTTGCACCAGATGGCGGGCGGCCAATTCGCTCATTTTGCCCGCGCCCACCAGGAAGACGGTGCGGCCGCTAAGCGAGCCGAAGATCTTGCGCGCCAGTTCTACGGCCACTGAGGCGATAGAGACGGAGTTGGAGCCGATTTCAGTTTCAGAGCGAACTCTCTTTGCAGCGGCAAACGCGCTTTGCAACAGGTGTTCAAGCTCACCACCCACTGTGCCGCTGGCGCGGGCCACGGCGAAGGCTTCCTTAACCTGACCGAGAATCTGCGGCTCGCCTACCACCATGGAGTCCAGGCTCGCGGCGACGCGAAAGAGATGGCGCACTGCCTCCTGATCCCGATGCTGGTAGAGATGCGGGGCGAGCATGGCTGGCTCCAGGCCGAAGTGGCGATAGAGGAATGCGGCGAGATCTACGCCAGGTGAGTCAAGCGAAGCAAGAATCTCCACGCGATTGCAGGTGGAAACGATCATGCATTCGGTAACACCGGGCTCGGCGGCCAGCGCGCGCGTCGTTTCAGGCAACTCCTCGCGGGAGATGGCGATGCGTTCGCGCACCTCGATGGGCGCGGTCTTGTGGTTGACTCCAATGAGCGCCAGGGTCATTGGGGACCGTACCTGTGGACGTGGCTGAAAAGGTTCGCAGCCCAGACGGCGATCATGACGACAAAAACTGCGCCGGAAAGATATGCGGCTTTGCGGCCCCGCAGGCCGGCATTGCGGCGGACCAGCAGAAGCACTACATAGACGGCCCAGCTCACAAAGGAGGCCATGATTTTGGGATCGAGGAAATAGGCAGCGCCGAGGGGCGTCTCCTGGGCCAGGACGGAGCCGATGACCAGGCCGACGGTCATGCAGGGAAAGCCGAACTCGAGGGTGGAGTGGGCGATGCGCTCCAGCGTGTCGAGGGGCGGTAGCCAGTCCAGCGGTACCCACTGGAAATGCTGGCCGGGGCGGGGTTTGCTTTTGATGCGGCGTTCCTGAAGCAGATAAAGCACCGAGGCCAACATGCTGAAGGCCAGCGCCGCGTAAGAAATGAGGAGCGCTGCGATATGGGCCACCAGCCAACTCACACGCACACCTTCAGAGGGGAAGGTGTAGCGGTCCGGTCCCAGCGCGGGAACAAATACTAGAAAAAATGTGGCCGGAAAAGCGAAGATTCCGAGGGAGATGGCATCGTAAAGCCACCAGACAAGGAAAAACAACCCCGCCACGGCAAGGCCCATAAGCGACTCGACTTCGCGAACTCCTACGGGCATCCAACGATGGGCCTGGATAAGCATTTCGACCACGGAAACGAAGTGAAAGAAGAAAGCCACGCCACCCAGATGGACGCAGGTTTTCCGCCAGCGGACGAGGCCATAGAGCACGGCGGGAAAGACCGCGACACTTGCCGCCGCGTAAAGGATAGCCGCGACTCGTAGCCAAAGGAGATACATCTCGAAGTTCAATCTAAAGCCTTAACGACCAGTATACTGTGACGCAAATCACCAATCGGAACCTTTGAAATGGACCATGGCCGAGATAAGCCTTGCAGAATGAGTTGAGGCGCGGGAAAACGCCTGTGCGGGGGCCCAGACTGCGATAAAGCCGCCCGGCAGGGGTGCATGAAGGCGCGGTGACCGGCAAGCTGCCTACTTCTTTTCCGCAATGTAGGTGGATGTGCGGTCGCTGAGCTTGTTGGTGGCGACCACGGTCATCTTCTTCCCATCGGGCGAAACGCTCATTTTGGAGACTTCGACTACGGTTCCATCGCGCTTGTCGGTTTCCTCGATGGTGTGAGGGTCGATGCGCTTGAGAGAGACTGCGTTGTAGGTGTATGCGCCCTTGACGGGGTAATCGGCGCCGTCGAACTTGGCGGTGTAGCTCTCTCCGGTGGGCGTAGACATGGTCAAGTCGTCGGCAGTGCTCTTGTAGGTCGTGGTGAGCCCGTTTTCACTCTCCTGCAACTTGCTGATCTTCCACGAGCCCGAGGTGGCATGCACGCCGGAAGGTGCTACGCCGGCGCGCGTGGCCGTCACTTCAGCCGTTACCGCTTGATCGCTGTTCATGGGATGCGAGGTGGTCTTCACGGTCAGAGTCTTTCCGTCTGCCGATACGGTGCGGGTCTGCTCAAAATCGACCTTGCCGGCTTTCTTGGTGGTGATCGCGATCGATTTGGGATTGGTTTCGGTGACGCTGATGGTGTCATACGTCTGACCGGTAACGGCCTGATCCTGACCGTCCGCCTTGGCGTCGAAGGTCGGGTTGCAACTGACGCAGTGATACCACCCCTGGCTCAGGAAAAAGACGTTGGGCTTGGGGGACAGCTTGGCCTGAGCCATGTTGGTGCGCCAAGTGCCATCGAATGGGCTTTGAGCCCGTGATTGCGCGGGAGCCCACAACGCCAACATCAAAAACAGGGCGCAGGCAAAGTACCGCTCCATTTTGTTCATGTGAGATTTCCTCCAAGGGGAATTGGATTTTGGCGCTCCGGCCGGGGGTCCGGCTGGCGGACTTTGCCCGGCCTGATTGACCGCAGCGATTGTACATGGTGCTACTTACGTCTGGGCGATCTTCTTTTACGCTCGCCTGCTGGTGGACAGAAACGCCAAGGGGGCTGGCCGCTCATTCCACCGGAGGAGCTACCCCTTCGCCTTGCGGGCGCGATAGTCTAAGAACCAACGTGATCAGAGGCGAATCTCAGCCCGCGGGTGCTCCGCACTCCCTACCTTTGGAAGACGCTCCGGACGGGTCGACACCGATGAACCCCCCGGATAGCGATTCTGCCGCGGCTTCGCCATCTCCCTCTTTGAAGAACGGTTCTGCCGAACTAACTCCTTTCATGCGGCAATGGACGGCTGCGAAGAGAGAGAATCCCGACGCGCTGCTGTTCTTCAGGATGGGCGATTTCTACGAACTGTTCTACGACGACGCGGCAGTGGCAAGCCGGGAGTTGGAACTGACGCTGACAGCGCGGGACCGGGAGCGGCAGGTGCCGATGTGTGGCGTGCCGTATCACGCGGTGGAAAGCTACCTGGCACGGCTGCTGCGGAAGGGCTATCGCATCGCCATCTGCGACCAGATGGAAGACCCCAAGCTAACCAAGAAGATTGTGCGTCGCGAAGTGACCCGGGTGCTGTCGCCGGGGACAGCGCTGGATGCGATGGTGGGGCCGGAGAAGAACAATTTTCTGGCAGCGTATTTTGAGGCTGGGCCCGAGGCTGGGCAAAAGGCCCCGGATAAAGCTCGCCCTGGGGCTAAAACAATCGACCGTCCTGCGACCGGCGCGGCGGTGTGCGCGGTGGCGCTGCTGGATGTCTCGACGGGAGAGTTCCGGACGGCGGAGTTTGCCGGACCGGGAGCGCGGCAGCAGGCGCTGGAGCTGTTGTCGATCGCTGCGCCCAGCGAGGTGCTGCTGAAGACCAGTGCGGAGCTGCCCTTGGCGCTGGAACGGATTCCGGCACGAACGCGCGTCGAGGACTGGGTGTGGACGCGGGATTTTGCGGTGCCTCTTGTGGAGCGGCAACTGAACGTGCGGTCGCTGGAGGGGTTCGGGCTGACGGGGCACCCAGCCGCGGCGATTGCGGCCGGGGCGCTGGTGCATTATGTGCGGACGACGCAGAAGAACGAGGCGCTGCACATTGACAGCCTGAAGTTCCAGGAACATTCAACAGCGCTGGAGTTGGACCAGGTGACGGTGCGAAATCTGGAACTGGTGGAACCGCTGTTTGTGGGCCAGGACAGCCGGGCGACGCTGTTTCATACCTTGGACGCCTGCCAGACGCCGATGGGCAAGCGGCTGCTGCGGGCAACGATACTGCGCCCGCTAGCCGATACGGAGGCGCTCGATGCGCGGTATGAGGCGGTGGCGGAGGCGCACGGGAACGTGGTCAAGCGGGAAGAGGTGCGGCGCGCATTCTCTGGCCTCCTGGATTTGGAGCGGCTGCTGGCCCGGCTCTCGCTGGATTCAGCGGGACCGCGGGACGTTCGTGCGCTCGCCGCGAGCCTGGCGCGGCTTCCGGCGTTGAAAGCGGCGCTGGAGGCGATGAGGTCGGGGCTTTGGCGCGCTCTGGTCGAGCGGCTGGACACGCTGGTGGATGTGACGGCGCAGATTGCGACGAACCTGGTTGCAGAGCCTCCTCTCACGCTGGTGGATGGGGGCGCGATTGCTGCGGGCGTTGACGCGGAGTTGGATGCGTTGCGCACGATCTCGACCACGGGCCGGGAGCAGATTGCGGCCATCGAGGAGCGTGAGCGCGCGCGAACAGGGATCGGATCGCTGAAGGTGCGCTACAACTCCGTGTTCGGCTATTACATCGAGATTACGAAAGCCAACATGGCGCTGGCTCCGGCGGATTACGAACGCAAGCAGACATTGGTCAATGCGGAGCGGTTTACTACCCCGGAGCTGAAGGAATATGAGCGCAAGATTCTCACCGCGCACGACCGCTCGATAGAGATTGAGAAAAGGATCTTTGCCCAGTTGCGAAGCGAGGTATTGCAGGCAGCGGGCCGGATCAGGAAGAGTTCGGCGGCGGTGGCAGAAGCGGACCTGCTTGCGAATTTCGCGCACCTGGCAGCGCTGCGGCGCTATGCGCGGCCAACGCTCACTGAAGAGCCGGTACTGGAGGCAGTGGCGGCACGGCATCCGGTGATCGAGCAATGGATGGAGGAGACGCGTGAAGGGCGGTTCATTGCCAACGACGTGTATTTGAGTGCGGCAGACGAGGGGCCGAGTCTGCTGCTGATTACGGGGCCGAACATGGGCGGCAAGAGCACCTATCTGCGACAGGCGGCAATGCTGGTGCTGATGGCGCAGATGGGCAGCTTTGTGCCGGCGGAGAGCCTGCGGCTGGGGCTGGTGGACCGCATCTATACGCGTATCGGGGCCAGCGACAACGTGGCCCGGGGCCGGTCAACCTTCATGGTTGAGATGACGGAGACGGCGACGATTCTGAATACGGCCACGCGGCGGTCGCTGATTCTGCTGGACGAAATGGGTCGCGGGACTGCGACGTTTGACGGGCTGAGCCTGGCGTGGGCGACGGTGGAGTATCTGCAAAAGGAGACGGGGGCGCGAACGCTGTTTGCCACGCATTATCACGAGTTGACCATGCTGGCGGAGAAACTGCCGAGGATGCGGAACCTGCGCGTGGGCGTGAAGGAGGCGGCGAGTGGGATTGTGTTTCTGCATAACATTGAGCCGGGTGCGGCAAGCAAGAGTTATGGCATCGAGGTAGCGCGGCTGGCGGGGCTGCCCGTGGCCGTGATTGATCGGGCCAAGCATGTGTTGCGCCAGCACGAGAAGCAGGAGCGGCAGAGCGTACAGGTGGAAACGACGGATGAACCGTTGCAGTTGACCATCTTCACGCCCCTGTCCCAGCGCATTGTGGACCGCATCGAAGCTGTGGATGTGAACGCGCTAACACCGCTGCAGGCGTTGAACCTGCTGGAAGAGTTGCAGCAGGAGTTGAAGGAGAAGGGATGAGCGCAAGTTTGCGCCAGGCCGCGGGCAGCCTGCTGGTAGTGGGACTGGAGGGCACGCAGTTGACCGGTCTCGAACGCGCGTGGCTGAAGCTGGTGCAGCCGGCGGGAGTGATTCTGTTTCGGCGCAACATCGAGGATGCAAAGCAGACGCGGGCGCTGCTAAGCGCTGCGACTGATTTGTGTGCAACCCACGCCTTGCGCTGCGTGGATGTGGAAGGCGGAACGGTCGACCGGTTGCGCGACGCGTTGGCGCCCATGCCTTCCGCGCAGGCTGTGGCGATGGGAGCGCGTCAAAGGGGCAACGCGGGGCTGGCACGCGAACACGGCGAGTTGATTGCGCGGGGAGTGAAGGCCTTCGGCTTCAACACGACGCTCGCACCGGTTCTGGATTTAGCGCTTCCTGCCTCCGCCGAAGTGATGGGCACGCGTGTCGTGGCGGCGATGGCTGACGGAGTCGTGGAATACGCGCGGAGTTTTCTGGCTGGGCTCAAGGTGCATGGAGTGACTGGCGCCGGGAAGCATTTTCCAGGGCTGGGCGCAGGGACCCGGGATTCGCACCTTGAGACGCCGGCGATCCGGCGCGGCTGGCGCGAGGTATGGCGAGAAGACCTCGAGCCTTATCGCGCGCTGCGTAATGAATTGCCGATGGTGATGGTGAATCACGCGGCCTATCCCGATACACAGGGCAAGGATCGGCCTGCGAGCGTGTCGCGGTTCTGGATTGCGACAGTGCTGCGCAAGCGGATTGGCTATCGCGGGATCATCTTCTCAGACGATATGGAGATGGGCGGCATTCTCAAGTTCATGTCGATGGAAGAAGCGGCCTTGGCCGCGATTCGAGCGGGGATGGACCTCATGGAGATTTGCCACAGCCCGGACCTGATTCTGCGTGCATTTGAAGCGCTGATTGCCGAGGGTGAGCGGTCGGCGGCATTTCGCAGAATGCTATTGACGCGTTCACGGGAGACAGCGCCCAAGCGTGCACGGCTGTTTGCGGGCGCAGTTCCAGCGGCGCTATCAGGCCATCAGTTCGAGGCTCTACGCGGAAAGATTCTGCGCTTCAGCGAGGCCGTGATGAACGCGCAGCCGGCAGAGGCTACAGTGGAGACGAAGCCGGCATGAGAACGAAGACGATGACAGTTGCCGGGGTGATGAGCGGAACGTCGGCCGATGGCGTGGATGTGGCCGTGGTGCGCATTTCTCCGGGTAAAGCGCGACCGCAACTAACCCTGTTGGCGCATGAGGGATTTCCCTACCCCGCCCCGTTGCGGCGCGCAGTGCTGGCAGCGATGAACGCGGCGGCAACATCCACCGCGGAGTTGGCGCGCCTGAATTGGCGATTGGGAATTGCCTACGCCGAAGCCGTGAGCGCGACGCTCCAGCGGCATCGATTCAAACTGGACCTGGTGGGATGCCACGGCCAAACGCTCTATCACCAGGCGCGCGCAGAGAAGTACGCAGGGAGGAAGTTTGCCTGCACATGGCAGGCAGGTGAAGCCACAGCGATTGCGGCTGTGTTGGGGGTTCCCGTGGTTTCGAACTTTCGCCCGGCGGATATGCTGGTGGGTGGACAGGGCGCGCCGCTGGTTGCGCTGCTGGACTATGTGCTGTTTGCCGACACTCTGCGCGGTCGCGTGCTGCAGAACATTGGCGGCATCGCAAACCTGACTGCGATCCCTGCCGGTGCAACGCCGGATCAAGTAATAGCCTTCGACACCGGTCCCGGAAACATGGTGATGGATGCGCTCACACAGGAACTTCTGGGCAAGCCCTTCGACCGCAACGGCGCGTCTGCGGCGCGAGGCATTGTGATTCAGCCGGTGCTGGCGCGAATGCTGTGCCATGCGTACTTCAGCCTGAAGCCGCCGCGCACCGCGGGACGCGAACAGTTTGGGCGCACCTATGCAGCGCAGTTCTTGGTCGCGTGTCAGAGGCACAGCAGGAACCCAGAGGACGCGCTGGCCACGGCGACAGCGCTGACGGCGGAAAGCATCGCGGCGAGCTATCGGAAATTCGTTCACCCCCGCATGAAGAAGCGCGGCGCGGACTACATTGTTTCCGGCGGAGGAGCGCGCAACGCGACGCTGATGGCGATGCTGGCGCAGCGGCTGGAGCCGATGGGCTGCGAGCTGGCGGCGAGCGAAGAGTTCGGCCTGCCCGCGCAGGCCAAGGAAGCTGCGGCCTTTGCCCTGCTTGCCTGGCAGACGTGGCATCGGCTGCCGGGCAATGTACGGGCGGCTACAGGCGCAGCGCGCGCTGCGATTCTGGGCCAGGTGACGTATGTATAAAGCGCTGGCGCTGGCGGCGATCTTGCTGCTCGCGGGTTGCCGCTCCACACCGCGCGATCCGCGGACCGTGGTATTTCTCATCGAGAGCAGCCCGGCGAATCTCGATCCGCGAGTGGGAACCGACGGGCAGTCGGAGCACATTGACGAGCTGTTATTTGACGGGCTGGTGGCACGCGATGCGAGCTTTCATTTCACGCCGGCATTGGCGAAGAGCTGGGATCAACCCGATTCGCGGACGCTGATATTTCATCTCCGCCAGGGGGTGCGCTTTCACGATGGACGCGCGATGACGGCTCGCGATGTAGTGTGGACGATCGACTCGATGCGGACGGGCGCGGTGATCTCGCCCAAGGCGGCGGCGTATGCGTCGGTCGACAGCGTGGAAGCGGCCGATCCGCACACCGTGATTTTTCACCTGAAGCATGCGGACAATTTTCTGCTGACTAACTTGTCGACAGGCGCGATCGGAATTGTTCCCGAGGGCAGCGGGCGCGAATTCTGGAGGCATCCCGTGGGCACGGGGCCGTTTCGATTTGTGAGCCAGCAGATCGATCAGGACGTGATCGTGGAACGCAATCCAGCGAGTTGGGCCGCGGCGCCGAAGATCGAACGAGTGCGATTTGCCGTGGTTCCCGATGCAATTACCGAATCGCTGGAATTGGAAAAGGGCTCGGGCGACGTGGCCATCAATTCCCTGCCCATGGATGCGTTTGAAGTGCTGGCCCAAAGACCGCATCTGAAGTTGGAAGACACGGGGGGCACGGAGATCCAGTACCTGGCCTTCAATGTGCGCGACCCGCTGCTGAGCGATGTGCGGGTGCGGCAGGCGATTGCCTGCGCCATCGACCGGAAGCTGATTATCGAGGCGTTGCTGCGCGGACACGCACGGCCGGCGCTGAGCCTGCTGCCGCCAAGCCACTGGGCATGGAGCGGCGACGTGGCGCGCTACGACTACGATCCCGCACGGGCGGAGCAGTTGCTCGATGAGGCAGGACGCCGCGCAGGGCCGAATGGGGTGCGCTTCCACTTGACGATGAAGACCAGCAACGACGAGGGAACGCGCCTGCTGGCGGCGGTATTGCAGCAGCAACTGGCGAGAGTGGGCATTGCGCTGGACTTGCGCAGTTACGAGTATGCGACGTTTTACTCGGATGTCACGCACGGAGCTTTTCAGATGTATTCGCTGCGCTGGATCGGCGGCAATGAGCAGCCGGATATTTTCAACTATGCGTTTTCGACAGCGAGGTTTCCCCCCAAGGGTGGGAATCGCGGACATTACTCCAATGCGCGGCTGGATGCGGTGCTGGACGATGCGGCGGCTAACAGCGACACAGAGAAGCGCCGCGTAGACTATGCGGAAGCGCAGCAAATTCTGGCGCGCGATCTGCCGGCCATCAACCTTTGGTATCAGGATACGATCGTGGTGCACAACCGGCGACTGACGCATGTGGTCCCCACGCCGTCGGGAAGTTATACGTTTCTGGAGACGGCGGAATTGGCTCCTTAAGGGGTGCTTGACCTTAAGCTTTTCTTAAGGATTGACTCTTCGGAAGCAATAGAAATAGATAGTTTTGCATCGATCTTCATTATTCTTCGCACTCCTGTCGCAGATTGGCATCACTGCTTCAACCTTTTGCCCGCCTTGCTCGTCTACCAAAACGGATACTTTACACACCATGGACATCCGCGGAATGGGCATCTGGAGATTTGACGCATGAGCAGCAAGGCACTGAAACGCGGCGCGGCGGGTTTTGCGCAGACTGTTTTTTTGATCGGCATTGCGCTGGCGGCAACACATCTGCACGCGCAGGCGCCGACTAACCGCTACCTGGGCACGGTCACAGCCATCAGCGGCGATACGCTCACGGTGAAGACCGATGCGGGGGATGTGCGCCAGGTGGAGGTTCCATCGACGGCGGCACTGAAGCGTGTTGCGCCGGGGCAAAAGGATTTGTCGGCTGCCGTGGATATGCAATTCGTCGATCTGGCCACTGGGGATCGTGTGCTGGTGCGGCTGGACGCAAATGCGACGGGACCGACGCCGCAAGCAGTCCAGATTGTGGCCATCAAGCAAACTGACGTGGCCGAGAGGCAGCAGAAGGATCGCGAGGATTGGCAGCAGCGCGGTGTCGGGGGACTGGTGAAGAGCGTCGATGCGGCGTCGGGAGTTATTGTGCTCACCAGCGGCGCAGGCCCGACTGCAAAGACGGTCACGGTGAAGGTCACCAAGGCGACAGTTCTCAAACGATATGCTCCGGCGTCGGTCCGCTTCGATCTGGCTCAGGCAGCGCCCATCGATGCGATCCATGCGGGCGACCAGTTGCGCGCACGAGGCCAGAAGAATGCGGACGGCACGCAAATGGACGCGGAAGAGATTGTTTCAGGTAGCTTCCGTAATATTTCGGGGACCATCACATCGCTGGATGCAGCAGCTCAGACCCTGGTAGTGAAAGACCTGATCGCGAAGAAGCCGGTGACGATTCACATCACCGGCGACGCGCAGATGCGCGAGTTGCCAGAGATGATGGCGCGAATGCTGGCGGCGCGGCTGAAAGGGACTTCAGGCAATGGCGCAGCAACCACAGGCGCACAGGCGCCGGCCCGGCAAGGTGGCGCGCAACGTAACGTAGGCGGTCCGCAAGGCGGCGGCTGGGCGGCCCAGAGAGGCGGCGCAAATGGCGGCGGAGGCGGCGATATGCAGCAGGTTCTGAACCGCGCACCCGCAATTCAATTGGCCGACCTGAAAAAAGGTGAGGCTGTGATGCTGGTGGCTACCGAGGGAGCATCCGAAGTCACGGCCATCACGCTACTGGCGGGTGTCGAGCCGTTGCTTGAAGCACCCGCGGCCAGCCAGGACCTGCTTTCAAGTTGGAGCATGGGGTCCGGCGGCGCGGCAGAGGCAGCAGCCCAATAGGCGAACACAAGAGTTCATCGAAGAGAAGCGAGGGATACGTGTATTCAAGACTTCAATGGCTTATTCATTTTCTGATTGCGTTGACAATTGCGCTGGCCGGACTGGCCGCAGCGCGGGGACAGACCGCCGCGCCCGCACCAGCAGCTGTTGCAACGGCATCCTTGCATGGGCATATTTCCGATCAGACAGGCGCGTTGATTCCCGGCGCGAAGATCACCGTGAGTACCGCGGCGGGAGCGCAGGTAGCGACGGCTACCGCGGACACGGCCGGAGCCTACGAGGTACAAGGGCTGGCAGCGGGCGACTACATCCTCGCGGTCGACTGCGAAGGGTTCGCGCCGTTTCAATCAAAGGCCATCACAATCGCGGCAGGTCAGTTGAAGCGCGTGGACGTGGCGATGGCCATCGAGGCGGAGCAGCAGAGCGTAGTGGTCACCGACGAGTCGCCGATGGTGAACGTGGAGGCAGGTGGGAACGCCAGCGCAGTGGTGCTGAAGGGCAAGGACCTGGATGCGCTGTCAGACGATCCGGATGAGCTGTCGAACGAGCTAACGGCCCTGGCCGGACCCTCTGCCGGGCCAAATGGCGGGCAGATCTACATTGACGGATTCAGCGGCGGACAACTGCCACCGAAGTCTGCCATCCGCGAGATCCGCATCAATCAGAATCCGTTTTCGGCGGAGTTCGACAGGCTGGGATATGGACGTATCGAGATCCTGACCAAGCCCGGGACGGACAAGCTGCACGGCCAGTTCTTCATCCAGGGAAACGACAAGCCTTTCAATACGGGCAACCCCTTCACGAACACGATCCCCTCGTATTACAGCTATCAATTCAACGGTACCGTCAGCGGCGCCATTTCGAAGACAGCCTCGTTTTTTGCGAGCGCGGAGCAGCGCAACACTGAGAACGTGAACGCCTGGCGGATTTCCGATGCGGTGCTGGAGAACACTCCGGGCATATTTGTAAATGACTTGAACTACGGCGTGAACCTGTTGAACCGGCGCATTCGTGACAACGCTTCCGCGCGCATCGACTGGCAACTAGGCACGAAGAACACTTTCACAGTGCGTTATGGTTTTTGGTCGGAGTCGGAGCACGGCGATCTGAACTCCGGATCGCTGCCCAGCGCTTCTACACATGAGTCGAACACTGACCATACGGTGCAAATGAGCGACGCGATCGTGATCAACGATCACGCCGTAAATGAAACGCGCTTTCAATTTGAGCGGCAAAATGAGAATCACTATCCCGACTCGACCGACCGCACCATCAGCGTGCAAGGAGAATTCACGGGTGGCGGATTCTCCGGCCAGCAGAGCCACGATCACACCACGCGGTTGGAGTTGCAGAATCTGACCACCCTGAGCCATGGAACGCACGCCATCAAGTTCGGCACCCGCTTGCGCGATTCGCGGGACGCCAACCTGACCAATGCAAACTTCAACGGCTCGTTTACCTTCGACTCGTCCGACAAGTATCTGAACATGGCGAATGGGCTGGCGGCGGGTACTCCGTTCGACGACCTGGTAAGCCAATATGGCCCCACTTCAGCCAGCTATACGACGGGGACCGAATCGGCATTGGCCAATGTGTTCGACATGGCACTGTTTGCGCAGGACGACTGGAAGTTCAATCCGCGGCTGACCCTCTCCGGCGGCATTCGATGGGAAGCGCAGAATCACATTTCCGATCATGACGACTGGGCGCCGCGCGTGGCGCTGGCCTACGCGCTGGATGGCGGAAAGAACAAGAAAGCGAAAACTGTAGTACGCGCCGGCTACGGATTCTTTTACGACCGCTTTGGATCGATGAACCTGTTGACCGTCAACCGCGCGACTCTGCAGCATCAGATTGTGCTGAACGACCCCACCTGCACCTCGACGGCAACTTCGCTGAGCACGATCGACCTTGGCACCTGCACGAGCAACGGCGGTTCGTCCAACGCTTCAACGCCGGTGCGATACGAGGTCGCGCCCAGTTATCATTCACCGTACACGGGCCAAGCAGGCGCCAGCGTCGAGCGGCAAATCTCCAGCGGCATCAGCGCGACCCTGACCTATCTGCACTCGTTTGGTGTGCACCAGTTGGTGACGCGCAATGCCGACCAGGCGATTGGCGGGACTCCGCAGGACAGCAGCGGCGGATACTTGTATGAGTTTTTTCCCGAAGCAGTGTTCAAGCAGAATCAATTGATCACCAGCGTGAACGCCAAGGTGGGCAAGAATCTTAACTTGATGGGCTTTTACACGGCGGGCTGGGCCAACAGCAACGGCGGGGCGGGTAGCAACGCGTCCAATGCATACAATTTGGATCAGGACTACGGGCGCGCCGGCTTTGTATCCCGCAACATGCTGTTCTTCATGGCTAATTACAGTGCGCCATGGGGCATCCGCGTCAATCCGTTCATGATTGCCCAGTCCGGCCGGCCGTTCAATATTACCCTGCCCACGGATTCCGAGAACAACTTCTACAACCAGCGGCCAGCCTTAGCGGCCTCAGCGGAATGTGCGTCCGGCTCCGCGCAGTATGTGCAAACCTCATTTGGGTGTTTCAACACTCAATCGGGTTCCAGCGATGCGCTCATTCCCGTCAACATCGGCCACGGACCGGCGGCGGTAGCCGTCAACCTGCGCATCAGCCGGGCGGTCGGAATCGGACCCAAACTGGCATCGGCCAACAACAATCAAAACGCCGGGGGACCGCCTCCGGGCGGGGGCGGACCACCTCCGGGCGGTGGTGGCGGCGGTGGTGGTGGCAGAGGCGGTGGACCTCCGGGAGGCGGACTTGGACCGGGAGGTCTTGGCGGCGGCCCGGGCGGTGGCAGGGGCGGCCCGGGCGGCATGTTCGGGTCAACCGGTACAGGCCATAAGTACTCACTGAACTTCAGCGTCCAGGCGCTCAACCTGTTCAACGACATCGACTATGGACAACCCAATGGAACCGTGATTCCAACGCCCGACAAGACCACTGGCCTTTATGGTCCGGGCAGTCAGTTTGACCATTCCACAACCCTTGCGGGCGGCATCTTCAGCACCGGTTCGGCGGCGCGGCGGGTGTTTATGCAGGCGATATTTTCGTTCTGAGAGTGGTTGAGATTCCAAGCTTCCCATCCTTGCGACAAGAAACGTTGCAAGGATGAAGCACTCACATTTAGACCAATAAGGAGGGCTGGGGCACGCACTGTGCCCCAGCCCTCTGGCTTTGATCAGATCGTGTCCACGCTATTTGGCAGCCGTTACCACTGCAGGAACGGGCGCGCTTGCAAACGCGTCAGTCAGCGAGATAGCGCTTAACTGTGCCTTCAGGGCGTCCAGGGAAGCCGATGTCTTGGCTGTGATCTCCACTGTTTCTCCGGGAAGCAGGTCGAAGTAGTTATCGGAGAGTTGCACATCGAGATCGCCGAAGGATAGATAGATGCTGCGCGCCAACACGGACGATGTGATGCGAATCTTGTAAGCACCGCCTGCACCCGTAGTATCCACGGCGAGATGGGCCGGCTTGAGGTGAACCTCTTTCACCGGCGCGAGGTAAGTAAGATTGCGCGAGATCTGTTCACCGGCCGCGGTGAGATCGGCAACAACGAAGACGCGCGAAGTGTTTGCCGCTCCCGCATCCGCAAGTTTCTTGAGCGGCCAGTCAAGATAAACCTTGCTGGTAAGCGGCTCCACGGTTAAATCGTGCTTCTCTTCCAGCAGCACCTTGCCGTCGAAATCCATCAGGCGTACACGGAGCGAGGCCGCACGCCCCTCGGTCTTGTCTGAGACTATGTAGACCTTGACCGAGCCATCTTCCACGTGCGGTGAAACAAGGATAGGCGCATAGAAGCGCCGCGCATAGTATTGCAGGGCCTTCCAGCGGCCATAGTAGTCGATGGAGGACCACGAGGCTACCGGCCAGCAGTCGTTCAGTTGCCAGAAGATGGAGCCCATGGTCTCAGGACGCGCGCGGCGGAAGTGTTCGGCGCCGATCTTGATGCCCTCGGCCTGAAGCACCTGGCTGACGTAAAGAAAGCTGGCGAAGTCCTTGGGTTCGGGATAGTCCTTGAGCAGATAGTCGTGGATGATCGCGTTGCCTTCATCGTTCTTCTGATGCGCGAGCATCACCGGGGTAAAGATATTTATGCGATCTTCAGGTTCGGTGAAGGCCTCGATGGTCTTCATCTCGGGAAAGGACTGGAATCCATATTCCGTGACGAAACGTGGATGGTGGGTTTCGTAGGTTGAAAACGGCACGCGTCCGTGCCACACGTCCCAGATGTGCGCATCTCCGCTCTGGTAGTGATCGCTGAGTTCCTCGTAATCGGCGCTGGGAGAACTGGGCCAGTAGGGAGTTTCCGGCGCCAGGCGCGCGACGACGCGATTGAGGATGCCGCTGAACTCGGTAAGGTAATCCTGCCACATCTGGTATTTCACTTCGAGAGGCAGCTTGTCCCTGGGGCTCCAGTCGAGAGCCTCTTCCGTTTCGTTGTTCCCTGACCACAAGACGATGCTGGGGTGATTGCGCAGACGGCGCACCTGGTCATCGGCCTCGGCTTCGATATTCAACTTGAAGGCGTAGGTTCCCGGCTGCCAGTCGTTGCCAAACTGGAAGTCCTGCCAGACCATGATGCCCAGTTCGTCGCAGATGGAGTAGAACTCATCGGTTTCGTAGTAGCCGCCGCCCCAGTGGCGGACCATGTTCATATTGGCGTCGCGCGCGGACTGCAGAATACGGCGATAATCGGCGCTGGTCACGCGGTTGGGAAAGCTGTCGAAAGGAATCACGTCTGCGCCCTTGGCGAAGATGGGGATGCCGTTGACGTCGAGTTCGAACGAGCGGCCCCACTTGTCAAGCTGGCGGCGAAGAACGATGGAGCGCAGGCCCGCCTTGGTGGTTCGTTCATCGCTGACCGCCGCGCCGGTGCTCACCTGGGCGGTGAACTGGTAGAGCGGCTGCTCGCCGTAGCCAGCGGGATACCAGAGCTTGGGTTGACGAATCTCTGCGGGGATGTCGATGACATTGCGGCCGGCGTGGAGGCTGACCTTGGTGGAAAGGGTTACTGGCTTACCGTCATCGGAGTATTTTACGGCGACATTGGCCGGCCCGGCGCCTGACGCCTCGACTTCAACCTCCGCATCCAGGTGGGCCACTTCCCTGCTCACATCGCGCTCGCGAACAGCGAAGTCGGCGATGCGGGCCTTGTCCCAGGCCTCAATGCGCGCCGGACGCCAGATGCCGCTGGTGACGAAGCGCGGACCCCAGTCCCAGCCGTATTCATAAGCGGGCTTGCGAAGGTACGTTTTGGCCTCCACCTTGGTCTTCGGCTGCCATGGGTCGGCGGCGGCTAGCTCCTCGGCGGCTTTGAGGGGCGAGGCAAACACGACGCGGAGTTGGTTCTTCCCAGCGTGGAGGACGCCCTTGGCCGGGATGCGCCAGGTACGGAAGCTGTTACCGGCGGAGAAGGGCGGCGCATTGTTCAGATAAACCGTGGCCGGGCCGTCGAGGCCGTCGAAGACGAGGTCCACGTTGGAGCGGGAAAGCAGGGACGGAGTCACTTCGAAGTTGAGCCGGTACTCCCAACTCTCCTTCTCGATCCATTGCAGCTTGGCTTCGTTATCGCGAACGAAAGGATCGGGAATCTTCTTGTTGGCAAGCAGGTCAAGATGCACATCACCGGGCACGGTAGCCGGTAGCCAGCCATTCTCCGCCTCTTGCGCGCCGGGCAGAATCTGGCGAAACTGCCAGCCGTGATCGAGAGTGAGAACCGCATTCTGAGCCGGCTTCGACTGCGCGCGTGCCATGTCGCTTCCGATGCCGACTATAGCCGCGACCAAGGCGCAGCAAATGAATCTCCCCGCAATAACTCCCCGCATCCTGTTTCCTCCCATGCCTTCGCACCGCCCAACTGAGCCGCGCCAAGGATTTAAGAAATCCGCTGACAAGGTTATCACGCGGAAAATCGGGAGGCCTGTGACGGCTGGCTGCTGTGGAGCGCTCGATGGACTAACGATCGGGTTCGGAAACGAGCCGGCGCTTTGCCAGAGTGTCGGCGGCGAAGAGGCCGGGGCCCAGGACCAGGATCAGCAGGGCGGCAAACCAATAAGTGTAGGGCGTTACTCCGTAGAAGTCGCTGGGATTGAAGAGAATATGGGCGAAGTTGGTGCGGTCATCGGGCACGCTCAGGTAGGCCATGATCATGTTGAGGAAAAGACCCAGCGAAGTTAGACGGGATGCACAATGCTGGCCGCCAGCGCGCACTTGCTCGCGGTGGCCTGCAAGTCCGCATGATGCGCAATGCTAGCTCACGCGCGCCATGACGCCCGCCTCACCCGGCGCCGAGGCATTGCAGACCCGGTCGCGGCCGCTTCTCTTGGCTGCATAGAGTGCGTCATCGGCCATCTGAATAAGAGAGTGCGCATGCTGCCCTGAACGGGGTACTAAGGTGGCGCATCCCACCGAAATGGTCACATATCCAGTTGGATTGGAAATGTGCGGCAGTTTGCGGCGCCGCAGTGCTGCGCAGATCAGTTCGGCCACCCGCACGGAACCCTGGTTGGATGTATTGGGAAGCACAATTGCAAATTCCTCACCGCCAAAGCGCGCCACCAGGTCTGCCGGCCGGGTGACCACTTCCTGGATGGCCTCGGCAATCTGCTTGAGACAACTGTCTCCGCTGAGGTGCCCATATGTATCGTTGAAGGTCTTGAAGAGGTCCACATCGATCAGCAGGAGAGACAGACCCTGGCGCTCGCGCATGCAACGCCGCCACTCAGAAGCCAGGGATTGGTCGAGCCGGCGGCGGTTGGCCAGGCGCGTAAGGGGATCGGTGACAGCCAGCGTCTCCAGGGCGTGATACGCATTATGCAATTCCTCCTCGGCACGTTGGCGCTCGGTGATGTCACGAAAGAACCACACGCGACCTAAATACTCTCCCCCTTCACTCCGCAGTGTGGTCGAATAGCGCTCGAGGGTCCTGCCATCTCTCAATTCAATGTGAGAATGATCGTTGGCGTTGCGATCGGCGTAGAGTTCCTCAACCCGTTTAAGGAAGGCCTCAGGATGCTTGGTCTGACCGATGCATTGAGACAAGAGTTGGTTATCGGAGAAGTTGAATCTCTTGCCGAGCAGGCGCGCCGGAATCTCTGACATGGGAATCTTCCAGACTTCGGCAAATCTCCGGTTGTACGACACCACCTTGCCATCGCCATTGACGACGAGAATTGCGTCGAGCGACACATTGTGTATTGCGCTGATTAAGGAGGATTGGAATTCACGCTCCTGCTCGGTCCGCTTCCGTTCGGTGATATCGCGGAGGATGGCCAGGGTTCCAGAGGCAACACCCGTCGCCGGGCTCACAAAGGGGCGGAGGCTGCCTTCAACCCAGATGTATTCTCCACTTTTTGTCCGCACGCGATGTTCGATTGTTGCGCCTTCGCCTCCGGGCTGCAGGCCGGCGATCACCGATTCCAGGCCGGGCCGGTCGTTGGGATGAACCATCTTGTCGAATCCCAACGACCCCGCCTCCTCCGCCTTCCATCCCGTCATCCTCTCAATGGCGGGGGAAGCATAGCTGGCATGACCGTGCACGTCGACGATCAGGATTGCATCGCGTGAGTTTTCTGTCACCAGCTTATGCAGCGTGACGGTCTTCACTAGGCGCCGCTCGGTTTCCTTCTGGCGGACTAGAACAATAGAGATGCAGTACAGCAGGAACATGCCTGAAACCGTGTAGAACTGAAGCAGAACGATGGGCGCCTCGGGTGCGAAGGACTTTGCAATCAGCAACGGACCCTGCCCATGAATGGTGAAATAGCTCCCGGTGGCCGAAAAGAAGAGCGCGCACAGAGCAGCCCATGCCAGATCGAGGCGCAGTAAGACCAGCACCATCAGGGGATAGGCTAGAAAGAGCATGGGGACACGCGACTGGCCGAAACCGCACACCGTAACGATGACCAGCAAAGCCGGGTAGATCCATACCAATCCTCCTTTGCGAACGCTGCGCAGGCCGGTACGAAAGATGGCTACGCAGGCCGGCGTAGTCACGGCCGTTCCCAAGCCATCGCCCAACGTCCAGGAGAGAAAGCAGGCGCCGGCTTTGCCATGCAGCCAGAAGACCGCAAAGGGCGTAAAGATTGCTCCCGCCGCTGCCGGCGCAACCAACAGGGCGATCCATGTGTAGCGCCTCAGATACGCGCCGTGGGTAAAGTTGGGCAGGCAAGTGGACCGCCGGCGAAGCAGTGAAGCGCTGAACGCGACCTCAAACACATTGAGTGCCGCCATCAACAGGTTCAATTTCCATGTTCCGCTAAACACTGAGGAGGCAGTCAGGTTCGCCAGAAACCCAACCGTCAGATAGGCGGACCAACGCCACCGGGGAACCACCAGCAGATATGCCAGCAGGACACCGTTGGAAAGCCAGAGCAGCAGAAAGCTCGACTCCGATTGGTCCAGCCAGGAGACAAATCCCGCTGTCAATGCAATTAAGGCGAAGCAGGACGACAAACTGAGGGCAAACCTGTACTCTCGCCTGAATAGAGCAGGACGCCGGCGATTCGCGAATGCAGTGTCCCCATCCACGTTTGTCTCCCCACCTTGCTTATCGGAAGGATTGGCACGGAGAACAGGCACACTTCGCAGTTTGTTTTTTCTATCTTCCGTGATTTGTGGCGCAGCCCGTGAATCAGGATTGAGGACTCAAGGCGGGGTGAAACTCGGCTTTGCCGCCGGGCAGGAGCACAATCTCCAGCCGGCCCTCCTGGTGCTCTGAAAGTCCGGGGCCGCTGATCTGCCGTACTTGGTGGCTGGCGCGGTCGGAGTATTGCACGGTGAGCGGGCCGCTGCCGCGCACCTTGAAGCGGTAGTGAATCTCCGCGCCTGCGGCCAGGCTGTCGGCGCCGAAGCTGGCGCTGGGATAATCCACCTCCACCAGGTCGATGGCCTGGCCGGTATGATTCTCGACCGTGGCATCAATCTGGTAGGAGTGGCAACCGGCAAGTAAACCAATCAGAGGCAGCAAAACCGCAGCGAATCCCCCTGCACGCAGCCTCATTCTTGCTCCTCTTTCCCATTCTCCACACTGGCCGGTGGCTCTTGGGCTGCCAGTTTTCTTTCCACCCGGTCCAGCCGTTTCAGCAGCTCGGGGAGGCGTTGAAAGATGGCGACGGCGCGCAACCACACGCGATTGTCGAAGCCCGGCGAGCCAGAGATCATCTTGCCTGGGGGCACATCGTGGGAGACGGCGGACTGCGCCGTCAGAATCACCCCGTCGCCCACGCTGCAGTGCCCTGCGATTCCCGTTTGCCCGGCCAGAATCACGTTGTTTCCGATCACCGACGATCCCGCCAGACCGGTTTGGGCGCAGAGCAGGGTGTTGCAGCCAACGTGCGAACCGTGTCCAACCTGAACCAGGTTATCTACTTTGGTTCCCTCCCCTATTTCGGTCGCGCCCACGGTGGCCCGGTCGATGCATGCGTTGGCCTGGACGTCTACCCTGTCCCCCAGCCTCACCGGCCCCGATTGGGGAATCTTCTCCCACTCGCCAGCCTCGTTCTTCGAGAAACCGAAACCGTCTGCGCCGACAATCGCACCATTTTCGAGCGTGATGTGGCTGCCCAAAACACACCCCTCGCGCACAACCGCGTGGGCATGCGCAAACAGGTGGCTCCCGGCCTGGACACCGGGATAAAGCACCACATGGGGCAGCAGCGTAGCGTGCGGTCCAAGACGAACTCCCTGCCCCACAACCACATAGGCGCCAATGTGCGCGCTCTCTCCAATGATTGCGGTGGGGTCGATGACTGCCGTCGGATGGATTCCGGGAGGATAAACAGGGGGCTGGTAAAACATTCCCAGCGCCCTTGAAAACGCGTGGTAGGGGTTTTTGATTCGAAGAGTTGCTGCGGAAATCTCAGGAAACCCCGGATCCACAAGCACGGCGGCGGCATGGGTTTTGCGCGCCAGACCTGAGTAACGGGGGTTGGCCACAAAGGTGATTTCTGTGGGACCCGCCTCCTCAATCCCTTTCACACCTGTAATTTCAAGGGTTGCGTCACCGCGCAGCTCCGCGCCTAACCGGTTTGCCAGCTCGCCTAGATTCATCGATGAGATTGTAATGGAATCCGCCCTAAGCGGGATTTTTCCCCGCCTCCAACCACAGCCCCGAAGTGGGCGAAAACTCGCAAATCTTGAATATCATGGGGTGGCGCAGGCGGCACGAATCGCGGATGAGTCGCGCTCATTTCGTGGCCGATTCTAGCCGTTTTCCGCGTCATTCGGGAACAAATCGGGCTGGCCCACAGGGGCTCCATGAGTTCCACTCCGCCGGCGTCCCAGAGCCCCAATCAGGCTCACCACCTCAAGCTTCTGGATGGCTTGTCGAGGAACATATATCCGCTGGGTATTGGAGCGTGTGTCGGGCGGAATCAGCAGCAGTCCCGCACCTTCAATCAGGGAACGGTCGTTGGCTGCCAGCCCCTCCAATTCTTCGCAGTCGGCAAGGGTCATGCGCAACCACAGGCCGGCGGTGCGCGGCCTTACGGCAAATCGTTTGTGCAGAAGCCGCTCCGGGTTGGCCTGCTCGCCCGCGGGAAAGTCGCGCACATAGCAGACCCACTTGACCACGTTCCATTCGATGGTGAGCAGCTTTCCTGTCAGGTCCAGCATCTCCAGGACCTCCGCATCCTGTGGAAATCCAGTGCCCGCGTAGCCCGCTACCCAGTCCCTGGAGAACTTGCGTACAATCACCGGCTTGCGAAGCGATGCCATCGCTCTGGATTGTCGCATGCGACGGCCGGCGCCGCGAGCGGAAAAGCTGTAAATACAGTGCAACATATCCTAGCCAACCGGAGCTGGTTGTGTTAATGTACTGCTTTGCAACCTTTGCCTGAATGTGCCGTAACAGCAACAACATCAGGCACTTGGCTCGGGTAGGGAACGGCGGAAGCAGGGACGGAATGCCCGATTACATCTATCTGCTCGAAAACCGGCTTTCGCCGGACCAGCAAAACGCATTGCGCCTATTGCGCGAGGTAGCCCGCGAAAGCGGCATGATTCTGTTCCTGACCGGTGACGCGGTTCGTGACCTGACCAGCGGCCACGCGGTCCGCGACCTTGAAGTAACAGTTCATGGAAATGCCCTCAAACTAAAGAAACCAATCGAGAAAATGGGAGGCGTGGTGTGGGGCGAGGATGAACCCTCGCGCTCCCTTTACCTGTGTTTTCCCGGCACCGTGCGGGTGGACTTGGTAAGCACCCACCGAACGGAGTACCCCAAACCCGGCAAGCCGGTATATCATCCCGCCTCTATCCAGGAAGACCTTCGCCGCCGCGACTTCACCGTCAACGCCATGGCGATCTCGCTCAATGAGGGCTCGTTCGGCCTGTTGATGGACCCCCTGAACGGGGCTGCGGACATCGAGACCCGCCACTTGCGCCTGGTTTCGAACTACGGGTTCCTTGAAGAGCCGTCTCTGCTGATTCGCGCCACCCGGTACATGGCCCGGCTGGGGTGGGAGATGGATGAAAGGACCCGGACGCGCTACGGGAATGCCCGGGAGGAAGGCGTGATTGAATTCCTTTCCGCACACGCGCGCAGCCAGGAACTGGAGCAAATTGGCCACGAGGACGACGGACTAAAGGTGCTGCGGGCGCTGGAAGCGGAGGGCTGGATGAAGTTTCTGTTCCCTGCCTGGACCGCGGCCAAGGCAGACGAGGAGAAACTGAAGGCGCTGCACTCCCTGGCGATTGAGTTGCTGGTGCAGGGTGTGCACGCTGACATGTCCGCGGCCCAGATGCAGTTGCTTACTGCCAAAGTTGCCGCCAAGGATCTGGCCACCCTCAAGAAGCTGATGCTGCGTCCCGGATTCGTGCAGGAGTGGAACGGCCTGGACGCTTTGGCCAGCGGATTTGCGAAGGTGCTGCTGTCCAAGGAAAACGCTGCCCCGTCCGCGTGCTACAAGCTCATCACCAGCTACGATCCTGAAGCGGTTCTCTGGCTCGGCTTTACCAGCAAGGACGCAACCGTCAAAGAGCGTTTTCAGCTTTTCCTGAAGACTTGGCCGGAGATGCGCCAGCGTATCCCCCACGCTCTGATGCAGGAGATGCGGATCACTCCGGAACTGGCCACTTACAGGGAGATCATTCACAAGGTCTTTCTGGAACTGATCGACGCCCGTTTGAATACACCCGAGGAGATGCGCGCATTTCTCGACCCGCATTCGCCGCCGGCGCCGCCCCCGCAGGCGGTCATTAAGCGGTCGCGCGCCAAGCGTGGCGCAGAGGCCAAGGCGAAGGAGCGGTCGTTCGACGACGAAGATGAGGCCGAGGACGGTCTGGACGAGGAAGAGGATCTGGATGATATCGGCGGAGAAGATGAGGAGATCGATCTGGGCCTGACGATTCCCAAGATCGACCTCGAGCCGGATCTGGACGAAGAGGGCGGCCTCGACGAAAAAGAGGCTGAAAGCGAGGAACTGGAACCGGTTCCCGCGAAGGCAGCGAAGAAACACCCTGCCGCGGCCAAGTCAGCCAAGGGTGCCGCACCGGTTGCACCCAAAGAAAAGCCCGCAGCGGCCAAGCCCGCAAAGGCGGAGCAGCCCCAATCGAAAGCAAAGGCTGAAGCAAAGCCAGCGTCGCAACCGGCGGCAGCTAAATCTGCAGGGGGAAATGGAAAGGCGAAGCCCGCAACAGGATCCGCGCCCCAAAAGACACTGTCTACCCCGGCAGCAAAAACTCCGGCAAAGACACCGGTGAAGGCAGCGGCGAAGGTCGCGCCAAAGGTCTTGGCAAAGGCTCCGGCAAAGGCTGCGGCCAAGGCCCCCGCGAAGGTAGCGGCCCAAAAGCAATCCACAACAATCAAAAAGTCCGCACCCGCTGCAAGCCCCGCAAAGAAACCGCAGCCGCCCAAACCGGCGGCCAAAAAGCCGGCTACAAAGGCCGGCAAGAAGCGCTAAAGTCTTGAATGCATCCCCGCGAGCCGGTCATACCCCGGCTCGCGTTCCGATTCATTGCCCATCTGCTTCAGGAGGATTCCCGATGCCCTTTCCGCGTCCCCGCGCCCTCATCTGTTGTCTGCTTTCCGCGCTAGCTTTGTTTGCCGCCGCCCGGGTGCACGGGTCAGGCCAGCCGCCAGATCGCGACGCGACCGTGCTGCCCGGCTATCGCTTCGAACGTGGCGGTTGGAGCTATGTCCACCTCGAAGGAACTCCGGCGCAGATCGGTTTCCAGCATGGGCGGCTGCTCTCCGCCGAGATTGAAGACATGGTGCGGGTGGCCAGGATTGAGAGCACCCACGGCACGCGGCGCGACTGGGCGTTCTTCCGCGAAGCGGGCCGCAAGATGCTTTGGCCGCACATCGACGCAGAGTACCAGCAGGAACTCGAAGGCATCGCCAAGGGCGTGCAATCCAAAGGAAGCAGGCTGGACCTGTGGGACATTGTGGCGCTGAACGGCGCCATCGAACTGCCTCAGTACTATGTCCCTTGGCTGAACAAGCAGGAACACGCCGCCAACGCGCCGCAAATCCGTCCCGAAGGCCGCTGCTCGGCTTTCATTGCCACCGGCAGTTACACCAAAGGCGGCAAGATCGTGATCGCACACAATAACTGGTCCGGGTACGACGAGGGCGAGCGCTGGACCATCATCTTTGATATCCAGCCTGCGCATGGGCACCGCGTCCTGATGGATGGAGAGCCGGGCGTGATCACCAGCCAGGACGACTTCGGCGTCAACGACGCTGGCCTGATGATTACCGAGACCACCATCACGCAATTTGTGGGCTGGAATCCCGACGGCAAGCCGGAGTTTGTGCGCTCGCGCAAGGCGCTGCAGTATGGCAGCTCCATTGACGAGTACGTGGCCCTGATCAAGGACGGCAACAACGGCGGTTACGCCAACGACTGGCTGATTGGCGACCGCAAGACCGGCGAGATTGCCTACCTGGAACTGGGGCTGAAAAATACTCCGCTGTGGCGCAGCAGGGACGGCTACTTTGTGAGTTCGAACTACGCCCGCGACCCGCAGCTGATCAAGACCGAGACCGATGGCTTCGACCTGGGCAATCTCTCCAGCTCTCCCAACGCGCGGCGCGTTACCTGGGAAAAGAAGATGGAGCATGCCAAGGGGAGCATCGACATTGAAATGGCCGAGCAGTTCATGGCCGACCACGACGATAGCTTCACCGGCAAGGTCGATGCCGATGAACGCTCCCTCTGCGGCCATGTCGACAAGGCAAAGAAGGGCGTTCCAGAGTGGGATTGGGGTCCCTATTATCCCGGTGGCGCGGTCACCGGCAAAGTTGCAGACTCTGACATGGCGGCCGGGCTCTCGCTGATTGCCCACGCCGGGCATCCCTGCGGCGAAGACTTCCTTGCCGCGCCGTTCCTGGCCGCACACCCCGAATACAACTACCTGAAGCCGGTGCTCAAGGACATGAAATCGGGACCATGGACCGCATTCAGCGCCGGTGAAAAGAAATAGTCCGGCCAGCTTAACTGTATTGGATGTGGATGGTGGTTTCGGTCATCGGGCAGGCGACGTGGATCAGGGCTTCTTTGAAGCTGGGCACGGCCAGCCGGACACGGGGATAGTTGGCAAAGCCGAAACCCTCCTTGGGCCAGCCAAAGATATTCCTGTCGAGCTTCTTGATTCTTGTTCTCGTCGTTGAATCACGATCCCCCCCCATAATCACCGGGAGGCAGATCCAGCGAGACTGCTGTGACCTGCCGCTCACCCGCGGCAATCGGAGTGGGCCAAGCGCGAAGAGCCATCAAAACAGCCGAAGGACAGCCGCTCACACGGCTGCCCTTCGGCTGTCAAAAAAGACTCGCGAGGCGAGAAACAAATTAAGGCACAATCTCTTCGGCCAAGAAACGCCAGCGGCTAATCGAGCCAATCTGGCCTTCGCTTTGGATACTTGCCGTACCTTGCCTGCGTAGGGTTAAGTTCCGGGGTTCAACCTCAACACCGGACACGTGGAACGCTAGTACCGGCCGCCGCGTGAGCCACCGCCACCGCTGCCCTTGCGCGCCTGATAGCAATCCCGGCAAAACACCGGACGATCGCCGCGAGGCTCAAAAGGAACAGTCGTAGGCTGGCCACAACCTGAACAAATTACAGGTGTCCCATGTGCTGGAGCCGCACGGTAACCGGAGCCGCCCCCCCCTTGGTCATTCTTCTTTGCCTGTCGGCAAGGCTTGCAACGTTTGGGGGTCGAATAACCACGTTCCTGAAAGAACGCCTGATCGGCAGCGGTGAAGGTAAAGTCCTGCCCGCAATCGCTGCATGTAAGTTGAATATCTCCGGCCATGGGTCTCCTCGTGGAGATTGTACAGCCATTCGGGTTTTTGCGCATAAGGAATCTATTTAGATTGAAAAAGTTATGCACAGCGTCCAGGAATCCCGTTTTTCCCTCTCCTGGACCGTTGCCCGCCACGCTATAGTTTCGGAGGGGACGCGGACGGGCGGCGGCCGGATTCACCCCACGTTTTCGCCCCGAAAGCAAGGACGGCGCCTAACCCCGCATCTTCGAGCTTTCCGCCCGTTTCAGTGAGCAGCTGCACACGCGGCTGAATGCAGAACTAGAAGTGGACGGGCCCTCGCAGGTACGAGAGAACTCTGCCTGGCCCAGGCTGTTAAACCGCGCCCTTTCAAAATCCGAACTTGATCATGAAACTCGAACGGCCCGCCGTGGCGGGCCGCTGCAGAGTGCTGTGATGCTGAATGATTCTCGTTGGCAGAGACCTTCTCAGCGGACCATGCTCTGGAAGAGCGAAGACTTGAGGAGGTTGTCGAAGTCGGAATCCGAGGCCGCGAAGTGAATGGTGAGGAGGCCCGAATTGGAGCTGATGTCGGTGGAGGAAAGAGCGGCCTTTTCCGTATCCGAGCCGGTCATTTTGCGATAGACGATGGCCGCGCTCAGCAATGAGGAAACAGTGGCGGCGGCGAACGTATCGCCGGTAGAAATTGTCAGGTCAAACTTCACGCCGTGCTGAAAGTCCATGCCGTACCAGGAGGTGAGCAGGCGCTTGCGTATTGATTCGAAATCGGTGACCGAGCCGGCCTCGCCCAGTATCTGGCGCATCATGGTCTGTGTGCCCTTCTGGTCGAGAATGCTCCACAGAGACTCGTAGTCTACCGCTTTCATGGCTTCCATGATGGGCCCGTTGGTCAGCATGCTGGGAGCGTTTCCATCGCGCACGTCAAGGGTCTGCTTCACAGCGCCGGCGGTTCCAAAAACCATGGTGGAGGGATCGACAAAGCACAGCACCATGCCGGTCTTTCCCATGGGGTAGATCCGGTTGGCGCGGACGACGGTGACCTTCACCTTCAGTTTGCGGAAGTTGGCCAGAATGTCCTGGACGGCGAACTGGCCCTGAGCGATGCCGACTGTCTCAAGCTGATCAGCGGAACCCGCGGTCCGAAAGAGGGCAAAGGCCAACTCATCGACGTCGTGGTTCTCATTCAACCCTGACTTGCGCAGCGCCTCGTCGAACTGCCTCAGTTCGGGGGGCATGACGCGATCGCGAAGTTCCATGGCCGTGCTCGAGTTCTGCATGGCCCTGTAGTCGATGACCACCAGTTGCTGCACGTCATGGGGAATCGCCCCGCGTGCGTCACTCGTCAGTTGCGCGGCCGGTGCCGAAAGGGACAACGCCAGAAATAAAGCGGGAAACGAAATTCTTGCTAAATTCTTCAACCGATTCTTCCTCCAGATTGCGGCGCCTTGCCTGCGCCCCGCGGGAGTTCGATCCCGGGCCTGCCGCGGCTGCATGCGGGCATTCCCAAAAACCAAGCCGCGGGACTCTCAGCACAAAAGCACGGGGAACCTTACGATGCTGCGCAAAGGCCCGTGATTCAGAGGCTTCCGCCGGCTGGGCTGGTGAAAACACGCGCACAGTCCTGCATTTATTGTACCCCGCGCGATTTTGCCGGCGCGTCCAATTGCCGCTAAGCCGGTTACGACGGTTCCGGCCACGCCAATGGCGCAGCAAGCCGCCGCTCCAGGACCTTGGTTTCGGAATCGAACCCGGTTAATTGACGCATCCACTCGCTTTCGCGCTCACAGGCAGCCTCAGGGAGCAGGCCGATGACCTCTCCCTCGACCGGAGCCGTCTTATGACGCAAGGCGAGCTTGGAAACGGCGCCGTAGACCTGAGAGATCGGGGTAACCTCAAAGTCGGTGATGTTCATTGAGAGCTGTGCGCGCCCATGGGCCAGGACGCCCAAGGCCTTGACGCCTTTGAGACCGCCGGAGGCTGCGCGAATCTCGCGGGCAATCGCACGAACAATGGAGACATCCGCAGAATCGAAGTAGATGTTATAAGCCACCAGGAATTTGCGTGCGCCCACGGCGCAGGCCCCGGCGGTGGGATGCAAGCCCGGACCGCCCAGATCGGGGCGGCGGGCAGCTTCCTTGCGCACCGCGTCGCGGAGGCCTTCGAACTGGCCGCTGCGCAAGTCTTCAAGGTTGGCGCGGTCAGGGCGCGCTGCGGCCGCTTCGTAAAAATATACGGGTATTCCGAATCTACGCCAGATTTCAAGGCCGGCCTGGCGAGCCAGCAGCACACACTGTTCCAGTTTGACGCCGGAGATGGGCACAAATGGGATGACGTCGGCCGCGCCGATGCGGGGGTGCGCTCCTTGCTGGCGGGTCAGATCGATCAACTCGGCCGCCTTGCCTGCTCCGCGTACCGCCGACTCGACCACCGCGGCCGGTTCGCCGGCGATGGTCACGACCGAGCGATTGTGATCGGCATCCATCGACAAGTCGAGGAGGAACACTCCCTCCACGCGCATCGCAGCCACAATGGCCTCGACCCTCCGGACATCTTTGCCCTCGGAAAAGTTAGGAACGCACTCGACGACTGAAGCTTTCATTTCCATTCCACTGACGGATCACTCGGGGTTCCAGTTCGCGGCAAACTGAAGAACGGCGCAATGACGGGCAATCTGCAGTCCAATCTGGGTACTCGATAGCATGATGGTTTGAGCCGCATCCTTGCACACCGCCGGCTTGTTCGCAGATCGCCATTGCTATTTCCAGAAGGTGTACCCACCCTGTATCTGGATGCTGGCGTTAACGCCGGGATTGCGGTCTCCTAGTGAGGCCGAAGAGATGTGCACGGCATTCACACCCAAATCAATGGACCGCCTGGGACGGACGAAGTAGTGAAACCCGATCCCCCCCTGGGGCGAAAAGTTGAAGACCGATGTGCCACCGGGGAGGCCGTGTGATAGGAGCACATCGGGAGGGAACTTATGAGTAGTGTAAATGAGCCCGCCCGCGCCTTGGAACCACGGCTGAAAGCGCCTCGATTGAGTGAGGAAGTTCCAACGCAGGATGATCGGCGTGAGGCTGGTGCCGGTATAGGTTCCGCCTCCGACCGGCAAGTTGCAAGGGTAGGGTTGTTCTGTGGTGGGGTCGAAACAGGTGTAGGCCTGATAGTGCGGCGCCGGGGTATAGGCCTGCCAAAACGGCATGATGTTGGCGCCCAATTCAAACTGGCCGCTGAGGATGCCGGCATGAACGACCGGACTGAGGGGCTTGGCCGCCTGAAAGCCAAGGGAAAGAAATTTAAAAGATGAACGGTCGCCCACCCCGAACCCGAAGTTCGCGAAGGGGCCATATTCCCAGCTCCGGGCCTCTCTCACCTGGGCCACGTAGTCAGTGGAGGGGGATGCAGGTCTTTGCGCTGCAGCCACTGCGCTCGCACCGAGAATCACTAAGAATAGCTTTGCCGCTGGGGTCAACTCGCTTCCCTTTCTAGCAATAAAATGCAGAGCTCCACAAAAAGGCCGCCACATCCGGGCGGCCTTTTGGGGTGTTTGCCCGGAATAGGATCAGCCGGCAACGTTTTCCATTTGCTCGGCGTCCATGTCGAAGTTCGAATAAACGTTTTGGGTATCGTCGAAGTCTTCCAGGGCTTCAAGCAGCCGAATCATCTGGTTGGCTGGCTGGCCCTCAAGCTTGGTGTAGGTGGAGGCGAGCATGGTGATCGAGCTCATGACAGTGGGAATACCCGCGGCTTTGACTGCGGCGAGAACGCCCTCAAATGAAGCCGGATCGGTAAAGATCTCCCAGGTATCGCCTTCGTCGCTCAGGTCCTCGCCGCCGTGTTCCAGCACGATGTCCATTAACTGCTCTTCGCTGGCTGCAGACTTTTCGATCGCGATGAGCCCCTTCTTTGAGAACATGAAGCGGACCGAGCCTGATTCGCCCAGGTTGCCGCCGTTCTTTGAGAAGGTATGGCGAATTTCACTCACGGTGCGGTTGCGGTTGTCGGTGAGGACTTCGACAATGATGGCGACGCCCCCGGGGCCGTAGCCTTCGAAGGTGATCTCCTCGTAGTTCACGCCCTCCAGTTCCCCGGTACCCCGCTGGATGGCGCGTTTGATGTTTTCGGCCGGCATGTTCTCCGCCTTGGCGGCCAGAACCGCAGTGCGCAGGCGGGGGTTGCCATCAGGGTCTCCACCACCGGCCCTGGCGGCGATAGTGATTTCCCTGATGAGGCGGGTAAACGTCTTGCCGCGCTTGGCATCGAGCGCGCCCTTCTTGTGCTTGATCGTGGCCCATTTCGAATGGCCGGACATGAGAAAACCTCAACGGTAGTGAAGAATGCCGGTGCGGAGTCGCACCTGACCAAGTGAGTATATCACCGGGCGGGTACGCCCCTGTTGGGTTTCGAGGAGCGCAGCCAGGCGGAGGGTCCGGCTATTCGGGCGAGTCCTTGCCGGATATCTATCAAGCGGGCCGGCGGCCTTTGGGGCGTCGCTCCTTCCCCTTGTCTGCCGACTTGGACTTTCGCATCCATGAGTAGTATTTTCTGTCTTCGCGAATCATGTGTCTAGCCACGACATCGTGAATCACAAAGCCAAGAAGTGCCCCCGCCGTAACTCGCTGTTGCCGGAACTGTTCCGCCAAGCCGAGGGCCTGTGCAAGAAGTTTGCGGTGGCTCAACCGGTGTGCCTCGAGTTCCGGGAATCCGCGAACTTCAAGCAGTTGTTCCTCGTGCTTGAAATGGATGGCGACGTGGGTTAGCAATTCGTCGACCAGCGGTTCCATTCCAACCGTGCCCCCGTCCGAGCTTAAGAAAGCCAGAATGCGATTGGCGATCGAAAAAAGCTGTTGATGTTCGGTATCGATCTTGTCGATGCCGCAGGAGTAGAGTTTCCTCCAATGCAGCTCGAATACTCCAAGGGCATCCAGCTTCCGCGTGGATTCTCGACGCACGTCCTCGGCATCGGCGACCACCCGGTTTCGGCCACTCTGCTTGGCCTTGTACATGGCTGCATCGGCGCGATCAACCAGGGCACTGAGCCTTTCGCTGGCCCGGCGCGCGGCCACACCGAAGCTGGCGGTCACCTGCGCCCCGCAAGGAAACCTGTAACTGTCAAGCGAAGCGCGGATCCTTTCAGAAACACGCTTGGCTCCGGACGGCCCGGTGTCGGGCAGCAAAAGCAGAAACTCCTCGCCTCCCCAGCGGCCAAAAAGGTCCATCGTGCGGAGGCAACTGCGCGTCATGTCGCCGAAAATGCTCAGCACCTGGTCGCCGGCAGCGTGGCCGTAGGTGTCGTTGATAGCCTTGAAGTGGTCAAGATCGACCATCACCAGCGCCAGCTTGTAGCGATGACGTCCTGAACGGAGTAGTTCGATATCGGCCCTCTCCGCAAAGATGGGCCGATTCAAGGCCTGCGTCATGGGATCGACAGAGGCCTGCCTGGCGAGCGCAAGCTCCAGGGTCTTGCGTGCGGTAATGTCATGGAAACTGACGATGTAGACATCCGGCCTGCCTTTTTGGCGGGTGAGCGGCGAATAGGACACCTCGACCCACACAATTTTCCCCTGCCGGGTAACAAAGCGCTTTTCAAAAGAGATCAATGGCCAATCTCTCGTAACGACAAGCTCACCCGGATGCAGAGCCGGCGTATCCCCCGCCGGAACTGGCAGGGCGTCGATCGTCATTCCCAGCAGTTCTTCCTTGGCGATAGCAAAGATTTCAGAGAGCTTCTTGTTGACCTCAAGGAACCTGCGCTGCTGATCGACCAAACCAATGCCGACGCCGGCCATCTCAAAGGCAACGCGGAACTTCTCCTGGTCATCGGGCAGGGACTGAGCCTTGGCCTTTCGAACACGGGATTTTCGTGCCTCGGGAGGCTGTTCCATGGCACCACTTTGATGCGAAAGAGAATGTCTATGGCATACTCACCATGCTTGGTTTGGACTCCATTTCCGATCAAGTCATGGATGCATCCAATAATGAAGGGTGCATGGGTAGCATCTACAGTAACCTACGCTGTAGCATTTTTCCACAAATCCTGAACTGCTGAGGAGCCTGCTTGAAGTCTTTTCTTGGAATCTCCATGCTTCTGGGCGTTGCGCTTGGCGCAGCCCATGCCCAGGGAAACTACGAGATCCAGGTGTACGGCGCAGACACCGTGGCCCCGCGGACCACGATGGTTGAACTGCATTCGAACTTTACCGCCGACGGGCAGCGCAGGTTCATCGCTGGCGTTGATCCCACCTATCGTGCCGAACACGAAACCATCGAGATCACCCAGGGTGTGAATGCCTGGTCGGAGGTTGGCTTTTACATCTTCACCAGCGAACAGAGCGGAACGGGAGTGCAGTGGGTGGGCGACCACATCCGGCCCAGGGTGCGTGTGCCGGACAGTTGGCACTGGCCGGTAGGGGTGAGCCTGTCAACCGAGGTAGGCTACCAGCGGGCCTTCTTTTCGCGGGACACATGGACATGGGAGATACGCCCCATCGTGGACAAGCAGGCAGGGCGATGGTATTGGGCCGTGAACCCGGCGCTGGAGCGCACCTGGCACGGACCGGATGTGAACCTGGGCCTGGACTTTTCTCCAGCGGTGAAAATCAGCTACGACTTTACGAAAGTGATTACCGGAGGAGTCGAATACTACGCCGATTATGGCAGCATCACGAACATCGCCAGCCTCCACGATCAGCAACAGCAAATCTTCCCTGCGGTAGATCTGAATGTGTCACCGAAGTGGGAGATCAACTTCGGCGTGGGCATAGGGCCAACGGCGGCAACGGATCACTGGATTGTGAAGGGAATTATTGGACGGCGTTTCGACTGGGGACCACGGAAGTAGTGATTATTCATTGACGCAATCCGGCGGTCGAACGCGGCACATGTGGCGTAGAACGGATCTGGCATCGTCGCTGGAATCGCTCCGCGGGAGCGAGAACCTTCAGACCCCAAGCTCCCGTGATGCTGCGATTGCTGATAGTGGCCCGATTTCCCTTATCCCACCAGCTCGAAGGCGCGGATGTCTTCCCTGCGCACTGTCAGCCGCTCGATGAGGTCGGCACGAACTTCGTAGCCGCGGCCGGGAGTGTCGGGAATCTCAATCTCACCCGCTGAAGTCACCGTGATTTCGGGCTCGACAATGTCTTCGGCCCAGTAGCGCGCAGACGCGGACACATCCCCGGGAAGAGTGAAATTCTCCAACGAGGAGAGAGCGATATTGTGGGCGCGGCCGATGCCGGACTCCAGCATGCCGCCGCACCAGACCGGGATGCCGCGCTCCTGCGCCGCGTTGTGAACGGCAATAGCCTCAGAGAATCCGCCCACGCGGCCTAGCTTGATGTTGATGATCTTGCAGGACTCCATCTCAATGGCGGCCAGGGCGTCGCGGCGGTTGTGAATGGATTCGTCGAGACAGATGGGGGTATTGAGCCGCTTCTGCAGCATGGAGTGGTAGTAGAAATCGTCGTGCCACAGCGGCTGCTCGATCATCAGCAAGTCGAATTCATCAAAGGTGGTGATGTGGTCGGAATCGCGCAGGCGGTAGGCCGAGTTGGCGTCGCAACTGAGCATGATCTCGGGATAGCGGCTGCGAACCTGCTCAAAGACCTCCACGTCCCAGCCCGGCTTGCACTTGAGCTTGATGCGCTGATAACCGGCCGCCAGTTCCCTTTCGACCATGGACATCAGCTCGGGAATGGAGGACTGAATACCGAGGGAGACGCCGCAGGCAACGGTTTCGCGGACGCCGCCCAGGAGCTGGGCCAGTGGGATGCCTTCGCGTTGCGCCTCAAGGTCCCAGATGGCGTTCTCAAGGGTGGCCTTGGCCATGCTGTTGCCGCGCACTTTGTGAAAGATGCGCGGACACTGGCCGCCATGCTCAGGCGACTCAGCGGCCAGCATGGGCCCGAGTTCGTTCAGGATCACCTGCCAGGCCGAATCGGTGGATTCTCCAGAGAAGAAGGGGCGTTCGCCGGCGGTGCATTCGCCCCATCCCGTCAACCCCTCCGAGCGGATTTCGGCGAGCAGGATTCTGCGGTCGCGCGTCACGCCAAAGCTGGTTTCAAATGGGCGTATCAGGGGGATTTGAAGCTCGCGCAGGACCATTCCGTCGATTTTCATAGGTTGTGCGTTCCTTGGATGTTCAGCATGTGATGAAATCGTGTTTCATTCATGTGCAGCGCCGGTAGCCGGATAAATACAAACTGAGTTGCCTTCTTCTGGGGAGGGGACCCCCAGCTCGAAGACTCCGTTCCCTTCCGCATCGCGGGCAAAGCTAAGTACGGCCAGCCCCTGGGAAAATGCCTGTTGAAACTTGCGGCGGTTCTCCAACTGAACGGCGAGGGCTCGCTCCCGGCCCGCTTCTGAGGCCTTCCACTGATAGATGGAAGCCGGAACCAGGATGCGCTCCTCAACAATCTTTGCGGCTCCCGGACGACCGTCGAGAACTGCGGTCACTCTGGACGAGCGCAGGTGCCACTCAGCCAGCAGGCGGTCCGTGGGGAGCCCACCTTGCAGACGAGATGAGGATACACCATAGAAATTCACAAAATACCGGCATGCGATAGCACCCAGCTTGTGGATATTGAGAAAAGCGTTCTTGATTTCGAGCGGGTCAAAAGTCCACTCGATGAGCCGGATGCCACGGGATAGCGCCTCACGGCGTTGCTCCCACTTGAGTTGCGCGCCAACACCGCGATTGCGGTAGGCCTCGCGCACGGCCAGCATATGCGAATGCAGATACGGTCGCGCTTCCCCGTTGCCGGATTTAACGCCTGGCAAAGACATGGCGAAACCAACAAGGGATTCCGGATCGCCCTGGGGCGATGCGCCGGGAAGCTCCGTATCGAAGGCGCCGATGACCTGGCCACCCACTTTCTGCATGACCAGGAACGCTTTGCGCGGAATGACGTCGCTGGCATCGTAGCCCCAGGTCTCCACTTGGAGCTTAACGCACGCCTCCAACTCGTCGAAACCCTTGCAGGCTCGGATCACAATCATGGATGCGGCTCCGGGCCGGGAGCACCGCACTCGGCGGCCAGGGTGCGCTTGGCCTGCGCCCACAGCGCTTCCAACTCGTTCGGCTCAAGCTCTTCCAGGGGCCGCGCGGAAGTCATCTCCATGAAGCGAAAACGCTCTCGAAAGCGCAGATTGCAGCCCCGGAGGGCCATTTCGGCATCGACGCCGAGGTGGCGCCCCAGGTTCACGACAGTAAACAGCAGATCGCCAAGTTCAGCTTCGACGCCGGGGTTGTGGGCGGGGTCGGCGGACGAGGCTTCGACCTCCAGCTCCTCGGTCTCTTCGGCTAGCTTGGGCAACAGGTAGCGCCAATTGGGCCAATCGAATCCCGACTTTGCGGCTTTCGAGCCGAGCTTGGCAGCCTCGGCCAGGGCGGGCATCGCGCGTTGCACGGAGTCCAGGCGCGAGGGATGGAGAGCGGCGAACGTCGAAGCTGTGGCTGCGGCAGTTTGCGGCTTCCTTTCGGCAGACTTGATCTCTTCCCAGTTGCGCAGGACGGCCGCAGAGGAGCCCTCGACAGCAGCGTCGACATCGGCCTCGTTGCCGGCGGCGCGTGAGGCCTCGTCGCCAAAGACGTGCGGGTGGCGGCGAACCAGCTTGCGGTTCAGATGATCGAGCACGTCGCTGATGGTGAAGTGGCCCTCGTTGGCCGCCATCTCGGCATAGAAGAGCGCCTGCAGAAGCAGATCGCCGAGTTCTTCGGCCAAGTGGGGAAAGTCTCGGCGCTCAATGGCGTCGAAGACTTCGTAGGTCTCTTCGAGAGTGTATTTGCGGACAGTGTCGAACGATTGCTCGCGATCCCAGGGGCAGCCATCGGGAGCACGCAGCCGAGCCATGATGGCCACCGACTGCTCAAAGAGAGCCGCGGCCCGCGCCGGATCGGATGCTGTAGCGATACGCGGTGTGGCTGGAGAGAGTTGTGGACTGTCTGCGCTTCGTGCAACGTCCATTGACTCTAGTGTAACTCCTGCACCGGAACGAGGTCTGCCGGCGGACTGAGCGAAAGCAATGATGCAATCACCATCAACTGGACCGTATACTCAATTTCTCGCATGATTCGTGTACTGGGAACGGTGTTTGCGGCGCTGCTGGGGCTGGCCTTCGGCAGTTTTCTGAACGTGTGCCTGAGCCGCTGGCCACAGGACGAGAGCGTGGCGGCTCCGCGCTCGCACTGCCGCAGTTGCGGACGAACCTTGCCTTGGTGGGAAAATGTGCCGCTGCTGAGTTGGCTGGCGCTGCGCGGGCGGTGCCGCAGTTGCAAAGCATGGATTGGATGGCGGTATCCGCTGGTCGAACTGGCCGTGGGGGTGCTCTGGGCAGTTGCGGCGTGGCGCTCCGTGAGTGGGGCTCTCATCCCCGATGCGTCGTTGGCGACGCTCTACGGAAGCGTGATGCTCTGCGTTGGCCAGATGATTTTCTATTGGCTACTGGTCGCTTTGGCATTCCTCGATGCCGAGAATTTGTGGCTGCCGAATTGGCTTACCTTGCCGGGGGCCGGGTTGGGATTTGTATGCGCAGTCTTGAGCGCAATTCTCCGCAGCCACTCGCTTGGGAATGACGCTCTGGAGCCGGTGCGAGTTGCGGTGGCCAGGGCTGCAATTGGTTCTCTGCTCGGCATGGTGGCATGCGGCGGCCTGATTCTGCTCATTCGCTGGATCTTCTGGCTGGTACGCAAACAGGAAGGCATCGGCCTGGGCGACGCCAAGCTGATGGCGATGCTCGGTGCCTGGCTGGGGCTGCCCGGAGCGATGCTGGCCATGTTCGTGGGCGTAATGCTGGGATCGGTAGCGGCTCTGGTGCTGTTGGCGCTGCCTCGGATGAGGGGGCGGTCCGACGATGGCAGTTGGGCGATGATCAAGCTGCCCCTGGGCACATTCCTGTCCATTGGCGGAGTGGTCAGCGGGCTGTGGGGCGAGCGGATCTTGTCGGCCTATTTGAGATTGGCCGGTTGGAGCTGAACCCGCATGCTGCCATCCATCGTGGTTTCCCGCGCAATGCAGTCGATGGAGCCTGAAGAGCGCTACTGCCTGGGTTGGGCCGCAGAGGAATTCGAGGAGACTGCGTGCGCATTGGCCAGTTCCGGCTCCTTGAGGATTCTGCGCGCTTCCTTGCCGTGTTTGCCGTCGGGATCGTAGTCCAGCAGTTTCAGATAGTGAGCTTTGGCGCTGGCAAAGTCACCCAGGTGGCGCTCTGCCTCGGCCAGTCCCCAGTAGACTTCAGGGTTTTCGGGATCGAGCACGAGGGCGGAGTCAAAGCGCGAGAGGGCCGCCTTCCAGTTCTTGATTTGCAGATAATAGCCGCCCACGTTGATGTCTTCCTTCGGTCCCTCCAGGGGCGGGGCTACTTCTTTGGCGTGCTTGTCCGGCTTGCCCGTGTCGGGCGGAGGCTGGAACTTGTCCATACCCTCAAGGCTGGAACTGGAGCCGCTGTCGGCGCCGCTGGCATCGTCAGAGACGGGATCGTCGGGGCTGCGGACGGGGTCGCTGTCGTTTCCGGGCAGATGGGCGGCGCTGGTGTCGTAGGCGGCCGGATCGGCCACGGCTGGCGACAATGAAGTGGGGATGACCGGAACCGAATCCGTGTCCTCAGGAAAAGGATTGGCAGAGGACGGAGGAGCGCTCGGCTTGGGGGCCTGGCCGGCAGGCTGGTTCTGGCCGTTGGCAGGCGGCACAGCCTGCGCACGAGCCCGCGGAGCCGCCACCAGGCAGCATGTCAACGCCAACACAACTGGAAAGCCCTGCTTCATTGCTTCTCGTCCTGCCCCTTCGACCCCTTCAATGGTAGGATGCGATGCATACCGCACTCAAGTCTTCCTAGGAAAGCATCGCACATACTCATGGGACTCATCATCCGCTCATCCGCCATTCACGCAGCCGGCTGCTACACCACCACCGCGATTCGCAAGGGCACCCGGGTGGCCGAATACACCGGCCCGCGCCTCAGCAAGCAGGAGGCAGACTCTTGCTACGAGCAGTTGCCCATCACCTATCTTTTTGGACTCGGCGACGGCTCGATAGTCATCGACGGACACTGCATGGCGATGTTTATCAACCACAGCTGCAACCCAAATTGCGAGACAAGCGAAGTGGACGGTCGGGTGTGGATCACGGCCATTAGGAACATCGCCGCGGACGAAGAAATTACCTACGATTATTGCCTTTACGATGGCGGCGACGATGAGGCAGTATGCAACTGCGGCGCCAGAAAATGCCGGGGAACCATGTATTCGCGGGAAGAGGTCAAGCGGCGCAAGGCCTTGGCGAAGAAGGCGCTGAAAAAAGTTGTCGGGAAGAAGCGCGGCAAGCGTAAAGCAGGAAGAAGCGCAAAGACCCCGGGTGCGAGATCAAATTGACTGTCGAAGGCGAGCTTCCGGCCCTCACACCACAGCAAATGGAAGTGCTGCGGCGGTTTGCATTGTTGGAAGCGGGCATTGAAGAAGTTCGCAGCTCGCTGGCGGGGAGCTTTGACATCAATTTTGAGCCCGAGCAACAGACTGCGACAGGCCTGTCTCAGTGGAGAACTGCAACTTCTCACTTTCGAATACCTGAGCCGGGCATTGTGATTACCCGTGAACACATTGCAAACGCGCTGGAGCGAAAACGGTTCGGATTGATCGCTGAGCGGGACTTGGTGGTGTGGGCAACCGTGCTGCTGCTCAACGATGCCTATGTGTGGGATCCTGCCGATGAAGATCTCATCGCAGATTGGTTGAACGACATAAGCTTGAATCTTGACGCCTCGTAACGCGACCCTCGCCGATGCCGCTGCCAGGTCGAGGCGGTTTTCCACCAATTCCCTCGGCGCCCCGGAACGATACAATCCCACCTAGGCTGCTTGTCATCGGGTAGCCAAGGGAGCGTGGCACGCATGGGTTATCAGGTTCTGGCCAGGAAGTACCGTCCGCAGCGCTTTGCCGACGTGGCCGGCCAGGATCACGTGACTCGTACTCTATTGAATGCGCTGAGCCAGAACCGCGTAGCGCACGGATATATTTTTTCCGGGCACCGCGGCATCGGCAAGACGACCATTGCGCGCATCGTAGCCATGGCGCTCAATTGCCGCACGGAAGTGGGTAGCCCGGAGCGGCCAACGCCCGAGCCCTGCGGGGTGTGCGACTCCTGCACCGAGGTGCGCCAGGGCAACGCGGTCGATGTAATCGAGATCGATGCGGCAACCAATCGCGGCATTGATGAGATTCGCGAATTGCGCGATGCGGCACGCTATTCGCCTGCACGCGACCGCTATAAAATCTACATTCTCGACGAGGCGCACCAGATCACCGAGGCGGCGTTCAACGCGCTGCTGAAGACGCTGGAAGAGCCGCCGTCGCACGTCATCTTCATGATGGCGACCACGCAGCCGGAGGACATTCCCCAGACCATCCGCTCCCGCTGCCAGCACTTCAGCTTTCACGCGGTCAAGTTCGACGACATCCTGGCGCAGTTGACGATGATTGCGGGCCAGGAGCAGGTCGAGGCGGAAGAAGGCGCGCTGGCGCTGCTGGCCGAGGCCGGCGACGGCTCCATGCGCGACGCGCTCTCCATCATGGACCAGGCCATGGCTTCGGCGCCTGAGCAGAACGGCCGCCCGGTGCTTTCGGCGGCGCAGATTCGCGAGCTGATGGGCGCAGTGCCCAACGCCGTCTTTGAGCGGCTGCTCGAGGCGGTCGCCGCGGGTCAGAGCGCGGAGTTGATGGAGCAGTTGAATGTGCTGGTGAACGCCGGGCACAGCCCTTCCTCCCTGGCGCGGCAAATGGTGCGCTACCTGCGCAATGCGCTGATGGCCAAGCTGGGCGGCGAGCACACTCAGCTGCTGCAGATCTCCGGCGACGAACGGGTCCGGGCTATGCGCACGGCGATGCTGTTTACTGAAGAGGAGTTGACCCGCAATCTGCAAATTGTGCTGCGCACCTTTGACGACCTGAACTACCGCCAGGAGCAGCGCTTTCACCTGGAACTGGGCCTGCTCAAGCTGATCCACGCGCAGCGGCTCTTGCCGCTTGAGCAGTTGCTCAGCGGAGTGGCCGGCGGCGCGGGAGGGCGGGGCGCCGCTCCTGGAGCACGCGCAACGGCCGGCACGGCTCGACCCAGGTCCTCGGCGTCCGCGTCGTCTGTGCCTCCTCCGCCGGTACAGGCAAACACCGCGCCTTCGCCATTTGGACCTGCGAGCAGTAATTGGAACGCGGAGTCAAAGACCGGCTCGCACCCCAGGCAGAGCACCGCGGGGAACGCAGTGGCCCAGATGCACCACCCAGCGCAGGCTGCACCTCAGTCTGCGCACGATGTGCAGCCGCTCGGGACGGCGACACCCTTCCCTGCGGCGGCCAGCACCAAGGCCGGGTTTGCCGAGCCGCTGACCGAGGGCGCATTGGCGAAAGCGCCGCATGCTGAGACCGCGCTACCCAGCGTGGATGTCCTGCGTCATGCGGCAGCCGCGGCCCTGGTGCAGGCCGGACACCAGTCGGCCTCTCAACTGCTGGGCACGGGCGCATGGACACTGGACGGCGGTATGTTGCGCATTGAAGTACCGGGCATCGGCAAGAAGATGCTGGCCTTGACGGTGAATTCCGCGGCAGAGAAGATCATTCGCCAGGAGCTGCAAAAGCACGGAGTGAATCCGCGCTTTGTGCTGGTTCCAGGGCAGGCAAATGGCGCAGCCGGCACGGCCATGGCAGCGCCTTTGGCGGGCAGCGTGCAAGAAGCCGCGCTGGGGCATCCAATGGTTCAACGGGCCAGGGAGATCTTCCATGCGGAGGTCCGCAGCGTAGTCGACCTTCACGACAAATAGCCGGTGACCGCAGGGAGAGACACCATGATCAACCCGCTAAAGATTTCGGAGATGCTTTCGCAAGCCAACCAGATGCAGGAGGAGGTCCAGCGCAAGCTCGGTCAGACGGTGGTGGAAGGGACCAGCGGCGGGGGCGCGGTGACGGCCACCATGAACGGCAAGAAGCAGTTGCTGAAGATTCGAATTGAACCCGCAGCGGTGATCGGCCTGAGCGGCGGACAGCCGGATGTGGAAATGCTGGAAGACTTGGTGGTGGCGGCGGTGAACGAAGCGGGACGCAAGGCCGATGAGGCCATTCAATCCAGCGTGCAGGGAATACTGGGCGGACTGAAGCTGCCCGGATTGGGCTGATTTCGTCCTCGGTTTCCTGGGCGCATTGGTTTTGCTTTACGTCTGCTGAAAGAACTGCAAAGGGAGGCACGCGCGGTGTCACGTTATGCCGAGCCGATGGCGCGGCTCATCGAGGAAATGAAAAAACTGCCGGGGGTAGGGGCAAAGACGGCCCAGCGGTATGCCTTCCACATTTTGCGCTCCAGTGATGAAGACGCAGCGGCGCTCGCGGAGGCTGTACGTGGGCTCAAGGCCAGTCTGCGCCTGTGCTCCATCTGCAACAACGTGACAGACGTGGACCCCTGCGCCTACTGCGCCAGTCCTACGCGCAATCGGCGCCTGGTATGCGTGGTGGAAGAGCCCACCAATATCGACGCCGTGGAACGGAGCCGGGGTTATAACGGCGTCTACCACGTGCTGCACGGAACGCTTTCGCCCCTGCACGGAGTGGGGCCGGACCAGTTGCGGGCCAGTTCTCTCGTCGGACGTGTGGAACGCGGCGAAATTGACGAGGTGATCATGGCCACCAGCCCGACTCTGGAAGGCGAGGCGACCGCCAGTTGGTTGGCCGAATCGCTACGCGGCTTTCCGGTACGGATCACGCGCATCGCCACCGGGGTGCCGGCTGGCAGCGACATCGAATACGCCGACGAGGTGACGATGGCGCGGGCGCTGGAAGGGCGCCGTGAACTGAAGTCCTAATGTCTCGATTGGATGGGGTTGAAGTGCTCAGCCTCGCAACTTGTTCAACAAATCCTGGGGATGGACTGGCTTGGCCAGAATCTCGAATTCATAGCCCCTGCCACGCGCTTTTTCAAGCAGGTCAGCGGTGGCGGCCTGCCCTGAAAAGAGCAGGATTTTGATACGAGGCAGCAAGGCGCGGATGCGGATGGCCGCGTCAATGCCGTTCAGATCGGCCATGATGACGTCGGTGATGAGCATATCCGGCTCAAAGGTGGAGGCAATATCGAGGGCCTCTTCACCTGAATAGGCGGCCTTAGCTTGAAAGCCGCTCTGGTTAAGAATCACGGCCAGCGTATCGGCTATGACCCGTTCATCGTCCACGACAAGCACTTTGGGTTTGAGCTGTGTTTCGGGCATACTCTCCTGAAGGTTGAAACGGGCACGACCTCGGGAAGTCTTTCAGAGCAGCTTCGCAATGTGAGATTTAGGTAGCTTCTTTTTTGGGACCTTGTCTCACGAATGCCTTTCTTAGAATGATACGCTCTGCTAGGGCAAATTCCGTCAATTCTTATAGCTGGAACTCGCGCCGCCGATCCAGCATATTCGGTCGTCCGGCATGAAATTTCCACTCATCGGCCTGAAAATGCAGCAAAAGACGGAACGCAGAGCCTCCAGCAGGGTGGGGGAACAGAGTAGGTTTGTCACCAAAGCGGTAGATTCATCCGGGAGCAGCCCGGCAATCATAAACTTGCAAAGATAACCGGCCGCAGCGCGAGCAGGCGGACCCCCAACCGGAGAACTATGCCATGCAGGAAGCGGGAATCGAGAGCGTTAAAGTGAGCGCCAACACCGAGGCGATTATTCGCGCCGAAAAGATCGAGAAGTACTACGCCCAGCCCAGCGCCAATCGTATCCAGGTGATTTCCGCCACCGACCTGAGTATCGTTCCGGGGGAGATTGTGGCCCTGCTGGGCCCGTCGGGTTCGGGCAAATCGACCATGCTGCGCATGTTGACCGGGCTCTCGCGGCCCTCGGCAGGGCAGGTTTACTGGCACGAGCAGCCGATTGCAGGGGCTGAGATCAATGTTTCCATCGTCTTTCAGAGCTTCGCGCTCTTTCCATGGCTCACTGTGCTCGAGAATGTGGAGGCTCCGCTGCAAGCCCGGGGCGTAGAGCCCGGTGCGCGCCGCGACCGCAGCATGAAGATGCTCGACACAGTGGGGCTGGACGGCTTTGAGGCGGCCTACCCCAAGGAGCTTTCCGGGGGCATGAAGCAGCGGGTGGGATTTGCCCGCGCGCTGGTAGTGGAGCCGGAGGTGCTCTTCATGGATGAGCCCTTCTCCGCGCTGGATGTGCTGACGGCGGAGAACCTGCGCAGTGAGCTGCTGGAGTTGTGGGCCAACAAAACCATGCCGACCAAGGCCGTGTTCCTGGTAACGCACAACATCGAAGAGGCGGTGTTGCTGGCCGACCGCATCATCGTTTTGGGGCGAAACCCGGGACACATCCGTACGGACTTCAAGGTGCAGATTGCGCATCCACGCGATCGCAAGTCCGAGTCTTTCACGCAACTGGTCGATTACATCTACAAAGTGCTGACCAAGCCCGATGTGGCGCCCGCTGAAGCGCCGGAACAGCAAACCGGTCCGAAGGTGCGGGATCAGAGGCAGATGCGCTATCAGATGCTGCCTCATGCACGGCCGGGGGGCATGGCCGGGCTGCTCGAACTGCTGCTCGACAAGGGCGGCCGCGACGACATTTACCGCCTGGCAGACGATCTGACATTTGAAATCGACGACCTGCTGCCCATCGTCGATGCTGCTCAACTGCTGGGCTTTCTGAAGATAGAAGAAGGCGATGCGGCCATCACTGAAAGCGGCACGGAATTTGCCAACTCCGAGATTCTTCGCCAGAAGGAACTGTTTCGCGGCGCAGCCCTTCAGAATGTACTGCTGCTGCGCCAGATTCGCCGCGCCCTCGAGGCCAAGAGCGATCACACCGTGCCCGAGGAATTCTTCCTCGACATGCTCGACGAGCAATTCAGCGAGGAGGAATGCCTGCGCCAGATGGAGACCGCTGTAACCTGGGGCCGCTACGCCGAGTTGTTCGACTTTGACGCCGGCCGGCGGCGTTTTATTCTGCCCGACGCCCAGGAAGAGGAGATCGCTGCCAACGAGGAGGTCCAGTGAAGCTGCACCCCCTGGCACGAACGCTGGTCACCGCCCGAACCTGGCCCATCGTCATCGATGCGGGGGTGGCTGCGTGTGGTCTGGCCATCTTCTTCTCCATCGTGAGCACCGGCGCCTACTGGCTCGGCAAGCCTGTTCCGGTGGTCCCCATCTCGCACTCCATCGGCGCTCTGCCGGTATACGCCTTTTACTCCATCGTGCGTATCTTCATCGCCTATCTGCTCAGCCTGTGCTTCGCCGTCTCCTACGGCTACACCGCGGCCTACAATCCGCGGGTCGAGGCCTGGATGATCGCGGTACTCGACATTCTCCAGTCCATTCCCGTGCTCAGCTTTCTGCCGCCCGTCGTGCTGGCCATGGTGGCCCTCGTGCCCGGCCATCAGATGGGCATCGAGATGGGCGTCATTCTGCTCATCTTCACCGGACAGGTATGGAACCTGGCCTTTAGTTTCTACTCCTCGCTCAAAAGCATTCCCCGGGAGATGATCGAGGCATCGCGCATCTACCGCTATTCGGCCTGGCAGCGCTTCTGGCAACTGGAAATGCCATACGCCGCCATCGGCCTGGTGTGGAACTCCATCGTCTCCGTGGCCGGCGGATGGTTTGCCCTGATCGCCTGCGAGATGTTCACCATGGGCGATCGCAACTTCCAGTTGCCTGGCCTCGGCAGCTACCTCCAGACGGCCACTGCCTCCGGCGATATGCGCGCCCTGCTGGCTGGCTTCGCGATGGTAATTTTGATTGTCGTGGCCACCGATCAGCTGGTCTGGCGTCCCCTCATTGCATGGAGCGACAAGTTCAAATTCGAGCAAGTCGAGTCCGCGGACCGCGTCACTTCTCCCATTCTCGAACTGCTGCGCAAATCCAGCCTCTTCAGTTCCCTTCCCGGCCGCATCTTTGCCCGCATTGAAGAACCCATCTACCGCCGCATGGCGCACACCCAGGAGTGCCGCATCGTTCATCCCATCGACGAAGACGCGACCCGCTGCAAGCCCTCTGCAAAATTGTGGGCGCTTGCCGGCGCGGTGATTCTGGTCATCACCTATGGTGCGGTGCAAGCCATCTTCATGCTGCGCAGCGTCACCTGGCCTGACCTGCGCCTGCTGCTTGAAGGTGCCGGAGCCACTTTTCTCCGCGTCAACTCCGCGCTGCTCATTTCCGCCGCATGGACCGTTCCCGTAGGCGTAGCCATCGGCTTCAATCCCCGCCTGGCCCGAATCGTGCAGCCCGTGGCTCAAGTGCTGGCCTCGGTTCCTGCCACCGCTTTCTTTCCCATCCTGCTCATCGGCCTGGTGCGGATCGGCGGAGGACTGGGCATCGGCTCCATCGCCCTGATGCTTCTCGGCACCCAGTGGTACATCCTTTTCAATGTCATCGCCGGGGCCATGTCCATCCCCTCTGACCTGCGCGAGGTTTCCTCGCTTTACCACTTCACACGCTGGCAGCGTTGGACCCGGCTCATTCTCCCTGGAATCTTCCCTTATCTGATTACCGGCATGGTCACGGCCAGCGGCGGCGCATGGAACGCGTCGGTGTTTGCGGAGTATTCCCACGTCGCCGACCGAACCCTGGAGACCATCGGCCTGGGCGCACAGATCGACGCGGCCACCGATAGCGGACGATTCCCCATCCTCCTACTGGCCACCATCTTCATCTCGCTCATGGTTGTCACCATGAACCGCCTGGTGTGGCGGCGGCTTTACCGGCTGGCGGAGACGCGCTACAAACTCGAAGGCTAATCACGACTCCAGCCATCCTCTGCTCCACTCTCGCTCTGTTTTTGACACAGTGGTGCATCGGCCCTTAGGATGGGCGGTCATGTTTACACGAAAGAGACGTACCCCATCCCGCCCTAAAGCACTCTCACGTCGGAAGTTCCTTTCCGGTGTCGCTACCACCGCAGCCACCTCTTGCTTGCCTCTGGGAGGAGCAGCGCTTCTCGCCACTGACCCGCGATCCGCGCTGGCTGCCCAGAACACCCACGTCAAGATATCCCAGGAATCCCTCTTCGCCGCGCCCGTAATCATCCTCAACTCCGGATATCGATTGCTGATTGATGCAGCAAAGGGGACCATCGCGTCGTTTCAGTCCACCTATGGCATCGACCGCGAACTGCTGATTCGTGACCACGTGCGCCTGCCGCTCTTCATCCTTGAACTCATGAATGATCACGCCGAGTTCAAGCAGATCACCTCTTCCGATGCGAAGAAGGTAACCGTATCCAAAGACGAGAACGACAATGGGCAAACCGTCAAGATCGAATACAAAGACATTGGCGAGCTGCCCATCGATGCGCTGGTGACCATCAAGTGTCCGGCGAACGAAACGCTAACCTACTGGAACCTGGAGTTGAAGAACGGAACCAAGTCCTGGATTGGGCACGTGCGGTTCCCCGTGATCGAAGTGCCGTTCGACGACCCCGCGGACGGCGACCATAGCTTTATCCTCTCGTCCTCTTTGGATGGATCGTTGGCGGGGCCCGTTCAGCCTGCCGCCTACGCGCGGCCCGCCTGGACGCGCCACACTTCGATGGAGCTCGGATGGGGAGATAACGGGGCTGCCACTCCCGATTTGTGGCTGGAAGACGTTTGGTCGGGAAGACAGCACAACGTTCCCGAAATCTGGCGCAGCCCCAACTATCCCGGCCAGATGGTGACGACACAGTTGATGGCCTATTACAACTCCGTCGGCGGCCTCTACCTGGCCTGTGACGACGCCACGGGGTTGCCCAAGTTTATCGATCAGGTGATGGAAGAGGACGGTGTCACGCTGGGGCTGGCCCACTATCCCGGCACCTGTGGACCGGGCGTGACCAGGCTCCCATACAACGTAGTGCTTGGCACTTTCCACGGCGATTGGTATCGCGCGGCAGAGATCTACCGCGACTGGGCAACGAAGCAAGCATTCTGCGGCCGCAAGCTGGCGGATCGGGCGGACTGCCCAAAGTGGATTACCGATTCGGCTGTGGGGTTCGCGTTTCCCATGCGTGGTCAGGGAGACTGGGACGGCCCTTCCGTGGTGAACCCTGAATATACCCCCCCGACCAATGCGCTGCCGATTTTGGAAAAACTCGCTGCTGCGCTCGAAAGTCCGCTGATGCCGTTCGTCTACAACTGGGAACGTCCCGGTCCCTGGGTGCAGCCCGATGCCTTCCCGCCGCTTGGTGGAGAAGCAGCTATGCGCGAGTTCATGACCAGGTCAAAAGAGAAAGGTTGGTCTCCGTTCCTTTATGGAGACAGTCTTTGCTGGGTCACCTGGCAAGGGAATACGGGCTACGACGGGATGCCTTACTTCCGAGCCCACGGGGGCGAGTCCGCTGTGGCTCACAGGTGGGACGGAACACTTGTTGAAGATGTCTGGCCTTGGAGAAAGAATTATTGGGTGTGCGTAGGAACCGAAAAAGGACGCCAGATGATTCTGGAGATGACGCGGAAGATGGCCGAACTTGGTCCCAGTGTGGTGCAGCAGTTTGACCAGGGTCCAGGGCCGATAGCCTGCTATGCCACCAATCATGGCCATCCTCCCGTACCTGGGCCGTGGATGGCTGAGGGCTTCAAGAGCCTCCTGAAAGCGGATGCGGAGACTGCGCGCTCGGTGAATCCCGGCGTTGCAATGTCCTGCGAGGGAGCTCCGCCGGAGATCTATCTTCAGGACTTTCAGATCTGGGACGGCCGGGTCAGGACCTGTCCCCTGTACTCATTTCTGTACCACGAGTATTGCAACGGCCATTATGGGTTCTTTGGAAACCGGGTCAATGATGAGGCTCTGCGGCTTTCCGTGGGCCGTGCCATCGTCTTCGGATACATGCTGAATTTCACTCTGCGCGATAAGGGATTGATCGAGTACGACTGGGATGAGGCATGGACAAGGGCCGTCCCGGATCAGGGCGCAATCATCGACTGGGCAAAGAGATCAAACAGTTTTCGTGCTGGAATCGCAAAGGACTTTCTGGTCTATGGACGCATGCAGCGCCCATGGAAGGTGAGCAATGTGGCCACACGCGACTTCGGCCTGGGAAAGGAGCCGCTGGTGCAGTCCGCAACCTGGCAAGCAGCCGACGGGCGCATCGGTATTGTGCTGGCCAACTGCGCCGACCAGGGCGAGTCTCCGCAGGTGGAGCTGAGAGGAAAAGGAACCAGGACGCTCGCTCTCGACATCGATGGCAAGCAAAGCCAGCGGAGCGTGCAACTCCCCTGCGTGATCGATATCGACATGCAGCCCCGGTCTCTTTGCCTGATTGAAGTGAAATGAGTGCCGACACAGCAAGTCAGCGTTGATACGGCCTAGTCGCCCTAGGCCGTATCAATACATGGCTCTTCTCCAAGTTCTTGATAAATAAACTCTTGATATGTCATCCTGAGCAAAGTCGGGAGCGTTCTTTGCTCGTAACGCAGTCGAAAGCCTGCCCTGAGCGGAGTCGAAGGGGACCTGCGGTTTGCCTGGGGTACCTCAAATCCTTGCTAGAATCCAACCTCTTGCTCGCCAATTAACAAGCTAAATGTCGATACGGCCCCAGGCGGCGAATCCCGGCCTTCTCGCTGGCCATCCACCTTATTTTGCTGATGGCGGTACCCATGGCCCGATTTGTGTCGTAAAGACTCTTCCAGCGGGCCGAAACCCGGTATACACTCGGGGCTAACTGGTCATATGTGTTGGCTTTCGGAGGCATTCGATGATTCGAGTGGGCTTGGTGGGTTTTGGGTTGGCGGGACGGGTCTTTCATGCCCCGTTGATTTCCTCCGTCGAAGGGCTTGAACTGGCTGCGGTCGTGGAGCGCACCACCAACAAGGCTGCGGAGCGCTATCCCGGCATCACCACCTATCGTTCCGTTGAGGAACTGCTGGCGGATTCGTCCATCAAGCTGGTGGTCGTAGCCACCCCGAACGCCACTCATTATGAGGTGGCAATGAAGGCCTTGGAGGCAGCCAAGAACGTGGTGGTCGACAAGCCGGTGGCCTTGACCTCGGCTGAAATTGCCGAGATGATGGAGCTGGCCGGGGGACTAGGCCTGCAGTGCGTCCCATTTCATAACCGCCGCTGGGACAGTGATTTCAGAACAATTCATAAACTAATAGATGAGCATTCGCTGGGCCAGCTTGTCCACTTCGAATCCTACTTTGACCGCTGGCGGCCCGGAGTTTCCACGCGCCCCTGGAAGGATGAACCGGAACAGGGCGGCATATTGCTCGATCTGGGCACTCACCTGGTTGATGAGGCGCTGGCCTTGTTCGGCCCGCCCGAGTCAGTAGGAGCTGAGGTACTGCGGGAACGCGGTGTCGACAGCGCCAACGATTCCTTCACAGTGCGCATGCACTACTTCACGGGCTTAACGGTCACACTGGGTGCCAATTGCCTGTCGTCCCTGGCGCGGCCCCGCTGCCACTTGCGCGGGACAAGAGGAAACTACTGGAAGTGGGGACTGGACTCGCAGGAGGAAGCGCTGGGCAAGATCACCCGCATTGACGACCCGCATTGGGGCGAAGAGCCGCCCGCCAAGTGGGGCACCCTGTGCGTCGACGTGAACGGAGGGATGGTCTCTCAGCCTGTTACGCCGATCCCCGGCGACTACCGGCTCTACTATGCGGGTGTTCGGGACGCCGTGCTGGGCGCCGCTCCTGCGCCGGTGGAAACAGTGGCGGCTTGGCGCACGGCGCGGCTGCTGGAGTGGGCCGTGGAGAGCGCCGCACAGCACCGCGATATTGAGTGTGACTGGGGCAGCGAGCCAAGCTGATCGTCCCTTACTTCGCGCCTGTAGGTTCCTTTTCCACTCGCGGTACCCAGAAGCGAAACGTGGTTCCGTACCCCAGGGTGCTGGAGACTTCGATTCCGCCTCCGTGGGCGTGGAGAATTGCGCGGGCTATGGCCAGGCCCATGCCGGTTCCCTTGCGGCTGGCAGTTCCCTTTTTGCCGCGATAGAACTTCTCAAAAATCAAGGGCAGATCGACGGCGTCGATACCGGAGCCGTCGTCTTCCACGCTGAACTCCAACCGGTCTCCAACCCGCCGGCTGCGGAGCGCGATGCGGCTGCCCGGCGAAGAATAGCGGGCTGCATTCTCCAGCAGATGACGGAAGACGCGGCCCAGCAGGTGAGGATCGAACCAGGCTGGATCGTCCGGCTCCTCGATGGCAATGACAACGCGATGATTGGCCAGTGCAGCCTGCGAATTCTCCACCGCTTGGTCCAGAAGTGTGCGGATATGGTGTGGCTCCGCGCGCACCTGTACAACGTTCGCGTCAATCTCAGCCATCTCGACTGCCTCGCCAATCAGGGCGTCAAGCCGCGAGGCTTCTTCATCCACAATTGAGGCCAGGTCCAGCCGGACTGCATCGTCCAGTCCTTCGCCTTGCATCAGCGTGGTGGCGGCAGCGCGGATCGAGGTAAGCGGAGTGCGCAACTCATGGGTCAGCGAGTCGATGAGCGCGCTTCGCAGGCGCTCGCCTTCGCGGGAAGCCTCGAGGCGGGCCGTCGCCTCAATGGCCAGGGCGCGGGTCAGCGCGATGGCCACCTGGGCGCTCACGGCGGTCGCTACCTTGTGGGAGAGAATAGCGGGTCGCCAACCCAATGCTCCAACCGGCCTCAGTCCCAGCATCAGGGTCATGGCCGTGATTTCGCCAGGCACCGTGAGCGTGGGGTTCTGCGCCTCGGTCATGGCGCTCAGACTGGCTTGAATGCTCATCGGCAGATCGGAGGTGGAGGAGTAGAACTCCTCCTGGTCGCGAACATAGAGCACCACGCCCTCCAGCGCAAAGATGCGGTGGATCATCCGGGGCAACTCGCGCACCAGCCCCGCCGCGTCTTCGTAGGCCATCATTTCCTGGCTCAGCGTGTAGAGGCGTTCCACATCTTCGCGGCGGCGCTCCGCACTAAGGGCCTGGCGCCGTGCGCGCTCTGCCAGCCGGCCCGCCACCACGCAACTGGCCACAAACAGGATCATTGCCACCCACTGCTGAATCCCCGCAATCCTGAAGGTGTGAAGGGGAACCAGAAAGAAGTAGTCGAACGAAACCGCGCACAGAATCGCGACATACAGCGAGTGCCATATTCCCGCCTGCGCCGCAGACCACACCACCAGGACCAGAAACACCATCCCCGCCGTGGTTGCGTTGGCTCCCGACCACACCAGCAAAATCGTGGTACCCACCGCGCTGCCCGTCGCCATGAACCAATGAAAAAGCCGCCGTGAATCGGAGAGCACCTTCATTTTTCTCGCCCTCCGGAATCATACCGGTCCGCCCGGATGATGTAATCTTCCGGTGGAAGAGGGGCAAGATGTCGGGGAGAATTCTGGTTATCGACGACGAACCGCAGATTACGCGCGTGCTGCGCGCCGCACTGACCGCACAAAGCTTTGATGTGCGAACAGCGAACGATCCCGAAGAGGGGCTGCGGCTGTTTCGCGAGTGGCTTCCAGACCTGGTGGTGACCGACCTGATGATGCCCGGGATCAGCGGCGTGGAAGTGTGCCGGGCCATTCGCTCCACCTCTTCAACGCCCGTGCTGGTGCTTTCAGTGCGCGATCACGAGCGGTCAAAAGTGGAGGCGCTGGATGCCGGGGCGGACGACTATGTGACCAAACCCTTCAGCATTCAGGAGCTACTGGCCCGCGTACGCGCCCACCTGCGCCGCGCACCGGAGCGGACCGCCTCGGCCTTGGAAGCCGGAGACTTTGTGGTGGATGTGACTGCCCACACCATCACTGTGCAAGGAAAACCGATCCACCTTACGCCCAAAGAGTTCGACCTGCTAGCTCACCTGGCCCGCCACGCGGGAAAAGTGATGACCCACCGTGCCCTGCTGACCGCGGTGTGGGGAGCGCAATCTGCCCATCAGCCGGAGTACCTGCGCGTCTTTGTGGGCCAATTGCGCAAGAAACTGGAAAGCGAAACCGGCAGGCAGTACATTCAAACCGAGCCGTGGGTGGGCTATCGCTTCATCCCCGAGGGCTGGAGCGGCAGCGAAGAATAACGAATTGTCCGAGAAGTTCACCTCGCAAAAAATCTCCAGCCGTATAAATTGCGTCCGACAGACACCGCCGCGCCCCCTCCAATCTTTATCTTTTCTTTAGAAATCCCTTCCGGTAACAAAACGCGTGGCAGGCCAGAATCATTCTGGAGCAAGGGGTACCGCGCCTGCGTCCTGATCGGGCGATAGCGTGCCTCGGAACTGAGGGATCTGCATGCAGGATGTAACGATGCTGTTTTTCACGGCGGTTTTCTTCGGCCTGGCGTTTCTCTACGTCAAGGCATGCCAGAAGTTGAGGTAGGCCATGGATCTGATCACGGTAGTTGCGCTTATTCTGTCGATTCTGCTGCTGGGTTACCTGACCATTTCCCTGCTCTTCCCGGAGAAATTCTGACATGACTGCCAATGGCTGGTTGCAGTTTGTAATTTATTCCCTGGTGCTTCTTTTGACTGTCCGCCCGGTGGGCCTGTATCTGGCCCGCGTGCTTGAAGGAGGACGCACCTGGCTCGATCCGTTGCTGCGGCCATGTGAGCGACTCATTTACAAACTCTGCGGCGTACACGCAGACCAGGAGATGAACTGGCGCGAGTATGCCTTTGCCATGCTGGGTTTTTCGGCCGCAAGCATGGTACTGACGTACGCCATTGAGCGCTTGCAGGCGCTGCTGCCGGTGTGGAATCCACAGGGCTTGGCCGCGGTCGGCCCCGATCTGGCCTGGAACACCGCTGCCAGCTTTACCACCAACACCAACTGGCAGTCCTATACGCCCGAATCGACGATGAGCTACCTCACGGAGATGGCGGCTCTGGCCACACATAACTTCTTCTCGGCGGCAGTGGGCATCGTGGTGGCCGTAGCGCTGGTCCGCGGCATCAAGCGAACAAGTTCCGCCACCATCGGCAACTTCTGGGTGGATACAACCCGTACCCTGCTCTACATCCTGCTCCCCGCATCGCTGATCTATGCGCTTCTTCTCGTCGCACAGGGTGTCCCGCAGAATCTGCACGCCTACACTGTGGCGCACACCCTGGAGAATCAGACGCAAACCATTGGTCAAGGCCCAGTGGCTTCACAGGAAGCGATCAAGATGCTGGGCACCAACGGGGGCGGATTCTTTAACGCCAACAGCGCCCACCCCTACGAAAACCCCACACCCTTTTCAAACTTCCTGCAAATCCTCTCCATCTTCATCATCCCGGCAGGGCTCACGTACACACTGGGACGCATCACCGGCTCCCCGGGGCACGGTTGGGCGGTGCTGGCGGCGATGTTTGTGCTGTTTGCCGCTGGATTCACCGCTCTCTATTGGGCGGAGTCGCAGCCGCATCCGCTGCTGCACGGTGTGGCGCAGACCGGCAGCCTGACTGCTCCGGCGGGCAACATGGAAGGCAAAGAGGTGCGCAACGGCATCGCAGAGAGCGCACTCTTCGGCGTCATCACCACTGACGCCAGTTGCGGCGCGGTCAATGGAATGCACGACAGCTTTACGCCTCTCGGCGGCTTGGTCCCGCTCACCAACATCATGCTGGGCGAGGTGATCTTCGGCGGAGTTGGATCGGGACTCTACGGGATGCTGATCTTCGTGGTCCTCGCGGTGTTCATCGCCGGGCTGATGGTGGGTCGCACGCCGGAGTACCTGGGCAAGAAGATCGAGGCTTACGACGTGAAGATGTCCATGCTTTACGTGCTCATCTTCCCGCTCATCATTCTCTCTCTCACGGCCATCTTCGTGTTGTCCCCGAATATCGGGCTGACGAGTCTCAACAATTCGGGGCCGCATGGGCTCAGCGAGATTCTTTACGCGTTCACGTCAGGGGCGGGCAACAACGGCTCGGCCTTCGCAGGGTTGAACGCAAACACCTGGTGGTACAACGTGGTGCTGGGTTGGGACATGCTGATCGGGCGCTTCTTCATGATGCTTCCCGTCCTGGCCCTGGCCGGAAACCTGGCGCAGAAGAAAAGCATTCCCCCGTCGCCGGGAACGTTTCCAGTGAACACGCCCCTGTTCACGACATTGCTGATAGGCGTGGTGTTGATTATGGGCGCGCTTACCTTTTTCCCAGTGCTGAGCCTGGGACCAATCCTGGAACACCTTGTGTTAAAAGCTGGCCAGCTTTTCTAACCCAATCGCAGAAGGAAAAGACAAACTGTCATGGTTGAAAAGAAGAGTCTTTGGAACACGCAGATCATAGGCCAGGCGCTGCTTGACGCGTTCCGCAAGCTGGACCCGCGCTGGATGGTCAAGAATCCGGTGATGTTTGTCGTCGAGGTGGGCAGCGTGCTGACCACGGCGCTGCTGGTCGACAACACCGTGCACCACCGCGCCGGATTCGGCTTCAATCTGCAGATCACGCTGTGGCTGTGGTTCACAGTGCTGTTTGCCAACTTTGCCGAGGCCATGGCCGAGGGGCGCGGCAAAGCACAGGCCGACACGCTGCGCAAGGCCAAGGGTGAGACCATCGCCAGGCGATATATGGCCGACGGCGGCTTGGAGGATATAGCCAGCGGTCTGCTGCGTGCCGACGACATCATCTACGTGGTCGCCGGCGCTTATATCGCAGGCGACGGAGAAGTGATCGAAGGCGTGGCTTCGGTGGACGAGTCTGCAATCACAGGCGAGTCGGCGCCGGTGATCCGCGAGGCGGGCGGCGACCGTTCTGCCGTGACCGGAGGGACGAAGGTGCTGTCGGACTGGATCAAGGTCCGCATCACTTCGAATCCCGGCGAAACGTTTCTTGACCGCATGATTGCGCTGGTGGAAGGGGCAACGCGGCAAAAGACACCCAACGAGATCGCCCTGAGCATTTTGTTGTCGGGACTCACCATCGTGTTTCTGCTGGCGGTGGTTACGCTGCAACCCTTCGCCATGTACTCCAAGGCGCCGCAGACGGTGTTCGTGCTGGTTTCGCTGCTCGTATGCCTGATTCCAACCACCATCGGCGGGCTCCTTTCAGCCATTGGCATTGCGGGCATGGACCGGCTGGTGCAATACAACGTGTTGGCCATGAGCGGGCGCGCTGTGGAGGCCGCGGGCGATGTGAATACCCTGCTGCTGGACAAGACCGGCACCATCACCCTGGGCAACCGCCAGGCCACGGAGTTTCGCCCCGCGCCCGATGTAAGCCCGGAGCGGCTGGCCGATGCGGCACAACTCGCTTCGCTCTCCGATGAAACACCTGAAGGCCGGTCGATCGTGGTGCTGGCCAAGGAGAAGTACAACCTGCGAGGGCGGGACCTCGGCGGCATTCACGCGGAGTTCGTTCCCTTTACGGCACAAACCCGCATGAGCGGCGTAAACCTGCCCGGCACGCGCATCCGCAAGGGGTCGGTGGATGCCATTGCGCGCTTCCTTGAGGACCAGGGATCGTCCCTGCCCAAGCGGGTGCGCGACCATGTGGAAGACATTGCGCGCGATGGCGGTACGCCGCTGGTCGTGGCGGAGAACTCCTCGGCGCTGGGCGTGATTTATCTCAAGGACATTGTGAAGGGCGGGTTGAAAGACCGTCTCGCCAGATTGCGCGCCATGGGTATTCGCACCATCATGATCACCGGCGACAACCCGCTAACCGCAGCCGTAATCGCGCGCGAGGCGGGGGTAGACGACTTCCTTGCCGAGGCCAAGCCCAAGGACAAGATGGACCTGATCAAGCGGGAGCAGGGTAAAGGCAAGCTGGTGGCCATGACCGGCGATGGCACCAACGACGCCCCCGCGCTGGCCCAGGCAGACGTGGGCGTGGCCATGAACTCCGGCACGCAGGCGGCCAAGGAAGCCGGCAACATGGTGGATCTGGATTCCAACCCCACCAAGCTGATTGAGATCGTGGAGATCGGCAAACAGTTGCTGATGACGCGCGGCGCGCTGACCACGTTCTCGATTGCCAACGACGTGGCCAAGTACTTCGCCATCATTCCGGCCATGTTCTCTGTCGCCTTCCCGGTGCTCAATGCTCTCAACGTCATGCACCTTGCTACGCCCGAGTCGGCCATCCTCTCCGCGGTCATTTTCAATGCGCTGATCATCGTGGCGCTGATTCCGCTGGCGCTAAAGGGCGTCAAGTACGAGCCCAAAGCGGCCGAGGCCCTGCTGCGCCAAAACTTGCTGATCTACGGTGTGGGCGGAGTCCTGGTGCCGTTCATAGGCATCAAGGCCATCGACATGTGTCTCGTAGCCCTGCACTTGTCATAGAAAAGGAGATCCACCGTGCACGCCACAACTACATTGGCCTCTGTTTCAAAGGTGCAAGCCGTAGCAACCACGCATTCTATCTGGGGCACATCGGTCCGCTTCACGCTGATCGCCACGGTTCTGGTGGGCCTCGGTTATCCGCTTCTGGTGACCGGGATCGCCGGTGTGGTATTTCCACACCAGGCCGCGGGCAGCCTGATCCTGAAAGACGGCCAGGTGATTGGCTCGGAACTTCTGGCACAGAGCTTTGTTTCGGATCGCTACTTTCATCCCCGGCCTTCGGCGGCAGGCAACGGCTATGACGCCACTTCTTCCGGCGGCTCGAATCTGGCCCAATCCAGCGCCAAACTGGTGCAGCGAATTCAAGGCGACATCGACAAGCTCAGCGCCGAGAATCCGGGCAGGCCAGTGCCCATCGACATGGTCACCACGTCCGGCTCCGGGCTGGATCCGGACATCACACCGGATGCCGCATTCTTTCAGGCTCCTCGAATCGCGAAGACCCGGGGTCTCAGTGAGCAGTTGGTACGGCAGCTCATCGAGCAGCACATCGCCGGGCGGCAACTCGGCATCCTGGGCGAGCCTCGCGTCAATGTACTCGACCTGAATCTGGCCCTGGATAAAGTTGGGAAATAGATCTGCGAAGTGCTTCCCCTTCTTTTTTGCTCCGCTCTTATAGCGACAGCTATTTCACCGGAAGCACGATTGCCTTGTCGAGCATGATCTTGCCCTCAAGCTGACGGTCAGCCGAGGAGCGGCTCACGTAGATTGTGAAGGACCCTGCGTCAGCGTGCCATGCGGCAGCCTTCCCGTCGTACCAGGTGAAAGAGCGCGCATCGAGCGGTACGGAGACGTGGCGGGTCTGACCGGGGTCGAGCGCCACGCGGGCAAATCCCTTGAGTTCCTGCGGAGGCCGTGCAACGCGCGGATGATCTTCACTGACGTAAACCTCGGCCACATCGGCCCCGCCGCGAGTTCCAGTGTTGGTTACATCGAAGCTGACCTGGTACGCTCCAGCGGTGCCGGAAGGTTCGATCTTAAGATTCGCGTACTTGAAGCTGGTGTAGGAGAGCCCGAATCCAAACGGGAAAAGCGGCTTGACGCCGTTGTGCTCATACCCGCGATAGCCCACAAAGATGTCGTCCTTGTAGGGAATCTTGAGCGTGCCGGGCGTGGGGTAGTACCAGGCAATGGACGGATTGTCCTTGAGGCTGTGCTCCCAGCTGATGGGCAGACGGCCGGAGGGATTCACGTCCCCGACAAGAACCTCGGCCAGCGCTGTGCCGCCTTCCTGGCCGGGATACCAGTTCTGCAGCAGTGCCGCAACATGGTCGATCCAGCGCGAGGCATCCACACTGCCGCCCGCCGTGACCGTGACAATGGTGTTGGGGTTGACGGCTGCGATCTTTTCAATCAACTCGTCCTGGCCCGGGGGCAGCGTGAATTCGCGATCCGAGCCTTCTGACTCGATGTCCTGGTCGAAGCCGACAGCCAGAATCACCGCGTCCGCCTTCTTCGCTAAGTCGATCGCCGACTGGTTGACCAGCGTGCCTACCTGCGCAATGCCGATCTTAAGAGACTCTTGACCGAGCTGCGCCGGGCTCAGGATTTCAAGCACGACCTTATGCGGGCCGGGGGTGAGCGGCACCGTAGTCTGGGTCAGGTCGAACTTCGGAACCTCGGCGTGATCGATCACGGTCTTGCCGTCGATGGTCAGGCGGTACTGGCCGCCGTTCTCGACAAAAATCAGGAAGTCAGCCGAGGCGCGGGCGAAGTAATAGCCCGTCCAACGGGGGTAACTCGGAGAGCCGCCGCCCCCATTCATGAAGTCTTCCATCTGCTCGGGGGTGATTGACAGCATCATCTCGGACATATCCGGGCTGTCAAGAAAGTTCTGTCCCGTGTTGGCGGTCGTCTCAGTCCTTGTGGCAAGAGGCTTTCCGGTGAAGTTGGGGTTGTCGAAGGTTTCCACGGTGAGGCCGGCTTTGAACTTGTCCGCGGTCAGGCTGAAGCCGGAACGCATGGCCAGTATCGAGGTTTTGGGAACGCCCCGGTCGTACAGTACGTTGACATTTCCGGCCAAACGGTCGCTGATGCCTTTGAGGGCGCTCACATCGTAAAACGTGGGAACCTGGCCGCTGCCGCCGGCAGTGGGGGTGCCGGGGAACGCATCCGGTCCGATGACCGCAATGGTCTTGACTTTGGCCGGATCGAGGGGCAGCAGGTTGCCCTGGTTCTTGAGCAGCACAATACCCTCGCGCGCACTTTGGAGCGCCGCTTGGCGACCCTGCTGGTTATAGCGCGAGATCGATGTGTCCAGCGGATCGTGGTCCATCCAACCGAAACGGTAGCCGTCGCGCAGGATCCTGCGGACCTTGTCGTCAATCACAGATTCCTTGACCTTGCCATCCTTTACTGCCGGAAGCAGTGTCTTCTCATTCATGTAAGTACCGAACGGCATTTCCAAGTCGAGTCCGGCGTTGGCTGCGGCAATGCCGTCATGGGTGGCTCCCCAGTCGGACATGATCACGCCGTCGAAGCCCCATTGCTGCTTGGGAATCTCCACATTGAGGTGGTAGTTCTGCGTAGCGTGTTCGCCGTTGAGCAGGTTGTAGGAGTCCATGATGGCGCCCACGTGGGCTTTGCGGACGGCCGCCTCGAAGACGGGCAGGTAAATCTCACGCAGTGCCCGTTCGCTGATCACACTATCTGAAGTGTTGCGGAAATACTCGGAATTGTTGCCGGCATAGTGCTTGATGGTGGCGCTGACACCCTGGGACTGGACGCCGTTGATGTAGCCCACTGCCGTTTCGCCGGCCAGGAACGGGTCTTCGCCGAAATACTCGAAGTTGCGGCCGTTCAGCGGGGCCCTGTAAATATTGACGCCGGGGCCGAGCAGGAAGCTGACGCCGCGGGAGCGCGCATCGCGGCCGATTTGGGAACCCACCTGCACTGCCAGGTCGCGATCCCAACTGGCGGCGAGCCCGATACCGGCGGCGTAGGCTGTCGATGGCGGTGGAATGTGCGCACCCACAGGACCATCGCTCATGCGGAAGGTAGGAATTCCCAGCCGAGGCAACCCCGTTGAGGCCATGACGTTGGATCCAGAAATCATCTGGATCTTCTCTTGCAGCGTCATCTTGGAGATGAGGCTGTCGATCTTCTTTTCGTCGTCCGCACTTTGGGCGTGGGCAGCCATTCCGCCGCTAAGAACAACAAAAGACAGTAAGAGGGATGCGGCGGCGCTGAACATGCGCAGGCCTCTCCCTTTGCTTGCATGATGCATGATGCCTCCAGAATCGGAACCAGCAATTCTATTGCATGAGAGGGTGGCCTGTGGGCGCCGTAGCTTGGAATTCGTAGCTCTCAATCCCTATTGTCACAGAATAAGCCGATTGCAATAGACAAATCGTGTTTCTATCGAATATCATTCCCCTTCCGCAATGTACTTTGCGGCTATGGTAGCCAGTCATGCGTGCTTCACTTTTTATTACCTGTTATAACGACACGCTCTATCCGGAAACGGGCCGGGCGGTCGTCAGATTACTTGAGCGGCTGGGCGTGGAATTGGAATTTCGCGCCGCTCAAACCTGCTGTGGGCAGATGCACGCCAACACAGGTTTCCGCGCCGAAGCCTTTTCCCAGGCCAAGAGACTGGTCAGGCTGTACAGTGATGCAGAGGCAGTAGTTATCCCCTCATCCTCCTGTGTATGCATGATGCGCGACCAGTATCCTGGACTGTTCGAAGAGCTGGGCAACGAGTCGCTACGCCGGGATTTCGCCGCCCTCCTACCCAGAGTTTACGAGCTGACCGAGTTTCTGATCGACCAGTTGAAGGTGGAGGACGTGGGCGCTTACTTCCCGCACCGCGTCGCCTATCACCCTAGTTGCCACGCCTTGCGCGGCCTGCATATCGGCGACCGCCCCGTGCGGCTGCTCAAAAAGGTGCGTGGGCTGGAGCTGGCGCCCATTGAGAATGTGGACCGCTGCTGCGGATTTGGCGGCACATTCTCGGTTAAGAATTTCGAAGTCTCTTCGGCGATGCTCGGGGCCAAGGTGCACGACCTTCTCAGTACGAAGGCCGATTATTGCACAGCGGTCGACAATAGCTGCCTGATGCACATAGGCGGAGCCCTGCATCGGCAATACGCAGGCATGCGCACCATTCACATTGCACAGATTCTGGCCGCTACAGAAGGCGCGGCGGCAGAGGAGGCGGCATGAGTCAGGCTGTCGCAGGGCATCCGATTCTCGACCCAGTCCTGGCGCCTACCTTTCCCAAGGCAGCGCTGCCCATCCTGCGCAATGCGCAATTGCGCAAAAACGTAACCCACGCCACGGACGTGATCCAGGCCAAGCGCGCGAAGCTGGTGGCAGAAAAGACCGACTGGCAGGAGTTGCGGTCGGCTGCGGCAGAAATTCGCGCCCATGCGCTGGAGAATCTGGGCGAATATCTTGAGCAGTTTGAAGCACGCTGCACGGCCGCTGGGGGCACGGTTCATTGGGCCTCGGACGCCGCTGAAGCGCGACAAATCATTGTCGATCTGTTGCGCGAGGAGAAGGCCAGCGAAGTCATCAAGATCAAGACCATGACTTCGGCTGAGATTCAGTTGAATCCGGCCATCGAAGCGGCCGGAATCCATGCCTACGAGACTGACCTCGCCGAAATCATTCTGCAGCTCGGGGAAGACGAGCCCTCGCATATCGTGGTGCCGGCGCTGCACGTGAACCGCAGCCAGGTACGCGAGATTTTTGCCCGGCGGATGGGAATCAAGGACCTTTCAGACGACCCGCAAGTCCTGACCGGCGCGGCCCGCAACTACCTGCGGCAAAAGTTTCTCAAGGTGCCGACGGCCATCAGCGGAGCCAACTTTCTGGTGGCTGAAACCGGCGCGGTGGCAGTGGTGGAGTCGGAGGGCAACGGCCGCATGTGCCTCACCCTTCCCCGCACCATGATTACTCTGGCCGGGATCGACAAAGTGATTCCGCGCTTCAAAGACCTGGAAGTGATGTTGCAGGTGCTGGCGCGTTCTGCCACTGGCGAGCGCATGAACCCCTACACGTCGCTGTGGACAGGCGTCACCCCGGGCGATGGACCGCAGCGCTTCCACGTGGTCCTGCTGGACAATGGCCGGACCTCGATTTTGGCCAAGCCCAAAGAGAGGCAGACACTGCGCTGCATCCGCTGCGCTGCATGTCTGAATACCTGCCCCGTGTACCGTCAGACCGGAGGCCACGCATACGGCTCGGTATATGCAGGACCTATCGGCGCCATTCTTACCCCGCAATTGATGCACCTGGAGCACGCACAAACGCTGCCCTTTGCGTCTTCGCTTTGCGCGGCCTGCTACGAGGTGTGCCCGGTCAAGATCAACATTCCTGAAGTGCTGCTCGAACTGCGCGCACAAGTGGTAGACCAGGAACGCAAGCAAGCGGACCGGTTCCTGGACCTGATGTATTGGGGCTTGAGGATAGCTAACCAGATTTTTGTCAGCGCCTGGCGGTTCCGCACGGCGCAGTGGGCGGGGCGCATCGGGCTGCGCTTCTTTACCGGCAAAGATGGCTGGATTCACTGGATGCCCAGTTTGGGCGCACGGTGGACCGTGAGCCGTGACCTGCGAGGCTTGCCCAGCCAGACCTTCCGTCAATGGTGGGCAGCGCGCGCGAAGGAGGCCAAATGACCGCAGCCAGCACATCCCGTACACAGATATTGGACCGCATTCGGTCCGCGACTAAAATTCTTCCGCAAAGCGCTTGTGCTTACGCTGATCTGCCCCGGAGTTACGTCCGAAAAGGCGCACAGAGCCACTTGGCTCAAGTGGAACTGATGATCGAGCGGTTGCGCGAGTATGATGCCGATGTGATTGAATGTAAGGCGCAAGATTTGCCGGCCACCATCGCCGCTCAACTGGCTTCGAGTGGCCGGCACACCTTTGTAGCTCCGGAAGGGCTGCCCGCCGAGTGGATGGCGGCCGGCTATGACTGGAAGATCGATCACGGAATGGAAAACGCTGAAGTGGAGCTGACCGAGGGCGTTGTAACCGCGGCATTTGCGGGTGTGGCGGACTCGGGTACGATCGTTCTGCACCACTCCAGCAGCGAAGGCAGGCGGGTGATTTCGCTTCTGCCGGACTGGCATCTTTGCATTTTGCGTGCCAGCCAGGTGGTGGAGACGCTCCCGGAGTACTTCGATCTATGCAAGCAGGCGCCGGATCTGGCTACATATATCTCAGGGCCCAGCGCTACAGCGGACATTGAGATGACACGCATTAAGGGCGTACACGGGCCGCGATTTCTTAACGTGATCGTGGTGCGTGATGACAGTTGATTTGAGACCGGCGCGAGTCGGCTCGGAAAAGGGTAGGTAGGTAAACATGGCACATTCCGAATCCGCAGCATTCGAAAAGGCAGCAAAGGCTCTGGATACGTTCCAGATCGAGATTCCCTCCTGGGGATTCGCCAACACCGGCACCCGCTTTGGCAAGTTCGTGCAGGCAGCCGCAGCATCCACCATCGAAGAAAAGTTCAGCGATGCCTCTGAGGTGCACCATCTCACCGGCTCCACGCCCACGATGGCCTTGCACGTGCTCTGGGATCTCCCCAATGGCGTGGCTGACATCCCGGCGGTGCACGACCTGGAACGGAAATACGGTGTACGCTCCGGCGCCATCAACCCCAACCTGTTTCAGGATCAGGAGTACAAGTTCGGCTCCCTGTGCAATCCCTCCGCAGAGATCCGGAAGCATGCCATGCAGCACATGCTTGACTCCATCGAGATTGCCAAGGGTTTGGGTTCGCGCGACATCTCCTTGTGGATGGCCGACGGATCGAACTACCCTGGCACGCAGAGTATCCGCAAGCGCATCGGCTGGCTTGAGGAAGCCCTGTGTGAATCCCATGCGCACCTGGCGCCGAATCAGCGGCTGTTGATCGAGTACAAGCCGTTCGAGCCGGCGTTTTATCACACCGACATCGCCGACTGGGGCATGTCGTCCCAGCTCGCTCGTACCGCCGGCCCGCAAGCGCGCGTCCTGGTCGATACAGGGCACCATTATTCTGCGCAGAACATCGAGCAGATTGTGGCTTGGCTGCTGCAGACCGGGATGCTGGGTGGATTCCACCTCAACGATCGCCGCTACGCCGACGACGACCTGACCCTGGGCTCCATTGATCCTTACCAGGTCTTCCGCATCTTCCATGAGATTCACTCCGCGGCCGACGATGGCCTGAAGATGGATATCGCCTACATGGTCGACCAAAGCCATAACCTCAAGGGCAAGATCGAGGAAACAGTGCAGACCGTGCTCACGGCGCAGGAGTTGTACGTGAAGGCTGCACTGATGGACCGTGAGGAACTGGCGCGACTGCAGCAATCTTGCGACCTGATCGAAGCCGAGGAGCTATTCCGTGGCGCCTTCTGGACCGACGTTCGCCCCATGACTCGCGCCTGGCGCGAAGCGCGTGGCCTGCCCGCGGATCCGCTGGCGGCGCTGCGCGAAAGCGGATACGTAGAGCGCATTGGCAGCGAACGTGGCAGCCGTTCCTCGGCCGTAAGCAGCTACGCCTAAGAAGAGCAATGCCTGTTGACGGTGTTTCGGCAATAAAACGGCAGCGAAAGGGATGAACAGTTGCCCAAGGCTAAGATCAAGCGGCTGTACCTGATTCCCATTCTGTCAAAAGCGCTCGACGTGTTAGAGCTGTTGGAGCAGAATAACGCTCCTGTCACACTGGAAGACGTCTTCCAGAAAACGCAAATCTCCAAGACCAGCGTCTATCGAATCCTGAAGACGCTGGTCCACCGGGGATACGTGGCCCAGTCGCAGAGCGGACAATACCGTCTGGTCTCGCGGCCGCGGCGTCTGCGGTTCGGGTTTGCCGTGCAAAGCGGTGAAATGCCATTCTCAGTTGCCGTCGCCCAAAGCGTTACGGCTGCTGCTGCGGCGGCGGGTGTAGAGCTGATCACGCTCGATAACCGCCAGGATCCCGACATCGCAATCCAGAATGCCATGGAGTTGGTAAGCAAGCATGTGGACCTCGTCCTGGAGTTCCAGGTTGAAGAGATCGTCGCTCCGCACGTGGCCAGCATCTTCAAGAAAGCGGATATTCCCCTCGTAGCTATCGATGTGCCTCACCCCAATGCCACCTACTTCGGGGTGGACAACTTCGAGGTGGGCTTTGAGGCTGGCTCCCTGCTCGCACAGCACGCCCTGCGCAAGTGGAAGGGCAAGGTGGATTGGGTCCTCGGTGTGGGCTTCTCTGAGGCGGGGAGCTTCGTCCAGAGCCGTATTAGTGGCGCGTTCGGAGGAATCCGCGAACGGCTGAAAGATTTGCCGGTTGACCGTTTCATCCGGCTGGAGGGCCGGGGCATGCGCGAGCCCAGCCGCGCGGCGGTGGCTGAGTTTCTAAGCAACCAACGCAAAGGTCAGCACATTCTGGTGGCGACTGCTACGGATTCCAGCGCCCTGGGCGTGCTGGATGTGGTACGCGAAACAGAGCGGGAAGCGGACTTTGCCATTGCCGGCCAGGATTGCATTCCCGAAGTCCTGGAGGAGATGGAGACAGGCAAGAGTGCGATCATCGGCTCGGTCTCGCACGAAGCCAATAGCTACGGCCCCCGGCTCATTCAGCTGGGAATTGCTCTGCTCCGCGGCTACTCGGTCCCTCCATATAACTATGTGCGCTACCGCGTGGTGACCCCGGAAACTCTGGCCGGAATCGCCAACGGAACTGAAGAAGAGTAGAGGTAACAACCGGGGAATGGATGTTGAGAGTTGTGCTGAAATTTCAGATCTGGGACGCGTTTTCTATTCAATAGCCTGTGGTATCTTTCTTGAGGTTCGATGAATCCCCCAGCACGGCGGTACACATGACACAGGCAACTCTCGCTTCCCCATCGCTCCAGTTCCTTGAAGACCGATGGGACCCCAGTGTGGCTGCCGCCCTCGACCAAGCGGAACTGTTGCGTTACCGATCCAATCTGCTCGGCTCCGACCTTCGCATCACAAATTTTGCCGGTGGAAACACCAGTTCGAAAATTGCCGAGATCGATCCGCTTACCGGAGAGTCCGCCGAGGTGCTGTGGGTAAAAGGTTCGGGCGGCGACCTGGGCAGTATCAAGCGTACCGGTTTCGCCACCCTCTTCCAGCACAAGCTATTGACTCTCGAACACCTTTACAAGGGCGTTGACAACGAAGACGACATGGCGGAGATGTATCCCCTGTGCACCTTCCGCAACAATCCTGTCGCCGCTTCCATCGATACGCCCCTGCACGGTTTTCTTCCCTTTGCCCACGTCGATCACCTCCATCCCGACTGGGGAATCGCGCTCGCCGCCTCGGCCAACGGCAAAGCGAAAATGGAGGAGTTCAATCGCGAGTTCGGCCACACGCTGGTCTGGCTGCCCTGGCAGCGTCCCGGCTTTGAGTTGGCCATGATGATGAAGCAGGCCATCGGGAAGAACTTCGGCTGCGACGGCATCGTACTGGGCGGCCATGGCCTCTTCACTTGGGGCGACACGCAACGCGAGTGCTACATGAACACGCTCACCGTGATCGACCAGCTAGGCCAATTCATTGAGCGTCACGGCAACGCCAAAGGTCCCGTCCGTTTCGGCGGCGAGATCGTCCCGGGCCGCCCCGACCGCAAGGAGTTGGCAATCGAGATCGCTCCGTTCCTGCGCGGGCGTGTGAGTGCCGAGAATCGCTGGATCGCCACCTTCAAGGACAACGCTGACGTGTTGCAATTCGTAGACTCCGCGCACGCCAAAGACTTGGCCTTCCTCGGGACCAGTTGCCCCGATCACTTCATCCGGACCAAGATTCGTCCGCTCTTTGTGCCTTGGGCCGCGGACGCCGGACTTGATCGGCTGAAGGCGCAGATTGAAGCTTCGCTGGCCGAGTATCGCGAGCAATACCGTGCCTACTACCACTCCTTTGCCACGCCGGAGTCGCCTGCGCTGCGTGACGCCAGTCCCACCGTGGTGCTGATCCAGGGCCTGGGCATGTTCAGCTTCGGCAAGACCAAGACTGAGGCTCGCATCACCGGCGAGTTCTACACCAACGCCATTCACGTGATGGAAGGCGCCAGCTTGCTGGCGGAGGGCGAAGTAACCGGGACTCTGCCGCAGTGCGGCGAAGGCTTTGACCCGGCCAGCTTCAAAGTCCTCACCAATTACGTGGCCCTGCCCGCGATGGAAGCCTTCCGCATCGAGTACTGGGCAATGGAAGAGGCAAAGATCCGTCGCCAGCCGCGCGAAAAGGAGCTCAGCAGGCGCATCGTAGTGGTGGTCGGCGGCGGCGGCATTGGCCGTCATGTAGCTCGCGAGGCTGCGCAGCGCGGCGCGCACGTGCTGGTTTCCGATCGTGACGAAGCTGCCCTGATGCAGGTCGCCGGCGAGCTGAGCGACCTTACCTCACCGGAGTTCATCGCGTCTTCGGGAGTGGATATTCGCAACCGTGAGGACATCCGAAGAGCCTTGCGTGTAGCAGTGGCAGGTTTTGGCGGCATCGATATTCTCGTCAACACGGCGGCGTTGTTTCCATCCTCGCCCGATGGCTCGATATCCGACGCCATGTGGGCCGCCACTCTCGACATCAACGTCACCGCCAACTACCTGCTCGCGGATGAAGTATCCAGGATTTTTGACGAGCAAGGGTTGGACGCCTCCATCGTCTTCACCAGTTCAGCCAACGCGGTTGTGCCCAGGCGTGGCAGAGAGGCCTACGACGTAAGCAACGCCGCGCTCTCACACCTGATTCGCGAACTTTCCGTGGGTCTGGCGCCTAACGTGCGCGTCAATGGCATCAGCCTTGCCATGGTGGTCAAGGGCTCCTCCATGTTTCCGCGCGATCGCGCACGTGCCTCACTCACCAAGCACAAGATTCCTTTTGACGAGTCGCTGAGTGACGAACAGTTGCGCAGCCTGCTCGCCGATTTCTATGCCACTCGCACCCTTACCGGCCAGTCCGTCGATCCCGCCAATTGCGCGGAGGCGATTCTTTTCCTGGCCGGTCCCAAATCACATTGCACAACCGGCCACCTGATTCCTGTTGACGGTGGCCTCACGGAGGGTTTCCTAAGATGAACGCGAAAGAAGACCGGGATCGGTTGAATGAAACGCGCGCCCGGGTCGCCATTGATTTAGGTGCGGAAAGCTGCCGGGTCTCTTTACTTCGCTGGCGTGACGGCCGTCCTGAAATTGATCTTGTCCATCGCTTTCCCAACGGCCCGGTTCACCGTGGCGCATCCTTGCTCTGGCCTCTGGACTCTATCCTGGGCGGTCTGGAAGAAGGACTGCGCAAGGCGGCGCAGGCGGCGCCGGAAGGCATCGCCTCCATCGCCGTGGACGGCTGGGCGGTGGATTACATCCGCTTGGGCGCGAACGGCAAGCCGCTCCGTGATCCGTTCTGCTATCGCGACGAGCGCACGGTTGCGTCCAAAGAAGCTGCGGATGCAATTGCTTCAGCCGATTTCCTCTTCCGGCGCACCGGTGCGCAGCCTCTGCGCCTCAACACGATCTATCAATTGATGGCCGACCCCGCTGCAGGTATCGACCCGCACGCTCCCTGGGTCGGTTTTCCTGAGCATGTTCTCTACTGGCTGGGCGGCCGCCGTGTGGCGGAGTACACCACCGCCACCCACACCGGTCTCGTAGATATTGAAACCGGTGACTGGGCGAAAGATGTTTTCGAGTTAATGGGAATTCCGCTCGATGCAGCGCCTCCCATTGTGCCCGCCGGAAGTGTCGTAGGCCGCGTGCGTGGTCCACTGGCTGAATTGGACGCTTTCCGCGAGACGGACCTGATTGTGCCAGCCTGCCACGACACGGCCTCCGCAATCGCCGGCATTTCCAGCAGCCTTGACTCCACCGCCTACATCTGTTCAGGTACATGGTCGCTGGTAGGCACACTGGTGCAGGCGCCGGTAACCAAGCCGGAAGCCATGCTGGCGCGCTATACCAACCAGGGCGCCGCAGCCGGCGGGTTCTGTTTCCATACCAATGTCAACGGCATGTGGATCGTGAAGCAGTGCATGGACGCCTGGGCCGGCCAGGGACGAACCTGGGGAATCGAGGACCTGGTCGCAAAAGCTGCTGCGTGCACCAGTTCTCCGGGCCTCATCGACGTGGATGCCGAACCGCTCCTCCTGGACGACAACATGCCGGAGCGCATCAACCACGAACTGGCGCGGAAGGGCCTTGCCGTCATCCCGGATGTGGCAGGGAATGAGCCGGTTTTTGCACGGGTGATCTTTGAGAGCCTGGCCCACCGGTATTCCACAGCGCTTGTCAACCTGGAGCAGATGCTAGGGCGCAAGCTCGGTGGGATCTATGTTCTTGGCGGGGGAAGCCGCAACAAGCTGCTGCTTGACCTGACCGCGCAACGAACCGGCCTGCCCGTCGAGGCGGGCGAAGCGGAAAGCTCCCTCCTGGGCAACTTTGCCGTGCAGTTGGCCGCAGGAGAAGGCAATGGCAAGCAGCTCAGCATCGAGGCGCTCCGCAAATGGGCGAGATTGCTGAGTCAAAAGTAGCTTCGCCCTCCGCGCTGAAGATGAGGCGCGGCCTATCGAAGCAATCTGTCACTTCCATAGGCCGCGTCATCCGACCCATAACGTCTTCACCAGTTCTTTGCATGGATGCCTGAAGAAAGTCGACACCAATGAAAGCGGCTGTTTTGATCGCGTTCAGCGCGATGCTGAGCCCAATGCTGGTTGCTCCGCAAGAGCAGCCCACCCAGATCAAACATATCGACGTGGTCATGTTGAGCCACCTGGATGTCGGCTTTACCGATCAGCCATACCTGGTGGTGAATGAACTGCAGCGTCGATTCCTCGACGTCGCTCTCGACGCCTCCATTGCCACGGCCAACGAGCCGCCCGCACAACGCTTCTACTGGACCGCGGAGTCGCTCATACCGGTTCTGGCCTGGTGGCGCAAAGCCTCTCCCGAGCGTCGCCAGCAGTTGCTGCAGGCGGTTCAGAACGGGCAAATGGCGGCGGGCGCCATGCCGTTCAACTCCCTGCCGTTTGAGAATGCCGACGAATGGAAGCGAGTGACCGAGTGGGTGCCCCCTGAGCTTTGGAAGGGTCTGCACCCCACCGTTGCGATTCAAGACGACGTGAATGGGATGTCGCGCGCCGGAGTGAGCGCTCTTGCCGACCGTGGGGTTCACCGTCTTTTCATGGGCATGAACGGCGCCAACGGGGGGCCTCCGTTCCCTGCCCCTACTGCGTTCTGGTGGAAACTCCCCGATGGCCGTCGCACGTTTGTGTATCTCGCCGACGGCTATTGGCAGGCCGACGGGCTGTTCCTGCCGGGAGAATGGCGGGTCGGCGACTCTCCGTCGGCCTCCGATCTGGCATTCCGTCCCCCGCGATCCGGCGAGATGCTCAGTGCCGATGACGCTTCCGTGCGGGCGGCTCACGACCGCTGCCTGAAGAGTCTCGCTCAGTTGCAGAAGCAAGGCTATGTAGGCGATCGCCTCATTGCTGTCTTTCAAAATATGTGGCGCGGCGACAACGAGGTTCCGTTTGTGCCCATCGTCGACTTCGTCGCCACCTGGAACCGCCTCAAGTTACAACCGGAGTTGCGCCTGGTCACGGTGCCGGAGGCGATGGAGACTCTTGAAAAGGAGATCGGCGACCGCATCCCGGAGTATCAGGGCGTGTGGCCCGACTGGTGGTCGAACGGTGTCCCTTCCGCGCCTCGTGAGGTCGCGGCCAGCCGCTTCGCCAAGCGATTCCTTCACGCCTCCGCCTCGCCGCTGTTTGGCCCCATGGACGCCGGTGCCAAAACAACGGAGAACGACATACTCGGCGATTTAGCGCTTTTCGAGGAGCACACCTGGGGAGGAGCCTACGGAGAAGCCTTGCCCGACAGCCTGGACTCAGCCGGGCAATTCGACGAGAAGGGTCTGTTGGCGTTTCGTTCCAACTCCAGGGCTGCCTGGCTGTTTTCGCAGCGCGCCAGAACGAAACTCTACCCCCAGCCGGCGGGACTGTATGTCATTAACGCCACCAGCGCTCCCATGAGCGGCTGGGTGACGCTGCCCGCCATGACCTTGCGCGGCGAGTTTCAGTCCGTCCGCGACAAGAATTCAGGAGAGCGCATACCCTTGCAGTTTGTCGGCCCCACCGACGCAGCCGGTCGCCCCGAGCGCGTCGGGGCGCCTCCCGGCGTCGATCCTCTTCCCTATATCGACGACTTTCCCCGCCCTATGGCCCGCTTCTGGGTCGACCACTTGGATGCCAACTCCGTACGCGCCTTCCAGCCTGACCTGTCCAGCCAGACCACTCCAACGGCAGCCCCCGCAGGATTCACGGCGCAGTTCGATGAGCACGGTTGGCCGTCTTCTCTGCTTTGGCCCGGAATGCCCCGGCCCCTGTTTCAAGGAGCCATGGGCGACTTCCTTTCTGTCCGCGTGAAAGGCCCCAGAACCTACCAGGACTTCTACAGGTTGGGCTCTGCCAGGGATGCGGCCGAGCGAAGTGACTTGCAACGGCGTTTGCTCGATCAGATTCCCGCGGTTGCCGCCGGGCCTGTCAAGGTCGAGGAGACAGCACACACCGTCGTGTATACGCAGGACCTCGCACATCCCGGCCTGAAATGGCTTGTCCGGCGTCTTGAGGTCTGGAAGCAGGAGCCGCGAGCGCGCCTCGATGTTCGTTTCGACAGGTTATCGTCCGACGATCCTGAGATCTTCTATCTTTCATTTCAAGTGCCCGTCGCCGAGGACCTGCTGCCGCAACTCAGCGAAGGCGGAATGCCCTTCGTGCCTTATATGGAGCAGATACCGGGCACCTGCCGTGACTACTTTGCCACCGACGGTTGGGCGCATTACGTGACCCCGGAAGGTCATTGGCTGTGGGTCAGCCGCGACGCTCCCGTTCTCTCCCTGGGCGCCCCAAACGTCTGGGCCCGGCTCACAGCCGCACCCGAACAAACAAACCGCCTCTTCTCCATGGTGTTCAACAACACATGGTTCACCAACTATGTGGCCAATAGCAATGGAGTGATGGAATTTCAATACGATCTGGTCTGGAGGGACCGGATAGGAGCTGACGTGGACGCTCTGGCTGAGTCGCTTGTTAGTGATCCAGTGCCTTTGATCAACCCCACTGCGCGCGAGAATCAGTTTGTGCTGAAGGATCTCTTCCAGCCGTAGATCGTCTCTCCCATGCGGTTGCTTAACTCCCAATGCGCTTGCGTACGACACCTGAAACGACGGCCGTCACGCTGAAACCACAACTGCGCCAATGGCTTTGTCGATGCGCTCAAGCGCTTCCGCAGGCAGCGCAACGCCTACTGCGCGCACATTGTCGGCGATCTGTTCCGGCCGAGAAGCACCGATGATGGCCGAAGCCACCTCAGGACGGCGCAACACCCAGGCCAGGGCCATCTGCGCCATGGTCAAGCCCAGGTCGTTGGCAATGGGCTTGAGTTGCGCGACCGCTTCAAGCAGGTAGTCTGACCGGTAATGCCGCCCGGCTGTTTCCATAAAAAGATTCATTTCTTCGCTGGCGGCGCGGCTGCCCGGCGGAGGCGGCAAACCCGGCGCATACTTCCCCGTGAGTACCCCATGGGCCAGGGGCGAGAAAGCCAGGTTCCCTATGCCGAGACGCGAGCAGGCCGGAAACACCGCAGCCTCCGGCTTGCGCCACAGCATGGAGTACTGCGGCTGGCTCGACGTGAACGCGCAATAACCGCAGTCGTCCGCAATCTTGGCCGCGGCTTCGATCTGCTCAGCGGTCCATTCGCTGAATCCAATGGCGCGTGCTTTACCCGCCTTCACGGCGCGGTCCAGCGCGCCCATAGTCTCCTCAAGCGGAGTCTCCCGGTCGTATCGATGACACTGATATAGGTCGATGCACTCAACGCCGAGACGATCGAGCGAACGATCGAGCTGCTTTTCGATTTGAGCCGCGGAGAGTCCCCTGTCCGGCTCGTCACCAACGGGAAAAAAGAGCTTGGTCGCGATCAAATAGCGGTCGCGCGGAAAGGCCTTGAGCGCCTCGCCGAGAACCCGTTCCGCCTCACCCGCACCATATTGGTTGGCGGTGTCAAACAGAGTGATCCCGCAGTCCAGAGCCGCATGAATGCAGCGGATCGCCTGCGCGCGCCCGATCCCTCCGGCCACCGTAAGCCAGGTCCCAAAGCTCAATGCGCTCAGTTGCAGCGGACCGTTGCCCAGACTGCGCTGTTGCACTTGAATTCCCTCGAAGCTTCATCTTACAAAACGTCGGCGGCCAACCGGATGGTTGACCGCCGACGGTATTGATTCAAGTGTCAGGCCTTACGGCAGCGGCTCGTACCACACCGAGTTCTGTGCGGAGTTGCCGTTGCTGTCCTGCGACTGAATCGACCAGTTGTAAGTCGTCCCGGTGCTGTTCAGAGGGGACGTTGGCTTGTTGCTACCGTTCGTCGGATCGCTACCCCAAGTCAATGAGCCAGGAATCTGGGTATTGGTGAACCCATTCGAGTTGGAGTTGTTGCCCGGTATCTGCCAGATGTTCCCAGAGCCTCCGCAGCACACGTAGAACTGGTAGACGTAATTGCCAGGCGCGGCTGGGTAGGTCCAGGTAAACGTCGGCGTTGTGTTGGTACTGTCGGTTTGTTCCGGCTCGAGGTTTGTAGCCAGAGCGCTGGTGTCCAGCACTCCGCTCACCTTGCCGACTACAGTATCAGGAGGGCCTTCACTGTAGTTGACAGTGAACGTGTAGGAGTCGTTCACAGCCGGTGCAGTGCTGCCGATACTCGTGCCTAACAGGAATTGCACGCTGCCGCAACCTTGGCAGTAGTTGGACAGATCCACCGGTGTAATCACGTTCGGGTTGGAGGCTGACGTCAACTCGACGGAGACGGGCAGTTGGTTTCCTTCCCGCACCTGGAAGTTGAGATTGTAGCCGGTATTGGTTTGGGACGAAGTGCCGTTCCAGACCAGTTCCTGGTTGAATTGTGTTTGCACAAGTGCCGTGCTGTTGGCACTCGGCAGTGTGAAGGATGGAACAGACGTAGTGCCTGCCACGCTGACCATCGAGCTGCTATTGCTATTCGTGTTGGTCACGTCTCCCACGTCGACCAGGCCATCCTTATTCTGGTCGAGAATTCCAAACGCGAAGTAGTTGTTGCCGTTTGGAGCATTCACCGTGAATGAATTGCCCGCCGGATCGTTGGTTGGGTTTGTGATATACGTCGCGTACGCAATGTTATTGGCCATATCGAACAGACCCATATACAGCGGCCCGGTCGGTGTGATGGTTGATGGGATAACCACCGTGCCGGTCACCTGGTTCCCAGACGTCGACGGCGGCGCGCCAACGGGCACCGCCACGGCGCAAGTTGGGAGGGCGCAGTTGACTCCGGGGCCACCCCAATTCGCCCAGCCGCTATTACCTGCTGCACTCAATCCCATAACTCTGAAGTAATACGGTTGGTTGCTGAAAGTGCCACCGGTGAGACTCGAGAGCTGATTGTTCATAATCCAGAGGTTTGGATTCCTGCCGATTGCCCTAAAGGTGGCAGTGATGGGAGTGGTGAACCCGGAAGTGAGGTCCGCCTGAACTTGGTACGAAGTAAACACTTCCACGCCGTTGCCATTCGATATCGAGCCGCCTCCAAAGGTGATCGCCACCCCGGAATCGGTGGGTTCGATTGCTTCCAGATTTGGAGTCTCGGTCGGCGCAGACAATGTTGGATCGGCCAGAGTGACTGAGGTGCCAGACACGTTGGCATTCGAAACCGATACGGCTACGCTCCCCGTCGGGTCGGTCACATTCTGCGCACCTTGACTGAGCGCGGTGGGATCCATCCATGACTGCAGAGTGTAGGAGCCGGGTGGCACACCCTGAATGGTGAACGACCCCGGAGCCGTGATGCTGGTGCCTTCACCGCTCCCGCCGCAGTTGTTGTTTACCAGGTTCAGATATACCTGGCCTGTCTGCGCGCCCCTGTAACCTACCGTGCCGGAAACCGTGTAGCCCAGCGAGACGCCGAAGTTCTCCCCAGTCACGGTGCTTGCACTCAAGACGACATTGCTGTAAGTCGCTGGATAGAACAGTGAATTTGGTCCCGTGATCGACGGGGTGATCGTGTAGGTCCCGTCTGGAATGCCCGTGAACGTGTAGTTTCCGCCGCTGTCGGTCGGCACAGTCTGGGCAAAGCCACCACCGTCGGAGATCGTAACCGAGTAAGTCGGCAGGGGCGAGATTGACCCGCAGTTGTTGTTGAGCGATATATTGCCGGTCACCTGGGAGGCGATGTTGATGGTGATTGTGATGCTCTGGTGGGCCGTGTTCAAGGCAGAGTCCACCACCCTCGCATCGATGGTCACGACGCCCGAAGCCGTTGGCGTGCCAGTGATAATGCCATCGTTGGTTCCCAAGCTGAGACCGATAGCCTGGAGGCCGGCGCCGTTGGTTGCAACCCCCCACACCAGTCCTGTTCCCGTGCCGCCCGCCGACGTAAGTGTCTGTGAAAACGGCGCCCCTACATAGCCTGTAAATGAGCTTGCGCTGTTAATGGTCAGTGCCTGCAGAATGGCGAGCGAGAACGTGGCACTGGTTGTGTTCGATCCTGAGTCGGTCACCTGAACCGTAAAGCTCACGTTGCCTTGGTTCGGTCCGCCGCTCGTGAGCAGGCCGCCGCTTGACAGCGCTAGGCCGAGGTTCGTCAGGTCGCTCCCTCCCGCCGTAACCGCCCACACAAACGGGCCACCCGCGCCGCCAGAGGCCGCGAGTTGCTGCGAGTAGGGCGAACCGCCGTAGCCTGACGGAAGCGTGGTTGGAGTAGTAATAGTCAACCCGGCGTTGATAGTGACCGAAAACGCCAGGCTGGTCGTGTTCGAGGCCGAATCCGTCACCTTCGCTGTGAAGTTGGCGGTGCCGCCCGCACTGGGCGTAGTGCCTGAGAGAACGCCGCTGCCGGACAGGCTGAGGCCGACTGCTCTAAGACTGCTGGCGCCCGCGGTGACCGTCCAGGCATATCCCCCCGATCCGCCCGTAGCCGCCAGCGTCTGCGAATACGTTGTTCCGCCATAGCCTGACGGAAGTGTGGTGGGTGTGGTAATGCTCAAGCCTGCGTCGACAGTGATTGAAAACTGCGTTGCAGCCGAAGCCAGGTCCGCAACACTGTCGGTCACTGTAACTGAGAAATTGGTGTCTCCCGGCGTGCCCGTGGGTTGACCAGAAATTACACCTGCTGTGGAGAGGTTCAAACCCGCTGGCAGAGTGCCATTGGTCAGCGCAAAGATGTAGTTTGCAGCCACTCCCGTTCCGCCCGTCCCCGTTAGAGATGTCTGCGTGTAGGTCGAGCCCACATAACCCGTCGGAAGGGAGGCACGCATGAGGACCACCGGCGGATAGCTCACAATGATCGAGTAGGCCTGTGTATTCGAGTCGCCAAAGGCATCGGCCGCCTTGATGAAAAAATTGAATGTGTTTGCAGTTGTCGGCGTTCCGGTGATCGCCGCGGTCGTGGCATTCAGACCCAGTCCGTTAGGCAACGCCCCGCTGAACACGGTGTAAGTCAGGGCTCCTGCGCCGCCTGTGGCTGCCGCGCTGCCGCCTGGGTATGCAACGTTGTAAGTCGCATTGGCCGGTACTACACCGCTGAATGTGATCGCCGGAGGCGCGCTGACCACGATCTGGTAAGAATGTGTATTCGAGTCGCCGAAAGTGTCCGCCGCTTTAATAACAAAATTGAATGTGTTTGCAGTTGTCGGCGTTCCGGTGATCGCTGCCGTGCTGGCGTTCAGGCTCAGCCCATCCGGCAAGGCTCCGCTGAATACGGTGTACGCCAATGCTCCCGCGCCGCCGCTGGCGGCTGCACTGCCGCCTGCATAAGCAACGTGCGCGGTGGCCGTAGCCGGTACTACGCCGCTGAATGTGATGGCCGGAGGAGCGCTCACGACGATTGTGTAGGCCTGCGTATTCGAGTCGCCGAAAGTGTCCGCCGCTTTAATAACAAAATTGAATGTGTTTGCAGTTGTCGGCGTTCCAGTGATCGCTGCCGTGCTGGCGTTCAGGCTCAGCCCATCCGGCAAGGCTCCGCTGAATACTGAGTACGTCAATGTTCCTACACCGCCGCTGGCGGCTGCACTGCCGCCCGCATAAGCAACGTGCGCGGTGGCCGTAGCCGGTACTACACCGCTGAATGTGATCGCCGGGGGCGCGCTGACTACGATCTGGTAGGAATGTGTATTCGAGTCGCCGAAAGTGTCCGCCGCCTTGATGACAAAATTGAATGTGTTTGCAGTTGTCGGCGTTCCGGTGATCGCACCGCTGCTGGCGTTCAGGCTCAGCCCGTTCGGCAAGGTTCCGCTGAATACTGAGTACGTCAATGTTCCCACGCCGCCGCTGGCTGCTGCACTGCCGCCCGCATAAGCAACGTGTGCGGTGGCCGTGGCGGGTACTACACCGCTAAAGGTGATCGCCGGGGCTGCATCGATGGTCAGCCCCATCGCCGCCGTGGTCGCGGTCAGCGCATTGGGCGTACCCGAATCGGTCACTTTAAACACTAGGTCATTGAACGTCCCGGCGCAGGATGCCGTGAGCGTCCCGCCCAACGAAGCGCCGGAAGCCGATTGCGTGATGGTCAGGCAGCTCGGCAGTGTGCCGCTGACAAGGGTCCACGCATAGGGCGCGATACCGCCTGTGGCCGTCAACGGTTGCGCGTACGTGGCGCCCACCGTGGCCGTCGCCAGCGCCGCGGTCGTAATCGCCGGCGCCGCGGGCACGGTGATCGTAGCGGTCGCGCTCTTGCTAGTGTCGGCAACTGAAGTTGCGGTCACGGTAACCGACAGCGCAGAACTGGAAGCCGCAGGGGCCGTGTAAGTAGCCGCACTGGTGGTCTGGCCCGACAGGGTTCCACCGCCTGTCACCGACCATGAAACTCCAGCGGCGTTCTTATCGCCCGTCACTGTCGCCGACAAGGTCACAGTATCCGTTGCATCGACTGTGGTCGCCGACGCCTGTACCGATACGCTCGGCGGTGTCGACGAACTGCCTCCGCAGCCAGCCATGTAAAGAGAAGCAACAAGAGCAACACAAGTGACCAAAGACCTTTTCCAATTCACACAAGCCTCCAAAGAAAAGCGTCTTCATAGTATGTACAACCGCTAACACATGCAAATGAATTTGTGCTGATTCTATTACTCTTAGGTCATGACTCACTCTTCTCATCCCACCATAGTTGTATCTCCTGTCTATTTGTGACCTAGGTCACTTGACACTTTTATGGGAATTCGAGTTAGTCTATTTATGCTTTCTAGTGCTTCGATGGGTTGTTGCCGTAGTTTCACACCACGGCCGGGGTTTGTTACGCAAAGTTTCCTCTTATCACATTTACTCGCGCTGAGTTCATAGCTAGAATGGCATCTCTTTAAGATTGGGTTTTGGACGGGAGTTATATATATGGTACGTCTTGGAATTATTTCTCTCGCTACGTTCCTACTTAGGTCTTTGTAAGTCGTTCATCCCATTTTGGTATGAAATGCAGAGAAATCCTCATGCAGCAACGGCTGCACATCGAAATATGGAGTTTTCCTGGCTTAGATATGTACTTGATCAGGAGTAATGCCTGTATCCATCCTTAACTCAGCGCCTGCACAGTTCCCTTCCCCAATAGTTCTTCAACACGCTCCACCCAGCCCCGGTCAGCGGCGACACTCAGCTTCTCTGGCTCGAGGACTACTGCGTATTCGCCCTTCTTTTCCAGATGCAGCATCACCTTGCCAGGACCCGGCGCGGCATCGACGGCACTCTTGAGAGCAGCAAACACCTCATCGGTGGCGCGGTCAAGGTTGATCCGGATGCGCACGCCTGTGGGCAGCTTGATCTGCACCTCTTCAAGAGGCTGGATGGAATTGACAGCGATCTTCGGCGCCGCATCTTCATCCCCCATCAGCACGCCGCGTATGAGTACAGGCGCCTCGATCTTCAGATGGCCGGATAAACGCTCGTAGTCGCGTGAAAAACAGATCAGTTCGATTTTGCCCGTAGCATCTTCGAGCGCGGCCTGCGCATAAAGCTTTTGATCGCGCCTGCTCTTCTGCACCCGAAGTCCTTGGATGATTCCGGCCACAAGAATATCGTCGGAGGGATCCGCCTGCTGACCCCATCGCTTCTCAGGTGGCTTGCGTTCCAGCGCCTCGGCAATCGAAATCACTCCGGTCAGGTTCTTTAGCTTTTCGGCGTACTTATCCAGCGGATGACCGGAGACAAAGAAGCCGAGCACCTCTTTTTCGTTGTTGAGCCTCTGGCTCTCCTCCCAGTCCGGCACGCGCGGCAGATCGTCGTTACTGCGGCCCGGCGCGGGCGCTTCGTTGAAGAGTCCGAAAAGGCCTGCCTGTCCTTGCAGTGCATCGCGCTGCGCTTTCTGCGCCCGCTCCATCGCCTTGTCGACGGCGTTGAATAGCTGCGCGCGCGTGCCCATCGAGTCCAGTGCGCCGGCTTTGATCAGCGACTGGATCACGCGCGAATTCATGACCCGCAGATCGACCTTTTCGCAGAACTGCCAGAAGCTGGTGAAGCGCCCGCCAACATCCTCGCGCGCTTTCAGAATGGACTCGATGGCGTTGCCGCCCACATTCTTCACTGCCGCCAGGCCGAATCGGATGGCGTCGCCGTGAGGCGTGAATTGCGCGCCCGAAACCTGCACGTCGGGCGGTTCCACGGCGATGCCCATCTCCTTGCATTCCCCGATATACTTCACCACGTTTTCAGGCTTCGAGGTTTCTGAAGTCAGCAATGCAGCCATGAACTCCACCGGATAATGCGTCTTCAGAAAGGCGGTCTGGTAGGCCAGCAGCGCGTAGGCCGCGGAGTGCGATTTGTTGAACCCGTAGCCCGCAAACTTCTCCATGTGGTCGAAAATCTCGCCCGCAATCGCCTTGGGATGCCCCAGCGCCGCGGCCCCGCTCATAAAGCGTTCGCGCTGCTTGGCCATCTCCTCGGCATTCTTTTTCCCCATGGCGCGGCGCAGCAGGTCGGCCTCTCCCAGCGAGTAGCTGGCCACCTCGTTGGCGATCTGCATCACCTGTTCCTGGTAGACGATCACGCCCAGCGTCTCTTTCAATATCTTTTCGAGCTGGGGCAGCATGTACTCCACCTTGCGCCGGCCCCACTTGCGCTCGATGAAGTCGTCGATCATGCTCATGGGCCCTGGCCGGTAGAGCGCGTTCAGGGCAGTAAGATCCTCCACCCGGTCCGGCTTGTAGCGGCGTAAAACGTCCCGCATCCCGCCCGATTCAAACTGAAACACACCCGATGTAAGCGCGGAGTGAAACACCTTCTTATACGTCTCTTCGTCGTTCAGCGGGATAGTGTCGATATCCAGTTTCTGTCCGCGGCTTAGCTCGATGAGCTTGAGGCAGTCGTCGATCACCGTGAGTGTCGTGAGCCCCAGGAAGTCCATCTTCAGCAGGCCCATTTTTTCCACCGCCTTCATGTCGTAGGCGGTCACCACTTCGTCATTCTTGGTCTTGGCCAGGGGCACCAGTTCGGTCAGTGCGCGGGGCGCAATCACCACGCCCGCCGCGTGTACGCCTTGTCCGCGCACCAGGCCTTCCAGTTTGCGCGCGGTGTCGATCAGCTCACGAACCTGCTTGTCGTTGTCGTAGGCCTTGCGCAGGTCCGGCGACTCTTCCAGCGCTTTTTCCAGAGTCATTCCGATGGTCGCCGGAACCAGCTTGGCAATGCGGTCCACGTCTCCATACGGCATGTCGAGCGCGCGTCCGCAATCCTTGATCGACGCCTTGGCCGCCATCGTATTGAAGGTGATAATCTGCGCCACCTGCTCACGGCCGTACTTGCGCGTAACGTAGTCAATCACCTCGCCGCGCCGGTTCATGCAGAAGTCCACGTCGATATCCGGCATGGACACGCGCTCCGGATTCAAGAAGCGCTCGAACAGCAGCACGTTCTGCAGGGGATCGATGTTGGTGATCTCCATGACGTAGGCCACCAGCGAACCGGCCGCCGAACCGCGTCCCGGGCCCACCGGAATTCCGTTGTCGCGCGCGTATTTAATGAAGTCCCACACGATCAGGAAGTAGCCCGCATATTTCATCTGCTTGATGATGCCGATTTCGCGTTCCAGCCGCGCGTCATACTCGTGAATCGGCATGCGCAGCAGGCCGCTCGATTTCAGGTGTTCGATGCCTGTCTCCAGCCGCTTCTTGTATCCCGCGCGGCACACCTGCTCAAAGTAGCTGTCGATCGTGTGCCCCTCGGGCACCGCAAACTCGGGGAACGGATTCTCTACCGGGTGCAGTTTGAACTGGCAGCGCTCGGCAATCTCCATGGTGCGCTGCAGCACGGCGGGCGAATCCGGAAACAGCCGCGCCATTTCGTCGCCGCTCTTCACAAAAAACTGGTCGCTGTCAAAGCGGAAGCGCTGTGCGTCGTGCACCTTGGAGCCCGTCTGCACGCAAAGCATCACGTCGTGGGCGTGCGAATCCTCGCCGCACAGGTAGTGGGAATCATTGGTGGCCACCAGCGGAATCCCCAATTCCCGTTCCATGCGGAAGAGGTCGGCCTGAATCTTCTTTTCCGCTTCCAGGCCCTGGTCCTGAATCTCCAGGTAGAAGTTTCCCTTGCCGAAGATGTCCTGATACTGCTGCGCCACGGCTACGGCCTGCGTGTACTCGCCCTGGTCCAGCGCTTCGCACAGCTCGCCGCTCAGGCACCCTGAGAAGCCGATCAGCCCCGTCGCATTCTCGGCCAGGAAGCGCTTGCTGATGCGCGGCTTGCGATAGAAGCCGTGCAGCGACGCCTCCGAAGTGATGCGGATCAGGTTGCGGTAGCCCTCTTCGTTTTCCGCCAGCACCAGCAGGTGGTTGTAGTGGTCCTTGGGCGTCTCGGCGCGATGGTCCTCGGCCTTGCACACGTAAAGTTCACAGCCCAGGATGGGCTTGATTCCCTTCTCTTTGGCGGCATTGAAAAAGTGCACCGCGCCATAAATATTTCCGTGGTCGGTCATGGCCACCGAGGTCTGGCCCAGCTCCGCTACCCGGTCCACGAGTTTATGAACGTCGCAAGCCCCGTCCAGCAGGGAGTATTCCGTGTGCAAATGCAGATGAGTGAATTCAGCCATGGCTTGTCTTGATTCTAGTCGTTTGGCTGGACTCGCGATCCGCACAATCGGCGGCTGACATCCCGGCAAGCTGAGGAAAAAGAGTACAGAACTGCCGGTATCGCAAGACAAGTGGCCAAGGTCTCCACAAGCATCCCTGCTCAAGAAATGGGTGCCCCAGGTCCCGATTCTGGGACCTGGGAAAGTATGAACCTAATCAGCTTGTCTTCCTGAGCAAAGCAAAAGACTTGGCCGGGTGGCCTATATCTGGCTAATCATGAACCTGGGGTGCGCCGCGCATTCACGGTGAGCTGAAAATGCTTGGTTTTGATATTTCGGAACGAACTGTGCTGCGCTGGATGCAAAGATGTCCTCGAAATCTTGAGCCTGCAAAGCGGTGGGCGACCTTTCTCAGCAACCATCGTGAAGCCATCGCCGCGATGGACTTTTTCACCGTGCCCACGCTCACGTTCGGAGTTCTCTACTGCTTCTTCGTCATCGCGCATGACCGGCGCCGCATCCTGCACTTCAACGTGACCAAACATCCGACCAGCGCGTGGGTCGTTCAGCAATTGCGCGAGGCATTCCCGTTTGACTCGGTACCCGGATACTTGATCTTTGATCGCGGTGCTCAGTTCAACGAAGAAGTGATTGAGACGATAAAGAGTTTCGGCATCAAGCCAAAGCGGACCAGTTTTCTGAGCCCATGGCAGAACGGCGTTGCCGAGCGCTGGGTCGGCAACTGCCGCCGCGACCTGCTCGATCATGTGATTGTTCTGAAC
>Ga0182013_10000111_pt1 | contig 101255 bp, 70 predicted proteins | sample 612S2MmetaG_FD_120487 | JGI IMG/M metagenome (GOLD analysis project Ga0182013, IMG submission 120487) | Permafrost microbial communities from Stordalen Mire, Sweden - 612S2M metaG | ecosystem: Environmental > Terrestrial > Soil > Wetlands > Permafrost | place: Sweden: Stordalen | collected...
CCCACTTGGCAAAAACCTTGGCCAGCGCCACCGGGTCGCCCGCGGTAAACGCCACCGAGTTCACGCCCTTGAGCCCCTTGAGCGCGGCTTCAACCTGCGTGCCCGTGCCGGAAACGGCAGCCAGTTTGTTCTTCACCACGCGATACTTGCCACCCGCCTCGCGGATCACCTTGCGCAGCTCAAAATCCTTGGCCACGGTCAGCTTGCTGAACGTACCCACAATCGCTGTAGTCGAGGTCGACAGTTCCTTGGCAAGCAACTGGACCTTCTCATTCTTCTTCGCTTTTGAAATCGCCATTATGCGCTCCGCGCAGTGAACAGTGATCAGTGAACAGTGGCCAGTGAAGAGCCATCCCAGATCAGCGTTCCTGTTTCAAATTCTCGTAAAGGCCTGTCGTTCCGGACAAAGACTGAACACGCGGTCACTGTTCACTGACCACTGTTCACTGTCCACTGTTTCTTAGTGCTTGCCGGCCGCGTCCGCAACCGCCGAATCCAGCGGAACCCCAGGCCCCATCGTCGAGCTCAGCGTGACGCTCTTGATGTACTTGCCCTTGGCCGCCGAAGGCTTGCTGCGCACAATCGCCCCAATCACCGTGGTCGCATTGTCGATCAGCTTTTGCGGATCGAAGCTCAGCTTACCCACCGGCACATGCACCAGGCTGGTCTTGTCGGCGCGGAATTCCACCTTGCCGGCCTTGATCTCTTTCACCGCCGCGGCCACATCCAGAGTCACCGTTCCGGTCTTCGGATTCGGCATCAATCCTTTAGGACCGAGCACCTTTCCGAGCCGCCCCACCACCTTCATCATGTCCGGCGTGGCGATCAGCGCGTCGAAGGCGGTCCAGTTTTCCTTCTGGATCTTCTCCACCATCTCTTCGCCGCCCACAAAGTCGGCACCGGCCGCGATGGCATCCTTCTGCCGGTCGCCCGAGGCGATCACGGCCACAATCTTTGTCTTGCCCAGCCCGTGCGGCAGCACCACAGTGCCGCGCACCATCTGGTCGGCATGGCGCGTATCCACACCCAGCCGCATGGTCAGATCGACGGTTTCGTCGAACTTGGCATACTTCACCTGCTTGAGCAGCCCATCGGCCTCAGGCAGGGCATACGTGGGCTTGGTTAAAGCCGCGCGCGCCTTCGTAATATTCTTCGAGTCTTTTCTAGCCATTCTTTCCTCGTCTCCCACCGCCCCTGCCAGCCCCGTGAGGGGAACCCGGAACCCCAATCCAAAGGGGTTCGAACGAGTCCAGAAACCGTGGTGCCTATGACTGTCCAGAGATTCCCCCCGGACGCATCTATTGAGTCTATTGGAATCTCGGCCGGAATGCAAATGCAGTTCTCGTGTCAGGCCGGGCGCCATCCTTTAATTCCCTGCCCCCGCAAATCGCCTATACTGGCGCCGGAGGAAAATGGAATGTCCCAGCAGGTGCTCGGTCTCTCGGTGGGCCAGATCACGGCCTACGCGGCAATCGCGAATGTCCTATTGGCTCTGATGCTTGCCATTGTGACGTTGTATTACGCCTCGCACGCCAAGCGCCAGGCCGACGCGAGCAAGGAACAGGTGGATGCTTCGAACCGGCAGGCCGACGCCGCCATGAAGACCCTCGATATCCTGCTGAAGGAGAAAGAGCAGCGGGCGCGGCTCGACGTCTTCACGGTCAGGTTCCAGCTTCGGGCCGCGACCCAGCTGATCGACGACTGGCAAGACCGCATCAATGCGGAGACGCTGGACCTGCCCGGCGTGATCGAGATTCTGCCCACAAGCTTCAACAGCACCATTTCGAACGCAGAGAGGATCGACCAAATGGTGGCGGGATACATGGCCTCCGCCGCACACTTCGCCGCCAAAGCCGAGCTGGATGCGAGGGTGCTGCGGGATCGCGATCCGGCGCTACGTGCAGACAGTCCGATGCTCCCAGACACAACCATGCAGACCCGCGTAAGGCTGCGCGAAAGAATCACTATCAATCTGAGCACCGCCCGGGCCAAAATCGCCGAAGCTGGCACCCGGCTGGAGGCTACCACCGCAGGTTCCTGATGCGCCGCACCCTTGCGGCAATCCAGACGCACCTACCGCGCCACCCCACCCGCCGGCACGTGTTCTTCCACGTACCGTATCAGCAGGCTGAAGCGGTGGAACAACGTTCCTTTTCCTTCGCTCAGGGCATGCGTCCGGTTGGGATAATCCATGAAGTCGAACGGCTTGCCCAGTTCCACCAGTTTGTCGATCAGCAACTCCGTCCCCTGGTAGTGCACGTTGTCGTCGCCCGACCCGTGAACGATCAGCAGATGCCCTTGCAGCCCCTGGGCAAAGTCGATCGGCGAACCATCGTGGTACCCCTTCACATTCACCGCGGGCAGTCCCATGTACCGCTCCTGGTAGATCGAGTCGTAGTGGCTCTCGTCGGCCACCGGCGCCAGCGCAATCCCCGTGGAATACACGCCCGGATAGCGGAACATCACATTCAGCGTTGTCGAGCCGCCGCCGCTATGGCCCCATATCGCCATGCGCGATGTGTCGATATAAGCGCGCTCCTTCGCGAGTTCCTGAATGGCCTGCACCTGTTGCCCCGACGACAGCACCCCGATTGCGCCTGCCACACTCTTGCGCCACGCGCGGCCTTTTGGCGAAGGCGTACCCTCGTTATCGATGCTGATCACCAGGTAGCCCTCCTCGGCGATCAATCCAAAGATCGCTCTCATCCCGCCGGCCCATTCATCGCGCACCGTCGCCACCCACGGCTCGCCATAAACGTATGTCAGCACCGGATACTTCTTATTTGGATCGAAGTCAGGCGGCCTGATCATGTATCCGTCCAGCGTTACTCCGTTGTCCACGGGAACCTTGAAAAACTCTGTCCGCGAACTGAGCAGCGGCTGAACCTTCGCGGCCAGGTCGTTGTTGTCCACCAGCGTGCGCATCACTTTGTGGTCGGGAAGACTGACGATCTCAATGCGCGTAGGCCGGTCCGCGGTTCCATAGCGGTGGACAGCCCACTTGCAGTTGGGCGCAACATCGTAGGTATGCACGCCAGGCTCATCGCTGGGCGTCACGCGCTGCGGCGCTCCCTTGCCGTCAAGCCGCGATCGGTAAAGATATTGCCGCACCGGATCATCCGGCGACGCCAGAAAGTAGAACCATCCGCCTGACTGGTCGACCGCTGTCTTCTCCAACACGTCGCCTTGAAAACTCGTAACAAGCCGAGGCTGCCCGGTCTTCAGGTCAAGCCGGTATTCATGCCTCCAGCCATCGCGCTCGCTCTGGAACAAGGCGTCTTTGACGGCCCCTTCGCCGCGCTCCACCCAGTCCATCGGAAAAACATCCACCCAGTTTTTGTCAGTGTCTGCGGTGACCACGCGTGTTTCGCCGGTCTGCGCATTCGCCCATACAAACTGGTTAGTGTCCTGCGCCCGGTTCAGATACTCCATCAGCACACCATCGGAGTTGCCCGCCCACTCCATCTGCGCCACGTAATTCTGGCGCGGGTCTCCGGCCATCTTCACCCAACGCGTCGCGCCACCCGTTGCTGCCACAATCCCCACCCGCACCGCGGAATTCGTCGTCCCTGGCTGCGGATATTTGTATTTGAATGTCACCGGATACTCCTGGTCGGTGTCGTTGATCAGCGTGTACTCACCCACCCCCGACTGGTCGAACTGCCAATAAGCAATCGACTGGCTGTCAGGGCTCCAGCGAATGCAGTTGCGCAGGAACAGCTCTTCCTCGTTCACCCAATCCGACGTCCCATTGATGATGTCCGCCGATCCATCGCTTGTCAGTTGCGTAATCTTCTTCGTGGCCAGCTCTTCCACGTAGATGTTGTTGGCCCGCACCCATGCCACCCTGTTGCCATCCGGAGAAAAAGTGGCAAACATCAACGAGGACTCGGGCGCATCTCCACCGAGCTTCACGAGCTTCCCTTCGGCCGCCGCACTGGTCGTGTCGAAGACCCAGTAATCCCCGCGCGTATACTCCCGCCACACTTTTTGGGCATTGGTAAAAACAAGCAGCTTCTTCCCGTCCGCCGACCAGGAATATTCTTGAATATTCAGTGGCGTCTTCTGGTCCGCCGCCGTCAACTGCGCCGCTGAGATTTGCACCTTGCGCTTTCCGGTGCCCGTCTCATACGCAACAATGTCCGTCCCCTTGCCATCCGCCGAAGGCTCCAGAATCGTGTAGGAGTTGCCGCTCATCTCCCACGCCAGCTGGACGTCCTTCGCCCGGAATGCACCCTTGTTGAGTATCTGGTCCAGCCCCTGCGCGAAGTGCGTTGAACCGCCCGTGTCGGAGGCAAAAACTGTTGGACAAGTGGCGATTGAAAGCAGGCAAAGAATAAGCGCGGCGTGCTTGGGTTGTAGCAAGAGAGGTTCCTCCGTAAATCGGCGAATTCATTCCAACACTACTACCCAGACTGGGCGGTTTCATAACCTCGCCCACAAATCCGGGTGCCCCAGAGCCTGTCCTGAGCTTGTCGAAAGCCTGCCCTGAGCCTGCCGAAGGGGATTTCGCTTTTGAGACCTGGGAGACGACCAATCCAAACGGTCATCGTACTACCATTACATTCGCTAGGCGACTAACCCCGCGTGTGCCGCGATCACATGCCACGTCTTGTCGGCACACTGCGCCCAGACCCGCGTAAAACGAAAATCCCCATTGGCAGGTTTGCCGTTATATGTACCCGACAATTGCATCCGTACTGAAACGATCGCAATGTCGCCGCGGGTTTGAACATGCTGCTCGGAAGCTCTCAACGCGCTCACCTTGAGCAAGCCTGACCGATGGGACGCGAGATCGTCTTCCTTGCTCAGTAGTTGCCCAAGGTGATTGGTGAAGAGCAGCTCGGGGGCTAACAATTCGTCCAAAACACTCACATCCGAACTCAGCATTGCCGCTCTGAGCCGCTCCTCAGCTTCCAGAATCCTTGTCTCCGCTGTTAGGTCCATGGCGCCTCTCTGTCAATAAGCTAACCCATCCGCGGTCTCCGCCATTTCCCCGCACCACCGTTTTGTGGGACACTGATTCTCACAGCAATCCCGCACCCACAAACCCGCCAGAGGTATCATGCGCCCGATCAAACTGCTCTTCTTGCTAGCCATCCTTGCCGCCGCCCCCCTCGTCTCTCAACAGTTGAATTCCAACTTCGCCCGCGACCCCGCGCAGCCCATCGATCGGCAGTACACCGATCAGATTCACAAGTACACCACCGACCCATCCTTTCTCTCGCCGCTGGTAGACTACCTGCCCGCCTCCAAGACCGTTCCCACGCCCGCCAAGGTCCTCGGCGATGCCTCCGGCGCGCCAGACATGCTGCCTTACGCTGAAGATGTCTACAAGTATTTCCGTCTCCTTGAGGCCAGCAGTCCCTGCGTCAAAGTCGTCACCATCGGCCACTCGGAAGAAGGCCGCGAGATGATCGCCGCCGCCATCGCCGACCCGGCTTTGCTGGCCGGGGCCAAGGCCAACGACGCCCGCCTGGCGAAACTGTCTGACCCGCGAACCATCAAACTCGATGACGCAGCCGCCCGCCAGCTCGTCGATCAGTCTTACCCGGTTTACTACATCACCGGAACCATCCACTCCACTGAAACTGGCGCGCCCACCGCATTGATGGAACTCGCGTATCGTCTTGCCGTCGACAATGCGCCCTACATTAAATTCATCCGCTCCCACATGATTGTGCTCATCACACCCGTGGTAGAAGTGGATGGCCGCGACCGCATGGTCGATCTCTACAAGTGGCACAAGGCGCACCCGGACCAGAAATATCCCCACCTGCTCTACTGGGGCCATTACGTCGCGCATGACAACAACCGCGATGCCATGGGCATGACCCTTGAGCTCACCCGCAACGTGCTCAATACTTATCTGGATTGGCACGCGCAGGTGCTTCACGACCTGCATGAATCCGTCCCGTTCCTCTACGACAACACTGTCGGCGATGGCCCTTATAACTCCTGGGTCGATCCAACATTAGCCGACGAATGGGCCGAACTGGGCTGGAACAACGTCGCTCAAATGCAGTCGCTCGGCATGCCCGGTGTATTTACTCACGGCGACTTCGACACCTGGAGTCCCGGCTATCTCATGTTCCTCGCCGGCATGCACAACGGCATCAGCCGCCTCTATGAGACCTTCGGCAACGGCGGCGCGGACACCGAAAAGCGCATCCTCAATCCGGAAGAATACTCGCGCACCTGGTACCGGCAAAATCCCCCGCTGCCCATCGTCACCTGGTCGCAGCGCGACAACAATAACTACGAGCAATCCGCGCTACTGACAACCATTTCGTACTTTTCGCAGCACACGCATCACTTCCTTGAGAACTACTACCTCAAGAGCAAGCGTTCCGTAGAAAAGCCCACCCTCGAAGGCCCCGCCGCCTACGTAATCCCCGCCGACGCGGCCGACGCCAACCGCCAGGTTGAACTCCTCAAAGTATTCAAGCGCCAGCACGTCGAAGTACAGCAGCTCTCTGAAGCTGCCACGTCCTCCATCCCCGCCGCCAAGCGCGGCGACAAGCCAACGCAGGAGACGTTCCCCGCCGGCAGCCTTGTCATCCGCATGGATCAGCCGTATTCACGCGTTGCCGACGCCCTGCTCGATCGCCAGTTCTGGGCGCCCGACGATCCGCAGAAACATCCGTACGACGACACCGGCTGGTCGTTCACGCACCTCTTCAATTTGAAGGTCGTCCGGGTGGTCGACCCCGCCATTCTGCAATCCAAGATGACGCCTCTTGACGACCCAGGGGCCCTCACCGGAAAGGTCTCCGGCACGGGCTCCGTACTCGCCGTCGCCAACACCGCGCAGATTTCGCTGCTGCCTCTCGTCTACAAGCTCAAAGACGCCGGCATTCAAATTGCCGACAAGGCTTTCGACACCGACGGCAAGCACTACCCTGCCGGATCGCTTCTCATCACCGGAACAGACGATAGCCAGATCGCGCCCATCCTGCATGAGTTATCTCTGGACGCTACGCATCTCAGCGCCGCGCCCTCAGCGCCTTCACACGCCGCCACAGCGCCGCGCATCGCCTTCATGCACACATGGCTCGCTACGCAGACTGAGGGCTGGTGGCGCTACGCCTTCGACACCGCCGGCGTGCCCTTCGACTACATCAGCACGCAAACCGTCGCCGGAGAGTCCAATCTCCGCGCCAAGTACGACGTCATCGTTTTCGCTCCGGTCGGTGGCGGAGGTTCGCAGAACATCATCAACGGCATTCCCATGTGGAACAACGCCATGCCATGGCAGAAGTCCGACCTCACACCGAACCTCGGACGCATTGACTCGACAGCCGATATTCGGCCCGGCCTGGGCTACGATGGCCTTGCTCACCTCAAGCAATTCATCGAAAAGGGCGGGCTGTTCATCACCTGCGAAGATACCGCCCAATTCGCCATCGACATGGGCCTCGCTCCCGGCGTCAGCGTCGTGCCTCGCGGAGACGCCCGCATCGTCGGTACAATTCTCAACACCGTCTTCGTCAATCACGACAGCCCTGTTGCCTTCGGGTACGGCGCAGGCGTTCCCGTCATCAGCGCCAACGGCATGGCCTTCAATGTCAGCAACACACTCGGCAATCGCGGCGGCCGCGTTCTCATGGACCCTTACGCCGAACGCCCCACCGGCCGCGGCAGCGTCGACGACAGCGACGTGCCCGCAGGCCGCAAAATCACCGACGCCGAACCGCTCGTCAAGCAGCAGCCCTGGGAAGCAAAAAAACTGAATGAGGAAGAGATGCGCAACAACTTAAGCCTCATCCCTGACGAGTTGCGCCCCGACGTAATCCTCCGCTTCTCTGAAAACAAGTCGCTGCTCCTCGACGGCTTGCTCGACAAAGGCGGTTCCATCGCCGAACATGCAGTCGTGGTCAACGCGCATTTGGGCCAAGGTAACGTGTTGCTCTTCGGCAACAACCCTGTCTATCGCGGCGAGACCGTCGGCACCTACGCCATGGTGTTCAACGCCATCCTCAACTTCCAGCACCTGGAAAACAAACCCGCCCCGCCCGCGCCACCGGCAGAAAAGCAGTAAGCCGCGACAAATCTGGGTGCCCATCCATTTCACAGTTTCATCGTGAAATGGGTGGGAGACCTGAGCCTGAATTCACCTTTCTAGGGCGTGCCAGCATCCCGCTTCTTCCGGTCAATTTCAACGTTGATGTCGATCGTAACTTCTTGACCTACGATCACGCCGCCACCTTCAAATGTTTCGTTCGATTTCAGCCCATAGTCCAGCCGGTTCAACCTGCCGGTGATCTTGAACCCGGCTTTTTCAATGCCAAGATTCCTGTCCTTAATGCGGCCGCCATACGTCACGTCGAATGAAACCGGCCTGGTCACGCCGCGGATAGTCATGTTCCCTTTCAGCAGGTTCTTGCCGTCCACCTTAACCAGGGTTCCTGTGAATCTCATCTCCGGGTACTTATCGGCGCTGAAGAATGCATCCGAGCGCAGATGCCCGTCTCTCTGCGAATTGTCCGTAAACACTGAAGCGGTCTTTGCCGCAAAGTCCACCGTTCCTCCAGTGAAGTCATCGCCCGGGCAAATGCATGTAACGGTCGCATCGAAATCCGGAAAATATCCCGTCACCTGTGTAATGGTGAAATGCGCGACGCTGAATCCGATGCGCGAGTGGGTTTTATCGACGGTCCAGTAAGTCTGTGGCTCGGTACAAGCGATTTCAGAGGCTGTACCGCTCGATTTATTTTGGACGAGATGTTGCGCGGCCACCCGGTTGTCAAAAAACGAAAGGGCCACCACGAGTAGTGCAATCAGAATGCCGCGTGTTGCCATCCTCGCGGCCTTCGATCTTCCGATTCCACAAATCGCCATTGACCCCTCACTTCGTCGGCGCGTTCGCGTCCGCTTCCACATCGATCTCGATCGCAACGTCCGGCGTCGTCAACACACCGAGTTCTTCCAGGTTGTCCCGTGCGCCCATCCCATATTCGGCGCGCTTCGTTCCCGCCGTCGCATGAAAAGCAACGCGCACCGGGTCTTTTGGATCACCGCCAGGAAACGCCCCGTTGAAATTTAACGTGAGCGGGACAACCTTGGTCACGCCGTGCATGGTCAGAGAGCCGTCCATGATCCATGAGTCGGCCGACACACGGCGAATTCCCTTCCCGTGATACGTCATTGTCGGAAACTTACTCACATCAAAATATTCCGAACTACGCAGGTCATCGTCGCGCCTGGTGTTCTGCGTGCTGATGCTGGCGACATCGATCGTCACATCGACGCTGCACATGGCCAGGTCGGGTGAAACTGTGATTGTGCCGTTCACCTTGTCGAACCTGCCGCGCACCAGCCCCACCACATGGTGGCGCGCCCCGAAGTACGCGAAGCTATGCGCCGGGTCGATCTTGTATGTCCCGGCTGCGGGCAGTACCTTGGCCGCGGGCCTGTCATGGCCGGGTTGCGCCGGGCGATCGACGGCAGCAACGTTGATTGCAATGGCCACGGAAATTGCACCCAGCAGAATGCAGATTTCAAGCAAATGGAATATCTTCCTGCCCACCAAATTCCCTCCAATCCAGCGTCCCATCTCTTCTACCTCTTTTTTTGTTTGCGAGTCGTAATGCAGTTTGACACTATCCCGCAAAGGCGCACGAAGTCCTGAGTTTGCTCTGAAACACCCTGAATAGTTCTGAAATAGTGCGATTCACAGCATAAGTACGACCGTCGATCCCAGATTTTATTTCGTCGTTATCGATTGCGCCACATAAGTCCCGTGCCCTGTCATTCTGAGCGAAGCGCAGCGGAGTCGAAGAACCTGCTTCTTGTGTACTATCGTGAAAAGGGTGGGAGACCGCAAATCTCAACCGCAGAAGGCAGCTGATTCAGCATGGAAGACCCGACCCCAACAAGGTTCCGCATCGGCGACTGGTGCGTTGACTCAGCGTCCGGCCAAATCTCCCGCAACGGGGAGACCACTCGGGTGGAAGCTCGGACCATGCGTTTGCTCGTTTGCCTCGCCGAGCACGCCGGCCAGGTGGTCAGCATCGATGATCTGCTCAATCATGCATGGCCCGGCATCGCCGTCTCACCGGACTCCGTCTACCAGGCGGTTGCATCGCTCCGGCGTCTGCTCGGCGACGACCCCAAACAGCCTGTTTATATCGAGACAGTTCCACGCCTCGGATATCGAATGCTCGCGGCGATCCGTCCCTGGTCAGACCAGTCCAACGGAACTCAATCCATCCCACCGCCAGACTCCATGCACAGTGCGGACCTGAACACTCCCCCACTGACGATGACTGGCACGCACCGTGCCCATTCGCGCCGCAACGGCTGGTTCGCGCTCACCGCCATCTCTGCACTTTTCCTCGCAATTGCGATCCCACTCCTCTTTCACGCCAAGGCAGCCCACAATACTCCCGCGCCCTCGCCGACGGCCCTTCCGACACCGCAAAATTCCATCGCCGTCCTGCCGTTTCTCGACCTGACTCAAGGGATGAAAGAGGAAGAGTTCGCCGACGGCATGACGGAGGAGCTCATCGACAAACTCAGCAAGATCCCCGGCCTTCGCGTTCCGAGCCCCACATCGTCTTTCTATTTCAAGGGCAAACAGATTCCCGTCGCCGATATCGCGAAATCGCTGGGCGTCGCTTATGTTGTCGATGGAAGTGTGCGCAAATCGGGCGCCAGGCTGCGGGTTGCCGCCAGATTAATGCATGCGGAAAACGGCTATGTTGTCTGGTCTGAGACCTACGACCGTCCCTTCACCGACCGCCTCACGGTCCAGGACGACATTGCCGGCGAGGTCACAAAAGCGCTGAATGCATCTTCGGAATTCAAAGCGCGCTAGGCGCTGCCCCTGGCCCAATCGAGAGATCTTGAAGGGACTAGCTACTTCGTAGCGCGCTGGGCAGTTGCTCCCGCCACCACCTGCTCGAACACAGCGGAGACAAACGATTCATCGATCCGCTCATGGCGGAAGAGCAAACGCGCCAGGAGAGGGCCGATGATCGAATCGAGGAATACGGTTATCTTCAGGTCGGCGGGAAGGTCGCCCCGCTTGATAGCCTCGTTCACGATAGCGCGAATTTCCTCTTCGCGCGGCGACGAGACACGCTCCTGGAACTCCTTGCGGAGTGCCGCATCGTCCTGAATGGCGCCCAGCAGGCGGGCCACCACGATCCCGTTATCTCCGGTAAAGAATTGTCCCACCTGGAGTATGTACTCCTTGAATCGCTCCAGTGGAGGCCCTTCGCACTTGAGTACCATCTCGTGATCCGCCGTGTGCAGAAAGGCATCCAGCAGCAATGCCTCCTTCGTAGACCACCAGCGATACACCGTGGCCGTGCTCACGCCAGCCTCCCGCGCAATGTGAATCGTCGATATGGCGGCAACGGGAAACCGGCGCAAAAAGCTGTAAGCCGTCTCCAGGATCGAGGCGCGCGACTCTTCGCTGCGAGGCCTGCCGGCCGAACGCGCGGGTTTGAGTTCCGGTTCGACATCCACTTCGCTCACGGATCACCCCCTCTAGATTAATACTGTAACTATATACGAAACGGAATGTTTCGTTTTATTATAAAATTCTACATGATGCTGCCGAAAGGAACGCAGTGGCCAGCGATCTGCCGAACCAAGATTGGAGACCCGCATTCAACCCCTGGCTGATCGCCGTCGCCGTGGCCATCGCCGCGTTCATGGAAGTGCTGGATACCAGCATTGCGAATGTGGCGCTTCCCCACATCGCGGGAAGTTTAGGCGCGAGCCAGGATCAAGCCACCTGGGTGCTCACCACCTATCTGTTGTCCAACGCCATCGTTCTCCCGATTACCGGCTGGATCTCCAGCGCCCTGGGCCGCAAGCGATTCTTCATGATCTGCATTACTCTCTTTGCGGCCAGTTCGCTGCTTTGCGGCCTGGCTCCGAACATGCCCATCCTGCTGCTGGCCCGGGCCCTGCAGGGAATCGGCGGAGGCGGCATGCAGCCCATGTCGCAGGCCATCATGGCGGACTCGTTTCCGCAGCGTCTCCGCGCGGCTGCATTTGCGCTCTATGGCGTCACGGTGCTGGTGGCCCCGGCACTGGGCCCGATCCTGGGCGGCTGGATCACCGATAACTATTCCTGGCGCTGGATCTTCCTGATCAACTTGCCGGTCGGACTGCTGGCCTTGGCCCTAGTGTTCAAGCTGGTCCAGGACCCTCCGTTTCTGCGCCGATTCAAGCCCGGCGAAATGCATCTGGACACCGTTGGCCTCTCGCTGCTGGTGCTGGGCGTCGGTGCGCTTCAGATTCTTCTCGACAAGGGGCAGGAAGACGACTGGCTTGGCTCCGACTTCATCGTTTCCCTGGTCGTGGTCTCGGTGGTTTGCCTGACTGCTCTTGCAGTGTGGGAGTGGCGGCACAAGGTCCCGCTCATTGATGTGAGACTGTTCACGAATCTCAATTATTGCGGCATCAACACGATGATGTTCCTCGCCGGCGCGGTGGCATTCTCATCCACCGTGCTGATGCCGCAGTTTCTTCAGAGCCTGGCTGGCTACTCCGCGCAGCAGGCGGGGATGGTTGTCTCAGTGGGCGCCTTATTCCTGTTCGTCACCATGCCGGTGGTGGCAGCGCTCACCACCAGGGTTCCGGTGAAGTTTCTCATTGCCTTTGGCTGGCTGCTCTCCGCCGTGGGTTTGTATCTGTCCACGCGGCTTCTCAGCCTGGGGATCAGCTTTCCCGTGGCCTCCGGCATCATGGTGCTGCAATATGCGCCCATCAGCTTCATCTTCGTTCCGGCAATGACCGCCTCCTATTTTGGGGTCGCGCAGGACAAGAGCGATTCAGTTTCAGGCATGACCAATTTCATGCGCAACATCGGAAGCAGTTTCGGCGCTTCGGTAGTGACAACCGTCCTGGCCCGCCGCCAGCAGTTCCATCTGGCGCGGCTCACCGAACACCTCGGTCAGGGCTCGGCCGCATTGACAAGCACCTTCCAGGCTCTTGCGTTACGCATGCACGGCGCAGCCGGCGCAGGTGGTCAGACGATGGGGCTGGCCCTGGTCTACCGGTACGTGGCAGGGCAGGGTGCCGCCTTGTCGTTCATCGACACCTACGTGGTTCTTGGCACGGCATCGGCTGCAATGTTCTTCGTGTCGTTTCTGCTCAAATCGAACGACCCGAAACACACCGAAGCGCATGCCGGACATTGAGCGGGAAATATCCACACCCGCTCATTCGTCTTAGAAGGAGCGGGCTGAGGCCGGAGAGGAGCGCTCCGGTCTCCGATCGAAAAAGGGGCAAAGGGGGAAGCATGAGTTCTTGCGATTTGGAATCGACGAATGTGCAAAACCTGGCCGAGCGGGGATTGAGTTCCTTTCTGCGGGCAGTTGGGGAAGACGCGCCGGACAAGGATCTGCAAACGGCTGGCGATTGCTGGATTCGTGCGATTGAAAAGACAGATTGGATTCCTGGCGAAAGTACCGATCGGTTCATTCGCCGCGTAACCATCCATGCGCTCGCAATCGATGCCGGGCCAATCAAATCGGAAATGCCCGCGGCCCAGCTCTTTTAGCCTTTCCCACGGAGCCCCTTTTATGTCACACTTCTACCCATGGGAAGCAAAGACAAAGGTAAGAAGGAAGTTAAGAAAGCGCCGAAGCCCAAACCCAAACCAGAACCCGGCCGCAAGCGCGAAGGGTTCACCCCAGCCCCGCCCAAGTAAGCGCGGCAACGGCTGCCACGCTCTCTCGGTTGCGTTCACAGAACGCAAAAAGGCCCTCCTTGTCCGCGGAGGGCCTTTCTGCGTTCCGCCCTCGGCCAGCCGCGAGTCCCATATCCGAACCGACAAAGTCCTAGTCTCAAAAAAACCAGCGCACCTTCCATCATCCGCTTAACCTTGAGGCTATTCCATCGTTCAAGAGGTCGAACCGTGCCGTCGAATCGTACCGCTATCTTTCTCGCCATCGCTCTCTTCGCCGCCATCTCTGCCGCCCAGCAAACCAATCTGCCGCCAGTTCCCCAGCAATCCCCGCTCCCTGCGGTAGTCCCCGCCAACCGCCCCGCGATTGGCCTTGCGCTTGAAGGCGGCGGCGCACTCGGCCTGGCCCACATCGGCGTCATCCAGTGGTTTGAAGACAATCGCGTCCCCATCGATCGCATTGCGGGAACCAGCATGGGCGCCCTGGTCGGCGCAACCTACGCCACCGGGCACACACCCGCCCAAATGCGCGCCCTGGCCAACAGCAGCGACTTCATGGCGGTCTTCACCCTGCAAATTCCGTACGTCGATTCCAGCTTCCGACGCCGCCAGGACCGCCGCCAAACCCCCGCTATCATATCGGTTGGCATGGGACATGGCCCCGGCCTGCCCAACTCCCTCCTCACCGATCACGGCGTCAATGAGTTCCTTTCCACCAACCTGCTCGGCTACAACAGCGCGCAGGTGGATTACAACCAGCTTCCCATCCCCTTCCGCTGCGTGGCCACCGATCTCAACACCTTTCAGCCCCTTATATTTGCTTCCGGTCCGCTGCCGCAGGCGGTTCGCGCCTCCATTTCCATCCCCGGCGTCTTTCCGCCGTTTCAGAACGCTGCCGGCCACTTCCTCGCGGATGGCGGCATCGTCGATAACCTTCCTACCGATGTCCTGCGCAACGACCTGCATGCGGACGTCATTATCGCCATCCGCCTTGAAGACGCGCCTCTCGGTGGCGCTGATGTTTCATCCATTGTTGGCGTGCTCAACCGCGCATTCTCTGTCGGCATCGTGCGCAATGTCGACCGCGCCGTCAAGATCGCCGACCTCGTCATCACCGTTCCCGTCGCCAGCTATTCCGGCGCCGACTACTCCAAGGGAGGCCAGCTCATCCACGAGGGCTATCTTGCCGCCGAAGCCAACCGCGCCGCGCTCATCAAATATGCTCTCAGCCCGCAGGACTACGCCACCTATCTCGCCGCGCGCGACCAGCGCCGCCGTCCCGCTCCCGGTGTCCTGCGCCAGGTCAAAGTCGATGGCGGAGAGCCGGGCGCTCAGCAGCAGGTCCTCGCCGATTTGAAACCGCTTGAAGGCCAGCCCTTCTCGTCCGCAAAAATGGTGGCAGCCCTCAAGCCCGTCGAGTCCAATGGAATCTACAAAGCCAACTATCAGACGTTTGGCCCACCCCCTTCAGAAGCTGCCGCGGCCAGTCCTGCCGGCGCCGCTACAGGTGCGAACAGTCCAGACAGCGGCATTCTCGTCCATCTCAGCAAAGACCCCACCGGGCCGCCCTATCTGCTGATCGGCCCCGATCTGGCAGCCGAAACCTCCAACATCACGCGCATGGAGCTCAACCTCCGCCTCGTCGATCAAAACCTCGGCGGATACGGTTCCGAACTCCGCGCCAACGCCGACGTAGGTTTCATGACCGTTCTCAACGCCGAGTACTACCGCCTGCTCACGCCGAGCGGATTCTTCATCGAGCCCCGCACCGGCATCCTTCGCGAGCCGGTTTATCTCTGGGCCAACCAGAAGCGCGTAGCCGAGCGTCTGCAACAGAATCTCGACGCCGGCGTTGAAGCCGGCCGCACCTTCGGCAACACCGTCCAGATCTCAGCGGGCTGGCGCGCCCTGGACACCCGCTGGAGCCTCACGACAGGATCGGGCGGCGGCCCTTACATCAGCGGAACCGCCCAGGAAGGCCTGCTTCACATCGCAATCGACAAGGAATCCTCCGGCTCGGTTTCTCCTTCCGGCTTCCAGCTCGACGCCGCGGCCGGAGCACTCTACCACGCCGTCGATAGCGCCAACGCCCCGCTCGTAATGGCCTCTGCCGCGCGCACTTGGGCTTGGAAAGACAAGAACATCTTCGGCCTCACCGGCTACATCAACTCCTATCTCCGCGCCAATGTGGCCGAGCCGTTCCGCTTCACGCTGGGTGGGACGCGCCGCCTGGCCGCCTCTTCCATGGACGAGTACCGCGGCACCGACACCTACCTCGCCCGCGCCGGCTATCTGCACCGCATTGCCGCGCTGCCCACCGGCATCGGCCAAGGTCTTTACGCGGTCCTGGGATATGAGGCAGGCGAAATCTGGTCTCCGGAAACCCGCGCCATTCTTCGCCAGGACGGAACCGCCGCATTACTCGCCGCCACTCCCCTCGGCTCCATTTCCGTAGGCGGCTCCATCGGCGACGCCGGCCACCGAAAATTCTTCCTAACCATCGGCCGCCTGTTCTAGCACTATTCGTGTCTTGTCTTCAAAGTTCAAATTGAAAGAAAGCGAGTCATCCTGAGCAGGACGACTCGCCTCGGCAAGTTACGGCGAAGGTTATGAACGCTGTGCCGGACCGCCACAAAAGCTCCGTGCCCCGTCCTTGCGATTTTTTCCTATCGCAAGAGCCTGCCCTGAGCCTGCCGAAGGGGACCTGCTTTTCGGGTGCTCATGACCCGGCCATCTGCTCAGAACAAATGCGCAGGGCTTCAGAAACAGGACGCCAGCTCTGGCAATCATTCGACCGACCCAGCTACCGTGCCGAGCCAGTCCTTGCGGCGCGAAAAACGGCCACCAGATGCACCGCGACGGTGGCGAAGACAGCAACCAGAAACAATGGCACCATCGCCGGGGGCAGCGAAGCTCTGCCATTCCGTACGGATTGAATAATCGACCACTGAATGAACAGGAACAGACAGACCAATTCCACCTTGACCCAGCACATCATCTGGATTGTCAGCGCCTCAAGGCGAGGCCGGCTCACGGGCGTGGCACGGACCGGGAAGTTGAACGAAGCGGGAAACAGCGACACCAAGGAAATAAGCGAATAAACCCCCACAGCCACTATGGGCAGCAGCCAGAGCGAAGAAGGAGGGCCCCAGGCGTTGGGCTGGCCGTCGGCCATGAAGTGCGTGGGAATCCGCTGGGGAAGCGGGTTCGGGCCGTCGATCGCCCAATAGGATATCCAGGCCAGCAGGCCCAACGCTCCAAGCCCGATCGCTTCCAGAGTCTTGCGCATGGTGCCCTTTCCGGGGCAGCGATGTTTTTCAGATCGCTGCCAGTGGTCAGCCGAACCGCGCTCGTTTCACGGTCTGGCGGAAATCTTCGCCGGTCATCTCTACGCGCACGCACATCTCGGCCAGACGAGAACGCATACGGTCGCCGATACGGTCGCCAAGGGTTTGCTCGCGGGCGGCGCGTTCCAGTTCAGTTTGGCCGCCGCTACCGGCTCCGAGGTCGGGATAGTTCGTGGTAATAATCGTGGTCTGCCTGTCGTTGTAGCGGGTATTCAGGATCAGGGCAACCGTGTCCCATACCCACTCGTTTGGCTTTTGCGCGCCCAGGTCGTCCAGCACCAGCACTTCCGCTGCAAACACCGGCTTCAGGAGCTCGAGCTCCGTGGTATTTACCTGGGGGTTGTAGCTATTCTGAATGTTCTTGAGCAGTTCGCGGTAATCGCAGAACAGGCCCTTGACGCCCCGCTCCTGGACGAGGCGCCGAAGAACACCCACCGCAAGGTGAGTTTTGCCCACGCCGATTGAGCCGGTGAACAAAAGGCCTTTGCCAGCGGTATCCACTGGATAGGCCTCAACGAATTTGCGCGCTGTCAAGTGGGCACGGCCCAGAGACGAATCGGCGCCGCGAAAGGCAGTTTCATAGCCGTCCAGGGTGTAATGGCGGTAACGCTCCGGAATATGCGCAGCGGCCAGCCGCCTCTCTTCGCGCAGCATTTCCTGGCACTCGCAGGCGCGTGAAACCCATTGGCCGGAGGCATTCATCACGCGCACCAGCCCCACTCCATCGCAAATCTCGCAGACACTCATCTGGATTCAAGCCTAGCGCATGGGGAGCAAGCGCGCACCGGTGCAGGTCTGGGCCTCAAATGTGGAAAAGAGGCACTGTGGAAAAAGCGATTCGCCAACCGCCGACACGATTCCCTACAATTGAAGCCGCGAACGGCGCGAAGTTTTCTTGGCTTTATCCTTCTTGTTCGCGATGGAAAACGGAGACACCTCACGTGAATCGAATTCATCTGCGTTCCGCACTTCTTGCATTCGTGGCGATCGCCGGCCTGCTCATCCCCGCCCAACTCATTGCCCAGGAACCAGGAAACGTGCCGGAGACCAAGGCGCCGGCTGCTGAGAAGGCCGCGCCCGCCGCAGCTCCCGCAAACGACTGGGAAGCGAGTTACCACAAGCAGCTCAAGGAGGACTGGCCGTGGCTGGGCCGGTTCAAGGAGGCCAATTTGAAGCTGGCGCCGCCCGCTCCGGGCGAAAACCGTGTGGTGTTCATGGGCGACTCGATCACCGAGGGCTGGCATTTCGATGGCCTGAACGGTTCATTCCCCGGCAAGCCCTACATCAATCGCGGCATCAGCGGGCAGACCACGCCGCAGATGGTGCTCCGCTTCCGCCAGGACGTGATTGCGCTGCAGCCGAAAGTGGTGGTGATTCTGGGCGGCATCAACGACATTGCAGGGAATACCGGCCCGATGACGCTGGAGCAGACGGAAGACAACCTGGCGTCGATGGCCGAGCTGGCCACAGCCAACCACATTCGCGTGGCGCTGTGCTCGGTGATGCCGGCCTTCGACTTTCCCTGGCGCCCCGGATTGGCGCCGGCAGCCAAGGTGGTCACGCTGAACGAATGGATCAAGGGCTACGCTGCGGCCAAGGGCTATGTGTATGTGGATTACCACACGGCGATGAAAGACGACCGCGATGGGCTGCCCGCGAAACTCAGCGGCGACGGCGTTCATCCAAACCCAGCTGGGTACACGATCATGGCGCCACTGGTGGAGGCGGGCATCGCGAAGGCGCTGGCGCGGTAGAGCGGAACCAGAGTAAGCGTGGCCTCCTACAATATCTTGCGTAAGCGTTTTTTCACTTTGCTTGATTGAAGAAGATTACCCTTGTTACCTCACTTTGTCTTTTTGGGTACTAAAGATTTCATGGGGTGGGGGGCTATGTAGCAGGGGGTACGGACGGGGCACATTCGCAACACTTTGGACCGAGAGATTTCGGATTCTGGAGGCCATGAATCGATTGTGCACGTTTTCGCTAATTAGACTGCAAACTCCGGGAAGAAATCGGAGATTAGTTTTGTCAGCAGGTTTCTTCATGCGATAGCCCTGGGTGCCGGATCTGTCAGGCCTCTTGTTTCACGATCTCGCTTCCCGATCGAGCATCCGCAGCAGAGCGCGCCGGCCTGTTTCCCGATCTCCGGTAACGAGATAGACAAGGATTGCCCCTTGGAAGAGCTGGAGCAGTTCTTCGACGGCCTGTGGATTGGGCAGGAACTTCAAAAGCAGGTCGACCCATAGGCGTTGCTGCTCCGCGTAAAAAGCCCCGGCGCGCTCTGAGCCGCTCCAGCCGCGGCGATTCACATCCATGATCACCTGCAAGACTCCGCGGGATTGGGGAGCCGTGGATTGGTCCCAGAGCGCCGTCACCACCGTTGCAAGAGAAACGCCGGGAGGGAACCGGCTGGCGCTGAAGCGGTCGCGCAGGCGATCTTCCAGGAGCGCGAGGGCCTTCTGCTCGAGGATTTCGCGGCCGCCGAAGTAGTGGATCAACATGCGCTTGCTGATTCCGACCGCGCGTGCCAACTGGTCCAGGCTCAGGTCCAGCGTTCCTGCGCCAATGAAGGCCGCAAGACAGCCTTCGACAAGCTGGCCGAGGTTCCGAATTTCTTTCCGCAATGGTCTTGTCTCCCGATGTACCATATGGTACAAATGAATATGTACCAGACGGTACATATTCTACCTCTCAAGGGGGATCACGTGCGAGGACGCGAAGTTGCTCTGTTCTTAGGGTTCGGACTTGTGTTTTGGGTTGCGGGCACGCTTTGGTACCAGAAGCAGGGGCCGCTTGTTTTCGAGACGACGGCGATCCGGTATTGGATCAACTTTGCTCTGACGCCGCTTGTGACTTCGGCGATCTGCATTTTCCTGCTGCGCTGGCGACGGATCCCCGCGCCCGATTGGGCATCGGCGATGCTGCTGATCGCCATTCCCGGCATGGTGGGTGAAGCGGTTCTGCTCTCGAATTTCGGGGCGCTGATGCCGAGCATGCGTGAGGCCTCCGCAGGAAAGTACGGAGCCTTCCTGTTTGCCACGTATGCTTTGGTGCTGGGTTTTGCAGAGGTTGTGACCCTGAGAAGCGGTTTAAAGACTTTCTGAATTGAAGGGTGCGGGATTCATCCCGTACGTTGACAGCGAACTAAGGTCGTGGCTTTAGCCGCTGAGGGAATGCAAACCTTCGAATCCCGTCCCTCGGGGGCTAAAGCCCAACGATTCTTTGGGCTGAAATGTACGGGCTGAAGCCCGTACCCTTCACTGGATCGCAACCGGCCAGTCCTTACCGCCCGAAGCGGATTCGGGCTCGCCCGTGCGGTAAGCGCCTAGCCCTTTCGTCATGCTTTCCAACTCCGTCGCGTGTGCTGAAAGCCCGCAGGGATGGCCCTCGGTCTCAAGCAGATGCGCATTTTCCCGGATCATGCTGAAGAGCGGACTTGCCAACGCCTCGCGCAGATTTGAAGTTCTCAGGTTGTGCGTCGCCAGCGGAGAAACGGGGCACGCGGTCACGTCACCGTTCGGGTTCACATGGGCAAAGCCGCGTCCGGCGGAAACGCATCCGCCCAGCGCCTCTTCATCCCCCGGCGAGTGGATGATGTAAGCGCCTCCGGTCGCACGATCCCGATACTGCACAACCGTTTCGCGGAAGCGTATTCGTTGCTCATCGGTCAACATCGATCCACTTTCGCATCCTCCAGCCGGAATCTGCTCGATGAACATCGCGAGAGGCCCGCTGTGAGCAATCAGCGCGTCGATATTCGTCGGCTCGGTCCAATACTCTATGTTTCCCGAGCCGATGGTGACGGCGATGCCCGTCAGGACCCCAGCGTCCTGCAGCCGATCGAGCGTGCCCAGGGCCTTGTCGTAAACCCCCTGGCCTCTCCGCACGTCGGTGAGTTCCCGATCGCCTTCCAGGCTGACGACGATCACAGTGTTCGAACAGTTCTTCAGAATCTGATAATCGCTGGGCTGCAAAGCCGTCCCGTTGGTAAAAACTAGGAAGAGACGATCGGGATGATCCCGGAACAGGTTCACAATGCCCGGCAGCAGGAAGGGCTCGCCGCCCGCGATCATGAACGCCATCACGCCCAGCCGCACCGCTTCGTCCACGATTCCGTACCAGTCGCGCAGGCCAAGTCCCGGCTGCGCTGGCTTGGCAGTCACGGTCCCTACGGCCCCGGCGAAGCAGCCGACGCAGCGAAGATTGCACCTGGATGTGATGCTGAGAACGAGAAAGGGAGGCACCTTCACTCCGCCGGCAAGCGCTCGAACTCGTAGCCGTTTCGACTGCCTCATGGTTCGCGCCAGGCGCATGAACCCCGGGAGGTAACGCGGATGCCGCACGACCCAGGGAACCACAACCCGCGACAACTGCGGGTCAATGCCCTCGATGCGGCTCGTCAAGGCGAATAGGCGGTCGGCGAGAAAGTCGGTGCGGAGGCCGGGCAATGCAACTGGGTCGTTCATTTGACAGGATATACGGCTACAAAGCCTGCTTTGTTCCGTCCTGGCGACGGAAATGGAGTGAGCGCGATCCGGGAACCGGCTATGTTCCAGGCCTTCGCCAGCATTGCTAAACGGACGAATTGCCCCTACAATAGAGAAGGAAGATTGTAGGAAAGGTCTGTCTCTAGCGATGCCCAAGGAAAAGATCCATCCCAAATACGACGCGGTGCGGGTTATGTGCGCCTGCGGAAATAACTTCGAGACCCGTTCGACCCATAAGGGCGACATTCACGTGGAAATCTGCTCGGCTTGCCACCCGTTCTTCACCGGCAAGCAGCGCCTTGTTGACACGGCTGGCCGCGTCGAGCGGTTCCGCCGCAAATATGCCAAGGCCGATTCGCAAACGGCAGCGGCTACGGCGGCCAAGTAACCGTAGCCGATTCAGCTGGATAGCACGAGAGGCCTCCGCTGCGGCGGGGGCCTCGTTGTGTTGAAGTGCTAGCGTCAACAATTAGTCATCGCAACATGGGAAGAACGATGCGAAATACCAAGCGCGCAATCCAATCCTCTGTCACGATTGACGGTGTACCGCTAATCTGGCGCCTGCACCGTGAGCAGAATTGGACCGATGACCAGAACGCGGTCGGGCTGGCAATCCATGTCGAGGTTGTGGGATTGGTGCGCCGGGAGCTTTATCTCGAATATCCTGCGGTAAGGAAGCAGCAAAATGGCTTTGCGAGGCCCGTATTGACCATCCGGCCACCCATCGCAGCCGCCAAAGTTGCCGGCCATATTCGAGAAGCGATTGCGGCAGGTTGGGACCCGGAATCGCGTGGCAAGCCGTTCGTGTATGAGGTTGCGGAACTGCCGAGTTGATTAGGAAAGTGTAATTCCAATGGCTGGCAACGGTTTTACCGTTAAGAAGGAGTGGGACAACCCCATTGAGCACCCCATGCCCGCGGAAGCGCGGGTTCCGGCGGAGATGCGCTTGGGCCCGGTGCTGGTAACCCCAGCCACTGTGCTCGCTCCCATGGCCGGGGTCACGGACACCGTATTCCGCCGCTTCATTCGCCACGCCAGCTTCTTCAGCACCACCTCAACTACCGAAACATCCAACTCGACCGAAGCCGGAATCGAGACCGAAGTCACCAACGCTCAATCCGGCTGCGGACTGCTCATGACCGAGTTCACTTCGGCGGACGGTCTTGCACGCATGCGCGAGTCCAAGCGCCGCCGCTACCTGAGCTTCTACGACGACGAACACCCCATCGGCGCGCAGCTCTTCGGTTCGAACCCGGAAACACTGGCCGAAGCGGCACGCATTGTAGAGGAAACCGGCTTCGACACAGTGGACCTTAACCTGGGCTGCCCCGCCAAGCGTGTGGTCGGCTGCAACGGCGGCTCCGGCCTGCTGCGCGATCTGCCCAAAATCGGCGAGATCTTCCGCGCCGTTCGCAAGGCCGTCAATATTCCCTTCACGGTGAAATTCCGCATGGGCTGGAATGAGAAGCAGATTGTCTGCGTGGAACTGGCGCGGATGGCTGAGTCTGAAGGCCTGAACGCCGTGGCGCTGCACGCGCGCACTCGCGAACAGGGCTATAGCGGACAGGCACAATGGGAGTGGATCGCCGCGATCAAGCAGGCGGTAAACATTCCAGTCATCGGCAACGGCGATATTCGCACCCCGGAAGACGCGGCGGCCATGGTTGCGGAGACGGGCTGCGATGCGGTCATGATTGGCCGCGCGGCTCCGGCCAACCCATGGATCTTCCGCCAGATTGCCCAGTACACGGCCACCGGCGCCTACGAGCGGCCGACAGTAGAAGATCGCTACCTCATGATTCGCGCCTATTTCCAGATGCTTCTAGACGAGGCAGAGGCAACGAAAGACTTGCCGCGCAGCGACCGCATGGGCGAGACAGCCGGCAAAATGAAACAGTTCGCCACGTGGTTTACACATGGCGTACCGGGCGGGGCGAAGCTGCGCGCCGCCATTTACCACGCACGCACAGGGGCTGAAGTGCTGGGCCAGGTGGAGCAGTTCTTCGCGACACGGCGCAAGGAGGGATTCAGCGAGTTCTCCGGACATGAGCCAGAGGATCAGGTAAGCGCATTTCCTGACGACGCACTGGTTTGCGACTGATCTGGGTTTGAGCTGGTGAACCCTTCGCGTTTTGCAATTTCCACTGGCTCTATCCGGTAATCCCCTAAAGAAACCGGGTATATAGTGAACTCATTCCCCGCAAGAAGGGTTCGCATTGCTGACCATAGCGCGGAAGATGAGAAGCATCGTAAAGTCCTGGATGTGCGGGCTTGCAGCGCTGTGTCTTGCCGCGTCCGCGGCCATCTGCCAGCAGTACAGCTTCAGCACCATTACCGCGGGCCTGGGCAACCTGAATGTCAATTGCATGGCACAGGACAGCGATGGCTACCTGTGGGTGGGGACGGAGAACGGCCTCTATCGCTACGACGGGAGGGAATTCAAGCAATTTGGCGCAGCCGATGGTCTGCGCGGCCATGTCATCCAGAGTCTGTTTGCCGATCCGGGTGGGACCTTGTTTGTGGGCGCCACCACGGGCATCTACATCAAGCGGCAGGATGGCCAATTCAGCCAGATTCATCCACCCGCCCCGGTCACCGATTTCTCGCAAAGGATCGGGACAGTATTCGCAGCAATTGCGCCCGGCCAGGTGGTGACGGCGGACCGGAGCGGCGCATTTCTGCTGCGGCAAACAGCGTCCGACACCTGGGCCGCCGAGCCAATGCGCCTCGATGGAACGCTGATCTGGAGCGTGCTGGCAGGCCCGAATGGCGTGCTCTGGTACGGGTGCGACGACGACCTGTGCCGGATGCAGAATGGCAAGACCACTCACCTTGGCGCCGCGCTCAACCTGCCTCCGGGGCCATGGATCCAGTTACGCCTTGCGCGGGACGGGCATGTCTGGATACGAAGTTCCACGCATCTCGGCGAAGTCATCCCGGCTGAGAACCGTTTCGAGCTGCGCGACCCTCCCGGCCGCTCCCACAGCTTGCCTTACGCGGAGCTGACGGAGGATGCAAAGGGTCGGATCGTGGCGTCCCAGGGGCCGGCACTCGGGCTGTGGGAAAAGGGCCGCTGGCGCATGGTGACGGCCACGAACGGCCTCACCCGCTACGACATTTCAGAACTGTTTGTGGACCGCGAAGGCTCGTTGTGGATCGGCGTTGTGGGCCACGGGCTGATGCGGTGGGTGGGTCAGGACCAGTGGGAAGCCTACACATCCGCCAGCGGGTTGAGCAACGACATTGTGGGTGCCACGCTGCATGACCGAAGCGGGCGGCTTTGGATCGCCACGGAATCCGGACTGGACTACATCCCGCCTGGAGCCATCACCCCCAAACCCTGGCAGGCCGCCGGCATCCAAACGGCCCGCGCGGTCTCGCTCGCCGAGAGCGCGGACGGCAGCATCTGGATGGGCTCGGCCACCGGCAACCTTGTCCGCATCGACCCGAGAACGCTGGCGGGAACCCAATGGATGGTGCCAGAGGTCTTTCGAGTCCTCAGCGATGGCGGCCATTGCGTGTGGGTGGCGACAGACGGCGGGCTTTATGTGGTGGATACCCAGGCTAGGGATCACGCTCCGCGCCTGGTGGACGATGCCGGAATCGCCCATCCGCACAAGCGATTCACAGACCTGACCCTCGATAAAGCAAATCGCCTGTGGGCCGCGACCGACAATGGAATCTATCGGCTGGATGACTCCGGCTGGCGACCTATCGACCCTGGCCATTCCGGTGTCACACTATCTGAAATCGCCGCCGACGGCAAGGGAAACCTCTGGGCTTCAGGCGCCTTTCCAGGAGTGTTGCGGCTGCGCATCGTGGGCGACCGGGTGGTGGAATCGGAGCACGTTGGTCGCCCTCATTTGCTTTCAGACCAGGTGGTCTCGCTCGCCGTGGACCATCGCGGCTGGTTGTGGGTGGGTCAGGACGCAGGCCTGTCGGTGTTCGACGGCAAGACATGGCGCAGCTATACCCAGGAAGACGGGCTCATCTGGAACGACACCGACAACTATGCGCTTGCCGAAGATCGGGACGGCAGCATGTGGATTGGCACCTCGGGCGGTTTGTCTCACTTCATCCAGCCACAACTTGTGTCCGCCTCTCCGCCCGCTTCCCCTGTGATTTCGCAGATCGCATTCGGCACGCAGTTCATCGCCAACGAAGCCGAGGTCCCGTGGAGCGCGAGCCCGCTGGCCATTTCAATGGCTACTCTCAGCTTCCGCAATGCGAGCCACGTTCGTATCCGCTATCGCCTGCTGGGCGTTGAGTCAGACTGGGTGGAAACGGCGGAGCGGAATGTGCGCTATCCGCGCCTGGAGCCCGGCGCTTACCGGTTCCAGGCCGTGACTTTGGATGAAACCAGCGGAGCGGCTTCATCCGTTGCGGAGATATCGTTTGTGATTACACCGCGCTGGTGGCAAAGCGGTCCACTGCGACTGGCTTCGATGCTGGCGATTGCGCTTGGCGTGGTGCTGGCGTGGCGCTGGAGCGTGCATCTGCTGGTGATGCAAAAGCGGCTACTGGAAACTGCCGTCAAGCACCGAACCGAGGACCTGGAACTGGAGAAGGGGGAACTGCTGCGCGCGCGAGAGCAGATGCGCCACTTTGCCGAACACGACGATTTGACCGGCCTGTGGAACCATCGCATCATTGTCGAGCGTTTGCGCCAGGAAGTAGATCGCTCGCAGCGCGAGGGCACGCCGCTGAGCGTGATCCTGGTCGACCTGGATCACTTCAAGAGCGTGAACGATACATACGGCCACCCTGCTGGCGATCTTGTACTGAAGGACATCGGCGCAATATTGCAACGCGCCGTCCGCTCCTATGATTGGGTGGGGCGTTACGGGGGCGAGGAATTTCTCCTGATTCTGCCCGGCTCCAGTTTTACCGGTTCTCGAGTCCGGGCTGAGGAGTTGCGGATTGCCGTTCAGGGGTCGCACATCCAAGACGGTGAACAAACCATTCCGATAACCGCCAGCTTTGGCGTGGCGTGCGGCTTCCCTGCAAACTACGAAGTAATGATTCAAGCCGCGGATACAGCGTTGTATCGCGCCAAGGACAATGGCCGCAACCGCGTCGTCGCCACCGAGATCGACCCTGCGGAGAAAGCAGAGCAGCCGCACGAGTGAGAGCCCTACGGCGTAATCAACGGCAATCGTATCGTGGCCCGCGCGCCATCCCCGTCTTCACGGTTGAGCAGGCTGATCTCACCGCCGTGTGCGCGGGCGATCTGCTGGGCCAGGGCCAGTCCAACGCCGCTGCCGGCTGGCTTGGTGGTGTAGAACGGCACAAAAAGATTCTCCGTATTGGCGATGCCAAGCCCGCGATCTTCGATGGTGACCACCAGCGCGGATTCGTCGCGGCGCCAGCTTACCCGCACCGGCTCAGCCTGGTTGGCCAGTGACGCGTCTACCGCGTTGCGCAACAGGTTAATGAACATCTGCTCCAGTTGGTCGGGATCGGCATCTATCGTCAAGGTCGGTCCAGCTTCGAAGTGCACGGGCAGCCGCTGTTCGAGCAGGACAACCCGCTCAAGCAACGGCCCCAGCGCCACCGATTTGAACTGCGGCGGAGGCAACTGGGCCAGCAGGCGATAGGACTGGACAAAGCGGTGCAGGGCGTCGGCACGGCTCTCTATCACGCCCAGGCCACGGCGAAAATCGTGCAGTGTGGCGTCGTCGCCCTGCATATGATCCACGCGCGCCAGCAGGCTGCCGGCGATGGACTTGATGGGGGCGAGCGAGTTGGAGAGTTCGTGTCCGAGCACACGGATCAGGCGCTTCCAGGCGATCTGCTCTTCTTCCTGAAGCGGGAGGCTCACGTCGGCCAGCAGCAGCAGCGTGTGCGGCGCGCCATCCTGGCGAAAAGCCGCTTTCCGCAACAGCCAGCGAGTCGATTTCGATCCGAACGAGTGAATGCTCTGATCGGGCGAGGCGAGCAGGTCTTCAAGGCCGAGTTCACGCGCGGTGTGTCCAAAGCTGCGCGCATGGGTCGTGCCGAGCAGCTTTACGCCTGCATTGTTGACCAATTGAAGAAGGTCTTCGCGGTCAAAGGCAAAAAGCGGCGCGTGCATTACCTCAAGGATTCGAGCCAGCAGCGCCGTGGCTTCCAGCGAGCGCACGCGCTGCTTCTGCAGCAGGTCGGCGAGAGCGTTGACCTCAGCGGCCAATTCGCCAAATGCGTCACGGTTGCTCGCTCCACGCGCGCGAAAGGAGTAGTCGCCCTCGCGCAGCGACGAGACAACATTCGAGAGCGTTTGCAGCGGGCGAATCAGGCCCTCAACCAGCGCAGCCGCCACCACCAGCAGATAAATCAAAAGGCAACCGCCAAGAAGAAGAGCCGGCGCCATGGAGATTGCTTTTTGGTAAAGATAAATCGCGACAAAAATGAGCGCGGGCAGCGTCAGCAAGAAGCAGTAGAGCCACGCCCGGCGAACCGCCGAGCGGCGGCGGCGAACGCGGCGAAGGGAGGGAACCCTTTCAGATGCCATATTTTTCGATACGGCGATAGAGCGCGGCGCGGCTCAGTCCGAGAGACTCGGCGGCCTGGGAGATATTGCCGTCGCAGCGGCGCAGCACCTTGCGGATCAGCAACGCCTCCACGTCGTCGATGCTCATATTCTCAAACGACTGCGGCGCGGATTTTTGCGCGGCGATGGCCAGATTCGCCGGCTCAATCTCGTCGCTGCGGCAAAGCAGAACAGCGCGTTCGACCGTATGCTCGAGTTCGCGCACGTTGCCCGGCCACGGATACTGCATCATGTGCTGCATGGCAGCGGAGGAGAAGCCGCTCACTTGCTTGCGGTAGCGCGTCCGGCTGCGGTTAAGAAAATGCGCGGCCAGCAGCGGTATGTCCTCGCGCCGGTCGCGCAGCGCGGGCAGATGGATTTCGACCGTGTTGATGCGAAAGAGCAGATCTTCACGGAAGTTGCCGGCCTTGGCCTCGTCCTGCAAGAGTGCATTGGTGGCGGAGAGAATGCGCACATCCACGCGCCGGGTTTGCGATGAGCCCACCCGCTCCAGCTCGCCGGTTTCAATCACGCGCAGCAACTTGGCCTGCTGACGCATGGGGACGTTGGCGATTTCGTCCAGAAAAAGCGTGCCGCCGTTGGCCAGTTCAAAGCGGCCGATGCGGTCGGTTCGCGCGTCGGTGAATGCGCCCTTCACATGACCGAATATTTCGCTCTCGAAAGTCCCCTCAGGCAATCCGCCGGCATTCACAGCCACCAGCGCCATGCGTGCTCGTGGCGAAGCAGCATGAAGCAGCTTGGCAACGATCTCTTTACCGGTTCCGTGCTCGCCGGTGATGAGCACGTTGGCGTCGGAAGGCCCCACCTGCGATATCAGTTCGAGGACCGGCTGCATGGAAGGCGCGCCGGCCACAAACTCCGGCATGCCCTCGGCACGCAACAGGCGATTCTCCAGCTCGAGCTGCCGTGCGCGGCGAAGGGCGGAATGTAGTTCTGCATGAACGCGGACCAGAGAAATGAGGCGATCGTTCTCCCACGGCTTCTGGACGAAATCCCTCGCCCCGCGCTTGATGGATTCAACAGCCAGATCGATATTTCCCCAGGCCGTCATCACGATAACAGGCAGCCGCGAATCGTATTCCTGAATGCGCGCCAACAGGTCCAGACCCTCCTGGCCGGAAGTTGTGTCGCGCGTATAGTTGAGGTCGATCAGCAGCACATCGTAGTCGCTTTGGCTCATCGCCTCGAGCAGCAATTGAGGGGACCGGACGCAGTCCACCGAGATGCCCTGCGGAGAGAGCAACAGTTCGACGGCCTCGAGGATGTGCGGCTGATCGTCGGCAACCAATACACGAATTCGTTCTTGCTTACTTGGAATGGTATGCCTCCACTACGTCAGGTCTTGCTCCATTGATCGAGATCTTCGATCGAGCCTGGCCCTATTGCATGATTCTACGGCTATTGATTCACAACGCCCACTTTCGCGTCGTCAATCGAAACCCCGGTCCGCTCCAGCGTCACGCCGATGGCGCGGTCGATATCTACCTTTGCCTTCTCGTAGTTTGTTTGCGCGGTGTCCAGCGCGGATTCAAGCAGGGCGAGCGCGCTTTCCGCGTTCAGCACATCGAGTCCGGATTTGGCGCCAAGCACCTGTTCCTGTTTGGTGATGTCGAAGACCCGCTGGGCAAGGTCGCGCGCTTTTTGAGCTGCGTCAACATTGGCCTGCTTCTGTTCAAGAGCAAACTTCGAGTTGCGAACGTCGAAGCGAATGCCTTTCTGCTGTTGCTCGGACGCAATCTGGCTCTGGCGGTACTGCAACACGGCGCGGAATTGATCGGCCTTGGCCTGCCGGTTGCGCAGATTGATGGAAAGTGTCATCCCGACCTGGTATTCCGGCGAAGAGTAATTGAATGTGTTCACGAACATGCTGGGGAAGTCCGTGGGTAGGTTGGAGACGCATTCGGTTCCGAGGGAGCAGTCTGGGTTCTTGGGACCGGCGGTGCCTGCGCCGGTGTAGACGCCATACATATTGAGAGTTGGCAAGAGCTCGCTGTTGATGTCTTTCAGGGCCTGCTTCTGCACTTCGGCCTGCATTTGGTAAATGGCAACCTCGGGCCGCTTCTTCTCGGCTTCGGAGACGAGTTCGTCGAGGGTTTTGCCGGCATTCGGGTCGGGCTCTGCTTTCATGTCGAGCGGAATGACCGGCATCTCGTCGATCGTGGGATCGTCGGCCTTGGTGAGCGCGTTCTTCATCAGGAGTTCGTTCAATCGAAGGCTGGCGCGCGCCACCGTGAGGTTGCCTTCGGCGGTAGCCACCGCAGACTGATCCGTCATGACCTGCATCGCGGGGATGGCCTGGAGTTCGAGCTGCTTCTGATCGTCGGAGAGATTCTTGTTGGCGAACCCGAGAGAGCGCTCACTGATCTGCTCGCTCTCATAGGCATTCACCAGGTCCCAGTAGATATTCTCGACCTGAGTCACGGTGGCGATGACCTGTGCTTTGAAAGCAAGGTCCGTGATCTGAGAGTTGCGCTTGGCAATGCGGATAAAGCGCTCGTTCGTGGCGATCCCGAAGCCGGCCAGAATGGGCTGGGCAATTTGTACCTGAAATTTGGAATACAACTCAGGGTTGATGCTGTTGTATGGGGTGTTGCTGGCGACACGCTGGCCGAGATAGTTGACCTGGACGCCGGTGCCGATGGGAAACGACTGGGAGTAGGTCGACAAGACCTCAATCGTGTTGTTCTTCAGAACCGGCGTGCCGGTCTGGAACTGGTTGGCTTCCTGGACCACGGTGTGATCGACATAGCCCTGGAAGGTGAGGTAAGGATCGAAGGACGAAACGCTGGTGCCGGCGCCGAGGGTCGAGGTGACGATGCCGCCTGCGCCGGCGGAGAATCCGGATCCGGACGAGCCGCCGCCGCCGCCGCTGGAAGCGCCAAAACCACCCTGTGTCCCCTGGACGACGGCGGTATTGACTCCGTTGGCCGGGCTGCCCGCTTTGGTGCGCAGGATATCGGTTTGAGCAATGGGGAAGTTATAGCGGAAGTAGGCAAGATCGAGGTTGTTCTCTATAGCGACTGCGATAGCATCACGCAGTGAAAGATAGATCTTGCCATCGCGGATAAGAATCTGCAGGCGCGGTGAGTTGCTGAGGTCCAGTGCAGGCGCGGTGCTGGCCCTATAAGGCGCAAGCGGGTTATGCGAGTGGGGCATTGGCACTCGAAACGGTTGCGGCGGAGCAAAGAGCGGTTGCTGCTTCATCTCCTGCGCCAGGGTCGGCGGCGTCGCCGCGGTGCCGCTTGCCGAAGGCGTCGGGGCTTCCGGAGCCGCCTGAGAGGCTGCGGCTTGCGCTTGCGCGGAGGCCGGCGCTTGCTGCAACGCCGGCTCCGCAGCCTGGGCGAGATTCACTTGCAAAAGAAAAATGGCGGCCGCGGACGTGATGCACCGTGCCGATTTGGACTTGAATTGATTCACTGTGCACCAACCTCCGTTGCCCTTGGTTCTACCGCTTCATCGCGCGTCACCCATCCGTCGCGCAGTTCCAAAATCCGCTTGCCATACTTTGCGTTTTCTTCAGAATGAGTCACCTGCACAATGGTTGTCCCCGCGCGGTTGAGTTGGCAGAAAAGCTCCATGATCTCGCGGGCCTGTGTCGAGTGCAGGTTCCCCGTCGGCTCATCCGCAAGCAGCAGAGATGGCGCGTGGACCACGGCCCGGGCGATGCCCACAAGCTGCTGTTGCCCGCCGGAGAGCTGGTTGGGATAGAGATCTTTCTTGGCCACAATCTGAAAGCGGTCGAGAATGTCGGCCACCATTCCCTGCCGTTCTTTTGCAGGCAGATTCTTGTAACTCAAGGGTAAGTCGATATTCTCGGCAACGGTCAAGTCGTCGAGCAGATGATAACTCTGGAAGACCATGCCGATACGCTGGCGCGCCAGGTCCGCGCGCTGCTTGCGATTGAGTTTGTGGACCGGGGTTTCGTCGAACCAATATTCGCCCAGCCAGCCGTCGTCAAGCAGGGCAAGCACATTGAGGAGCGAAGACTTCCCTGCCCCTGACGGTCCCATGACGGTGACAAACTCGCCTTCGTTGATGGTGAGCCGAACCTGACGCAGCACCCAGGTTTCGGTGTGGCCAGTTTTGTAACTGCGTTCTACATTTTTCAATTCGATCATTGAGTTACTCCGATCTCAAAGCAAGAATAGGGTCGACCGAGGCGGCTCGACGCGCTGGCAGCCATGCGGCCAGAAAAGAGGCAGCCGCCAGAACCACAACGACTCCCGTAAAGGTGAGCGCGTCATGAGCCTCGACTCCATAGATATAGCCGCTCGTGAGCCGGACGGCAAACCAGGCCATGACGCCGCCGATCGACAAGCCGGCAGCCACCAGCAAAAGCGCACGGGATAGAACGAGGTTCAGGATGTTCGCTTGCGGCGCGCCCAGCGCGATGCGCAGACCGATCTCCCGCGTCCGCTGCGCAACCGTAAATGACAGCAACCCGTAAAGTCCGACCGACGCAATCATCAGTGCCAGCGCGGCAAAGCCTTCCAGCAAGTGCGCGATGAGTTTCTGGCTGCCGAAGGAATCCTCGACGGCCTCGTGAATGGTTTTGACTTCGGTGGTTGTGGCGTCGGGGTCAACCTCGTGCAGCACTTTATCGAACTGCGCACGCAGCGCATCGGCGGGGATCCCGCCCCGGATCGCCACCTGCATAAAGGCGATAGCTATTCCGTAGAGCGGCTGTCCCGGTTCGATCTGCGTCAGGCAATAGTAGATTTCGGGCTTGGTCGCATCTACAACATTGTGCTGCTTCATGTCCCCGATAATGCCGACGATGCGAGCGGCCGAGAAGCGTCCCTTGCCAAGTCCGTATGTGTGGCCGATAGCGTCCTGGCCGGGAAGATACTTGTTGACGAATGCCTGGTTTACCACCACTACTACTGGCGAAGAAGCAGTGTCATCCTCATTGAAGAATCGCCCCCGAAGCATGGGAATTCCAAGCGCCTCCACCAACCCTGCCGAGGCCACGCCGCCACTGGCAACCGGAGACCGGTCGCGGGGAACTTGCTTTCCGTCCAGCGTCCCGCCGATGCCCACATTCATCTCGCTGCGCAGCGGCAGCACGGAACTGAGCGCGGCCACCTGCACGCCAGGAATGACGCGCAACCGCTCCAGCAGCGGCAAATACGACGTGCGGACAATATTGGTCTTCTGCAGCGGATCATTCGGTTCTTCACGCGACGAGCCGTTCAGGATGACGCCCCCAGTGAGAACGTTCTGCTGCGAGAACCCCAGCGAAACCTGCCGCAGCGCATTGATCGTGCGCAGAAACAGCCCAGCACCCACAAGAAAGACCAGCGTAAGCGCGATCTGCGCAACCACCAGAATCTCGCGCGTTCGGTTCTGGCTCGCCGAGGCTGTGGTTGTCACGCCATGCAGCGACTCCTGCACATTGCGCCGCGATGCGCGTAGTGCGGGGAAAATGCCGGTGATGCAGGCGGTCACAAGCGTGAGCAACGCCAACGCAGCCATCACGCGCCAGTCCACATGAATGGTGGAAGTAAGCGGCAGATTCCGGTTGATCTGATGCCAGAGTAATTTGATCGCCGATTGGCCCACCAGCATCCCGGCCAGCGCGCCAAGGCCGCTCAACAGCAGGCTCTCCACTATGGACTGCTGCAGCAAACGCATGGGGCTGGCGCCCAACGCGGCGCGCACCGCATGTTCCCGCACACGCGAAACGGCTCGGGCCAGCATGAGACTCATGACGTTGAGGCAGGCGAGAGCCCAGATGCCGAATACCACTCCCACAAGCAGAAACAATGGCTTCCGCGCTTTGACAGTCAGCGAAGTCTGGAACCCCTTGACCTTCACATGCGTGGGCCAATCGCCGTCGTCTTTGGGCACCTCTTTCGCGATCACTGGCTGCGCGCGGTTGAATGCATCGGTCAATTGCGCCTGGCTCATCCCGTCGGGCAACCGGGCGAATACGGCAAATGGGTTCACGGCCGCGTCGCCGCTCATTGCCGTGCGGGCCGCAGCAGGTATCTCGGCCGGCGACCAGATCTGTAGCGGATTTTCGCCAAACGGAAATGCGAAACTGCGCGGCATTACGCCAAGAATGGTGTAGGAATCGCCGCGGATCGTCAAAGTCTTGCCCACGATCTGCGCGTCGCTCAAATAGAGCTTGCGCCACACATCTTCGCCCAGCACCACAACATGATTGCGACCCTTATCCATCTCCTCGGGGCGGAAGGCGCGTCCCAGGACGGGTTGCACACCCAGCATGGAAATCAGGCCCGCATCCACCTCCGTGCGCTCCACCTGCAAGCGTCCGCCGGGCCCGACGATGCTGGCCATCGAGTCTCCCAGCGAGGCTCCCATCTGCAATCCCGGTCCGCCAGCATCGCGCAACTGCAGCATGTCCGCGTAGGTCATGCTGAAATAGGGCATGGGGCTGGCGAGCTCCACCGTGACAATCCGATCGGAATGCGCATAAGGCAGCGGGCGCAGCAGAATTCCATTCATCACCGTGAACACTGCGATATTGGCGCCAATGCCCAGCGCCAGCACGGCAACCGCGATAAACGTGAATCCTGGCGATCTCCGCAACTGCCTCAGAGCGTAACGCAGGTCCTCAAAAACCGATCGCATTGGTAATCTCCTTTCTCGTGAGTACATACTCACAACGTCTTCCGCTACTCGTTGCGCAGCGCCTTCATCGGTTGCACGTGGGCGGCTCGATGCGCGGGCAGCGCCGCTGCCAGAGCAACCATGACCGCGGTAAGAAACACAGCGCCTCCCAGTGTTATGGGGTCGAAAGTGGTGACGCCGTAGAGTTGGCTGCGGAACAGTTGCGCCAGGCCAACCACAGATGGCAGCGCGACCACAACAGCTATGCCGGCGATGAGCGCCATTTCGCGCACGACCAGCACAATAACGCCGATGCGTTGCGAACCAAGCGCCAGCCGCACGCCGATCTCCCGCGTGCGCTGCTCGGTGGAGTAAGCCAGCACGCCGTAGAGCCCCACCGCCGCCAGCAACATGGCCAGCACCGAGAAGCCAATGGCGAGATAGGCAAGCGCGCGTTCATCCGATGCGCTGCGGCTCACCTGCTCGTCCATGGTGCGCAGCCCATCGACGACCAGCGTTGGATCCAGTTGATGAATGGTCTGCCGGATCGCGGATTCAACGATCTCCGGCGGCTGCGCTGTCCGCAGATAAACGACAACGCCGGTAGGATGATTTTGCTGCAGATAGGGCATGTAGACCGCCCCGCCGAGCGGTGTGCGCAGATCGGTGTGTTTGGTGTCGCCAACCACGCCGACGATCGTGGTGTCATATTTCGTGCCATCGCCGCCGCCCTCGCCAATCGCGCGGCCCAATGCATTCTGCGGCGAGCCGAAAAAGCGCTTCGCAAAAGCAAGGTTCACGACGGCGACGCTGGGTTGGCCCTTTACGTCAGAAGAGGTAAATTCCCTGCCCACCAGCACCGGCTGATGCAGTGTCGCGAAATAGCCAGCCGTGATGCGCGGCTGCTCGAAATTCATGCTCTCTTCTTCCGTTGGCTTATATCCCTGCACGGAGAAGTTAGAGGTCGTTGAATCGCCGGAAAGCTCAGGGTCCGTAGTCGCGGCTTCAGAGGTGACGCCGGGAATGCCGCGGAGTGCGTCCAGCGAGCTGTTAACAATTTGCGGCGTACGATCTTCGCCATATCCGGAGTTGGTTGGATCGAGTTGGAAGACGGCCATGTTTGTGGTTTCGAAGCCTACCTGTTCGTGGCGGAGATTATCGAGTGTGCGCACGAACAGGCCCGCGCCCCCGAGAAGCATCACGCTGAGAGCGATCTGCGCGCCGACGGCAAGCTTGCGGAATCGCTGCGATGTCTTCGAAGCGGTTCCCGCATTCTGGCGCAATGTGCTGGCCACATCGGGACGAAGGAAATGGAGTACCGGCGCAATGCTGAACAGCAAACTTGTGACCAAAGCGATAGTTAGCGTGAACAGCAGTACACGCGTGTCGATTGCTGCCGTGTACGGCTCGCTTCCCGGATCGGCATTTGTGATCAGGCGAACCAGGGTGCGCGCCACCACCGGTGCGAGGCCGAGTCCAGCGCCTGCTCCAGCAATTCCCAACAACCCCCCTTCGACCAGCAACTGCAATGCGATGCGGCTGCGCTTTGCGCCAAGCGCGTAACGCATGGACATCTCGCGTGCCCGCCCGCTGGCGCGCAACAGAAGCAACGTTGCAACATTGATAGCGCAAAGAGCCACCAGCAGGCCCGCCATGCTCATCAGGATTACGAGAGGCTTCTCCAAATCGATGCGGCCCGGCGAAAACCCTTTGGAATCGTCGACGACTCTGAGGTGCGATTCATCGATGAATCTCCTCCTGAAGCGTTCCGACTTCGACTTGTAAAGCGCAAACTCATTCACGCGGAGTGAGTGCCAGAGCGGCCCAAGGCTGGCCTCCGCTTGAGAGATGGACACGCCCGGCTTGAGCCGCGCCACCAGCGTTAGGAAAATCGACTGATGGTTGTTCAAGTCATCGCGCGGCGCCATCCACGGCATGGCGATTTCAACCATGCTGATGGGGATGAAAACGCCCGGCTTGTATCCGCCAATTGCGGAGTCGAAGTTCTGCGGAGCAACTCCAAGAATGGTAAACGCATGCCCGTTGATGAGCACGGTCTGACCAGGCACATCGCTCGCTGCGCCGAAACGCGCCTTCCAATAGTTGTAGCTGAGCACAACCACGGGATTCGCATTTTTGGCAGTGTCGTCTTGCGGAGTAAGCAAGCGTCCCAAAGCAGGCTTCAGTCCGAGCACTTGAAAATAATTCCCGGTCACAACTTCTGCGTCTTCACTCTCGGCCTGGTTATGCCATGAAACGCCAACGCCAGTCTTGTCCGCGGCGATCAATCCATCAAAAACCCGGTTGTGGTCGCGCAGGTCCTTGTACATTGGATAAGAGAAATAGTTGAGATGCCCTTCGCTGTCACCCCCAAAGCTGCTCATCGAGCCGGAGAAAGCTCCGTTCCACTCAAAGCGCACCAGTTCCTTCGGCCGCTCCACAGGAAGCATGCGCAACAGCACCTGGTCGAACAGCGTAAAGACCGCCGCGTTGGCGCCGATGCCGAGCGCCAGCGTGACAATCACGGTGAGCGTGAAGGCCGGCGACTTTCGCAACTGGCGCAGTGCGTATCGAATATCCTGGAGCAGCGTGTTCATTCCTTGTTCACCTCGTGAAGAGCTTATTCCGTTCTTAGTGCCTGCATCGGTTCAATGGAAGCAGCGCGCCGCGCCGGCAGCCAGCTTGCGGCCAGCGTAGCACCAATCATTGCGAAGGCTGCCAGAGCAGCGGCCAGAGCGCGGCTCATCACGATGCTCTGGGCCGTGCTGGCCGGGTCCACTCCCGCGTCGGCAAGCAGATGATTAACAACGGGACGAATGAGCCATGTTGCGATGAGCCCTAGCGCCACACCAACCGACGCGACGGCAAGGCCGCGTCCAAGAAACGTCCGCAGTATGTGCAAGCGATCCGCGCCCAGCGCCATGCGCACGCCGATCTCGCGCGTCCGCTGCGTGACCTGGTAACTGATCAGACCGAAGAGACCGATCACCGTGAGCGCAATCGCGAAGCCGGAGAGGCCGCTGGCCAGCAACGAGAAGAATCGCGGCGCCTCGGTGGTCGAATCGATGACCGATTGCATGGTTGTAAGGCGAGCAATCGGAATTTCGGGGTCGGCGCGCTCCACCGCTTGCTGCGCCGCTTCGGCAACACCAATACGGGCAGCGGTGCGCACAGCAAACGTAGTTGGAAACCAACCGTTGATCATCCCCGTTTCATGGTCGGCAAGCTGCGCGACCGGCGCATAGATAACTATGCCCTGGGCTTCCAGCAGTGAATGCATTTGCGCATCCGCGACAACGCCTACAATGCGCCAGTTCTCTTCCCCCTGAATGTGAATGGTCTCGCCGATGGGAGAACGTCCCGGCCACCACTTCTTGGCGGCGGTTGCGCCAATGAGGACAACTGGATCGCCTCCTGCATGGTCGGCATCGGAAATGTCCCGGCCGGCAAGCAGGCGAATGCCCACCGTATCGAAGTATCCGGGCGTAACAGAGCGGAACTCGACGATTTGTCGCAGGCTCTTGCGATCGGAGGGGTTGCCGCCAATGTTGAGGCCACGGTCGAGCGGCAGACCATTGATGGCCGCGGCCCGATCCACGCCGGGAGTGTGGCGCAACTGTTCGAGCACGGTCGAGACAAATTGCGATGTGTGCACAGTGTCTGCGTAGTAGTCGCCCTTGAGTGCAACCTGGAAGACAGTGAGTTGTTTCGGCTCCACACCGGAAGGCAGCGCTTGCAATTTAACAAATGTTCCCATCAGGACAGAAGCGGTGGAAACCAGCACCATGGCCAACGCGATCTGTGCCACCATCAACGCACGGGACAGACGCGCATGAGAAATAGCTTCACCAAGAGAAGGTCCGCCGAGGCGCATTTCCCTGCTCCTCCTGTGAAGAATAACGATCGCGGGAAGCAGCGAGAAGACGGCAGTCGCGGCCAGTGCCAAACCGAGCACCACCGCGCTCAGCAGCCACGGGCTGGGCTCACCATTCAGTATTGGAATGGCCAGAGGCGCGGCGTGGAGTAGCACGAACATGAAAGCTCGTGCTACCACGATGGCAAGCAGACCACCGCCGAGGGCGAGCAACAATCCCTCCGCGGCCAGCAGGCGCACCAACTGCACTCGTGTGGCGCCGAGCGCGGAACGCAGAGTTATCTCGCGCGAGCGGCGCATGGAGCGCGCCATCATGAGCCCGGCGAGGTTGAGGCATGCCACAAGCAGAACGGCCAGCACCGCGCCCAGCACCGTCAGCAAGCTTCGGCGAACTCCGCTGACCATCACATCCTGCAGCTTCCAGGCGCGGAATACATACTGCCGATTGTCGCGCGAATACCATTTCTTGTAGTCCGGGTATTGTTCAAAGAAGGGCTTTTCCAAGGCCGTCAATTCCTGTCGTGCTTGCGCCAGAGAAACGCCAGGGCGCAGCCGAGCAATCATCTCCCAGTTATCGCCCTCGTATCCCGCAGATTTAGGGCTCAGTTGGAGAGGCTCCCATAGATCCGGTGTTCCCATTACGCCGGGTGCAGTCTCAGCCGATACGTGAAAGCTGGCAGGCATGACGCCGACCACGGTGAAGGCTTCCTGGTTGATACGGATGGCGCGGCCGACGATGGATGGATCGCGGCCGAAATCTCGGGCCCAAAGGCCATTACCGATCACCGCAGTGCGTGCGGCTCCGGGACGGTCTTCATCCGGAGTGAAGGTTCGGCCAAGCGCAGGCATGACCCCAAGCGCACGGAAGTATCCTTCGGAAACACCAAGAGAGCTCACTTGCACCGCATGGCCGCCATCGACCGACAGATTAACAGCGGGACCGGAATCATCCATCACCGCAATGGAGGAGAATGCCGTGCTGTGTTCTCGAATGAAGTCGGCGGTGCTTCCTGCCTGCTCGGCATTGGGCCTTTCCTGTGGGGGAGTAAAGGCCACACCGACCAGGCGATCGGGATCGGCGTAGGGCAACGGCGAAAGCAGCACCGTATGAATCACGCTGTAGACAGCCGCGGTCGCGCCCAGCCCCAGGGCCAGCGTCACCAGGGCCGTCAGCGTAAAGCCGGGTGCGCGGCGCAACTGGCGGAGCGCATAGCGGAAGTCATTCAGCAGTGTTCTCATCGCGTTCCTCCTCAAAGCTCGTTACTCAGTGCGCAGTGCCTGCATCGGTTCAATGGAAGCCGCCCGCCGCGCCGGAATGAACCCTGCCGCCGCAGCGCAGAGGACGAGCATGAAAGGCGCTCCGGCAAGCGCCCATGGGTCATAGCTGCCCACTCCATAGAGCAGGCTCTTCATAAGGTAACCGGCGTAAAGAGATGCTGGAATGCCCAGGCAGAGTCCGATCAGAACCTGCCACAACACTCCTCGCATCACGAGCGCGACAACACCCGGCCGCGTCGCACCGAGCGCCATGCGAATCCCGATTTCGCCCGTGCGTCGTGCAACGAAGTAAGACATCACTCCGTAGAGTCCCACCGACGCCAGAGTCAGCGAAAGAATTCCAAACAGAGTGGACAGTTGTGCAACCAGGCGCTCCTCGTTGAAGTTGCCGGCCACCTGCGCGCCGAAAGAACGAAGGTCCATCACGGTGAGATTTGGATCGACTTCGGCGAGCGTCTTGCGTATGAGCGCATCGGCATTTTCCTGGGGTCCAATGAAACTCAGAACCATCGAGTCCATGAACATGGATTGCGTCTCGGTCGAGTTCATCTCCGGCTGCTTGTAGACGATTCGCTGCGTGATCGGTCGAAGGTAAACTGGCCGAACAGGGTCGCGCGGATTGTTCATCTTGAAATCTCGAAATACGCCGACAATCTCCCAATCGCCAGAGTTTTCCGGATAGTCGATGCCGAAGTGCTGCCCGATCGGATCCCGATCGGGAAAGAATCGCTTGACGAACGCCTGGTTCACAACGGCCACCTGCGGTGAAGAGGCCGTATCCCGATCGCCAAGGTCGCGCCCGTGCACAATGGGCACGCCAATGGAAGAGAGAAAATGCGTGCTTACGCGGTCCCATGTCGAACCGCATTTCGAGTTGGGCCCCGGCGCAGGATGACCCTGCTGGATCACGCACTCGCCCCAGTTGTCGCCTTCCAGAGGACTATACATCGCCATGCCTACGCTGCCGATACCGGGCAACGACGAGAAGCGAGTCTCTATTTCGCGATCGAGCGCGGGCAGACGGTCGACGTCGTAACCCGCGCCGGCCGGATCGAAATGCAACACGTAGCGGTTGGCCGTTGCGACACCAAAATCCTGGTGCTCCAGATTCGTGAGCGACTTCGTCATCAGGATTGCGCCGGCCAGCAACACCAGCGACAACGCGGCCTGAAAAACAACAAGAGCCTTTTGCGGAAAGGAAGACCGGTCTCGCGTGGTACGGCTGGCTCCCCTCAGCACCTCGGCCGGCTGCGCATGCGACGACAGCCAGGCAGGACCGGCACCGAAGAGGATGCCTGTCAGTAGCGAGACCAGAAAAGCAAAGCCCAGCACAGTCCAGGATGGGCTGGCGCTGATGGGCAAGTTTTTTGCGTCGGGAAATGCGAGAGCAAGAATGGTGCGCGATCCCGCATAGGCAACAGCAAGCCCGGCCAGACCGCCGATGCAACTCAAGAGCACGCTCTCGGTCAGGATCTGGCGAATCACGCGGCTGCGGCCGGCGCCAAGAGCCATGCGCACGGCCACCTCCGCACGCCGTGTAGTAGCACGCGCCAGCATCAGGTTGGCGATATTGGCGCAGGCAATGAGGAGCACCACCGAGGAGAGGATCATGAGCATCTTCAAGCCCGTGCCTGTCTCCTGCTGCATGCTCTGAATGCCGCCTCCACCGGGCACAACCGTCACGTGCTGCTTGGGAATAATGGCTGCCCCACCATGGTCGGTGTATGCCGTGCGCGCGGAGAGCCACTGGCGCAGCGCGACGGAGAGTTTTGTCTGAAGCGCCCCAATATTCGTGCCTGGTTTCACGCGCCCCAGCGGATAAAGCCAGTGCGAGTCGGCATGATGCAGAATGGAGCTGCCTTCTCCACGGAGATAGGGCTCCAGTTGAACGGGCAGCCAGAAATCGGGCGGATTGTCGCTGACGCGGTCACCGTAAAACCCGGGAGGCGCGATGCCGACAACATTGAACGGATGCGTCTGAATATAGATTGTGGAACCGACGATGGAAGGATCGCCCGCGTATTCGCCCTGCCACGCCTGGTAGCTGAGCACTGTAGCAGGCGGCGAAGAGGGCGTGTCGTCGTTGTCGCTCAACAACCGTCCCGCATAAGGTCCCAGTCCCAGCGTCGTGAAGTAGTTGCCGGTAACAAATTCAGCGTGCATCGATTTAGCCAGCGCATTTCCGCGGCGAACGCTCCACTGCCACTGCCCTGCCTGCACGGCGGCGAGTTGCTCGAACTCCGGCGCGGATTTTTTCAGATGTTGAAACAGGTCGTAGGAAAAGATGTCGAAGTCGCCATTGTCGCCAACAAAGCCGCCATTCACGCAGCAGTCGTCGGTGTCGCCTATGCGATAGAGTTGCGATGGATCGGCGACCGGCAGCGAGACCATCAGTATGCCCTGCACCAGCGTGAAGATGGCCGTGTTGGCGCCGATGCCGAGCGCCAGCGTGATGATCGCAGTGAGCGTAAAGCCAAGGGACTTGCGCAACTGGCGCAGCGCGTAACGAATGTCGAGCCACAGGTTGTTCATCGCTTGCTCCTTCTGTTGCCGGGCCGGCCTGGCTGATTCAGCTGCTCTTGAAAAGTCGAAAAGTGCCGACTGTGAGCTACTCGGCTCGAAGCGCCTGCATGGGTTCTATCGATGCGGCGCGCATGGCGGGAATGAGCGCGGCCAACAAGCCCGCAAACCCCAGGAGGAGGGCAATCAGAAGGAATCCGCCGGCTTCCTTTTGCGCTTCGAAGTAGATCACCATGCCGATCACTTTGCGCGCGCCAAGCGTCAGCACCAGTCCTGCGACCGTGCCTGCGGCGAGCATCAGTGCAACACGGCGAAGAACCATGGCGAGGATGTTATTGCGCGATGCTCCCAGGGCCATGCGCACGCCGATGTCCCGCGTAGATTGCTCCACCTCGTGGCTGATGAGCCCGTACAGGCCCACCAGGGCCAGCGCCAATGCCAGCGCCGCAAAAATTCCGAAGAGCCAGCTCTCCATGCGCTCGAAAACCAGGGTTTCCGAGACAACTTCGGTCATGGTTCGCGGCTCATCGAAAGGTACCGTGGGGTCAAGCTCGTGGACGATGGAGCGTGCGGCGGAGATCATCATTTTGGGATCGCCGTTGGTGCGCACCAGCAGAGTCATGGTTGCCAGGTTGTCGGGCTGGTCTTTGACTGGGATCTCATCCATGAGCCAATCGCGCTCTGCCAATGGTGGCTCGTAAATGCTTTGGCGGGTATTGCCCGTCACGCCGACGATGCGCGTCCATTCTTCTTCCTTCGCGGCGTCGTCGACTCGCTGCCCTGTAGGATCGAGACCGGCAGGAATGAATTTGCTCACAAATGCATCGTTGACCAGGACGGTGCCTGCCTTATTCTCTGGAGCGTCCAGGCTGGGTGAGAGGCGGCGCCCGCGATGCAGTTGAAGACCCATCACATCGAGATAGCCGGGGCTGATAAAGCGGGTTTCGGCCAGCATTTCCTGGTTCTTCGGATAAGGGGGCTGGCCGGCGATATGCACGTCGCTGTTGTTTCCCCAACTTTCAATGGGCAAGATGCTGATGAAGCCCGCCGCCTGAACTCCGGGCAAGTGGCTGATCCGTTCTTCGAGGGGACGATAGAATTCGAAGACCATGTTGCGGCCCTGATATCGCGCCGGGGAAAGACCGATTTTGACCGACAGGATGTGGGCTGGATCGAAGCCCAGATCTGCATTGAAGTAGCGCGTAACCACGCGCATCAGCAGGCCGGAGACGACCAGGAGAACAAGCGTGAGAGCAACCTGCGTAACGACAAAGAAGGAGCGAAGGCGGGTCTGCGAGCGCTGCGTGCCGGCGCTTCCTCCAGCCTTTAACGCGCGATTGGGATCGATGCCGGAAAGGCGCAGTGCGGGATAGAGCGAAGCGGCAAGGCTTGCGACCACGGCGATCGCGATGGCCGCGGCCAACACGGTCCAGTTCATTTGAATGTCCGCGCCGCGCGCAAGGGCCTGGATGAGAAATGCGCGCATGAGCGAGAGCAGGGCCAAGGCCACCAGCACGCCGCCTGCCGCGCCTATTACGGCGAGCAGTAAACCTTCAGTAAGCATCTGGCCGAGCAGACGCCGGCGACCCGCGCCAATGGCCACGCGCATGGCCATCTCGCGCTCGCGCTTGACCCCGCGCGCCAGCAGCAGCCCGGCGATATTCACGCAGCCAATGGCCAGAACAGCGAGCACCGCGCCCAGCAGCGTCCAGAGCGGACCCTTGGTCTTGCCCGCGACGCTCTCGGCCAGTGGCACTGCTTTCACCACGCGTCCACCATCGGTGTCGGGGTAGGCCTTGCCGATATCGTTGAAAACGTGCTTGAGGTCGGCTTGCGCCTGGTCGAGCGTTGCTCCATCTTTGACGCGTCCCACCGTGCGCAGCCAGTGCGCGCCCCGGTTCTTCATCCAGCCTTGGTCGAGCAGACGCGGGATGTAGACGGCCCCGTGGATATTGAGGGGGTAGCGAAATCCGGGAGGCATGACGCCGACGACGGTGAAGGCGCGGCCATCGAGCTTGACTGCCTTGCCGATGACCGAACGATCCCCGCTGAAGTAGCTCTGCCACGCGTCAAAACTGAGAACCACGATTTCGTTTTTGCCGTCCTGCTGTTCGCCGGGCAGGAAGGTGCGGCCCAACAGCGGCTGCACGCCAAAGACCTGGAAGAAATTGTCGGTTGAGCGAACGCTATCGATAGCCGTGGGGCCGGTGGTGGGCGCATCGAGAGTGATTTTTCTGTAGTCGCTGTAGCCGGCAAGAGCCGAAAAGGTACGCAATTGCGCGACCTCATCCTCGTAGCTCGACCACGAGGAGGGTTGGTTGTAACCGGCGCCGGCAGTTGCCTGCACGGAGACGATCTTGTCCGGATTCGCAAAGGGGAGTGGGCGCAGAATCACCGTATCGATCACGCAGAATACGGCAGTGGCTACGCCCACGCTGAGGGCCAGGGTGAGAACAACCGTGAAGGCAAAACCAGGGGCGCGTCGCAATTGGCGCACCGCATATCGCAGATCTTGAAACGACGTGCGCAACGAATTGCGAAGCAGCATGGTTAGGCCTCCACTTCCTCTGTGAGCTTTTTGAGCTCGTCTTCCGAGACCACCTTTCCGTCGAAGAGATGCACTTCACGCTGCGCATGCTTGGCGAAACGCGGATCGTGCGTCACCATGCAGATGGTGGATCCCTCGCGATGCAGGTCGGCCAGCAGGTGCATCACAGCTTCGCCGTTCTTCGAGTCCAGGTTGCCGGTAGGCTCGTCAGCCAGCAGGATCGAGGGCGAACCAGCCAGCGCGCGCGCCACGGCCACGCGTTGCTGTTGACCGCCCGAGAGCTGTGCGGGATAGTGCCTCATGCGGTGCGCCATATTCACACGCTCGAGAGCCTCTTTCACGCGGCCCTTGCGCTCTGCCGAAGGCATTCCGGCGCGATAGGTCAGCGGCAGCTCCACGTTCTCTTCGACCGTGAGGTCGCCAATCAGGTTGAAGCTCTGGAAGATGAAGCCGATCTCCTGATTGCGAATGCGCGAGCGGTCGCCGAAGCTCAGGTTCTCCACTGGATTGTTGTTCAGCAGATAGCGGCCGCCGGTGGGCGTATCCAGCAGGCCCAGAATGGAGAGCAGCGTTGACTTGCCGCAGCCCGACGGCCCGGACATGGCCACGTATTCGCCGCGTGTGATGGTGAGGTGAATGCCGGAGAGCGCGTGCGTCTCCACTTCGTCGGTGTAGAAGACTTTGGTCAGTTCTTCAATTTCAATGAGCTTGTCGTTCGCCATCCTGTCCCCCTTGTTCTGTTGTCAGTGGTCAGTTGTCAGTAGTCAGTGGTAAAGACTCACTGACCCCTCAGTCCCTAGTCCCTATTCCCTATTCCCTGTTACTCAAGCCGTATCCGGTCCACGTTGTCCTGTCTCGACATGTCGGAAAGAATCACCGTATCGCCTTCCTTGAGTCCTTCCAGCACCTGTATGGCATTGACCGAGTCGCGGCCCACTTTCACCGGTACTCGCACAGCGCCCTTGCCATCGGGATCCTCTTTGAACAGGCTCAGCGTGGAATTCTCGTTGCCCAACGCCGGCCGGCCCACTTGCAGCACGTCTTTCAACATCGCCAGATTGATGACTCCATCGACGCTCAGGTCAGGACGTGCTCCGGGCGGCAATGGTCCATCCAGTGCTACGTCAACGGTGACCGTTCCGTTCAATACTGAGGGATCAATCCTGGAAACATGTCCGGGAATAATGCCGTTATGGGTATCGATTAACGCTGGTTGACCAATCTGTATGTCGCGCGCCTGGGTCTCGGCGATCTGCAGGGCGGCCTTCAGCTTGTCGAGTTGGATAACCTTGGCCACCGATGTTCCCGCGGTCACGTGCTGGCCCACCTGCAATGGAATCGGGAGTTGCGCCAGCACGCCGGTGATTCCAGCCTTCACGTGAAGCGCGGCCGACTGCTTATCATAAAGGTCCAGTTGGGCCTTGGCCTGCTCGACTTTAGTCCCCGCGGAAGCCAACTGGACCTCGATCGCCTTCGCGTTCACGTCCAGTTGCTCTTCCGACAGCTTTTTCTGAGCAGTCAACTGGTCGGAGGTATTCTTCGATGCGCCCGCAACCACACCTGAGACCACACCCAGCTTGTAGAGCTGCTCGTCGGTCTGCGCCTGCCGCAGGTCCGTCGTATAGGAGGCGTTCACCTGCGCCGCCGCGATTTTCTTATCCATCAGCGTGCTCTGGAGCGTCGCCTGCAGGCTCTTGTAGTCGGCCTGCGCCCCTTTAAGTGCGGACTGCGCGCTAAGCAGCTCTTGCTCCAGTTGCGGGTCGCTCAGGTCCATCACTACGGTGTCCGGCGTGACTTTGGCGCCGGGCAGGGCGATGATGCGGACAACCGTAGCGTCGGTCTGCGCCGGTATCAGCTGAATCGAGTCCTCGCGCGGCACCAGGCTGCCCGTCGACCCGCGCACCTGGATGGTCAAGTCCCCGCGTTTGACCGTATCCGGCCAAATCGTTGAACGGTCCACGGTGGGCGCAGCCGGTTTGAGCCGCGAGACGGCGACTACAGCAACGGTCAACAGCACCGCCGCGACGCCAGCCCATACAGCATACTGGCGTATCTTCTTTTTCCTCAGGTCTGGGCGAGCGATATCCATCACATCTGGATACAGCACTTGCCATGCCAAAGAAGACCCTGGGCCTTCGCACTGAAAATAAAGCACTTCAGGTCAAATCTGAAAGCCCTTGTCACAACCGCACTGACCGCTTACGTTCCGCAGGTGTCCGATATCGGACAGTCAGAAGGGGTGAGTCGCTGCGCCCGATTCTGCGGCCGTCTGTTTCATCCGTGACTTTGGAATTATTGGGAAGCAACGAAACTGGCACAATAACCTATTTTGGGTTATTCTTGGAGATTGGAGAAACTGAACTGTGGCTAGACAATCTGCATTGAAGTGGCTCGACACGGATTTCGACGTTCGACCGTTTCTCAAGCCGGAATCCGAACTTGCTCCCTTCTTCGTGTCACCGCTCGGGGCCCTTTTCTCAGGGGATTGCACCGAGATCCTTGCAGCCATAGAGGATTGCGTCGTAGATACCGTCTTCGCTGATCCACCATTCAATCTCGGGAAGGAATATGGCGCTAACTGTGATGACGAACTTCCGGATGCCAAATATGTCTCATGGTGCAAGAATTGGGTTGCCGAATGCGTGCGGGTACTAAAGCCAGGCGGATCGCTTTTTCTATACAACCTGCCGAAATGGAACATTCTGCTCGGCGCTCACCTCGCCGAACTCCACATGCAGTTCCGGCATTGGATTGCGGTTGAGATCTCCGCGAGCTTGCCGATAACAGGAAGGCTTCATCCCTCTCATTACAGCCTGCTTTACTTTTCAAAAGGCAAGCCGAAGACATTCAAGCGAATCCGAACTCCGATTCTTACCTGCCGGCACTGCGGGAAGGAGATCAAGGATTATGGTGGCCACCGTAATGCCATGAATCCGAACGGCGTCACTTTAAAGGATGTTTGGACGGATATTCCCCCCGTTCGGCACTGGAAATACAAGTCAAAAGAGCGCACAGCAAATGCGCTTTCTACGAAGATCCTGGACCGCGTCATTGAAATGTCAACTGTGCCGGGCGATGTTGTTCTTGATCCCTTCGGCGGCAGCGGAACCACATTCGCAGTGTGCGAGCGGAAACACCGCCATTGGCTCGGTATCGAACTCGACTTCTGCCCTCAAATCGTAGACCGCATCGAGGGAAACGAAATCCATTCACACAAGAATGACGATTTTGTTGAGGACTAACCCTTAGCCCTGCCATCTGTTCCCTTGGGAATTTTGGGAACATCTGTGCTCTCGGCGTCCTGCTCGATTACCACGATTTCAACAATTCCACTCTTGCAAGAAGTTGTCTTCCAGAAACCAAGGTATGGAGTAAGCTCGGTGAAGTTTCCTATACGGTCAGTCAGGAACAAATAGAGCGCCTTGGATGGGATGACCAGAACACCTGCCGCTATGACCCGTTGCTGATTGAGCATCAGCAGTTTTGTCATCGTCCGGTGACTCGACGAGATATTCCCGGTTTCCCACTCAGCGACAATCGGCCCATTTGGGCCAGCGATCACCGCATCGAAATCTCCTACCGATTGCCCTTCTTTGTTCTTCGCGGGGCCTTCAATTACCCAACCATGGGCTTTTAATCCCTGAATGAACTCCTTCTTGATGGGTACAACTCCATTTGCTTTTCGTTCAGGGTAAATCGTGAACTTTCCGCTTCCCGCAGGCCAGTCGCATTTTTTGACCGCTTCATGAATCGTTCGCCTGGTTGCAGCCCAGTAGGACGAGTTCGCATATTCTCCACAACCGATGATGGTCTCAACATGCACAATCTTCATAAGGTCTCCTGGTAGAATCTGGCGAGCAGTTTCACCGGATCTAGATTGAGCGCTCTTGCTACGTCCCCAAATTCAACGACGTCGAGGCGGCGCTCGCCTCGCTCGTATTTCGAGACGAAGGATTGGGGACGATTGAGATTTTGGGCCAGTTCCGCCTGAGTGATTCCCGCCCCTTTGCGGACCTTGACTAGAAGTTCACGGAATTTCTGATATGCTCCGTTGTCCATCCGTTTGATCGCTGGGGCCGAGTATAAAACCTATTATCGGATAATCCCAAAATGGGTTATTCGTCCTAATCAATCGAGAGATGACATCCCAAACTCAAGACCTCGACCGCACCGGGTCCGCCCCGATCCGGCCCTCACCTCGCTTCAGACCCGCTCCACCGCCAGCCCGACCGCATTCCCCCCACCCAAACATAGCGCCGCAATCCCCTTGCTCTTCCCATACCGTTCCATCGCATAAAGTAGCGTCGTCAGCACCCGCGCCCCGCTAGCCCCAATCGGGTGCCCAATCGCCACCGCCCCGCCATGGACATTGACCTTTGCAGCATCCAATCCCAGTTCCCGATTTACCGCCAGCGCCTGCACACTGAACGCTTCATTCAGCTCAAACAAATCCACCGAATCCAGCGCCCATCCTGCCCGTGCAGCCGCCCTGCGCACAGCCTCAATCGGCGCCAGACCAAACCACTCCGGGTCACCTCCGCTCGTCGATTGCGCCCGAATCACAGCCAGCGGCTTCAGTCCCAGTTCGCGTGCCCGCTCCTCGCTCGTCACCACCAATGCGGCAGCGCCATCGCTCACCCCTGGCGAATTGCCCGCAGTCACCGTCCCGCCCTCCTTGAAAGCCGGCTTGAGCCGCGCTAGAATCTCGACGGTGGTTTCGGGGCGAACCGTCTCGTCGGCGTCGAAAATACGCGGAGCTGCACCCTTCTTTGCCGCCGGAATCTCCACGGGCAAAATCTCGTCACTGAAAAGACCAGCATCGCCAGCCGCCGCAGCCCGCCTGTGCGACTCGGCCGCAAACGCATCCTGTTCTTCGCGCGTAATTCCGTACTTCGCGGCAATCATCTCTGCGCCCGCGCCCATGTGGAAACCTTTGTAGACCTCCCACAGTCCGTCGTAGATCATCGTATCCACCAGCGTCCCGTTGCCCATGCGATAGCCGGCGCGCGCCTGCGGCAACAAATAAGGTGCGTTGGTCATCGACTCCATGCCGCCCGCGACGACAATCTCCCCGTTGCCGGTTTGAATGGCCTGCGCGGCCAGGGCCACTCCTTTCAGGCCCGATCCACACACCTGGTTCACAGTGAACGCGCCCGACTGCGACGACAGTCCACCGTGAATGGCCGCCTGCCGCGCAGGGTTCTGCCCCAGCCCGGCCTGCAGGACGCAGCCCATGATGCATTCGTCAATCTGCGCAGCGTCCAGTCCCGCCCGCCGCACCGCCTCACGCACCGTCAGCGCGCCCAGTTGCGGTGCAGAAAAAGCCTGAAGCGAACCCTGGAATTTGCCCACCGGCGTCCGCACCGCGGAAACAATGACAGCTTCTTTCATGAGTAGACCTTCGGAGCGAGGGGAAAGAACATAGGCTATTTTAGATGCGGCCGGCGGCGCGCAGATCGCGAATCTCCGCATCGTCGAAGATGCGCGAACGAATCAGGAAACGAACACCTTCGCCATTGTCGAGCGAGAACATGCCGCCGCGTCCGGGAACCACATCGAGCGTGAGCTGCGTGTGACTCCAATATTCGAACTGGCTGCGGCTCATATAAAACGGTTCGCCATCCACCTCGCCGAGTTGCACATCGGAGTCACCGACAAGAAGCTCGCCACGCGGATAGCACATCGGGGAGCTGCCGTCGCAGCAGCCCCCCGACTGGTGAAACATGAGCGGCCCGTGCTTTTCGCGCAGGACGCGTATCAAATGAATCGCCAAATCCGTAGCCAGCACCTGCGGCGGTAGTTCAGACATGAATGCACCTTCTGCGCAGAATAGCCAGTGCCCCAAGTCTCTATCACGAAACCCGAGGCGCCAGCTTTCTATTCCCTATTCCCTATTCCCTGCCTCTAGAAGAAGCCCAGCTTCTTCGGGCTGTAACTCACCAGCAGGTTCTTGGTCTGCTGGTAGTGATCCAGCATCATGCTGTGCGTCTCGCGGCCAATGCCCGATTGCTTGTATCCGCCAAACGCCGCATGAGCCGGGTAGGCATGGTAGCAGTTGATCCACACGCGGCCAGCTTGAATTCCGCGTCCCAGCCGATGGCAGCGATTGACGTCGCGTGTCCACAAGCCGGCGCCCAGGCCGTAGAGCGTATCGTTGGCGATGGCGAGCGCGTCTTCCTCGGTCTTGAATGTTGTGACCGAGACAACGGGCCCGAATATCTCTTCCTGGAAGATGCGCATCCGGTTGTGTCCTTTGAACACTGTGGGCTGCACATAAAAACCCTCTTCAAGTTCGCCGCCAAGGTGCGCGCGCTGGCCCCCGCAAAGCAGTTCCGCGCCTTCTTTTTTGCCGATGTCGATGTAACTCAGGATCTTCTCGAGTTGCTCGCTAGAAGCTTGCGCGCCGATCATCGTATCGCTCTCGAGCGGACTGGCCTGCTTGATGGCGGCAACCCGTTGCAGCGCCCGCTCCATGAAGCGGTCGTAGATGCTCTCCTGGATGAGCGCGCGGCTGGGGCAGGTACACACTTCGCCCTGGTTGAGCGCGAACATCACAAAGCCCTCGATCGCCTTGTCGAAGAAATCGTCGTCCTCATTGAGCACGTCGGCAAAGAAGATATTCGGCGATTTGCCTCCCAGTTCCAACGTAACGGGAATCAGATTCTGACTGGCGTACTGCATGATCAGCCGCCCCGTCGTCGTTTCGCCGGTGAACGCGATCTTGGCCACGCGCGAACTGGATGCCAGCGGTTTCCCCGCCTCCAGGCCAAAGCCGTTCACGATGTTCAGCACGCCCGGCGGCAGCAGGTCGCCCACTAGTTCAGCCCATACAAGGATGCTGGCCGGAGTCTGCTCGGCCGGCTTGAGCACCACGCAGTTGCCCGCAGCCAGTGCTGGAGCCACCTTCCACGTCGCCATCAGGATGGGAAAATTCCACGGAATGATCTGCCCGACAACGCCAAGAGGCTCGTGGAAGTGATAGGCCACGGTGTCGTGGTCGATCTCTGAGATGGTGCCTTCCTGGGCGCGAATGCAGCCTGCAAAGTAGCGCCAGTGATCGACGGCCAGCGGCAGATCGGCTGCCATGGTTTCGCGGATCGGCTTGCCGTTGTCCCAGGTCTCGGCCAGCGCCAGCATTTCCAGGTTGTCTTCCATGCGCTGGGCAATCTGGATCATGATGTTGGCGCGATGCGTTGGGCTGGTGTGGCCCCAGGCTGAGCGGGCCGCGTGCGCCGCATCCAGCGCCCGCTCAATATCCTGCGCATTGGAGCGGGGAATCTCGCAGAAGACTTTTCCGGTTACGGGTGTGACGTTCTCAAAGTACTGGCCGGAAGCGGGCTCTACCCACTTGCCGCCAATGTAGTTGCCATAACGGGGGCGAAAGCTCACCGTCTCGCTGAGCTTGCCCGGATGCAGTGCTGTCGCTGTCGCCATGTTCGCTCCTCCAGGGGGATGGTTCGATGGTCCGCGCGGTTGCGGCGGGGTTGGGTCATCCAATTCAAGCATCCCGATGGCCGCCGTCACGCCGTCAAGGGACTGGGAACGCAGGAATCGAAAAACCGCCCGGGCACCGCGGAGCAGGAATCATACACGCACGGCTGCATGGCTGTGCAGTCCCCCATGTTAACCCTATGAAAAACTTGCGGAGAGCCGCACCAGCGGGCGGGAAGTCGAGGAATCCGAGAAGAAGCGAGAATCCACCGCGATCTGCACAAATCGGTACAAAGGAGTGACAAATCGGTAACAAGTCGCTCTGCCAATCTCTTCATACTCGCTCTCAATGCAAGTCAATTCCCGAGAGCGACATTTGAGAGACAACTGTATGAGCGTCGATTATTTGCGATGCCGCGGCGCAGTCTGGGCGGTGTTCCTGCTGACCGTGACGGTCAATGTGTTCGGGCAAGCGCCGGGGACGGGCGCCATTTCCGGCGTGGTTTCCGACCCATCGAGCAAAGTGGTTGCCAACGCCGAAATCCTGACGGTCAACGAGGCGACACACGTGTCGCGTTCAGCCATCAGCACTGCGGAGGGCGTGTTTCGCGTGCCTCTGCTGCCGCCCGGAACCTACACAGTGACCGCGAAAGCAGCGGGGTTTGCCGAGCAGACTTTGCAATCCATTCAGGTAATCGTGAGCGAGACAAGTTCCATGAACGTGAAGCTGACGATCGCCGGGGCGAGCGCAAGTGTGCAGGTTTCAAGCACCGTAGAGATGGTCGAAACGGAAAGCTCTACGCTGGGGCGAGCTGTGGACCAGGAAGCGGTCCAAACTCTGCCGCTGTCCAGCCGGAACTACACGCAGATTCTCGCCCTCTCACCGGGCGTGATTGTAGCCCTGCCGGATGCCACGTCTCTAAGCAGCGGAACGCAGAATGTAACCTCTAATGGCGCCAAGACCACCTCGAACAACATCCAGTTCAACGGCATTGACGCCAACAACCTCACGCAAAATTCCGCGGCCAACGATGGAGAAGAAGTCGGCACCGCGATTCCCGCACCCGACGCCATCCAGGAATTCAAGGTCCAGACCGCAAATTACGACGCCTCCTATGGAAGAGGCGCTGGAGCGAACGTCGATTTCGTAAGCAAGAGCGGCACAAACCGGTTTCACGGAAGTGCATGGGAGTTCTTGCGCAATGACATCTTCAACGCGAATGACTTCTTCCTCAAGCTGGACGGCCAGCCGCGCCCCAGGCTGAAACAGAACCAGTTCGGCGTGTCGTTTGGTGGTCCGATCCGGAAGGACAGAACCTTCCTTTTCGTCGCGTATCAGGGACAAACAGAAATCAATGGCGAGGCACTCGGAGCCAAGCAAACTACGATTCTGCCGCAACTTACTTCCGACCGCTCCGCTGCGACGCTGGGCGCCCAGTTTTGTCCCGCGAATCACCAGAATGCCGCGGGATATCTGACCAACGCACTTGGAACGCAAGTGGCCTGCGACGGCTCCAACATCAATCCTGTTGCCTTGGCCCTGCTCAACTTCAAGCTGAGCAACGGCCAGTACGCCATTCCCAATCCGCAGGTGAACCTGCCCACTACCGATCCCACGCAGCTTCCAATCGGCCAGTCTACTTTCGCCATTCCGGCAAGTTACAAGGAAACCCAATTCAGCGTGAACCTCGACCAGGTGATCACTGCAAAGAACACGCTTTCGGGAAGGTTCTTCTATTCGCGCGCGCCAACCGTTGAGCCGTTCTCGCCGAACGCCGCCAACGTTCCCGGCTGGGGCACCAATGAACTCGACGAGAACACAATGTTCGTTCTGGCAGACACGCACGTATTCAATTCGAACCTCATTAACCTGGCGCGCTTCGGCTTCATGCGCTTCGACGGCCTTTCCGCGATAACGAATCCGATCCTGGCCTCCGGTCTAGGGATGAGTTCTCCAACGGGAATCACGGGGCCAACAACTTCAGCGCCGGGCGTAAGCATCAATGGCCTATTTACCACGGGAGATGCCGGCACCCCCGCGCAGTGGCAAAACACAAACAGCTTCATCTGGCAGGACACTGTTTCGCGCACACGCAATCGTCATAACATGCGCTTCGGCGTGGAGGTGAAGCGTCACGAGGTGGATGTGGACGCACCCTTCAGCTCCGATGGGCTGCTGCAGATAAGCACTTTCGACGATTTTCTGCTGGGCCTGAGTGCGGCGCAAAATGGCAGCCCGAATGGCGTAAGCAATGTCACGGATAGCATGGGAAGCTCCGGCCTTTTCCGCAAAGACGAACGCTACACCGACCTGGCTGCCTTTATTCAGGACGACATCAAACTCACGCAGCGATTGACCGTGAACGCCGGCCTACGCTATGAGATCTTCGGTCCGCCATCGGATATTCACGGACTGCTTTCGAATTTCGATCCCTCGATTGCTGCGGGGCAGGTTCCGGTCTCGGGCTCGCTCAGCGGCTTTACCCTGCCGGCAAACTATCCCGGCGCCGTCGCTCCCGGTGTGACGAAGACCTCGATTGCGGGCCTGTGGTCGACCGGCTATCGCGATGTTTCTCCGCGGCTAGGCTTCGCGTTGCAGCTGACTCGCGATCCGGTCGTCGTATTGCGCGGCGGATATGGTTTCTACTTCGACCGCCCTTCCGGAGATTTTGCCGAAGGCCAGTTGGGACAGCAGCCTTTTTCGCTACAGCAGATTTCTTTCAACGCCCAGAATGCCGGGGCGACGCTGCAAAACCCCTTCAGTCCGCTGCTTCCTCCAGCTTCAAGCTTCCCCATCTACCAGCCGCGCATTGCGGGCGGAGGATCGTATACCTCCGGCGTGTCGCCCCACGTCATCGACCCATACACACAGGAATACAACTTGAACCTCCAGTTCGCCTTCGCACGGGATTTCCTTCTGGAGGCCGGCTACGTCGGTACCCACACCATTCACTCGCCCGGGAGTGTGGAGTTTAACCAGGCTCTGCTGGCCAGTGCGCAAAACCCTGTCAACGGTTCCACCATGAACACCGCGGCCAACGTTATCCAGCGACTGCCATACGCGGGTATCTCCACGGGATCGCTCTTCTCCGAAACATCTTTCGAGGCAAACTACAACTCGTTCCAGGGAAGTATCACCAAGCGCCTTGGCCATGGTTTGCAGTTTCTTGGGAGTTACACATGGTCGAAGATACTCGATGAAACCAGCGGCTCCGGCGGCGGCAGTGTCTTCGAGTTATGGTTGCTCACTAACAATCAGTACAATCCCCGCCAGGCATACGGGTTGACAGACTTCGATCGCGACCAAAGGCTCGTTACGAATTTCACCTGGACTACGCCGAAACTGCAACAGATGCCAATGCTAGCCCGGCAGGTGCTCTCGGATTGGGAGTTCTCGGGCATCTCGGTGCTTCAGTCCGGCAGTCCGATTACTGTGCTCGACTCCAACGCGGGACTGGTGTACGGCAACTTTGAAAACCGCGCACAGCGTACGGCATCGAATCCCTCCACGCAAGGCTCGCTCCATTCCCGCGTGCTCAACGGCTATCTCGACCCGAACGCTTTCACCATCGCACCCGAGGCCCCAAACGCCAGTGGGCCTGGAGATACGGACTTCGGCAACAGCGGCGTCGGCATCGTGCGCGGCCCCGGCCAACACAACATCGATATGGCGGTTGAGCGCATCTTTCCGGTGACTGAATCAAGCAGCTTCCGCTTCCGTGCGGAGTTCTTCAACCTGACGAACACGCCGCAATTTGCCAATCCTAATAACAGCCTGGACATCGCCGAGGGTCCCAATGGTCCCGTCAACCTGAACCCTTCATTCGGCGCCATTACCTCAACTGCGGCGAATCCTCGAATTGTCCAATTTGCGATGAAGTTTCTGTTTTGAAGAACTGCGAAGCGCAAGGAAGGAATCTTCTCGATGGCGATTGTGGAGATGGAGTCAGCCCGCGATACACAATTGCAACTCGATTTACCTCGGCACTCTGTGGAAGCGCCTGAGCTTTCGCTTGGCGAGATGTTTTATCCTCTCGGGTTCCCCACCATATTGCGAACCAACTCTCCAGAGATTCTTTTGCAAGCACGTGGCCTGTGGTCCATTTTCAAAAAACGGTTCGATACAAATCCAATCCGCGTGGACGTGCATCTGGTGGAGAGCGGCTCGTCGGAATGCCCTCCGGCGCCGGTGATTCACCTGGCAAAACCGCTTCTGATCAACATTGCCGATGCCAACAACCATAGCGTTGCAAATCTGGAGCGCGCGACGACCCAGGTCATCCTGTCGCGCGCAGCGATAAGGCACCGCGGCTACATGGACTATTTCTTCCTGGGATGCGCACCGCTTTGCCACATAGCAACCCGCTACACAACCCCGGTTCATGCTGGATGCGTTGTGCGCAATGGCCGCGGGGTGTTGTTATGCGGTGATTCAGGCGCGGGCAAGTCGACTCTCTCCTATGGATGCGCGCGCGCCGGGTGGGCCTACGTAGCCGACGATGCCAGCTATTTACTCAACGACGGCGAGGACCGATTGGTGACTGGCAATTGCCACCAAGTCCGCTTTCGCCCCTCGGCGGTCAAGCTGTTTCCCGAGTTGGATGGGCTGGACATTACGCCTCGGGCAGCGGGCAAGCCATCCATTGAACTGCCTACGGCTCCGATGCCGGGGATCACTCGTGCAACGACAGCTCAGGCGGATTTTCTGGTGTTCCTCAACCGGCGCGCTTCCGGCCCTCAGGAGCTTGTGTCTTATCGCAGAGATGCGGCTCGGCAATACCTGCGTCAAGTGTTATATGGACTGGCGGAGTCGCTTGCAATGCAATGCGCAGCCCTGGAGCGGCTGTTGACAGCGGAGATTCTTGAGCTCCGTTACAGCGACCTGGACTGGGCCGTGGGCCGGTTGGAATCGCTCGCCCTGGAGGGACGCTAGTGGAGCAATTGCTTGAGACCGCAACACCCGTAGTAAGTGTCGGCTCCATCCTGAGGTCCCCATCGGCATGGCTATCAGGGAAGAAACTGAGCCGAAGTTTCTGGATATTCTTTACCGTCGCATTCTTTTTTGACTTTGGGTTCGCGGTCTATTTCTTCCTGTTCAACCTTTACCTGCTCGATCTTCACTTCAACGAGCGGACCATTGGGCTGGTGAGCGGTGCGCTCACATTGGGGTCTGTCGCCGGAACCCTGCCGGCCGGCTGGCTTGTACGCAAGACCGGCCTGCGCCCCCTGATGGCGGTTTGCCTGATAACTGCTCCGGTGATGGGGGTAGCGCGAGCGCTTGCAACATGGGAGTGGGCACACATCGCCCTCGCGTTTTTCGCCGGGCTGGCAATGTGCATCTGGGGAGTTTCCTTCCTGCCAACGGTTGCCAGGCTCACAACTGAAGAGAATCGCGCATCCGCGTTCAGCTTGATTTTCTCAGTGAGCATCGGTACCAGCGCGCTGGGAAGCGTTGTTTGCGGGTATATGCCGCAGTGGCTGAAAGTGGCGGGCGTTGCGATGCAAGCTGCGGAGGTGAAACGGCTAATACTGATCGCCTCGTGCTCGATCGCACTGATTGGGTTGATCCCATTGCTTCGTCTCCGAATACCACCGCCGGAAAACACGGCTCAGATCCAGCGCAAGACAACGAAGCAGCCTTGGAGGATCAGCCCTTTCCTGCTATTCTTCCTGCCGTCAATGGCTCTTTGGACGGCAGCGCAGGCTGCGTTCACTCCATTTGCGAATGTCTATCTTTCGAAGGACCTTCAGATTTCGATGTCGCAGATTGGGCTTGTCTTCTCGGCATCGCAGTTGGTTCAGTTGTGTGCCGGGCTGCTCACGCCGCTGGTTTTTCGCCGGTTGGGCCTGGTGAATGGGATTGTTGCCACGCAGGTTGCTACAGCAGCGGCTTTGGGCTGCCTGGCCGGCGTCAGCAACCGGGGCCTGGCGGTTGCTCTCTTTCTCAGCTTTTCCGCGGCGCAATGGATGAGCTCACCGGGGATCTACAACCTGCTGATGAGCAAGGTTCCAGATGACGAACGCAGTTCCGCATCGGCGATGACCATGTTCTGCAATGCCCTGCTTGGGTCTTGCGCCACGGCAGGCGCGGGAATCCTCTTTGCGCAACTTGGATACCCTCGCGTGCTGGTTGGAGTTTCGGCCCTGGCGCTGATAGCAGCGCTGCTCTTCAAGATCATGGTTGCGCCCACAGATCGTCGTATGCCGCTAAAGCTTTGAGCGGACGACCGGCTGTTCGTCCTCAGCCGTCAAATTGAGGGCTTAACCCGGCTGGAAGGCGAAAAGCAATGTTTTCAGGCCGAAGGGTTGCAATTTCAAGGAATTGGGCTCAATCATGAATCTTGTCACGCAATTGTCACTGCATTGTCATTTTCGAGAGTCTTTTGTTTCAGCGAGATAGAAGTTGGGTGACAATGAAGGTATGTTGCAATGCGAGAAGGTAACGATGGATTTCGGCGTAAATGATGTGCCAGCCCAGGCCTCGCGGACGCAGATTCTGGTCATCGAGGACGACACGCATATCCAGAAGATTCTGCAGAGGACCTTTCGTGAGCAGGGGTATGGTGTGACTGTGTGCGGCGATGGCCAGGTCGGCCTGGACGCATTTCGCTCAGCCAGGCCGTCCGCGGTCATACTTGATTTAGTCGTGCCAACCATTTTTGGACGCGACCTTTGCAAGATCATGAAGACCGAACAGCCCGGCGTTCCGATCATCGTGCTGAGCGCGATCAGCGAGGTAGCGGACAAAGTGTTGCTGCTGGAACTGGGCGCGGACGACTACATGACCAAGCCATTCAGCCCCCGTGAGCTGATGGCGCGGGTTCAGTCGGCCCTGCGGCGGCCTCGAGTCCAAGCAGCCGTGAACGCAACCCACAGCTTTGGCGAATGCGAGATCGATTTTGCCAAGATGAGCGCGCGGCGTGCAGGCAGGCCGGTTACGCTCACGGCACACGAATTCAAGCTGCTCAAGTATTTTGTCGAAAACGCGGAGCGGGTCCTGAGCCGTGAGGAACTGCTCAACGAGGTGTGGGGATACAATTCATATCCAACGACGCGCACGGTCGACAATCAGATATTGAAACTCCGCCAGAAGCTGGAACCGGACGCCAGTGACCCGCACCATCTGCAGACCGTCTATGGCGCCGGGTATCGATTTGTCCCGTAGTGGAGAGGATCCTGTGTCGATCGAGAAGCATTCCCCAGGAATCCGGACTCGTGTGCTCTTGCTGACATCTTTGGTGCTGATCATTGCCGGCACAACGGCTTCCAGTCTCTACATCATTCGCAGCCGGTTGCGTCAGCAGGTCCGATCGACCCTTGAGATGGACCTGGGGCATTCGGTAGAAACTTTTCAGGATCTGGAGGCAGGGCGCTTGTCTGCACTCGAGCGCGAGAATGCCCTGATGGCTGCCTTGCCCAGCCTGAAGGCCCTGATGACCACGAACGATCCGCGCACCATCGCGGACGATGCCGTGGATTTCTGGAAGACGAGTGGCGACGACCTTTTCGCATTGGCGGACGCGGACCGCAAGGTACAGGCCGCATACACGAAGGGCTCAACGAATTCCGACGTTTTACGGCGCGACCTTCAAGCAGTGATAGCGAACCCATCGAAGCATTACCTCTTGAGTGACGGAGGGCTCTTCGAGTATTCCGTGCAGCCGCTTTATTTTGGCAGCAGGGCGAATGGAACCCTGCTGGGGTATGTGATCGGCGGGTACGCGGTCGACAGCGCCTTCCTTCGCGAAGTGGGGCGAGGCGCGGGCGCCGAGGCTGCTTTTTTCGCCGGCGAAACCGTGACCGCAAGCACGCTGCCAAAGGAAAAGCAGGACGCTCTTCGTGCGATGGCCCAGCCGCTGCAACAGAATTCTCTTGCTGCAATTGCGATGGTCGGCCATGAGCGATATCTAACCGTGAGCAAGGACTTGACTGCCGGAGCGGACACTTCCTTGCGCCTCGTGGTCATGAAGTCGTTCGATGCTGCCGACCGTGCGGAGACAGAGATCAACTGGTTGATCTTCTGGGTTTGCATTTTAGCCATGGCAGCAGGTTCAGCACTCATGCTCCTCCTGGCGCGAATGGTGACCCGGCCGCTGGAACTGCTGGCCGCTGGCGTTCGAGCCTTTGGCGAGGGCGACAGGGAGCACTCGCTGCCCGGCGACGGCACGCAAGAGGTACGGTACCTGAGCCATGTGTTTTCGCGGATGCGCGATGAGATTCAGAAGACGAATCGTGCTCTTCTGGAATCGGAACGGCTGGCCACTATCGGGCGCATGGCGAGCTCGGTTTCCCATGACTTGCGCCATTACCTCGCTTCGGTCTACGCCAATGCGGAGTTCCTGGCATCGCCGACGCTTCCATCCAGCGAGCGGGCTGAGTTGTACGAGGAGATCCGGCTCGCCGTAAATGGGACAACCGATATGCTCGACTCTCTGCTGATATTCAGCCGCACCGGAACGGCTCTTCAGCGGGCACCGGCCACGATATCGATGCTGGTTGATCGCGCAGTGGCGATGGTGAAAACGCATCCAGACGCAGAGCGAGTCAAGCTGGTATTTGGGGAAATCGTCGTCGATACAACGGCAGAAGTGGACTCCAAGCAATTGGAACGCGCCATCTACAACCTTGTTCTCAACGCTTGCCAATCGGCGCGCGAGAGCATCGGGCTGCGCGAGGTGAGAATCTCGCTCAGCGCTGACAAAGACGCGGTCAGCGTGACCATCGTCGACAGCGGCCCGGGTGTCGCCAAGGAGATTCGAGAGAGCCTGTTTGACCCGTTTGTGAGCCAGGGGAAGCAACGTGGCACAGGATTGGGTCTGACTTTGGCCTGGAGCGTAGCCCGGGAACATGGCGGCGACGTGAGCCTCGTTAGTAGCCGCGATGGAGAAACCATCTTTCGCATGACCGTAGAGCGCCACCTGATGCCATCAACCAGCAATGCCACCCGTTCACGGAGCACGGTGCTAACGCCATGAGAGTCAACTCACAAAACGGTGAAGAGTTCCGCATCTTCGCGTGCGGCCTGCCGGTAGAGCGCCTTGTGCTGGCTGCGATGCTCCTGTCTCTTTGCACTCTGAGCCCCCGCTTGGAAGCGCAGAGCGAGCCTGGCCAAACGACTACCCAGCAGACGACAGAGCAAAAGGTTGAGCAACTCGCGGCAGCCGTAGCCCAGGCACAATCGCAGATCGAGGCCTACCAGAATCAATTAATCGAACTGCGGCAGCAACTGGCCGCGCTGAAGCAACAGATGGTGACAGAGAAAGCGAGCTCTTTGCCAACAGCAGCGCCGCCAAGTGTGATCGGCGCAGCCGTTACTTCGTCCGAGGCTCCTGCAACGCTGGATGAACTTCGAGAGCGACAAGCACTTGAGGAATCGCAGATAGCTACGCACGATTTGACCAAAGTGGAAACGGAGTCCAAGTACCCACTGAAGGTGAGCGGACTGCTTCTGCTCAACGGATTTGTGAACACCAGGCAAGTGGATGTTTCCGCGTCGCCCGCGTACGCCATAAGAGGCCCCGGCAGTACCGGCCTTTCCGTGCGGCAGACCGTGTTAGGGCTGGATGCGCGTGGACCGCGCTTATTCGCTGCCAGCAGCCATGCCGACCTTCGCGTGGATTTCTTTGCGAGTGGGACACTCTCTAACTACGCTGCCAGCGGAATCCTTCGGCTACGCACTGCTCATGCCGCATTGGATTGGCGGAATACAGAGGCATTCTTTGCATTGGATCGCAGCATCCTTGAGCCGGACCAGCCGTCTTCTCTCGTCGCCCTCGCACAATCTGAATTGGCGTGGGCAGGCAATCTTTGGACATGGAATCCACAGGTCGGCATAACTCGCCGGATTTCACTTACCGACTCATCGCGAATCAATGCCCAGGCAGCCCTGATCGATACTTCCGATCCGCTGCCGCCGGGATCGACATCGAGCGCCCCAACCGTGACACAAACAGAGCGAAGCCGCTGGCCCGGAACGGAGGCGCGCATCGCATTCCAACATGGCGAGAGCGGAAATGGCCCCGAATTTGGCGTCGGCGGCTACTTCAGTCCGCATCGCGACGAGGACGGCGATACCTTTGACGCGTGGGCAGGGACGATGGATCTGCGTTTGCCGCTGAGCCGGCACTTCGAGATGAAAGCCAATGCGTATCGCGGACAAGCGCTAGCCGGACTTGGCGGCGGTGGATATATAAACTACTTCTATTCTTATCGGGGATTGAATTGGACTGTGCGCGCGCTGGACGATGTTGGCGGGTGGGCCCAACTCAAGGCCAGGGCGGCCCGGCGGGTAGAAATAAACGCCGGGTACGGCGCCGATAACCCTTTCGCCAAGGAGATTCGAGCCGCGTTGTCATCGTCGGCGGACGCAACCTATGCCGGTCTTGCGCGCAACCGCTCATTCTTCTCGAATGCGATTTACAGCCCGAGCACATACCTGATCTTTTCACTGGAGTACAAGCGGCTTTGGACCAACTTCAACAACGGCACAGCAACTCTCAGCGATGTCATCGGAATTGGAGCGGGGTACAGATTCTGATGCCGTATGTTAGTGACAGACTGTTCCATCTTTTGCTGGCCCTGGCTTGCTGCATATCTGGCCTGGGCGCACAGACGACGCCTGCCCCGGATAGTAAATCCAGCGTAAATGCAAGACTTGCGCCAACTCGCCAAGGAACCGCGCAAACAACAGAGAAGATCCATCCTTCGGTGATTTGGTTGCAGCCACAGCGGCCAAGCGCTGCGTCATTTGTGACGCCCGGCAACTTCACGTTGCTGCAAAAAGACAAGATGTTCACTCCACATTTACTGGTTGTTCCTGTAGGGAGCAGCGTTGCATTTCCAAATGCAGATCCGTTCTTTCACAACGTCTTTTCGCTTTTCGATGGACGGCGCTTCGACCTCGGGCTGTATGAAGCGGGCTCGACGCGCAGTGTAGTGTTCTCTCGCGAGGGGGTCTCCTATATCTTCTGCAATATTCACTCCGAGATGAGCGCGGTCGTTATCGCACTCTCGACGCCGTACTATGCTCTCGCTGGCCCGCAGGGTGAATTTCACCTGAACGATGTTCCAACTGGCGACTACGAGTTGCGCGTTTGGACGGAGGGCCAGAAGCAGAGTTCGCTGGACCGGCTCTCGCGCCGGGTCCATATCGCCGGAGACAAAACGGATCTTGGCGAAATCAGCTCCGGGCCGCCGGATCGACAGCAGCACCTGAATAAGTTCGGCCGGCCATACGAACCCGATCCTCATCCCATTTACTGAGTCTGCAACTCCTCCGTCCGAGACATCCGCATGCACCATTCGCGAGCAAGATGCCGCTGCTATGGGTTGAAGAAGCGAAGCAGTTCTTCCTCTTCGTGTTGGCTGAGGGAAGCGCGAACGCGCATATGCCGCACGATAGTGCCGGATATGCGCGGTGAGAAACCATCCGGCGCTGTGTGGCAGCGGGAGCAATGTTGTTGGAAGACACGCTCGCCTTCATCCGGCTTCTGAATAGACTGATTTCGAACCGGGCCCTTGTACGGCTTCGCTTGTGGAGTGCCGCTCTGCTGTCCGGTAACCGCAAGCGCGGAAGCTAACGCCACAACAAGAACCACAAATATGAAATGCCTTGACCTCATTACTGTTTTCCCTTCCAGGCCGTGAACAGGAAGCGATAGACGATTCCTGTTTCCCAGACATTGCGATTACCGGTGGAAGACAACTCCCTCGCGTAGCTCGAGAGAATCCTTACGTTGTGCGGCAAGTTGTAGTCAAGGCCAAAGTCAGCTCGCTGTGTGTTCGCAGTTGGCAAGCCATCGCTGACAACAGTGTCGCGACGGAAAGTCTGCTGCATTCGGAAGACAGGCTCGATGCGGCCAATTGCGCTGTCGAGACCTCCGAAGGCCTTGGAGCGATAGTCTGCCTCAACCCAATATCCCTGCGCATGATGGCCGCGTGCGAATTCCGAGCGCAGCCGGAAGGCCTTATCCTTCGGCTCCCACCAGGCGTGCGCTCCGTAGAAGTTTTCGTGCGTCCCTTGCAGCAGGCGGTTGTAGGAGAGACCCAATTCGAGGCGCTGCTCGGGCAGGTAAAGACTGGATCGACCTCCGTTACCCCTGGATGCGCCGAACTGCTCGTTGGCACTGCGAGTGGAATAGTAATAGCTGTAGTCGATAGAGTATTTCTTGCGCTGGATCGCATTGCCGCGCAGCATACCGCCTAGCCCGCTCCCGCTCGATGTGAAGCTGAGATTCGCGATCAGCGGACCATCCTGAAAGTTACTGATCCAAATCGGCGAAAGGCGGTCGTTGTATGTATTGAAAGGAATCAGATAGTCTCCGGCCACGAGTGTGAAGTGCCGCGAGGCAATGAAATCGCCCTGCAGGTATGTGAGACCGATGAAGTGCGAGCGATTGTAACCTGGATCGTCGATGCCGTTGGGCGCGAAGAATTCGAACAGGCTGGCGCGCGACTCGACAAGTACGTGCTGGCCGATTGGAACAGCAAGCAGCGGCTCGATGGTGGGATAGTAAGTGGTGTTGCCTGCATTTGTCTGGGTGAAGAATCCGGCACCCCCAGAGATGAGAGGAGTATCCTGCGCGGAGCCGCAATGGGCCGCGGCGAGGACGCCCACTACGAGTAAGAGACCGCGGATCGTGGCTGCTGCACAGGGTTTCAGGCCTAGGCTCAAATCCAACATACGTGCAAATGTAGCGGAATCCATGAAGCGATGTGTCGTTTGATCGTCTGACTGTTGTCAATTGATTGTCACCATCAATTGCGTGCTCCCAACCGCGCACGCAGCTCCAACAAGTGCTTCGCTGAAGAGCCTCCGAGACATTTCCGGGACAAGTTCCCGATAAGTACAAGGAGCAACAATGCGGTGACAATCGGCTTACAGACACATGACAACCCATTGTTGATACCTGGATAGAGTCAGAACCATTCGTGGTCCCGCTGCTTTGCATTCGCAGGCTAACTCGCTTCTCCTTCAAGCGAGACATAGAGCTAGTCCGCGAAACGCTCGAAACGGTGCACCATCACTTTCTTTGAGGGCTTCCGCATGAAGTGCAAAACCGCTCTGCCGCCTATCCTGGCCGGATTACTGTTCGCGGCCCTGTTGCTTGTTCAGACCACGCCGGCCGAGATAACTCCTCGTCGAATTGAAGTAATCGCTAAGCGATTCAGCTTCACTCCCGGAGATATCACCTTGAAAAGAGGCGAGCCGGTCATCCTGGTGCTGAAGAGCATCGATGTGCGACACGGCATTCGTTTCAAGGAACTCGGTATCGAGACCAAAGTGGCCAAGGGACAATCCAGTCAGCTTGCCTTCACGCCGGATAGGACCGGCACGTTCACAAGCCATTGCTCTGTCTTCTGCGGTTCTGGCCACGGTGCGATGGCGCTGACCTTGCACGTTGTGAACTGAACCTATGGCGCGATTCATCTTTTTCGTTTTCGGGGTGACCTTGCTCTCCATGCTGGCTGGCGTCTTCTTTGTCGACATCAAGGCCGGTCCGCCTGGCAACGCGGAGACGCGCATCATGAACTGGGCCAAGCACACAGTCTTCGTGAAGAACAAGAAACAAGCAAACCCGCTGAAGGACAACACCACAGCGATTTCCGATGGCAAGGAAGCGTTCTCGCACTACTGCGTGGCATGCCACGGGCTCGATGGCCAAAACACCGGCGTGCCTTTCGCAGGTCGGATGTCCCCACCGGTCCCATCCCTGGCGGGAAAGAATGTGCAGTCCTACACCGATGGGCAACTGAAATGGATTATCGACTACGGCATCTGGCCCTCCGGGATGCCGGGCTCGAAGAACATGCTGAGCGACGACGAGATCTGGTCGATCGTGCTTTATCTGCGCCACTTGCCGCAAGCAGGAAGCCTGGGCGAACCGGAGATGTACACCCACTAATTCCATGAATTCCATCTATACCAATTCGTCGAGACACTCATTGAACCGTGCATTTCAATTGCGCGAGGCTGCCATCATGACGTTCCGCGATCCCATGCCGGCTGAATGCACGCACCTGATGCATCTTGCGCGAAAGGACTGGGAGAAGTTGCTGCGCTGGTTGGACACCAGTGGATTGGCGCTCTACTTTTTCGATCGGCTAAGAGAGTTGGATCTGCTGAGAATGCTTCCGTCCCCCGTGTTGGCGCGCCTGCAGCAAGACCTTGCGGATAACTCAGAGCGAATGAATGAAATGATCGCCGAATCTCTTGCAATTCAACGGCGTTTTCAGGAAGCTGGGATCTCGTACGCGGTGCTGAAGGGCTTTTCGTTGTGGCCGATCTCAGTACCGAAGCTGGAACTGCGCTCGCAACTCGACCTTGATTTCCTGGTGGCGGAAGATAGCGCGAATCTGGCGCGCAAAATCCTCAAGGAGTTTGGATATCGGCTCAATGCGATCAGTGGCCAGAGCTGGGAGTTCAAAGCAAGCGAAAACCAGCCGTCATCGCTTGAGAGTTTGTACAAGAAAGGCCGGAACCGCTCAGCAGAGTTACATCTTGAAACTGCCGGCCAATTTCGTCCAGCCCTTCTCTCCCGCACTCAGAAGATGAGCTTTCGCGGAATGCTCATGCCCGTGCTTTCGCCTGCCGATCTCTTTCTGGGACAGGGGCAACACCTCTTCAAGCATGTGTGCAGCGAGTTCTCGCGCACCGCACACCTTATCGAATTTCGCCAACATGTGATTACACGATATAACGACGATTCGTTCTGGAACACCTTGCAACAGCTCGTCTCGAGCGAACCCAGGACACGCTTGGAAATAGGCCTGGTTATTCTTCTCATTTCACGAGTCATGGGACCATTCGCACCGGAATCTCTTACCTGCTGGTCTGTCGATGAGCTTCCTTCCACAGTGCGCCGTTGGGTGGACCTGTATGGACTTCACACGGCGTTGATGAGCTTTCCGGGAAGCAAGTTGTACCTGCTCCTGCAGAAGGAATTGTCGGCAGCAGGAATGCCGGCGAAGCGTCCGTTGCGGCAGGCGCTGCTGCCGCGCTGTCTTCCCCCGGCCATTACGCATGCTGTTGACGGCGAAGGGCTGCTCTCACGCATGAGGCGTTATCAGAGGGAAATTCGATTCATTTTCTTCAGACTGCGGTTTCACGTCTTGGAGGGGGTTCGTTATTTCTTCGAGTCGATTCTGTGGCGGCAGTACAGGAATGGAGTTTCCCAATGATCGGTCTTCCTAACTCCTATCTCCGAACACTGCGGCATCTTGGGGTGCTAGTTGTCTTGTTCGCGTGCGCGCTGGGTCCATACCTGGCGGCGCAAACACCGCAAGGTTCCTCGACATCGACAAATCCGCCTCCTGCTCCATCGATGTTAGCGCCTGATTTGGGCGCTTCCGGTCAATCGGCGAATACCGCAAACGGAACTGACGAAGATTCGGACGTAAACAATCAACCCACCTCTAGCACTGGAACAGGAACGAGTGCCAGAACCGGCGTTCTTCAAAACCTGAATGTGCCTGGGACTCTCACCGCCGATCAGATTTTCGCCATTCTGCAAACACAGCCGGAAGCATCCGTGGAGTTGAAGTCGCTGATGTCCACTCTGGCAGCGCAACAGGGCACTCCAATCCAGGCGGACTCCATCACGGACGAGATGCTGTACAGCAAGATTGCCTCAAGCCCGGAACTTCGAACAAACATCACAACCTTCCTGCGAGCACGGGGCTATGTGACAGACGGCGACTTGCAGAGTTTTGACGCGGGCAGTAACGGCGACGATAGTCCTGCATCGCTTCCGATGCCGGAGAGAAGCGGCGCAACATCGCAGTCACGCGGCCCGCTTTTCAATCCTCTTCTCAATGGCCCATATGGACAGAATTACGGCGGCATGAACGATGCACCTGGATTCGGAACAACCGGCGCCATCCGAACGCGGGCAACCACAAGCGACCAGTCCAACAGCACATCGAGGAACACCACCAGCGCGCCGCAAGTATTGCATCTGCCCACTCCTTACAACCTGCGATCGTTGCGCGACCTTTATTCGCAACTACCAGAGCAGGTGGAGCAACTGAAGCGATTCGGCTCCGAGGTCTTTCTGCGCCGCGACGCCTATGCGATGAACCAGATCGCTCCCAATGGGCGTGAAGTTCCGCTCGACGTTCCAGCGGGTCCCGACTACGTGGTCGGGCCGGGTGACAATCTGTCCATCGATCTGTGGGGTGGCGTGTCACAGAACCTTACGCGTGAAGTCGATCGCGAGGGCCGCATCGCACTTCCGGAGTCTGGCGCAGTGCAGGTGGCCGGTCTAACGCTGGAGCGGTTACAGGGAGTGGTCGCAGCAGCGCTCAAGCCGCAGTATCGCGATTTGCAGGTGGCGGTGACAGTTGCGCACTTGCGCAGTATTCGTGTTTATGTGGTGGGCGATGTGCAGAGGCCAGGCGCCTACGACATCAGCTCGCTCGCCACCTCATTGAATGCTCTCTATGCCGCGGGTGGGCCGACTGGCGTGGGATCGTTGCGCGTTTTGCGGCACTATCGAAGCAAGCGGTTAATCGGCGAAGTCGACCTATACGATTTCCTGCTCCATGGCGTCCAGATTGAGGATCGACTCCAGGCCGGTGATACTGTGTTGGTGCCTCCAGCAGGCCCGCAGATTGCGGTTTACGGTGCCGTCAAACGGCCGGCGATCTACGAGTTGAAAGGCGAAACCACGCTGGCTGCGGTTTTGGTGGATGCAGGTGGCGCAACAGTGGCCGCTGCGTTGGGCCAAATTGAAATCGACCGCATCGACGCGAATCAACAGCGGGAGACGGTCAGTCTCGGCCTGCCTGCAGCGAACAGCCCGGAACGAGCGATCGCGGAAATTGCGGCCTTTCCAGTCTTTGATGGAGACCGTGTGCACGTGCCGCAGATTCTGCCGTATAGCCGGCGTGTCCTCTACATGGAGGGACATGTTGTTCGACCTGGCCGTGTATCGTATCGCGATGGGATGCGCCTGGGCGATGTGCTGCACAGTTATCAGGACCTGCTGCCGGAGCCTGCGGACAAGGGCGCGGTTATTCGGCTCATGGCCCCGGACCTGCACCCGGAGACCATCGAGTTTAACGTTCTCGATGTTCTGATCGGCAATAACAACTTCGCCCTTCAGCCGTTCGACACCATCCACATCTATGGGCGCTACGAGGCCGACGCTCCGCGCGTCAAGGTAGGCGGCGAAGTGTTGCGGCCTGGATCGTACGCGCTCTCAGCGGGCATGACGGCGGCCCAGCTTGTGCGGATGGCAGGCGGCTTCAAGCGCGATGCCCTGCTGGACACCGCGGACCTGACCAGCTATCGAATCACGAGCGGTTCCAACGTAGCCAGCGACCGCACGTCGGTGCGTATTGGGGATGCCGTCAATCGTCACGACCTCAGCGCGGATGTCCCTCTCAAGCCAGGCGATGTGCTGACCGTGCATCAGATGGCCGGGTGGAATGACATCGGCGCGTCAATCACGATTCAGGGCGAGGTTACTCATCCAGGCGACTATGGCATCCAACAGGGCGAGCGGCTCAGCTCCATTCTTCGCCGCGCCGGAGGACTGCGCAACACGAGCTATCCCGGCGGCGCCGTGCTGCTCCGGGACGAAGTACGCAGGCTCGAGGAAAAGAGCCGCGAAGAGCTGATTCGACAGATCGAAACAAGTTCGACGGCTGCCAGCATCAGTCCTACACTCGCCTCCAACGATCAATCGGCAACGGTGCAACTGATTGCTCAACAACAGCGAGACGTAGTGGCTCGGCTTAAGAGCGCACCGGTAACCGGCCGGCTGGTCATCCACATCGGCAGCGACATTGAGCAGTGGGAGAATACTTCCGCCGACATAGAAGTCAGGGCCGGCGATGTGCTCCGCATCCCCAAGCAGCCGGCGTTTGTGCTGGTCAGCGGACAGGTCTATAACACCTCGGCAATCACATTTACGCCGGATCAGACGGCAGCATGGTACCTGCGCCGCGCCGGCGGCCCGACGGAAATCGCCAACAAAAGCGATATCTTCATCATTCGCGCCAACGGAGACGTAATCGGCCGCGGTTCGGGCTCCAGGCTCGATCATCATGTGCTCGACACGCGGCTCGAGCCGGGCGACGTGGTCGTGGTGCCGCAAAAGATTATCGGTTCTTCGGTCTTCTGGCGCAACCTGCTGACCATCGCGCAGTTCAGTTCCTCGATCGCCATCACGGCTGCTGTGGCAGGTGTTTTATGAACGCAAACAGTGGCTTTGAAACAAGCTCGCCCGCTGCGCAGTTGAATGACGCCGCCTCAACACCATTCGAAGCGGAGACGAATTCACCCGTGACGAGTGCCGGAATCGAAAGTGGAGCAACTCCCCACTGGATTGCAAATGCACGCCTGTTATGGCGGAAGCGGCGCACACTGGCTCGCGCCGCCTGCATCTCGCTGGCGCTCGCGCTAGCGATTGCTTTTCTGTTGCCCAAGCAGTATGAGTCCAGCGCACGCATTATGCCGCCAGGTAACTCCATGGGTGGAACTGCATTGCTGGCAGCGTTGGCAGGGCGCTCCGGTGGCGGCCTGGGGAGTCTTGGCGCCCTGGCGAGTGGTCTGCTCGGCGGCGGCGGCAATACCTCGTTGTTCATCGACCTGCTGCGCAGCGGCTCCGTGAGCGGCCACCTGATCGATCGGTTCGATTTGCAGAACGTTTATCGCAAGCGATACCGCATTGACACCGCAAAGTGTCTTGCTCGACGCACAAAGATCGTGGATGACAAGAAGAGCGGAGTTATCACCCTGACGGTTACAGACAGTGACCCGGTCCGCGCTCGGGATATCGCAGAAGCTTATCTCGACGAATTGAATCGGTTGGTAAACCGCACCAATACATCCTCCGCTCACCAGGAGCGGCTCTTCATTGAAAAGCGGCTACACGGTGTTCAGGGCGACCTTCAAAGCGCGCAGCAGCAACTAAGCGATTTTTCCAGCAATCACTCAACTATTGATATCAAGGAGCAGGCCCGGTCAATGGTCGATGCTGCCGCGCGCCTGCAATCTCAGCTGATTGTCGAAGAATCGAGTCTGGACTCCTTGCGCTTGATGTACGGCGATGGGAACATACGCGTGCGCTCGGCGCGAGTGCGCACCGAAGAACTACAAGCGCAGATTGCAAAGATCGGCGGCTCGTCGAAGGCCCTTCCTGCGGAAGTGAACGGAACAAGCGAAACAAAGTCAGACGGCTCTTCGAGCGATCGTAGCGGCGATCTGTATCCTCCATTGCGTCAATTACCGCGTCTGGCAGTGCCGTATGCCAACCTTTATCGCGAGGTGCAGGTACAGGAAGGCGTCTACGAGTTACTAACTCAGCAGTACGAATTGGCGCGCATTCAGGAGGCGAAGGACGTCCCGGTTGTGAGCGTGATCGACGCGCCCGGCATTCCTGAAAAGAAGTCGTTTCCTCCGAGGCTGCTTCTCGCGCTTCTTGCATCTGTCTTTTCGGTTGTCATTACTTCCTTTCTGCTCCTCGTGCAAGGGCAATGGCGGCAGATTGAGGCGAGCGATCCGCGCAAAGTGCTTGGGCTTGAAATCGGCCACAGTTTCCAACGGTGGCTGCTGTTCCGCTTGTCGCGAACGGGGGCAGCGCAATGAGAACACACGTTTCCAATGCGGCATACGGCATTCTCGACTACGGAGCTTATCCGATCGGCATGCTGGTAGTCGCACCGGTGGTGCTGCACAACCTCGGGCTTGCGCGGTATGGGGTTTGGACGTTTGCAACTGCCGCGGTGAGCATGGGGGGCATCGTTGCATCCGGCTTTGGCGATGCGAATATTCAACATGTGGCCAGCCGGCGTGGCGCAGGCGACCAAAATGCGGCATTGGGCGCGGCGCGGAGCATGATGGGCATCAACCTCGTGCTCGGTTTGGCGCTGGCAGGGATAGGCTGGATGCTCTCTCCGCTTGCAGCTGTGCATGTGGCTGACGCAGACGCAGGATTACGGCACTCGTGCCTCTGGTCGCTTCGAATTGCGAGTGTGTTGATGGCGTTGCGTGCTGTTGAGAGTGTGTGCATCAGCATGCAGCGCGCGTTCGAGCGCTACGGCGCCGCGGTCCGCATCAGCATACTCGGCAGAATACTCGCTCTTGTCGCTGCCGCAGGGCTGACCTTTGCGAGCCACAGTGTTGTCGCATTAATGGCGTCTACCGGGTTGCTCATGGCGGCCGGTCTGTGGCTGCAGCTTGCGAGCCTGAAGCGGTTGCTCTCTGCTGATTCATTGATGCCTGCCTTCGACGGAGACGCCATGCGCGCCCTGGTTGGCTTTGGAGTATTCACCATGCTTCAGACGGCATCCGGGGTCGTCTTCAGTCAATTAGACCGTTTGATGTTGGGGGTCTCGTTGGGCGCCGCGGTTGTCGCTTCGTATGCCCTCTGCATCCAGATGGCGCAGCCAATTTTTGGCTTTGCGGCAGCGGGCCTCCACTTTCTGTTTCCTTATCTATCCAAGCGCAATGCGTCTTCGAGCACGGCTTCCCTCAAGAGGCCCGTCCTGATCGCCATTGCCTGCAACCTGATTTTCGTCGCCGTTACAAGCTGCGCCCTGCTGCTGTTCGGTGGGCGCATTCTTCATTTCTGGGTGGGCGCAGCGGTCGCGCGGGCCGCGGCGCCGGTACTGGCGATCGTAGTTTGGAGTTCAGCTCTGTTAGGCCTGAATGTGACCGCCACCTATGCTCTTTTGGCGCTGGGACGAGTTCGTATCGTCACCTGGTTCAATCTGATCGGCGGCTTGGCAATGCTCCTTTTGATGACGCGCCTTACACCGCGTCTCGGCGTCCAGGGCATAGCAATCGCGAGACTGAGCTATGGAATCGTTCCACTCTTTTTGTATATCCCTCTGCTTCTCCAACTTTTTGGAAAGCCGGCCTCGCATGGAAGTGTGTCTACGCTGCAGCCGGCCGGTGAGCAACCATGAGCGCCAACGCAAGAGCTGTTCCCCTCAACCCGGCCGTCGCGCTGTCGCCGTCGTTGTTACCGGCAAGCGTCGGCTTCTTCTTCGCTTTTCGGCTGTTGAGCGTGGTACTGGCGGTACGCGCATTTGGGCAGGAGCCCTCCGTGGGTGTAGGGGCCAGCTTAGCGTTGAATTATCTTCTGCTCGCCATCGTTGTATTTCATTCGATGGGACCAGCTCCACGCACGTTCCGATCTGTGCTTCAAGTGGCGGGTGCTGGTTGGGTGCTGCTCTTTCTCGGCTTCACTGGAGCCAGCCTGTTTTGGAGCAGTACCGCGTCACTTCCTGCGGCGGCCGGCTTTTGGCTTGCCATGACAGCGGATACGGCGATGATCGTAATCTTGCTTCGTACAGGAACGGTGGAAGCGGTTGTGAACGCGGTAATGAAAGGATACGTGTGGGGAGCCTGCGCCATTGCGGTAGTGGCTTGGCTGCTGCCTGCGCAGTCCGATCTTCGCTTGGGCGACGAAGAACTACTGGGACCGAATCAGATCGGCTATTTGTGTGCGTTTGCCTTCTTCTTTGCGCAGTGCCTCATGCGGCGTGATTGCGGCAACTGGAGTGCCCATGCGCTGCTTCTTGCCGTAACGCTGCTGCGCAGCCTAAGCAAGACTACGATTATCGCATTCGCCTTGGGACAAGGCTATATTCTGCTGCGCGACCACTCGATCCGCCGTAAAACGAAGTTGCTCCTCGTGTTCTCCGCGATTCTGATTCTGCCCGCATTCTGGGGCCTGTTTTCGAGTTACATCGACGTGTACGCCAACGCCGGTAACCAGTCAGAGACGCTTACTGGGCGACTCGGCATCTGGGCGTACATCCTGAACGAGGCGATTCAGCAGCCATGGATCGGTCACGGATTCCACTCCGTATGGAAGGTGATTCCTCCGTTCGGGCCCGATCAGTTCGAGGCTCGACACGCCCACAATGAGTTGCTGCAACAGTTCTATGCATATGGAGCAGGGGGAATCTTCATGCTGGTCGCGATCTACGGAAGTGTGTTCCGAAGTCTCCGCCGACTTGTCGATAGCTCACTGAAGACACTATTTCTCGGCATGCTTCTGTTCGTGGTCATTCGCGGACTTGCCGACACTGAAGTCTTCGACTTGTCGATGCCCATGTGGACCATCGTCATGATTGGGTGCCTTATTCAGCAAGACCATGGCTGCACTGGGGTGTTCGCATGAGGATCGCGATCGTGCTTGCCTCCAGTTCGGCTCAACTCTCCGGCGTTCAACGCCATGCCATAAACCTGGCCCATTGCCTGATTTCTCGCCATGAGATCGCCGGGGTACACATGGTGGCTGCTCCGTGGCAAGAGCGCCTGGTGCGGGACGCAGCTCCGCGCGGCGATGCACGGCTCCATCTGCACACTGCCCCCATCGGCAATAACGCATTGAGCCGCAACTTGTGGTTCTATTCGCAGATGCCCAGACTGGCCGCTCAACTTGACGCCGACATCGTTCACTTGGCGTATCCAATGCCAATGCGGCGCGGCGCATTTCATTGCCAAACGGTGGTAACGCTCCACGATCTCTATCCGTACGATATCCCCGAGAATTTCGGATTTCCAAAAGTGCTCTTCAACCGCGCAATCCTTCGACAGTGCCTGCGAAGAGCCGGCGCAATAGCATGTGTGTCTCAATGCACATTATCCCGGCTCAAGAGCTTTGATCCGCGTTTCGCGCGGAAAGCGACGGTCGTCTATAACTCGGTTGCGCCACACACTGGGCTCGGGGCCGAAACTCCGCTCCCAGGGTGGGGCGGCCATCCATTTCTGCTCTGTGTCGCGCAGCACCGGCGCAACAAGAACATCTTGCTGGCGCTACAGGTTTTCGAGCGCCTGTTGCAATCGCAACAGGTTCCTGCGGGAACGCAACTGTTGATCGTGGGAATCCCAGGCCCCGAGACGCCTGCCATTCAGCACTACATCGGCAGATCTGGTCTTGCGCGGCGCGTCATCCTCTTAAACGGGATCTCCGATTCACAGCTACAGTGGTGCTACCGCAACTGCCGTCTTGTCCTGGCGCCCTCCATTGTGGAGGGATTCGGTCTGCCAGTTGCGGAGGCGCTGCTTGCTGGATGCCGCGTGGTCTGCTCCGACATTGCCGCCTTTCGTGAGTTGGGCGTTCCTTGCATCACCTTCGTTCCCCTCGGCCCACATCAGGTGGATGCGTTCACCGGCGCGGTTTGCGCGGCGCTACGCGAGGCAGTCCCAAAGCCCATTCTTCTGCCCGAATTCTCTCCGGCAGTCATCGCGGAAGAGTACCTGCGACTCTACCGGTCATTGCTTCCGGTATCGGCAGCGGCCGCAAGCTCCGATCGGACTTGCGTCCCATCGACAGGAGAAAGGCAGTATCTCCAATGAGCATTGAAGCAAGGGGCAACACTGCGAGTGTTCTCGGAATTCCAGTTGCACCGCTGGACATGGAGAGCGCGGTTGCGCGCGTCAAGGAGGAGTTGCAGAGCTTCCGCCATGGATACATCTGCCTGATCGGCGTCCACGGCATCATGGAAGCGCAGCGCAACCCGGAGCTGGCCCAGATATATGCCCACGCCACCTTGGTGGTACCCGATGGGACACCCACGGTGTGGGTGGGCCGCTGGCAAGGATTTCACAATATGCGGCGGGTGGCTGGGCCGGACCTGATGCTGGAAGTGTTCGGACGCAAGGAATTCGCCGGCTGCACGCACTTCCTCTATGGCGGCGAGGAAGGTGTGGCCGAGGAGTTGCGCGAGAGGCTGGCGCGTCGCTTCCCTTGGGTGCATATCTTAGGCACCTATACCCCGCCGTTTCGCGAACTAACGCTGCAAGAGGAGAGTTCCTTGGCCACCCAAATTCGCGAATTGAAGCCGGACATGATCTGGGTAGGCATTAGCACACCGAAGCAGGAGCGCTTCATGATGCGATTCCTCCCTCAAGTGGATTGCACGTTGATGTTCGGCGTGGGCGCTGCCTTTGACTTTCATACCGGCAGAATCAAGGATTCCCCTGAGTGGGTAAAGCGCGCGGGCCTCCAATGGCTACACCGATTGATCCAGGAGCCACGCCGCCTGTTTTGGCGCTATGCCCGAAACAACCCTGCGTTCCTTTGGCATATCGCGCTTCAACTTACCGGTCTGCGCAGCTATCCACAAACAAAGCTGGACCCTGGATTCTGCGTGCGGCCTCAGACTGCCACCGAGCGGTAAGTATTGCAACTCAACCCGGTCCGCACCAGTTACATTCCCCAATCTGTCTTTGAGCTGCTCCCGCGGAATTGCCTCTGGCCTTGCTGGGAAAAATTGATCTTGAAAATATTCAGGATATTCTGAAACGATTTCGTGCCGCACCTCACTATCCATCATTCAGCGCTCACGGATTCTTCCGTGTCTTGAAGTTACGGTGACATTGCGCGCGCTGAAGCTTAGTACCTCGACTGGGTGATTTCGTAATCTCGCCCACAAATCTGGGATTGCCTCGATGCCACCGCTTGCTCTGAAATGCGAACAAGCGACGAAAGAAATTACCTGGCTTCCCCCAGAGCAGACGGAACCCGTTCTTCGGAGCGGATTTCGTCTGCGCCCCTTTCGGATTGGAGCAGGATCGAGATGAACAAACGAACCCCCATGCGGCGCTTCTTACTGTCCGTGCTCTCGATCTTGCCAATGGCGCGTCGCCTGACCGATCGGTTCTGCTGGATGAACCTGTGCATTTCCCTGCCCCTGGCTATCTGGCTAAGCAGCGGCTGGATAGGATTGCTCAACCACTGGCAGGTAATTTGCGGAGTAGCTTCCCTGGTTGGAAATTCAGGCCTGAGCCCGCGGAGAGCTTACAAAACAACCCCCGCAATTTGGGAAATCCCTGAGGGGCTCGATGATTAGTCCTGAAAAAGACCACCGCACATCGAACGCAGGAGCATTGCCTGATGACGTGCGGAACCTCCGCCACTTCAGCCAGGCCGAGGCGCAATTGCTCGGGTCGGTAAATTACTGTTTCTTTCCGTCCTCCCTTTTGCAACCTGCGCAATCAACGCGGACCGAAGCTGCGCAACTGGAATCAACCAGCCGGCTCGCCAGGGTGCCCAGATGAGCCATTCAACTCTGCAAACGGCGCCTCCTCACCGCGGCTCCAGCGCTCGACGGGCGGCACTACCCTCTGCACCGGGACGGGGATTTCATCCGTTGCCAGCACGGCAAATGCTATACTCGTCACCTCTCAGGTTTGCGGAGTTGGGTTTGCAATTTCATTCTTTCGATGCGGATTACGTAGCAAGACTTTGCGCGGGTGACAGCCAGACCCAAGAGCATTTTGTTGCTTACTTTACCAGCTTGCTTCGGCTAAAGATTCGGTCGCGACTGCGGTCCCCACAGGCAATCGAGGACGTGTGTCAAGAAACATTCGCGCGCGTCTTTGCGGTCTTGAGCAAGGACGGCGGCCTGCGCCAACCCGAGCGCCTCGGCCCTTTTGTCAATACCGTTTGCACTCATGTTCTCTCAGAGCATTACCGCTCAACCGGGCGCAGCGACTCGCTCGATTCCGATGACAGCCCGGAACCGGTAGCGCGGGGCGCCAACGCCTTGGATATTGTGGCCTCCCGCCAGATCAGAGAGAAAGTTCGGGAAATCCTGCTCGATTTGGAGCCGCGCGACCGTTCCCTGCTTCATGCCGTCTTTCTGGACGAGCGCGACCGCGACGAAGTGTGCCGGGAGTTTGGCGTCGATCGGGACTATTTGCGCGTGCTGCTGCACCGAGCCAAACAGGAATTCAAGACCGAATACATCAAACGGATCGGAAATCAGGCGCCCCTTGGCGCCAATGCATGAAAAGCCGGAAACGATTGAGTGGCCGGCGCCACTATCCGATTGATGGGACCGTACGGGGATGGGACCGATGGATCATAGCCAGGCAGTAGAACAGATGGCCGCGGAGCGTTACCTGCTGGACGAATTGACGCCCGAAGCTCGCGAGGCGTTTGAGGAACACGTGTTCGATTGCCACGAATGTGCCATGGACATTCGTGCCGCGGCGGCATTTGTCGACGAGGCGAAGGCCCAGCTGCCAACGCTCACGCAAGCCGTGCTTTCGCCGCCGTCCAACCCGGCTAAGCCCAGGGTGAAACGGGATCGCTGGTTTATGGGTTTGCGTCCAGGCTTCGCGGTTCCGGCTTTTGCCACCTTGCTGCTCGTCCTCGGCTACCAGAACTTCGTAACATTCCCAGCGCTGCGAACAGAGGCAAACCAACCGCGGTTGCTTCCCTCGACCCAACTGCACGGAGCTACCCGAGGCGGGCCGGGAGTGACGATTACGGCCGACCGCAAGCATGGGGTTGCTCTTCCCGTGGATGTTTCCCCGCAGCCGGGCATCGCGCCTTCAATGTCTTACTCCTTTGACCTTTTCGATTCCCAAGAGAAGCTGGTGTGGACCGGCGTCATCGCCGCCCCGGCGGCGGACGAGGGAGGCGATCAACGGATCACGCTCGCAGTTCCTGGCAAGATGCTGCGTAGTGGCTCGTATACTGTTGCGGTATCCGGCGTTGGGCCGCAAGGAGAACGCACACCGATCGAACGGTACGTCTTCGCCGTTCGTTTTGCCGACTAACCAAATTTGAAAAAATGCCCTACAATTGGCGCAACCAAAAAACGGAAAGAGAGACTCCCCCATGTCTGAAACGTGCGGCAGAACACACAAATACCATGCGGAAGCGTCGGTCCTCGAAGGCCAATTGCAGCTTCCGCTCTTCCAGAAGATCCACCCCCAGGCCTATTCGAAACTGCCCGAGGAAGGCGGCTATATAGCGCAGCGGGCGGAGGATTACCGGCTGGAATCCGTCATTTCCTACAGCTCCGCCTATACCCAGGTGGCGGGCAACCGGGACGTAAAGCCAGGACGCGGCTGGTCCACGCTGACGACCGCGGTCGTCGAAGGGCTCAACGTGCTTGACGTGCTGACTGCCGACCGCGTGGTGTGCCAGATCGGCACGGAGCATCCGCTCGAAGGGTACGTGCCGTCCATCTCTTTCCTGGGTACGCGCTTTGAGAACCTGCGCATCGCCGGCCACCCGGTTGAACTGTATATGGACCTGGACATTGTCGGTTCCCGGCCTGAAAACGACACGGCTTACACCAAGGGTTCCGGCTTCATCGACCGCATCGCCGGCCAATACAGCCGCATCCTGGAACAGCAGCAGCTTCCGCCGGAACTGCATGAAAGGTACAATCGACTTTCCTCGACTCTTGGCAGTCCGGAGGCGGTCGAATGCTCATTGGTGAATCGTGCTGCGGGCGGCTACCCTGGGCTGTGCTTCGGGCACGTGATCGCGGTTCCGCACTTCGGCAGGATCAGCCTCGGGAAACTGACGCTGCATCACGAGGATTTCAAGGCCGGGACCGACATTCCCGAGAAGACAACGTTCCGGCTTACAATGATCGACCTGAAATTTGGCTGCGCCATCGCAGGGAGCGCTCGAGTGGCGTCACTTTCAACCAACGGCGTCTCGCACCCTTAGCGCAAGCGGCCTTCCTAAAGGATCGCCACGCGAAAGAGCAACCCACCGAATCGTCCAGAATTCGGGAATGGGTTGCAAATTCAGTTCGCGGACCGCAAGCACTTTATGTGTTTGCGGTCTTGCTCTTGCTGCTGACTCCCCTTCAGGATACCCACCCGCGCGGTGCCCAGGCAGAATATGAAGAGGCCAGGCTGCTCTTCCAGCGAGGTTATCTGGAAATGAGTCAGCAGCAAGCGGATATCGGTCTTAGGCGCTTCCAATCCTCAGATCCCAAGTGGGCTGCGAAATTTCAACTTCTCGAAGCGGAATCTATGCTTTTCCGTGGCATGTACCCTGATTCCTTGCGTCTCCTTACAACCTATCGGCCCAGTTCCAGTGACCCGGAAGGCGCCATCCGAAAGCTCGCGATCGAGGCCATTGACCTTACCCGCCAGCAACAGGTGCTTCAGGCGCGTCAAGAACTCGCACAGGCCGACAGCATCTGCAAGATGTCTGACTATGCGGTCTGTGGCGAAGTGTACAGGGCGCATGGGATTTTGGCCGTCCAGGAGGGCGAGCCATCTGAAGCGCGGCAGCTCTTTCTTAAGACGCTTGCCTTTGCTCGGGTCCACCACGACCGCTTTTTAGAAGCAAGCGCGTCCTCGAATTTGGGATGGGTCGCAATCCAGGTCGGCTATTTTGACGAGGCTTTGGACTGGTCGCGGGCCGCTCACAGAATCGCTGTGGAGTTGGGCTCCGAAGACCTGACACAAATATCCTCAGGCAATCTCGGCTGGGCCTTTCTCCAACTGGGAGATCGCGAGCGAGCGTTGGAGCTATTCCTCGAAGCGAAACGGAGCGCCACAAGGCTCGGAAATGTCCGTGACGAACTCACGTGGATCGGCACCGCCGGCTATGTTTATCGCGACACAGGCGACCTGACTCGCGCGACGCAGTCCTATCGCCAAGCGTTCGAGTTGGCAAAACAGATCGGCAGCAAGGACGATATTGTCGATGCGCTCGAAGATCTGGCACAGGTTTCCGTTGACGCCGGAAAGATGGACGAGGCTAGCGCGTACATCGATCAGCTCACGCCCATGGAGTTGGCGGGCGGCAATCACCTGAGCGCGAATGTTCTGTTGACCCAGGGTATGCTCGCCGCCGCGCGACGCCAGTACCAGCCAGCGGAGTCCTTGTTTCACGAGGTCCAGGACAATCCGGCTAACCCGACCACAACGCGTCTGGGCGCGGGCGAGCAGTTGGCGCTGCTCTTTGAGGCGGAAGGCAATGCCCACGCAGCGGAGCAAATGTACAAGGCTACGCTGAATGCATTCGATTCAGCGCAGGCCGAGCTTAAGAGCGAAGAATCGAAACTGCCGTTTGTGGCCAATGCCGCGCGAATCTACGACGACTACATCCACTTGCTGTTGCAGCAGGGCAGGAGCGACGAAGCGCTGGCTGTTGCCGACCGCAGCCGCGCGCGTACACTGGCGCAATCGCTTGGCGTGGCAGCCATCAAGCGCACGGCCGGAACCGCTGCTCTGGATCCGCGGCCGATTGCGCGGAAGACTGGTGCGACGTTGCTCTTCTATTGGCTGGGCCAAAGGGAATCTTGTCTGTGGGCTATCACGCCGGCAAAGATAGCGTTCTTTCCGCTGCCCGCGGAGTCGGAGATTCTTGCCAAGGTCGATCGCTATCGCAAAGCTGTGCTGGACTACGAGAATCCGCTTGCAGCCGGCAATGAAGATGGCCAGGAACTTTATCGCCTGCTTGTAGCTCCCGCCGCTGCTTCGATCCGTTCCGATGCGCGGGTCATGATCCTGGCTGACGGTGCGCTTAGCCAACTGAATTTTGAGACATTGCTTGCTCCCAGCTCGAGTGCGGAAGGAGACGGGAGTTCAGGCCACAATCGGGGACTGCATTACTGGATCGACGACGCCACATTGCTCTCGGCGCCCTCCTTGGCCATGCTTGCCGCGGCAAAGCCCATTCAAAATACGGGTCGAAGTCTGTTGCTTCTCGGCAACCCGGTGTCGCCGAGCGAGGACTTTCCCAGCCTTCCTTTTTTTGGATTCGAAGTAACGAGGATTCAGAAGCGCTTTGACCCGAAAAACGTAGCCGTGTTTACCAGTCAACAGGCGACGCCGGCAGCCTATCTTGGCAGTAATCCCGCGCATTATTCGTATATTCATTTTGTGGCTCATGCGGTTTCAAGCCGCACCGATCCACTGGATTCGGCCATCATCCTATCGAACACACCGGCAAACCCGGACTCATACAAACTTTACGCGCGCGACATCATGCAGCGCCCCATCGATGCGCGCCTCGTGACCATCTCCGCATGTTATGGAAGCGGGACGCGATCTTATGCGGGAGAAGGATTGGTGGGGTTGTCCTGGGCCTTTCTTCGCGCCGGCGCGCACAGCGTCATCGGCGCATTGTGGGAGGTGGCCGACGACTCCTCGCCGCGCCTGATGGATGCGCTTTACCAGGGCATTGAAGAAGGCCAAGCCCCTGCCGCCGCGCTGCGCAATGCCAAGCTCTCATTGCTCCATTCGAACAGCAGATTTGCAACGCCGTTTTATTGGGCGCCATACCAGATTTACTCCAGCCGGTAAGTCCGCCACGGCACCTGCTATCAACAAGTGCCGTGCTCGTGTTTCTCAAGCCATGCTGAAGTAACCCAGGCTCAACAAGCTGGCCAAGTCTCGGGGATCGACCGGCTGAGCTGGTCTGGATCCTGAGAATTCGTATTGTCTGCCAGTTGCTACGCCGAGCACCCGCATCGGCGCGGACCTCACATAGCGCAGGCTGACGGGCGTAAGAGGCATTTGCGGAATCTCCGCCAGGGCCCGCTCGCGGCGCGCGGCCTGCAAATTGACAGGGAACGTGATCTCACCCCCTGTAAGCCCCGTTGAAGGCCTGCTTGTTTGAGGGCGATTGGCTGGAAGGCTCGCTGGAATCGCCGCTTTCCGCGCGGATGGAATGCTCCGAAGAGCCGATCTCTTCTGACCACAGCACATGACTGACTTCTCCTTCTGAATGTTGTGTGAACGCTGGGGGTTGAGTGAACAAAGATGGTTGTTGGAACTGCGGAGCTTCGGCGGGCTCTCTGAGGCCCTGCAAAAGGCAGACGGCGCCGGACAGACTTAGCCAGACGAAGAGCCAGGTGAGCGGGTTTCGTGTGACAAAGAAAGCCGCTGGAATCGCGATCCACATGCTGAGGCATTTGAAGCAATCCATGAGCTGGCCCAACAGCGAATCGCCAAGAGCGACGCGCAGTCTGACGACGATGTCGACCGGACCGTCTTCATAGGCCAGCAGGTGCGTAACCCGCCAGGTGGCAAGGACCGCGAGAACAAAGTCGATGCAGAATTGAGTTTGATTCATAGCGATTCATTCGTAAATCACGATTGCTGGTTTTTGAGCTAAGAGGGTCGGGTCCGCCTCGCAACTTCAAGCGGACCCGTACCGGTTGCCCCTTACGACGCCGGGCAGTTCGACACAATGGTGAAGCTCTCGAAGCTGACGTTCCGTTGAGGATCGTCGCCATCGCAGTTCACAATGGTCCGCTTGTAAACATTCAGTTGCAGCAGGTACGCGCACGTTGTTGGGAACGCGTCCTTGGCAAGAACGGTGAGGCGGATGGAGCCGCCGCTCCAGACGGGTGAGGTTGCACCCTCCAAGAGAGCATCGGCGTAGTTGGGTCCCACCTGGGCCGCGGCAGGCGCCCATGCTGGAGCAATCGGACTGGGTCCGTACACAGTGGACGCCAGCGAAAGCAGGTCCACCGACAAGTCCACGCCGTAGAGCGTTTGCAGCGTGTAGTAGTCGAGGAAACCGTCCGGATCGTAGGCTGCAAAATCAATCTGCAACTGGTCGGTGCAGTCGATGGTGAAGGTCTGGCAACCCTGAATCACTGTGCTGGTTCCATCGTTGTGCATAAGTGTCAGTTGCAGAATGTCCGAGAGCGGCTGGTTGGTGCAGACATGCAAACCGCACGGCTGACCGCTTGGATCGGTGGGCAGAGGCGCCTGGTTATCCAGCGTAACAGCCCACCAGTTATTGACCTTTGGATCGCTGGCGTCGGGATCGCAGACAGCGAGGATTCCCGGATTGCCTGGGTTGTCGGAGTTGGCCAGCGCCAAGTCGCCCGCATACCCCGGACGAACGTAGCCAACCGTGCGGAGATAATACGTTCCATTGGGCAGCGTGTTGAGCGATTGAAGCACGATCAGCAGGTCGTGCGTAGCCGCATCCCACGACTGGCTTCCGTAGTTCGCCTCGTAGTGGGCGATGGTCTCGATCACGTTGTGGTTGGTGCTGCCATCGCTAATGGTGTTCACAGGAAAAGCAACCGGCACCCATTTGAACAAAGGACCAGGAAGCACGGTGAGAACCTGGCGATCGAATCCGCCCGCGGCAGCAAGCGGAACGGGCGCGAAGGGGCCGGCTTGCGAGGTCGCATACTGGAACTCGTAGTAGTCCACGTTGACCGCATCGCCGAAGGTGCCGAAAAGTTCAATCGCACCGCCGAATGGCCGATCCTGCAGGCCGGGAGCGTACAAGCCAACCTGTGCCGGCGTGCTTGCGACAGCGCCCACATTGCCGCCGATGGAGCCGACATTGATGTCGCAAATGTCGCTCGGCACAATGCAGTTTCCTTCCGGGCAATTGCCGTCGTTGCTGCCGCAGTTGTAAGCGCAGCAAGCCAGGTTATTGGCAGTCAGCGTCACGTTCAAGTCGTTCGGAATATCCCAACGCGTATCGACAACAGTCTCCGCAACGATGGTTTGCGTCTGGCCACTGCACACTTGGGTGGCCTTGAAAATAAGGTTCGCGCCGCATTCCAACCACGGATACCACGGGTACCAGGGCCAGATCGGGAGCGGGAATTCCTTGGGCAATATGGCGCCAAGCTGTTCGCGGATGCCGTTCAGCGCCTGGGGATCGACTGCCGTATCCACCAGGTTACCGGCAGGCCGCACAACGTTGGCCAGAACGCCAACGCGGGAAGTCCTCGCGGCCGATACCAGCAGCTTCTGGAAGACCTCCAGACTTGGGGAAGGCACGGCTGCGGGAAGCGGTCCGAGATTTGGACTCTGCTTCACGACCGCCGAAATCTGCTCAACCAGGTAGGGATCGACCAGCCACTCGCGCAGATCCCACCAGTACCACGGCCACCAGCCGCAGCAGCGAGTGAAGTCGATCTCAAACGAGCCTGTCGCGTCGGTCACCGCTGTGCCGACCAGTTCCTGCGAGAACCACCACCACCAGGCTTCCACGTCAAATGCGCTGACGGTGGCGCCGACCACTGGGCTTCCGTCCGCGCAGAGCAGCCGGCCTGTGACTTTGAAGTGCCGGCACCAGCGCAGCCACCAGCGCCAGTAGTACGCGGAAATGGGAACCACGGGGAGCCTGAGTTCCGCCGAGCCATGCCAATAGGATGCCGGCACATCGACGGTGATTGTCTGCATGTTCTTGAGGTCGGCAGCGGAAGCTGTCTCCGGCCCGAGCGCCACCTTGAGAGCTCCGGGCGCTTCACTGAAGCTGAAGGACGCTGTGCCCTTGCCTTCCGCGTTGAGGTTGACAACGCGCTCGTGGGCTTCGCCTTGCCTGGTGTAGGCGACCACTCTTACCGGGTGATTGGGTTTGAAATCCGAGACCTGCGATGCGTCTACGGGTACTTCAAGTTGATATTCCTTGCCTGTACTCATGATGTCTCCTTCGGGGGGAGAGGCCAGAAGACCGCTCGCAGGAATAGTGCGGGGAGACATACATTCGTTTCAGAGATGTACAGGATCGAGGGAATTGCAGTCCTGATGGAAAACCCCTGAGAGGGGCCACAAGTGTGCAGCGCGCCCGCGGCGCCGTTCAGGCAGCCTTGACCAAGCCGATCTTCACGGGTGCGGATTCATTCGCCTTGGCTTTAAGAACGGCCTTACTTGCAGGCAGTTCATTGAGCAGCAATTCAGCCGACCGTACCAGAGGATTGGCGTGAAACCACTGCTGCACAATGTTGCCGCGGAGCAGATTCAATGTGGCGAGCAACGACATGCCCTGGTGGTGTGCCATCCACTCGCGGACGATCACAGCATTTCCGGGTGAGCACGCATAGTCGACAGCCTCGTAGAAGCCGTAGGCGCCAACCCATCCGGCGTCCGCCATCCGGTGGAGGTTGCGGAGCGCCTCAGGCGAATCCACGCTGAGGGCAAGGAATGTGGAGTAGGGCGAGACTGTTGGTCCGGCTGTTGCGTCGAATTTGAGCGCGGCTTGAGGGATGCCAAAGGCATGATATTGGTAGTGACCGGCGTCATCCTTGAGGGCGAAGCCCGATTCCGAAATACCCCAGGGGATATTGAGGGACCGGGCAAAGGCCCGCTGCACATGGACGCAGGAGGTGAGAGTGCGCGCGATGAGCGTGTCGGGAAAACTGCGCATCCAAAGCGCCGGCATCAGGTATTCGAACATGGTGCCCGTCCATGAGAGAAGCAGGAATCTGCCGAATGCGCGGGTGTGGCTCCGGCCCAGATTCAGCCAGCTCTGCTGCGGGAGGTCTCCCCGCGCGACGGCGAGAAATGCCGCGATGCGCGCCTCGGAAGCCAGCATGTCATAACAGGCCGGATGGAGTTGTTGCGCTGCCACGTCATAGCCGACGGAAAGCAACTTACGGCTGGGATCAACGAGAAAACTGAATTCTGTTTCCTCCGCGATGCTCTCGATCTCTCGTGCAAGGGTGCGAAGAGCAGCCGCGAGGGCGCGTAGGTTCCGCGTTGCTTTTGGAAGAGACGCGCGTAGTTGTTCGCAAAGAGGAAAGAAATGCGAGTTTTTGGAAATCGTGACTGAGCATTGTGCAAGGCGAGAGTCAAGCGACTCGGAGAATGCGGCTGCGGCAACAATCGAGAGCAAATCTTTCCCATGCTTGAGATCCAGTTCAGGGAGCTCGCGAAGGGGCCCGTATTCAGGCTGGAGCCACGGTGTGTAATCGTGCAGTAGGTTGAGGATTGCGGCGACGCGATGGCGTGTCTCGCCAAGCCACCATTGGTCCCGCGAATCGACAAGAGGTGTGGCCGCGGCGTTGCAGAGCGCGGCATCCGCGGCAGGGAGCCAGTCGATCCATTCTTTAACAGTGGCTGCGGAGCCAGGGAGAGAGCACATGACAAGCGGATCGGTCACCCGATTCTGTAACTCGATCAGTTGCCAATGTGCGCGAAGGCCGATGAAAAGCTGTGGCGAGACTAGAGGTTTTCGGCAAAGAGAGAGTGCTCCAGCCATGACTGTATAGAGGGACGCGACGAAGTTTCCGCTATCGACGGAGGAAACGGCAAGTGGAGCCAAGGGCTCAAGCGATTGCGTGTTGTACCAGTTGTAAAGGTGACCGCGGTGCTTTTCAAGCCGCGCGATGGTCGCGAGAGTGCTTTCTGTGAGCGCAACGAATTCGGGAACGGTAAGGAATCCTAGTTCGCACGCGGCCTGGCGGGAATTGAGCAGAAGGCCAAGGTTTGTCGGCGAGACGGAGGGGGTTTCATGGAGATCTTCTTCCGCAACATTGTCTGGGATAAGGCAGTTATGGCGCATGGTTCCGAATTGGTGAAAGTAGCGCCAGGTGCGGAGGGCGTGGCCAAGCAAGAATGCTTCTTCCGCAGGTTCCAGCCGCTGCTGTTCTTCTCGCGGCGGCCTGTTGAGCCACACAGTAATAGTGGAAGCAAGCGCCCAAAGCAAAAGAGTGGGCGCGGCAAAAAGTATGGCGTCCTTTTCCGGTGCAAAGAAGTAGACGAGGATGGCCAAACCGACGGCGATGAGTGGCATCACGGTGAGATAGCGGTCGACCGGGGTGCTGCTGTGGGCTTGAGATTCAGTCTGCGCCGCAGTCTCCCACTCAAGAAGGCGTTTGCCGGTGACGAACCGCCGGACGAGAGAACGAACAATTGCATCGAGCGCGAGCAGTGTCTGGTGAGGAAGGAAGACAAGGTTGAGGAAGGCCACGAGCAAGGCCTTCCAAAAGCCGGCGAATGCCTCGCTGACGCCTCCTTTCCGGTCGCTCGGGAACGCACCTCCAAGTCCAAAACCGAGCACCACGAAGGACGGGAAAATGAGGATCAGAAACAAAACGATAGTCCAATAAAGGGGACCGCCCGGCAGCCCCAACCAGCCGGCCAGGAACAAGATGAAGGTAAACGGCTCGACGAGCGAACGGCGCAGGTTGTCGAAGATCTTCCAGCGGGAGATCGCGGAAATGGGGTTTGGCACCCAATAGCCGGACTCATCCGGGACCCGTGCGAACATCCACTGGATTATTTGCCAGTCGCCGCGTACCCAGCGATGTTTGCGGCGGATGTACGCACTGTAATGCGACGGGTAATCGTCGATGACTTCGATATCGGCAGCCAGTCCCGCTCGCGTGTACGCGCCCTCTATGAGGTCATGGCTAAGCAAGGCGTTTCGCGGGAAACGATTCTCAAGCACGGCATGGAAGACGGCGACTTCATAAATGCCCTTGCCGGTAAAGCTGCCCTCGCCAAACAAATCCTGATAGGCATCGGAAACAGCGCGCGTGTATATATCGAATCCGCTCTGGCCAGAGTAGATGGTCGCCAGCCATGAGCGCGACGCGGATTGTACGGTGACTCCTACTCGCGGCTGCAGGATGCCATAGCCCGCCGTGACAATGCGCAACCCTGGGTCGACTATCGCCTGGTTCAGCGGGTGTGCAATGGCGCCAATCAACTTCGCCGCGGCATCGCGAGGAAGCTGTGTATCGGAGTCCAGGGTGAGGACATAGCGCACCCGGCGAAGAGCCTCGATATTGCCGGCCTTGATAGGGAATGCGTCGTCGCCGTCGACGAGGAGCTTGTTAAGGTCCAGGAGCTTGCCTCTCTTCCGTTCCCAGCCCATCCAAACGCCCTGTCGAGTGTTGAAGATGCGATGGCGATGGAGAAGGAGAAAGGAGCCGGACTTTGTTGAGGCATATTTTGCGTTGAGTTCCTCGATCAGTTCGATAGCAAGTTCAACAAGAGGGTGAGAGTCATTCTCGTGTGGCTTGCTTACGGAGTCCGGCAAATCGGTCAATAGGGCAAAATGCAAATTCGCGCCGCGGTTTGCAAGAAAGCGTACTTCAAGATCGGCAACCAGTTTGCGTACCTGCTCCTGATTCAAGAGCAGCGTCGGCACGGCTACCACGGTGGCGCATTCTGGAGGAATACTCTTACTGAAGTCGAGCTTGGGTAAATGCTGCGGGCCAAAAATGGCAGTGACAGTGTTGTTGACGAGCTCGACCGCGTCCTGCATTGCGGGCAGGAGCATAAGGACAATAGCAATTGCCAAGGCACCAACGGAGTGTTTGGGCAACAGGGAGAAGAGCGCCGCGGCAATGAAGAAAATGGCGATCAGCTGGATGCCGATAATGTAAAAGTCGTCGGCCATGGCGCGAATGAAGATGCGGACTCGTTCCAAGAGCGGTGGGTGAAACCCGGCCCGCAAGCCGAGTTGGGGCAGTCCCTTGTCAATGAGGTAATAGCCTACATGCATGCGCCGCCGATGAATGCGCGGGTCGTCCGAGGGGAGATCGACAGCTTCCCGCGCAAGTTCGAGAGCGGTAAGTGCAACCTTGGACTCTGAGTAATCCGAGTGCCGGGCGATGAATGCGACTCTCTTGCGGTAGAATTCCCGACTTTCGAAGTCCATGCATTCGTAGGCTCCCGCCGGGTCCTGGCGGAGCGTTGCATCGAAGGGAATAAGCGGCTCGATGATGGAGACCCAATCGGCATTGGTAATAGAGCGGAGACTCTTGATGAAGACTGAGATCGAGGACTGCCCAGCGGCTCCAGGCGATTTGAGCACTGTGCGCACTTCAACCAGCAACCATTCGAGCAACGCGAACTTGAGGAAGCTTGGAATATTCCACAGTTCTCCCACATCCAGGAACTCGTGCGCCTGAAAATCCTTAATGAACGTGGAGAAGGCCGGTGCCGAGAAATCTCCTTCAACGGCGCGGAGATAGAATTCGGCCAAGGCCGCGGCGCGGGGTTCCTCTTGTGACGCATCGCGGACAATTCTCGGCAGTTGGGCCACGATCCGGAGGCTATCGGACACACCGGTGATCGCCGATCGAAGCAGGCGAAAGTTCTCCCGCAGCTCGTATAAGTTGCTGCCCTGTGAGCCCGTCTGCGTATCCACGGCCACCGCCTCTGCAATGGGCTGCGAGGCGAGGTCCGTCTCCAGGAGTCTGAGTCCATTTCGAGCCGCCCGTACGCGCGCGGGGAAGGCGCCAGTGGTGCTGGGCCTTTGCACGACATCCCACGAGGCTGCCACCCGTGCAGCTTCGCGAAGGTGTTCAGGCACGTGGCTCGCGAACGCTTGTTGCCAGTCCAGATTTGGAGCGGTATCAATCATCGTGTCTCATCGGTAACTCGCGGCTTGCATCTCAAACATGGCGGCATAGCGGCCACCGAGCGCCACAAGTTTGTTGTGGCTTCCCTCTTCCACAAGGCGGCCGCCCTCCAGTACAACGATGCGGTCGGCCATGCGGACAGTCGAAAAGCGATGGGAAATCAGGAGCGCCATTTTGCCGTAAGTGAGCTCGGCGAATCGCTCGAAGACCTCGAATTCGCTGCGGGCATCGAGCGCGGCGGTGGGTTCGTCCAGAATAAGCAACTCTGCGTCGCGGAGGTAGGCGCGGGCCAGAGCCATCTTCTGCCATTCACCGCCCGACAGGTCCACACCGCCCTCAAAACGGCGGCCAAGCATCTGGTCGTAGCCGCCCTCGAGCGTGGCAACGACTCCCGCGGCAAGGCTCTTGTCCGCGGCGTATTCAATCTCCTCTTGCGAATGTGGCACTTCAATTCGGCCGACGGCAATATTTTCACGGGCAGTCATTTCATAGCGCATGAAGTCCTGAAAAATCACGCCAATCTCGGAGTGCAGGGCCGCCAGGTCATACTCGCGAAGATCGACGCCGTCAAGCAGGATCTGCCCCTCGGATGGATCGTAGAGGCGCGTTATGAGTTTGACCATGGTGGTTTTTCCCTGACCGTTTTCGCCAATCAGGGCCACACGTTCCCCAGGGCGAAGGGTGAAATTAAAGTCGCTGAGGATGCGCCGGTTCGTGCCGGGATAGACGAAAGAGACATTTCGAAACTCGAAGCCACGCACTACAGGGTGTGGCACGCGAATGCCGTTGACCTTGGACTCGACCCTTGGTTTCATCTCGAAGAAGGCGATCAGGTCAGTGAGAAAGAGTGCCTGGTCGGCCACGCCGGATGCCGTCGAAAAGGCCTGCTGGATACTCGCCATCGATTGCATGATGGCAGTTGTGATGAGAGTGAGATCGCCAACGCTGTAGCGTCCCTGGATGGTGCGGTAGATGCTGAAAGCGTAGGCGCCGTAGTAACCTAACTGACCCAGGATTGCCAGCAGGCCGCCCCAGAAAAGACGGCGGCGGTTGAGGGCCACGTTTTCTTCGTAGATCCGTTTCGAGAGTTTCGTAAATCGGTTCGTCAAGTAGTCGCTGAGATTGAAGAGCTTTAACTCCTTGGCTGCCTCCTTGCTGCCGCCCACTTGACGGAGATAATCCATCTCGCGGCGCCAGGGTGTCTGGTGGAAGTTCTTCGCGTAGGTAAGAAAGGCAAAGTGGCTTTCGCCGAGGAACGCCGGGATGATTCCGGCTACGAGCAGCAGTAGCAGGAAGGGAGAGTACCGGATGAGCACGGCTGAAAATGCCATGGCGGTCACGGTCAGTTGGATGAGCCGGCCCATTTGTTGAATCATGGCCAGCCGGTCGGTAGCCTGTACGCGGGCGCGCTCAAGCCGATCGTAGAAGACGGGATCCTCGTAGACGGTTACGTCCAGAGAAGCGGCCTTGCGCATGACCTCGACGCTCACGTGATGTGTGTAGCGGTCGGCGAGCAGGTTGTCGAAGTAGTCGACCGCGCGCGACAGGACGCCGGTGAGCACCGCGAGCGCCATCTCCGCCGCGACAAGCCACCAGAAGTGCTGGGGCAATGGCCGGTGCAATCGGATACTGTTGACTCCGTCGATGATGAATCGGCCAATAATGCCGATGCCGACAGGAAGTGCGGCAACCACAACGCGAATGGCGAGGTTCCAGGAGACGACCGCGGGGCCGGACTCCCAAACAAAGTGGAGAACTGCGGGAATATTTTTGAGCGCGCGAACTCTGTCGCCCCAGGCGTTGCCGGGACCATGCGGCAAACCGGCATGTTGCTGCCCCGATTCGCCGGCATTCTTCACGTCATTCGCGGTTGCGGACATTCACACCTCAGGATTCCGTGGAGTGTGGCCGATGCGCCGTTGGCAAGTCGCGCGTTGGGCTCCCAGTACAGCAACTCTGTGAAATGCTCTTGCCAACGGCGTCTCACTTCCTCGGGCTGGCTATTCGATGCGCGCCGGCGGCACATCGTTGTTCGGCGAGGAGGCGTTACGTTATAGCTGCAGCCACAGCCCCAACATCCAACCGGGCGGCCGCGCACGATCCGCTTCCTGCGCGAAGCCTGAGATTCATGCCCCTGTCCTGGAATGGCAATCGACGGTCCCGCCGCCCAAGTCGACTCTCATCGCCGGTATTCGCGAAATTGGCCCTACACCCTTATTTGAGCGACTGTTCTAACTCACAGGATGGTCAAATTGGATCATTGCGGGAACAAGCACGAGGTCTAGGGGATGTTAGGGTCGTAGGGTTTGAAGCCGGCGATCTCCATGCCACGCTGTGCCTCTTCGTTCTTCATGAAGGTATCCCAGACAAATCCGGTGCGCGCGTTTTCTGCCATGAGCATGGTAATCCCGGTGTCAATACCGATTACATCCGTGTCATACCAGTTGTTCAAAGGATTGAAAGCATCCACGAAACCATACCGGCACCAGGCTCCGGAATAGTGGTCGAAAATCGTTCTAAGCACGCGCATGGTTGCATCCGGAAGAAACGGCAATGAGCCACCGGTCGCCGCGGGAACAATGGTCCCATCAATCGGTCCCATTGCTGGAGGCCCGCCCCAGATCACATAGCCTTTATCTGAGTCCGAGGCAGTGATGCCCCAGAGAGCGTTGGTGTAGTCGATGAATTGTTCATTCAGTTGCAAGCAGAATCGGCGATGAACATCGGTGGCGATGACCGAGTTCTCGAAGTAGTCGGTATATCGATCCCTCTTGTTGCGAAAGTCGAACCAAGCCTGGGAGTACTGATGGACAAAGAGCGGAGCAAATGAGCCCACGTAGCGCAGACCGTCGTATTCAAAAATTGTGCGCTTCCAGGCGAACCAAGCCTCATTGCGGAGCGGGTGAGAAGACGACCCCAGGCCCAGAAGATACATCATCATCAATTCACTGTAGAAGTCCCATTTGGATGGGAGAAAGCCGAACTCAGGCGTCCAACCCTGGGGTAGCAAAGCCGTGTCCTCTGACAGCCATGTCCAGTCCACGCGATCGAAGATTGCCTGTGCAAGCTGTGTGATCGTCTCATCTTGAAAATGCTGGCGGCAGGTCAAAATGCCGCAGAGCAAAATCGCCGTATCGACGGACGAGACCTCCGAGTCCCAAATCCTCTCACCTGTGTTGATATTGGCGAAGTGATAGAAGAATCCACGATGCGTGGGCAATTTGTGCCACAAGAAGGACAACGTAGAGATCACACGAAAGCGTGCCTCAGCGCGGCTGACGAAGCCCCGATTTTCTCCGATACAGATCGCGGTCAAACCAAAGCCTGTCGATGCGACGCTGGCTACAATGGTCGTGTCCTTGGTACGAACATTGCAGCGGTCCTTCACCAACCCGGTCTGCGGGTTGGCCTGCTCCCAGAAAAAGAGGAAGTTGCAGTGCTCGAGATCATTCAGAAAACGATCGTCCTCGGGAGAGAGCGAAGTTGTCGTGGGTGGAGCCGCGGGCCGGGTATGCGGCGCCTGGCCATCGCGCTGCGCCACCGCCTGGGCAAGCAATGGCAGCGCCTTCACTTGTGCAAGCGGAAGACCCAAAGATATTCGGGCCATCTGGCAAAGCAACGAACGGCGGGTGCTCTCAGCCTTTCGATGGGAAACGATCCCGTGAATCTGCGGAATTCTCATCGCGTGGATTCGATCGAATGCATTGATTCTCCCGCGCGGATATTTATGACCCGCGTGCTCAACTTGCGAAGGTCTTCGCATCGCGGCCGATGCCGGTTTCAACCGCTCATGATTTGGATGCGGAAAAATGATCTGGAGATGGGTGGACGCCAGACACCATCTGGAGCCGAAAATGCGTCAAACCTATTTGCAGGGGTGGGAATTTGGCAAAACCGAAGTGAAACGTAGAAAGGCTCTGGTCTGGACTATCATCGGGGTCGCTGCGGGCGTGGCGGCCATCGCGCTCGCTGTGCGCGTGCATAGCTGGAGCGCGGGGGCAATGAGAATAAAAGGCGCAGTCATCCGCCGCGACACCGATAGCCGGCGGGAGTTGCCTATCTCCGACGTTATGGTAACCGCATCCGATGGCGCAACCAGCGCCACCACGCAATCGACTGCTTCGGGGTACTTTAACCTCCCGTTTCGCGGAGGCGTTTGGCCCGGGCAGACCGTCATCCTTAGCTTTTCGCATCCCGACTACGAGCCTCTGAATATCAAGCTTCAAGCCGGCTTTCGCCTTGCTGCCAAGGAACTGTATGTTGCCGCGTTGGTACCCAAGGCCGAAAAAGCAGGCGCAGGTCCAAATAACTCGCCAATTGTGGTGTCTAACATCCGTGTGAGATATACGGTCAACTCCCCAATGGAAGTGAATATTGGCAGCGCCGTCAAGACTTTTCAAGTAGTTAACAAAGGAAACGTTCCCTGCAACCGCCGCTCCCCTTGTTCCCCGGATGGAGATTGGAAAGCCTCCACTAGCTCCGTATCGTTGGACGCCGGTGTGGACAATGAATTTGGCAATGTAAGAGCGTCGTGCATCGCCGGGCCCTGCCCCTTTACGAAGATTGACTCTAGCGGCTTTGTGCAGGGTGGCCGCAACATCACAGTCTCGGCCTTGAATTGGTCCGATACGGCAACATTTCTGCTGGAAGCCGAAGTCCGGCATACCTCGGAAATCTCAAATGTACGGGAGTTTTACCCTGTCGTATTTGGCCAGGCGCTTAATTTCACCGTGCCTGAGTCAGAGGAGGGAGTGAGCCTCGAGGCCGAGGTCGACGGCGTTCCTATGGTCTTTCCCCTTGGGCCGGATCTCTACTTGAGTTGGGCAACCTGCACGGCCAGCGCTAACATTGGCGAAGAAAAGGGCACTCTCTACCGCTGCGAACTCAAACCTGGATACCGATTCTGACACGCAAATATCGATTCAATGCGCGATCTCAACAAACCTGCGCGACTCTAGCGGTTCCACAATGGGTGTCCCCCGGAAGCAAGGTTCTCAAGTGCCTCTTTCCTCAAGAAAAAGGCGCCTTCTGCAGAACTACAAAGAACATGTGAATGGTGGAATGCTCTAACGCGGGTATGTCGCAGGTCATGCCAACGGCGTTGAATGCCCGCTGCTTTCTGTGCGGCCCTTTGTCTGTTCTTCCGTGAGGGAGACGGGGTATGCCACATCGATACTGAAGTTGCCGAGACGGGAAAGCGCCTTCGAATCGCGGTCTTTTCCACGAGAATCCGGTCTCGCAGAATCTTCGGCGCCTCTTACGTTCCATCACGCCCCATGGGCGCCCGCCGAAACCTCCCATCGCGCCAGGCCTGGGTCTGATGCGCTTCCGCGCCAACTCAGTAAAACCGCTGACGTGGTTTTGAGCCAAATTACGCCGTATTGGCTAAGCAGGAGTTTTTCGAGTGAGAATGCTGTTCCTTTCGGGGAAACAGCATAGATGACTCTCTTCTTCATGTCCCAATTCTCGGAACCCCATGTTGCCCGGCGCCTGCGGGCACGACTGGCGCGCCAATCCACATGAACGGCTCGCGCAAACTTGTTGATCTTTGAGACGAACAATACCTGTCTCGTTGGCGAATTCATCCGGTGGCCTTCTCTTCCCAACCCTCCGGAGCCTCCCAACCAATAGCGCCGTATCTCCGGTTATTCGTCCGGAGAAGAATGGAGTGTTTCCAGATGTTGACGATTGTCCTGAACCGTCACCGTGACACGAGCGCCTGCGCGCACCTTTCACACCGCCCGGACGGGAAGCATTCCAGGCCCGAAAGGGCCGTATCGTCCGCGCCCATCGCTCATATCGGCATAGCGACGATGTTGATCTCTGCGTGGATGGGCGCAGCGGCGGCCGCGCAAAGCATCCCCGTTTCGGTCAACGCCAGGAATTCAATCTCCGTCCGGCGGCACGTCGCTGCAAATGTTCCGCTCACGCTAGCGCATGTGGTACCGGCAGTCTATAGCGGGTTCGCTCTTTCATCCGATGCGGAACCCCTTACGCTTGCCTCGGCCGATTTCGACGGGGACGGCGTTCCGGATCTTGTGGCCGGATACGCAACCACCGGCGGAGGCAAAATCGCCATCCATCGTGGCAACGTAAACGCGCTCTGGCCCTATGGTGCCGCTGCTCGTTCAGGACCTCCGCCAGAGTTCCTTCCCGACGCCAGGGTCTTCGCGTTGCCCGCGGCTCCGGACTTTGTTGCTACCGGGGATTTTGACGCGGACGGGCATTGGGACGTGATTACGGCCCAGCGCGGCGGGAGCGCACTTTATTTTCTGCGCGGCGATGGTCAAGGAGGATTCGCAACCCCACAGAGCACTCCTCTTCCCGGCAAGATAACGGCGCTGGCTGTGGGGGACGTGAATCGCCCGGATGGTCTGGCCGACCTGGTTGTGGCGCTGGATTCCGCGGGCGGCGCAAAAGTGCTTGTCTTCGAAGGCCCCAACGGCGCTGTGAAGGCTGCTCCGGAGTCGTTTCCCATGCCTGTCGCGGTCACAGGCCTCGCTGTGGCAAAGATCGATTGCGGCTGGATGAACGATGTGGTTGTCGCCGCCGGGAGCGAACTGATCATTATTCACACGCGGGATAGAAGGCTCTCCCTGGGGATGGAACAGCGCGCTGCCGTTCCCGCGGCTAAGGTTTCGCTCCACCACCTTCCCTACGCGGTACAAGCACTTGCTGTCGGAGATTTTGCCGACGCCGGACCATCCATTGCTGCACTCGGCGACGATGGCAGATTGCACATACTTGAGCACGCCATACCTCCAGACATCCTGAAAACATCGTGGCTCGGCAAACCGGATTTTCAGCCGAAGCTTGAACTCCATGGCGCGGGACGTGAAGGAAAACCCGTAATCCTGGGCGGACGTTTGACGCCGGATCAGCAACACCGGATATCGGCCGCGCGACAGACGGCGAAAGAATCATTGGCCCAGAGCGCTGAATGGCTGGAGCGGAGCACAGTTGCGTTGCCGCAGGGGTTTAGCCAGAAAGCTCCCAGTCTCGTGGCGGGCCGCGTGACTGCCTCAGTAACTGAAGATGTTGTAGTGGTGGATTCCGGGAGCTCAAAAGTACACATCTTCTCTACAAGTGCGTCCCCGCATGATGCATCCACGAGCGATGCTGCACTTACCCGCCATCCAGCAATGCGCCTTCTTGCATCGGTGGACGCATCGCGCGCGCCGGCGGCAATTTTGCCCATGCGCTTGAATCAGCATGGCTGGCAAGGGCTGGTCTTCCTTGAGGAGGGCGACCCGGAAGTCAGGGCCATGGGCGCTGACCCAGACAATGTGTACACCGTGACCAATACTCAGGACGCTGCACCACCACTCATTCCTTTGGGATCGTTGCGCGATGCCATCACCCAGTTGAACACAGTGGCGAATGCAGCCATAGGCACCACCCCAACCGCGAACATCGTTTTCAACATTCCCAGCACAGACCCAGGTTGCAACAGCACCACCGGCGTTTGTCTGATTCAGCCGGTTGCGGAAGACCCGGCTCATCAGACCTGAATGCTTTGCCGCCAATCGCTGGCACCGCGACAATCGACGGCTATCCACAGCCAGGCGCCAGCCCTAACACGCTGGCCAATGGAGACAATGCAAAGATCCTGATTGAGATCGATGGCACCATGGATACGCAACCGGGCGGCAGCGGTTTGTACCCTTTTGATTGCGCAACGACAACCGTGCGTGGATTTGTTCTGAGTGCATGGAACACGCCAGGAACCGCGCCCAATGGCGACACCCTCGGTGCAGCAGGGCTGTTCGATAACTGCGTCTCGGGCTACATTGAAGGCAATTTCATGGGAACCGATTTCACAGGGACGGTTGCCAAGCCTGATCTTGACGGCATCGGCGATGAGAGTGGCGGATTCGTCGCTGGAACGCCTACTTCCAACGTGGTTGGGGGCACAACACCTCAAGCGCGGAATATTCTATCGGGAAACTCGGAAGGTGGAATCGGCATTTTCCCAACGTCAACCAATTTGGCGGTTGAAGGCAATTACATTGGAACGGATGTAACGGGAACCAAGGCTCTTGGGTATTCGTTAAACGGGATCGGCCTCACCGGCGGTACCGTCATTGTGGGAGGAACGCTGCCTGGAGCTGGAAACCTCATCTCTGGCAGCAATCTGAATGTCGACATCAACGATCTGCTCAATCAGGGCCAGGCGCACGACGATCTTGTGCAGGGCAACCTCATCGGAACTGATTTGACGGGCCAAGTTGCCCTTCCTGGTCAGGGCAGTGAGGGTCTGTCCATCGAAACCTTCCCCACGAATATGCTCATCGTCGGCACTACGCCCGCGGCTCGCAATATCATCTCGGGGAATAGCATCGATGGCCTCTCCCTGATCGACACTGTGCAATATAACCAGATCCAGGGCAACTATATCGGTCTCGATGTGACTGGGACCAAAGCATTGCCGAACGGAGCACAAGGCGTTATCAGCGGAGTGACCGCAGCGAACGTCGTTCCTTCTACCGAGAACACAGTGGGCGGCGCTGTTCCTGGCGCGGGCAACGTGATCTCAGGAAACGAGGGCGACGGTATCGCGTTTGAAGGCACAGCGAGCGGGGTTATCGACGACAACATTGTTTGGGAGGGAAATACCTTTCAAGGCAATCTCATCGGAACCGATGCAACCGGCGTCAATGCGATTCCGAATTTCGGATACGGAATTGATCTTCTCTCCGGAGCGACAAACTACCTGATTGGCGGCTCCAACCCTGGGGAAGGCAACCTGATCGCGAATAACGGCGCAGGTGTGGTGATCGATCCAGGGGCTCCTCAATTCACCGGCACCAGCCAGAACAACAACACGATTGGAAACACCATCCTGAACAATGGCGGAACCGGTGTGTGGATCAAGAGCGGCACGCAGAACCTCATCAGCCGTAACTCCATCTTCGGCAATGGCGGTCTGGGAATTGCCCTGGGAAACGGCGGGCCGAATATCAACACTCCCTGCAACGCAACCAACGCAGGGGCAAACAACTTGCAGAATGCGCCTATGTTGACAGCGGGGTCCGGTACGGCCTTCATCACCGCAACGGCAACCGACTCCAACGGCAACACGTCCCAGTTCTCGAACGCAGTCCCCGCATCGCTCAGCGGAAATCTTCTGAGCCTGCTGGGAACATTCAACAGCTTGCCCAGCACCACCTATACCATTGAGTTTTTCTCGAGCCCCGTCGCGGATGCGTCAGGATTCGGCCAGGGACAGACTTATCTTGACTCAACCACAGTGACCACAGCCGCGGATTGCACCGCATCCATCAGCAATCCTGTCACTGCGAACGATGCGGACATGAGCGTGACGCTGAGCTTCCCAAGGGTGCAGTTGGTGACCGGCCCGGATCTCGGGCTCACCTCCTATAGCAGCGTGGTCACAAACAACGGACCTGCTACAGCGCACAACGTCGTGTATACCGACGCGCTCCCGGCCGGCCTGGAAGTCAGCGACACTTACTGCAACTTGGGGACCTGCCAGTCCCCCATCACAACCTCGCTCGGGAGTTGTTCTGTCAGCGGAACAACGGTGACGTGTACCCTGGGCACGATGGCCTCTGGCACTACAGCTGAGATCAATATCCCTGTACAGGCCACTACTACCGGCAGTATTACGAACACAGTAACTGTAGTCGCCACCGAAACAGATCCAAACCTCGCCAACAACACCGCAAGCGATACGGAAACCAGCAACAATCCCTTTCCGGTCATCGATCACTTCACTCCAACCTCGGTGCTAGTAGGCAACTCCGGTGCTTCCGGCGCACCACTCACGCTCACGGTCTGGGGACTCGGCTTCCTTCCCAGCACTACGCTCACATTTGGCGGCACGCAGCTCTCGACAACATTCTTCGACAACCAAATCTGCGGGCCGACATTGAGCCAGTATTACTGCCGTGCATTGCAAGCGCAACTCCCCGCGTCAATGCTGGCCACTACACGCTCGCCAGTGATTACCGTTACCAACCCAGGCCCCGGCGGAGGCACAAATACCAGCGCCACCGACGTATTGCCCTTCACGATCGCGTCGTCGTGCAATTTCGATCTGAGCGGCATTATTATTCCCACCGAGATTGAAAACATTGGAACGAACCTCATCCCATTGGGAGGATGGGTGTATCCAAACGATCCGTCCTGTTCCTGGACGGCCAGTTCCACCGTTCCGTGGGCTGTGATGGTGGATGGGCCTCTCACTGGTCCTGTTTCGGGTACCGGATACGTTGCGTTCTCCTTCGCCCCGAATACCACAGCCAGTTCCCTCTCAGGGAGTATTACAGTCGCTGAACAGGCTTTCTCATTTGCGGAGGATCCATCGTCTCCCTGCTCTTATTCGCTCGATTCTTCTTCCGCGAGTTATCCGGCGAGCGGCGGCAGCGGGACAATCAATGTCACCATCCCTGCGGACGTTGTCAATCCCGGCACTTGCGACGCGATTGTCACACCGCAGGTCTCGTGGATCACGGTGCCGCAGACGTCGGGCCTGCTTACGCAGAGCGGGCCAGCTTCCTATTCTGTGGCAGCAAACCAGGGCGGACCGCGAACAGGAACCATGATGGTCAGCGGTGCGGTATTTACTCTTACACAAGCGGCGCCCAGTTGCTTCTTCACATTGAGCACAAATTCCGGGAGCTTCCCAAAGAGCGCCAGCATGGGCTCGTTCGATGTGACCACGAACGATGCGCATTGCGCATGGACGGCTACATCCAGCGCGCTGGCGCTGCTCTCGATCACCTCGGGATCTTCCGGTACGGGTAACGGTACGGTGAGCTTCTCAGTGCCCGCAAACTCCGCTGGGCCACAAACAGCGACCATTACTGTCGGCAACCAAACTGCAAACGCGACCTATACCATGAGTCAGGCATCCGCCGCGTTTTGCACATTCACTTTAAGCTCACGTCAGTGAGTATTTCGAGTGACGCGAATGCCGGATCGTTTGCTGTCGTCCCTTCGTATCAGACATGCATATGGCAGGCCGTCTCCAACAATCCAACTGACCTGTCTCTGATTACCAATTCCTCGACGAGCGGCACCGGGACTGGGTCGATCTCCTATGCAGTGTCGGCAAACACAGGCGGCCCGCGCACACTTACAATCACCGCTGGATGCGAAACGTTCACGGTGAATCAGGATGGGACGCAGACCTCCAATCCAGTGCCTGCAATTGCTACGCTCTCGCCGACAGGTGTAACTGTA